>Ga0214872_100030_pt1 | contig 161841 bp, 190 predicted proteins | sample Stichaenrichm18X_FD_168614 | JGI IMG/M metagenome (GOLD analysis project Ga0214872, IMG submission 168614) | Xylose enriched microbial communities from anaerobic bioreactor in Madison, Wisconsin, United States - 18X | ecosystem: Engineered > Bioreactor > Anaerobic > Unclassified | place: USA... | reverse complement strand
CCGCTGAAGCATAGTTGAACAACTCCGTTGGAGTGGCATAACTAATTGTCACCAGTGACGGTGTAGGTGAAGCGGTACTGGTACTCCCCACCCAACTGTCATTCTGATCCCAGACTTGCATACGAGCATTGTTTCCACTCTCACCTGAACCATTAATCACTGCACTGAATCGGGCACTAACAATGTACTTCTTCAACCATTCCAGCTGCTGCTGTCGGCTATTTACTTTGTACTTATCCCAGTAACCGGGTTGAGCTTGCTCATAAGCATTCACTAGGTCAAACTTCACTAACAGGTGAGGTGCTGATTGTTGCCAGTAGTCTTGACTAGAAGCAATAAACGAGCAGTTGTACCAGTTACCTTCACCATTTTCAGCATCTGAATATCTGAAATGAATTCGTAGATCTTTGTTCCCCATTCCTTTCTTATAAGGAATGGAACCATAGAATCCACAGTGACCACCGTTAGGATAATTAGGGTACACGTTGTGCACGTCCGGGCGGTCAGTTAGATCAACCTTCACCCGTCCATATTCGTTGTGCCAGTCAGCATCAGTAATGATGATGTAGTTATATGGGTGAGTGGCATATTGATCCAAAGCAAACCACCCACCAATTTCAATGTTGTCACCATTCAACCGGAAATAATCGAGCGCCCCAGTTTTAGGTGAATCAGTCGCCAACGGAAACAGCGTCTGTGTAATTGCAGTCGTTCGTTTAGCCTTTGAAATCACCGTGGCACACGTTCCATCAATCGAGGCCAGTTTACTATACAAATCAGTTGTAATCTCTTGCGTATAAGCGCTAGGCGGTTGCATGGCAACAGTGATGGGTTCTTGGCTGGCATAGATCGTGTGAGGGACTTTTGAAGTCTGCCCCATCACTTTTCCATTGAAGTCGTTTTGAACAGTGTATTGTCCTGCGGTGGCATCTAGATCGAACTCATCTTCTTCAATTGCATAAGCAAATGGGTCATAACACAGCCACGTGATGGTAGATGATAGTCTCACATCATTATTTTGAGGTGCTGGAATATTGCCTTGTGGAATCGCCATCCAGTATCGATCAGGGCGGCTACTAAAAATTAACTTTTTAGGTTGATTATCACCGCTATAAATCAAACTGGCTAGCTTACTATATTTATCTAAAATGTTTGGTGCGCTAATGGTAAATGGCATTAGCATAGTTCGAGTACCAAGCTTAGCTGACCTAAGGACACTCCCTTGCATAAGTCCAGGGCTTACTAGATCATCGGCTCGATCAGGCATTAAAGTTTCATCAACGCCAGCTAAAACGTCAATATATTGGGTTAGTTCACCCCCGTCATAAAACACTTTAAAATCAGACACGTCTTTCACCTCTAACCCATTTTTGATTGGTTTTATCTCTTTCTTGTTCCTTAGTTATTAATGGGGCAATCCCCCGAATGGCATAGTCATTGAAAATAATCGCTACTTCTTTCGAAGCTGTCTCTTTCATCGATTTTGCCAAATTACTAATCTGCCCTTCTAGGCTACTAAAATCAGAACTTTGACTATTGGTTGATTGCAATCCTTGTTTAGCAGCCACATATGCCGCTGACTTGCCAATCATGGCGTACGTCCGATCGACACCGGCTACGTTTGGATTAGGCACAACAAACTCCTTATTATTGCCCTCTGCTAAGCGATACAGTCCATCTTCGTCAACATCGCCACCCGCAGCATAGCCATGACCCTTACCGAGAAAACTCAGACTTGCTCCATAACGTTTCTTCGCATAATGAATCCCAGCAAGCAAACTATCCAATCCATTCCAGATATCACTGTGACCAGGAAAAGCGTTTGAGGTAAACGTGATACGCTTCGTTTGCATTAACCCCATTGCTGGTCCTGAGCCATCACCATCAGGATCTGCTCCTTTCTGTTTAGCGTGTGGATCACCACTGGATTCAGTATTAATCTGACTTAATACCTTAGCCACCATTGCAGCGCTAGTAGACAATCCATTCATCGCAAGGGCACGTATTACATACGGTGTCCATCTCGTGACACCTGAACCACCTGGGTTGGCCGCTGAACTCTCACCCAATTTAGTCAGCATTTTGACAATGCTATCCTTGGCAATATTGAACGATCCTTTACCGGCGTCTTTAACAAGTCCTTTCGAAGTCAAACTGTCTAGAAGTCCATCAATGCCAGTTTTGTCTTTAATCCATGACCACAACTTACCAGCACCATTCATAACAACTTCAAAAATTTCACTCATGAAGCTTGTGTCATCGTCTTCCGTTCCTTTGGCATAGCCTGGTAGACCGATCTTACGAAGAAAGCCAATCGACTGATCATGCGTCAGAATCGATGTTCCAGCCCGCAAGGATCTGATTTCTGGTCCCTGTGCACCCAGCACGTGAAAGCCACTAGCATCTTTTCCAAGTTCAAATCCTTCTTCACCAACTAAGGCTACTTGGTCATTCGAAATACCGGTAGAGCCCTTGGCATATCCGTTGAAATTCGGTTGATTTGGAAAACTCTTGTCCTCATTAAATACTTTAAAAATCTTCTTAATAAAACCAGTCATCTTGTCCCATAGTCCGCTGATGCTTTTAAAACCCGATGCATATGTTCCAGATGTCGTCACCATTTCACCATTAGCTGCTTGTGCATGCTGTATGGCCTGTTCTTGGGCCTTTTGAGTAACTTCACGTTTCTGTGAATCAATTTCAGAAGTCACTTTAGAGTGCTGATCATGTGCACTCTTAGTAACCTCTTTGTATTGCTTGTCAGCAGCATTGGAAGTGTCATCACGCTGTTGTTCGGCATTATGCTTGATTTCAAGATACTGAGAATGAGTGATTGAACCGTTTTCTTTCCACTCCTGCTTTGCAGTGGCTACTGTCTTTTTATACTTATCTTCGGCTGCATTCACCACATCATCCCGGGTTTTATCGGCTGATTTAACGGAGGTATTGTACAAATCATTGGCATGCTTTTGTGTAGCTTTAAGATCGCTTTCACTCAGTTTTCCCTTATCCTTAATCAGCTGACCGTAGATAAATTCTTGCTGTTTGGCCCCCTTTTGAACGTCTTTTTCAATGTTGGTGTTCATACTATATTCATCTTTTACGTACTTTGTTGTGAATGTTTTATGGGCCTTTTCAAGTTCCTTATTTTTTTCATTTTCGTATTTTTGCGAATTCTTGCCATATTTCTGGGCAATTTCTTGTAACTTTTTAGTTCCACCATTTTCGATGTTTTGAACTTTCGCATAATACTTATTGGTGTCCGACTGCATCTGTGATAGCGATTTTTGTTTAGCTACCCGTGCTTTTTCATCAGCGGCATGTTGGGCACTCAAGCGCTTATTTTCCTGTGCTTGTGTGATAACACCCTGTTTAACTAAGCTGTCAAGATCCTTTTTCGACTTAGCTTCCTTATTCTTGTAGTACGAGTTAATTGATTTGGACATACTTGAATAAAGCTTTTCAGTTTCAGCTTTAGTTTTACCGATACTTGCTGGATCAGTATTAAATTTAAGCATTAATTGTTTGCTTAACTTTTTAAGTGATGGTTGTAGCGCTTTGCTGATCTTACTACTATCAACATCAGCAGCTGTTGTTTTAACTTTGACATTGGCTTTAATGGGGTGCCCTTTAAAATGATCTTCAGCACCTTTACCAATTACTTCACCTAACTTTTTCCCTAATGCAGACCCAGCCATGCCACCGATCGCAGTACCAATTCCAGGTAGAATCATTGAACCAATAGCAGCACCTGCTACTGTTCCAGCAACTGATCCCGCCGAACCGCCAATTTTTTCACCAGTGCTGTTTTTGCTCATCAATTCAGTAGCTACCCCAGTACCCGCTGCTAGAATTGGCACTGTTTTACCAAGGCTTAGCGTTGAAGCGGCACCCTTGAATAGACTTCGCGTGCCTAACATGCTAGTTGCCCCAATGGAGTTACGCGCTACTCGACTAGTTGCTGCCAATTCTTCACCACCAGCCGCTACCTTTTCTGTAGTTCCGGCTGTGCCAGCTCCCGGAACCAATGAAGTTAGCTTTTGAACCAAAGATAATTCTTCTAAGGTTTTAATGGCTGTTTTAGTTGCACCAATGAAATCAGTGATTTTTTTAATGGCAAACATCGCTACTAAGGCTCGTGTTACCATTTCAACACCTTGTTTGTGATCCACTAAGGCTTGTAATACCTTGTCGATCTCTTTTAATGGGTTAACGGCTTTACCACTTTTGCTTGAAACCAGTCCAAACATGTTCGCAATATCGTAAATAATATCCGCAAACATATGCCAAATAGTGCCGCCAATAATTCCCGACAATTTGACCACATTAACAATAATGTCTTTAATTTCAGGCAAAGCAGCTACGATAGACGCAGATATACCATTCAGTGTCTTTGAGAACCTACCTCCCGCACTTGACAGTTCTGTTTCGGTTTTAAGATCATTGACCCATTTCATAACTACTTTGGCGATTGGATTTTCAGCTTTTAGAAACGGCGAAATGAACGCTGAAAATAGTTGTGGTGCTTTAGCTGATATTGCCCGTTCCATACCGGGCAAAGTATTCATCATATTATCCGCAGATGACTTGTACTTGTCTCCTAACTGATTAATTACGTTCATGGCGTCCGTAGCGCTGATTTTGCCAGCAGACATTTCGGCTTGCAATTGTTTCATCGTTAACTTGGAATTATTCTGTATCTTTCGCTCATACTTCAGTAAGCTTTCGCCAAACATCGGCAAATAATTAGCGACCTGATTAAAGTCGCCTAGTTGCAACTTGCCAGAGGTCATAGTGTGGGTGAAATCTTGACCTAAAGCTTGCGTTTGTGCCGAAGAAAGGCCAATTGTATCTGCAAGGGTTAAGAACGATGTGGTCAGTGTCTTGGTTTTACCGGAATCATCCAAAACGTGGTAAAACTGCTGATCCAACTCGTCAACCATATCACGTGCTTGACCAAAGTGATTAGCTAGTTCCGTGGCCATGCTAGTCATTTTTTTACCTTGGACGGCACTATCAGTTAATGTGGTCCACGATGCTTGCGAAACTTGTAGCGTTTTGTTGTATTCAATTCCTGCCTTAGTTTCTTCTTTAAATCCATTAACAATGCTTGAAAAACCGTTTTGAATTGCTGATCCAACAAACGAACCCACAATAATTTCCTTCAAGTGCTTAAAATGATTGCCTGTATTTTCAGCATCTGCTTTTAATCTGGATAAACCAGCCGTTGCCTCTTTATCATCGAGCTTCATTTTGGTGACAACTTGGCGTGGCATCTTCGCCATTGCTTCTTGCCAGTCAATGACTTCACCTTTTTTAATCTTAGCTTCAAGGTTGGTAACTTCCTTTTTCGGCAGTTTATCCAGCAATGAACGAAAGTTTTTAATTCCGGCATTTTCAGCAGAAGCAATTAACTTAGTTCGAACTTCTTTTTTGATGCCATCGAGGTCTTTGTTAACCTTATTTTTAGTATCGTTTGATTCATTTTTCATTCCGTTGGCGTTCTTTTTGAAGTTGTCCTTCATATCTTCGCCGGCATTTTTACCAATTTTATCGGTTTCACTATCAGCGTCCGCCTGTACTTTCTTGGCTTCGCTTTTAACTGATGAAGCGTTCTTCTTGAAGTCTTCATCCATCTGTTCACCTGCGCCAGTTCCAAAACGCTTGATTAAGTTACTAGCCCAGTCAACATCGGTATGAAATTCCTGTTTGTTAGCAGGAAACAATAAATCAATTAATACTTGTCCATCTGAAGCCATTTAAATTACCTCCTTTCATCAAAGACTTTCGAATGCTTGAGCAATTTGTGCTTCGGTTTCTCTTTCACGCTGTTCAGCAGTCATATGTAGTTCGTAGACCGCTTTTTGTGTCATTAACGATCGAACGTATTCGGGATTATCGGCATGTGCAGAAGGATTCTCCTTTCGAATCTGAATGATCTGATTAATTGGCGCATTGTCGCTTAAATTATTAAACAATGCCCGAAATTCGAAGTACGACATGTGCCCTTTAACCTTCATCAAATCAATACCGTAATCTTTCATAAAACTGGCATAGATGGCTTCACTGTCTTGCTGGTAATCAAATGATCGACTACCGCCACTGCCGGGATTATAAGGATCCTGAAATAACATATTGGAAATACGGCCAACTTCAACCTGCTGTTGGTCAAATGGAACATCTAATCCATCACCAACAAACATGGCAAATGACAGTAGCACCTTGCCAGCCTGATCGATACTTGAATCATCAATCAGATTGAACCATCTCAATACGTTATCGAATGTTAGATCAATTGGGTAGTCCTCATCATGCCAAACGAATACTTCATTGGTTCGATCCTGTTCAAGACTGCTCGTAATATCTAACATCTAAATCACTTCTTGTAATTATGTCGTTGCTTATATTGCGGTCGTGCATGATGTATTGGATAGGCTTTTTTAAGCGCTTCACGTTTGTTATGTTCGTATTTATTTTGTTCAGCACGTAACTGCTTCTGAATGTCGCCAAGCGTAAACATTAAATATTCGGTACTCTCATGCTTTAACGACCAGATATGACTACCAATTCCTGCTTCATCAAATAAATTATCGTAAACATCAAAAATTGCTTGGCGCGTATCCTCAATCAACTTATTACTGATCTCAATAAACTCTTCTTTATCAATTGGTTTAACATCCTTGTCGCCAGCTTGTGCTTTCTCGTCCCGCTTATCCAACTCGTCAATTTGTTGCATTTGCTCACGGTAAAAAGCAACTAGTTTTTCAATTTGTTTAATATTCTTGTCATTTGCGTAGATATGGTAAACTTTAGTGCCCAGTTTGCATTCCACGTACGGTGTCGATTCATTTAAATCAATCATGTTCTATCCTCCGTTAATAGCCGCCGGTTACCCTATTGTTTATTTCATAGGCGACTTCAATTAATTAACCTGCAGCTGATTCAACAACTGTGATTGTTGCTGTAGCAATCTTGGTACCATCTGTTGTGGTGTAAGTAGCAACTGCTGTTCCAGCCTTCACCCCGGTAATTGTTCCATCTTCTGCAATTGTAGCAATAGACGTATCGCCAATTGACCACTTGCCAGTCTTGTCAGTAGCATCATCTGGCGCAATTGTTGCCACTAGCTTAGCTGTCTTGCCGACTTCAACGTTAGCCGTCGAAGGAGCCACCGTGACTCCCGTGACGGCTACTGTTTTGGGTCTGGGTTATCTCCAACTTTGCTGAACACAGCCGCACCATTTTGAGCAATCGTGAACGTCATTGTTGACTTTGTATTCCCATTACCACCGATCGTGATGATGTTTTCAAGGGTAGCTAAGAAAATTCGAACTGTTCCGTTTGCTTTCGTAATCCGGACAAGCGTCTTGGCGTCATTACCCGTGGCATCTTTGTCTTCCAAGCCTTGCAGGTAATCACACGCAGGATCACCCTGTAAGACATTACCGGTAACTGCCCAAGTACGTGCATGTCCAGTAACTTCAGGTGAATTTTCGTCTTTATCAGCAAAGTAAATTGCGTTATCAATAACATCACCTGGTGTGTGCGTGATCCCTGTAATAAATGCTGCTAATGATGAAAACTTGGCATTGGCGATATTGGTTGGATCTAGTGACCCACTTGTATCAATTTCGACGTCATTTCGCCAGTTATGCGTAAAGTTTTTTTCCATTGTTCCTGACATAATTTGCCTCCTATTTATTAATCTTCGTTACATAAACAACAAAGTTAGTAATCCAATATAAGTTCCCTGTCTGATCCACTAATTGGTTAAACGGCATTCCGGTTATATCAATGTGGTCAAACAGAAATGAACCGTCAGAACTCTCTAATTCTTCGAGATTTACCAACATATCCGCAATCGGATTGAGGGTCTCTCTAGCGGCCTTATACGACTGATCATTGAGCGCTAAGTCAAAGTTCATTGCCATGTCGGCATCACCATTGAAATACGTTTGCAGGGCCCGACTTCCCGGATCAGCTTGCAAACTGAGTTGCCCATTGGCTGGTACAAAGCCCAGGCCACACTTGGCAGCGTTTCCTCCTAGTGACTGAATATGCTCACACAGTCGTTCGTCTAAATCCATTAGTGTTTCAACTCCTTATCAATTGCTCGTTGTGCTACCTGTGCCCATGCGTCGCCGTATTGGGCTTTAGCTTTCAAATCCCATCGTTTACCCGCTAGTCGATGAACTGCCGTGGTGTAATTCGTGATACCAATTCCATAAAACTGCCGCTTAGCATATGGCATTGAATAAATCAACATCGTTGCATCTAAACTGAGTGAAACATCATGCATTAAGTTTCCACTTTTATATGGCACAAACCGCTGCATATCAGATTCCATTTGATTTAAAACATAGGCACGCACATTGCGGGAATTGACAGCAGCCTTTAACGCATTAAAGGCATTAAAATCACCGTGCACTTCCATTCCCATCACAGCACCTCAATTTTGTAAGCAAACATCTCATCACTCAGCGGTTGCTTACTTTCAGTAATAGTTTGTACAGTGTACTCATTGCCCGCAAATTCAATCTTAGACCCTAGATTATTCTTCGATAGACTGGGCATTGGGCTTGAAACATCGGCATATAAAAAGACAGTCCCGTTGGCTACGAGCTGTCTATCGTTGTTTGTTCCGGTATATTTGGTTGCTAAGTGAACAACACAATTGTTGATAGTGACTGGGGTGTCTTGTTTCGGCTTCCCGTACATATCAGTTTCACTCTGGTACGACTTCGTGAGCTTCACTGATTGATTACAAATTGCGACTGGTACTGGTAATCTCATGAGTGATCAACTCCTGCGTATAGCAATCCATATCGCCCTAGTAGCAATCTGGCTGAGTTAATCAGTCCGGTTGAACCGCTAGTGACGGCATCTGCCGCACCCTCTTTGAATGTCATTGATGTGCCATCTACTGAGTAAGACAATAAATTACCTTGCTGCAACTGATAAGCTGATTTGGCATTAGCCTCAATCATGAATTGAATTTGCATTGCAACTGCCTTTTTAAAAGCTGTCGCACGTTGTACTTCGAAATTAACTGAGCTTGAAACATCTGCGGTTAAATCATGGCTGCCTAAATCTTTATCGTAAAAAGTGGTAACACTGTTTATGACTAACTCAGCAGCTTGTTCAACGGTTTCAAAGCCACTATCAGGTGGCGAAAATCCATATTTTTTAAATTCATCACTAGTTAAATATGCCATAAGCTACCTCCTATTTTCCACTGCCCGCTGCTGCAGTGACAGTTGCTCCAGGTGTCAATGCTGGGTCAAGTTGCGCTTTATACTCAACAACCCCAATATTGCGCACGTCAATGCCATTAACAACCTCCCAAGTAGTAGGTTTTGCTAATTCGTCAATGGTTGGATAAGTACTCTTAGCTGGTGCAAAGCTCGATTGAACACTTGTACCAGCGACATGAATTGTCCCTACACGTTTCTGAATAATGCTATCAGTACCACCATTCTTTAGTGGTAAGTAGAATGTCTGTGTAGCTTGCATATTCGTTGAATAGTGAACAGCCCCCGGGGCAAAAATAAATGAACTAGAAATTGGCTTAGTCTTATCAGTCAGATCAACAGGAATGTCATCATCTAGCACGATCCGTAACCCGTTATAGGCTTCAAAAGGCGTTACGCCTTCTTGTGGTTGAATGGTTTCAATCAAGCCTTGAACCTTCATTAACGAGTATGTTGGTGAGTTAACCGCAATCGCACCAAATGTGGTATCTTGCAAGTCACCCATTAACCCAATTGCCCCCGTAAAGCCCTTCGCACCAAACATTGGATCAGATGGTGAAATAACGGTTTGATCATAGACTTTTGAGTTTTTGACATCATCAACCGCCATAGTGCCTTGCAGAACGCTGATTAACGTCTTTTGATCAGCACGTTGCCAAAAGGCTGCAAAGCGATTACCAATCGTTTCTTGGACTGGTGCACCTGAAATCATTTTTGCTAGATCAGTGTAGCCAAAAGCCTTAGTTTGATAAAACTTAATTCCGACTTGTTTACCAGATGTCAAACTGTTAACCACAATGTCAGTATCGTCGGTCCAGTTATCTGGATCACCTGACAAATCATTTAGAAACGGAATAGTGATTCGACTGCCTGCTTCAAGCAAATGTGGTCCAAGGTCTGGATCAGGAGTTAAAATTCCTGATTGAACGAATCGGTTAGTTTTAATAATTTGGTTAATAACATAATTTCCAAATACTTCTGGGACAATTAAGTCCGATAAATGTGTTTCTGCCATTTGAATGGCCTCCTTATGATTTATTTGCTAGTTCACTCCATCTTTGAGGATTCTCACGATACAGTTTGTTTTGTTCTGCAATGGTCATATCGCTTAACGACGTAACCTGGGTTCCACCACTTGGATTACCTTTTGCAGTGACATGAATACCAGGTTTGTTTTGATCATCGTTCTGCGTCGATTCATTTTCGAACAAATAATCATCTGATCCTTTAAGGCTGGTCAACTGATCCTCTAGCCCAATCAAGTTATCGCCGTCAACGGATACCTTGTCTAAATCTAATAATGCTTTTACGGCTTTGGGATTCTTTGCCTTGGCATCACGCAGGGCTGAATCAATTTTGAAGTTCTTACTTTGTTCAGATAATTTAGTTTGATAATCCGCTGTGGTTTGCTTATTTTCGTCTTGCAGTGACTTAATTTGAGCTTTTAATTCCTCATTGTCGCCAGCAGACTTCTTAAGCGTATTCAACTGATCGTCTCGCTCTTTGATTTGGCCTGTAAGTGTTTCGTTTTGACTCGTCAGACCATCAATCTTGCTCTGTAATTCTACTTTTTCAGCAGAAATCCCCTTATCTTTTCCGACCTCAGTCATAATTTTTTCTAGATTATCACCCTCGATACCTAAAGTTTTCAGAAAATCTCTTGTTACTGACATATGCAATGTCTCCTTTCGTGTTTGTATCGGAGCAACGCCTCCGAATGTTTGATTGCATAAAAAATAAGCAGTTTAGTGTCTTACTTGGGACATAAATTATTTGCTTTGAACTTGTTCACGCGCATAGTCACGCGTTAAGAAATCGTTATTCTTAATCATTTCGCGCATTCGCTTTTGTTGATTAGCTAAGGTACTTTTAGCGTTGCTTACTGTTTGATCATCGCCTAATTGTTGGGCAGCGTTAATTTTCTTCTTAGTTTGGCGAATTGCCCGTTCACGAGCACGCTGTTTCTGTTGAACATCACCCATTTTAACTGCTTCATCAGGGCTTGGCATATCCGGATCCGGATGCTCAATGTTTACGTCTGGATCCCACGGGGTAAACTGATGATGGCAGTTAATTCCCAATGTCCCTGACTTCTCTCCATATCCGTGATCATAGATCGTGTCATACTTCGGATTGTAGTTAGGATCCAATCTAGGAACCATATTCACAATATGCCCTTGAATTGGTGCACAGGCCGACCGAGCACACATGTGCCAACTCATTTTCGAAGTCGTGACGTTATTAACGTTCATGGTCTTAACACGTAGCTCATTAACGACGTTATTGTTGGTGCTATTAATAACTGTTCGTGCGTACCCTTCCAACGACCAACCGTGCCCAGCACTGTCTGTCAACCTGGTTGGAATTCCTGCATTAACCCATCGGTAAACATTATCTCTAATGGCCCGTTCTGGTGTCTTTAAGCCGGCAGATACTTCCATGGTACTTTTAGTCACAATATCACGATAAATGCGAGCTGTCGCATTAGAATGGATATTGCGCGTTAACAGTGTTTCATTAACATTATTGAACAGTGATTTCCATGTTTGATTAGCGTAAGAATTAATGATTTTTTGCGTAGCTGGCTGTAGTTTTCCTGAATGCTTCGTGTATCGATTGATTTCATCTTGTGTTGTTTTTACTGTCTCTATTCCTAATTGCGAACACATGTTTTGAATCAATTCAGGCGCCCTTTTATTTACCCCAGCCACTAGGTCTATGGTCTGAGATGTCAGCAATCCTGCCTTGGTTAATTGCTGCAGTTGCCACTCTAGCATGTCATCAGCCGCAAGATCCTCGTAATGACTATTTTTTAAAGCGTTGATTAACAGATTAAAGATCTGTGACTGCAAGTGTTCGTACATTTCAATGATCTGTTGTGCATACTTGATAGCCACTACTCATCACCACCATTTTGGGTATCTCTCTCTCCAAACGCCTCGTTAAATGGCGTTTCTGGTGTCTCAGCTTTAATTTCGGCTAGCCATTCATCTGCCTCAGCCTCCGACTTGCCATAATTACGCATAATGTATTGCTTTTTAGGCATTGTGCCACCTGCTACGGATAATAAGTCTTGTTTAGCTTGGGCGTCCTTATCAACAAACACACCGTCATCGTAGTGTACACTAATTTGCAAATCATCTACATCAACGCCAAGAAAAGGTGCTTGACCATCATCAAATAATGCAGGTGTTTGTGCTAACTGAACAACTGAGTAAATTAATTCAGACAAGAACTTAGTTACCCGGTTTAGATAACTTGCCCTTGTCTGATAAGTCATACTGTTCTCTGAAACGACTTGTGTTGCAGTTGTAATACCACCCTGTGCATCAGTTGTAAATGTCCCCGTAGATAATCCAATTCCATTTTCTAGTTCATGCAGAAAATGTTGCATTGTTTGACCATAATCTTGAACACGGATATCAGGATTAATGGATGTGATCTGAAAATTTTCATCCAACCCCGTATTAATACCCAGATAGGTATCATCATCGGGATCAAATTTAGTTCCTGGATGATTTTCATCACCGGGTTTCATTGTTTCAGCTGGAACTAGAACTTTTCTCTTTCCCATTCGCACTTCCCACACAAATGAATCGTGTGTATAGTTAATCGCATCTAAAATATTCTGACAGTTATTTACGAAGCCAACACCTAATGGGCTTTCTGGCGCAAGATTATTCTGACCAGGACATTTAAAATAAACAAACAGTGGATGCTTGACAATATTACTATCAAATATTGCCTGTTGCTCAATATTGCTGTACATATCATCAGTTCCAAGTACAACTTGTTCACCAACTATCTTAGAATCGGTGCTCTTGTAAAGCTCATTGGTAATTTGATATGACCCATCATTATTCCATTGGTGAAACTCTAGCAACGTGTAATAATATCTCTGCTTATTCACGACTTTAACGGACTTAGAGGCGATTACAGCCTGACTGATGTCTTCTGTGTTTGAATCTAGACTATAGAATTGTTCTGCACGCACCCAAGCAACCTCAATTTTGCCATTGTCAACATATGGCCGAGCCGCAAACCCGCCAGTTGGAATTCCTTGTTCTAGTTTGCTTTCAAGATTGCGATTAACGCCTGAACGCTCTAACCAGTCATTAATGAAATCAGATAGCTTCGTAATTTCGTTATCCTGCTCATTATCACCTGAGTCTTGCGTATTTGATTTGCTATCAATTGACACAGTAAACCCACTATTCAAGCATATTGAAGCAATACGTTTGGCAACCATTTGAGTAACGTTTATTGAATTAAAGATTCTAGTTCGTTTAACGCTGTGTGAGTTTAAATAACTAATTGTGTTATATGGCATTCCCTTTTGTGCCTCATAACTACCAGCATAATAATATTTAGCAAGTCGAATGCGATCAACTTCATCTTGGTCTGTCGCTATTCTTGGGTCATCTGTAATTCTATTCAATGAATTTGTCATGCCAATTGCTGCACCTCCTTTCCTGAAAAAGTCTTTAATTTTGCTAATCACGCTCACGTAGCTTCACCACCTTTAGTATTGGAGTTGCAACTCACGTCTTGCCGTAAGCACAAAATACTGTGCTTGATCACAACAGTGATCCTCAACTTTAATTACTTTAGGATCATCACTTTGCATTGTCTTTTCGTCCCACTGATATTTTTGATGTTGTGGAATAAAATAGCCTACGTTATTAGGCGTAGGCAGATAGTAAAAGCTCCCTCTAGCTAAGAGAGATTGCACATATTCAATCATATTTGATTTTTTCAGTTTCTTAACTGGGGTCCATTTAATACCGTAATCACTGTACATTTGATTGCGCAACGCGGCTTCAGCGGAATCCATAACGTATTTCCACGCCGTTTTATGATACTGGGCCTCTAAATCATCAATAAACTGCTTGATGTTTTTTGATAGCTCATCTGGAGCTTTTTTATGATTCTTACCCTCAGGTGAATAATAATACGTATCTAGTAAAACTAATCTAGGATTACCATTGGCATCGCGTTTCGCCATTATCCCATAAGCACTCACAGTGGTAGCAGAAACTGCATGGCCGGTATCAGCACTGAAATACAACGAAGCAACGTGATCATCATCAGGGATTGTTTCAATGCGGTTAAACAGATCGGCATTGTAAACATTGGTGCCAAGCCCAATTACTTCACCTAAATATAACCATCGATAATAATCAGGATCATTTTCTTTATACGTCTCAATAAGTCGCAGTTGCTGTTCAGATGTGAATCCTAATACGTCATCTAAATAAGTTGAGGTATCCACCAAGTAATTAGGATCGTTCTCGCATTTACCAATCCAATCATTAATCCAGTCATACTGATTACGTGGTGGATTATAGGACCAGAACACTTTAACCTGATCAATAAAAGCTGGTTTCTGACGAATGAATGACGGTATTGACTGATCGAAGACCTCGGGTCCTTTCATGTTTGCCGCTTCTTCAAACCACAATGCAATAACATTGCCAACGACGTTAGACTTCAACTTCATTGGATCATCCGCACCGTAAAAATAGAATGTACTACCTGTACGCTTATGTTCAATGTGCAATGGCGAAGTATAGAACTGATACTCGTCATATAGGTCTAACATGCTTAACGCCCAGCCAATTTGGTTGTAAACCGAATCACGCAAATTAGTTTTATTCTCACGAATGCAAACCACGTTCACCTTACGGTTCAACTGTGTTTCCTTTTTCATCATCAAAGCTAACTTCATACTAATCACCGACGACTTAAAGGATCCACGACCACCTTTGGCGATGATATAAGGCTTCTCCGTATTCCAAAGTTCATAAAAGTGTGGATTAATCATCCGCGACATTCGAATCACTTTATTATGTTTACGTGTATCATCAACTACCGCTGTGGGCATCTGTATCCCCTCCTATATCATCAATTAATTTAGTGGTGTCGGCTTCGTTACCATTTCCATTATCTTTCAGATATTTAAACAACTCACTCTGTGCTTTCTGTCTATCATAAAGTTCCAAGTTAACTTCACCCTTATCCGTTTTAATGGACTTGATAAGTGAAGTATCGACCATGCTCTGATCCTTAAATCGCACCTCATGTTTCGTATGCATCGCAGGCTTATCAGTATTAGGATCAATAACCTCTACATAATCATAATGGCCATTGTTATCAACGAATGGTCCATTTTTACGATACAGTCGCTCCCAGATAGGCGTATCAATGGTCTTGAAACTAAGGTAGTCGCCTATGTCGGCAAACGCCTGCTTGGCGTACTCACGAGCAATATCAACAACAGTTAGATGCAGATCAGACGCAACTGACTTTTTGAGTTCGGTCAGCTGTTTTTGAATACTATCATTTACTAGCAATCTAGAACCAGCCATATTAGCTGTGGCATAGTTCACCCCATAGGCTTTCATATAAGCCCACGTGGCATTGAACCGTTGCAAATAGTACAAACAGAATGCCTTTTGTTTATCCGTGAGGTCATCATTATCAACCAGCTCGTCCACAACTTTGTGTGCAACCTTTTTGTGTTTTGTGTGCACACTTTTCTTAGGGGGTGCACCCTTATTCCAGTACCTCGACTTCCACGACTTAACCGTGTTGAGCTTCACATCATACTTAGCCGCTATGTCCTTATACTTCATACCGGCTTCATAATCTTTCTGAGCCAGTTCATACTTCTCAGTCATTACATATCACCACACCTCCGTTTGATCTTGTCATCTTTCGACTGCATATTAAAAGCGCCATGCTGTTTAGCACGACGCTTCTTATCCTTATACCATCTTTCTAGCCGAGCATCGGCCTGCACCCACTCTGGCGGCTCGTACCCATATTTGCTATGAATCATTCGTGACATTGATACCACTCCTAAATTTATGTATTAAAAAAGCCCAGTATTTCACTAGGCTTACAAAATATTAATCCGCACCTTCTGGTTTCGCCATTTCATAGCCTATTTTGGCTTGATCAAATTCATCGGCATTCCAAGATATATTTTTTTGATTAAATTCAATAAAATGCAAATGAATAGAATAAAAGCTATAGGCCCACAACGCTGGTGTTTTTGACACAATGTCATGATTTCTAACTAATTGTAAATCATGACTATCTTTTCTTACAAAATCACGTAGAGTCCTTAATTCGGCCAAAGCTTCACGTTTATTACTCATTTTTACTATTTCATTTGCTTTCTTTGAGATAGCATCTACGTGATCATTTACTTCTTTCCAAGTTACATCTTTGGCAATTCTAATGTTTTCCATTGACAACACCTCTGTCTCAACTATACAAAAACTCCCGCTAAAAAGCGAGAGCAGTTTGAAGGATTTTAGTTTGAGCAATCAAAGAAATTCGTGAGTATCTAGGCTGCTAAACTAATAAACTATGCCGGCGGCAGAGAGGAGCGCATCACGCTCAAACGTGCAGCTAACTAAGCCATAGTCTGTTTGTTTCATGTTATTCACCTATTGCATTAAAAAAGTCGCCCCTGCTAAGGCGACCAAATATGAAAATCCATCGTTGTGCCACGGGTCAGAAGGGAGCTTTTCCACCTCCACTATTCCGTGGCTAAACGCCAGTAAGGAATCGAACCTTGCCAACGCGAGAAATTAAGGAACTTACTGCTGTAATCTGCTGATTACTGTAAGTGAGTAATATTAGCTTATAGTCAGCTTTCCGACTGACTTCGGCATCTCTGCCTATATCGCTGTCAGGATTCGAACCTGAACACGTTTTACGTGCTGACTATCTCCATTATGTCTCAGCAATAGATAACGGCCATGGATCGGGCATGACCGTGCACGAACAAGCGTGTAAATGATTCAGGTGGGGATCGAACCCACATTTTCCGTCTTACCAATTAAACGACTGAATCACGTTGATTGATGTGTGTATTGTTGGAATTTGCGTTTCATTTATTTGCTAAAGGAGAGAAAATAAGTAGTTAGTGTGGATAACTGCTTGGTGTGGTACCTATCCACCAATCAACACTACTAGCATAACCCCAAAATTTGTGCTGTGAGACCCAACTTAGACCCAATATAGACCCACTTTTTACGTTTTAGCTGTTTTAAAGACCTGTAATTCCTGAATCCCATAAATCTCGGCAAAGGTTAAGCAAGCATTGTGCCACCGTCTGCGGTATGTTTCCTTCGGCATATTGTTGAGCTTAATCATGATTGCTTCGTTGGTGTCACCTCGCATGTACTTATCATACATAATCGTCCGCAGCTCGTTATCCTCAATTGATTCAATTGCATACCGGCAATTCAATTCGACTTGTTGTGCCTCAACATGGCTAACGTATTCTTCCTCTACACGGTTATCATAGCTATCAGCTCTCGGCATTCCGTCCATTGATGGTGATCTTAGTAACCCAGCTTCTCGTTTAGCTCGCATCCGATAATGTGGGTAATCCTTTAACAATCCATCAACGTTCTCAATTGTTCGTTCCTCATCTATTTCTGGCCAAAATGACATAGGTACCACTCCTTTGAATATTCCATTATCGTTAAAATAGCGCTATAATAAGTTTTGTGGATAATTTAAAAGTGGTACCGATAGTCGTCTCATGCCCGAGACGGCTATTTTTAGTGCCCATTTATAAAATTGATCACCCATGAGGTATGAAACCAAATCAGGTAGATGATAATTCCAATGCAGCCAATCACAATTCCATACCCAATAATGCCAATAATGGCCGTTTTAATCTTCTCCCACATGATCTACTCCAATCTCGTCAACCGTGAATTGATCTACGTTAATTAGATATTTTTTACCATCACTCCAACAAACATGATAAACATATTCGTCCGCAGATGACTTATCAAAGCGAACCGCATAACCTTGATAACCAATAATTCGCATACAGCTCTCAATACGTCTTTTCTCATCTGGCATTACCATAACCCCCAATTTTATACGGTCGTAAGCTCTGCACGTCTAGCGTGGTCTTAGCATGTTCTTTGGCATGTTGCGCCATACGCCGCTTCTTTTTCTTGATTGCTGATCGTTTGTGTCCGTGCTTCATTCGTCTGCCTCCATAACTTCAATGCCTGGAAAAGAAGCAAATGCAGTCGTTGGAAGTGGCTTAAAGTAACCAACTACTTTATACATGCCATCTTCATCTTTATAAGCAGATCCGATTGGGTATTTTTGCTTAATTTCTGATAATCCCATCATCAATTCAACCTTTTTCATTCGTCTACCTCACCATCTGAATTGCCTAGTTTGCTCAAAACTTGTTCTGATACTTTGGCCGGTCTATATAACTTGCCAACATTTAAATCAACTTGAACTCCGTCTATTTGACCATTAGCCCGATAAATGCCCACTACATCAAAAATTCGCTTTCTGTCGGCTTCGGTAATATCCGCAGTAAGTCTGCCCCATCTAGCCTTCCACCAACGAAGTCTGGGGTGGTATCCGGTTGAAAGTATAACTTCCTTTTTGTCGACTGCAATAATTCTGTCAGTGTTGATTACATACCCATCATCTAATTCAACTAGCATTTCTCTTCCTCCATTGATTCAATTCTTAATCCAACCACCTGCACGCGGCCACCAACGCGCTTGCTATACTCATCAGCTAGGTGTTCGTTAGTAAACGCTTTAATGGGTTCATCGGTATAAACAACGTAAATTTTTGATTCATGGGTCATTCATCTACCTCCAACAATTCCGGATTCTCATGAATGTTGCCAATAATCTCTGGAATCATATCGTCCCAGACGTAATTCCGGAATCCACCTGTCCATACACAGAAGCCACCATTGAAAAACATAACTTTTCCGGTGTAATCAGTGCCTTGATAATCATTTTCACAGTGAACAATATCCCCTTCATAAATCTTGTTGCCATTCTTATCTTTCAATCCGGTGTACTGCTCAATTTCTTCCTCACCTTTAATCTCTAGTGTTCCAAAAATAATGCCTTCCGGATGTGTCTGGATTAAGTCATACCAGATGCCGTTTTCTTGAGGTGAAAAACCATTTCTGGCTCTAAGCGTGCAATAATCAAATTCTTGTCCATTCCATGCTCTAAATTCTGGTGTCATTCGTCTACCTCCGCTACCTCGTAACCGTCTAGCCATGCGCGTGCAAAATCGTCGGGGTGTGAGCTAAGATATTTAAATACTTCTGGAGCATCTTTATCAGAGACCAGATATTCCACGTTTAAGAATGCGTCATTCAGATCCCCATGTTCCTTACAATATTCAAGATATCGTGACACTGGTCTAGTTAATTTCGGCAGCTTCTTATACGTCTTCTTGAAAATCTCGTCCTTAACCGGCCAGTGTTCACCGTCAACACCCGTTGCAATCCAATCACCATCATGGATTCTCATGTCTCCATCTTTTGTGGGAATGACAAAGTATCCATGATAACGATCAATACCTAATTCAGATGCCTTGGCTTCCCATTTATCTGGATCATCAAAATCCTGATAGATTCTGTTCCATTCAGTTTCATCGAACTGTTCAAACTCGGTAGTTCCCGTTTTGATGTATTTAGTCATTAGTCGTCCTCGCAACGATCATGTCAATCTTTGCCTCACGAGCCAGTTCATCACGAATGATCAAACGGATAGCTCTTACCTTTTCAGGATCTAGAACAATCCAACCTACATTTTCATTTTCGTCCACAACTGCACCATCTTTAAATTTCATCACATATCCTCCTATAATTTAATTTCAATATCTGCTTTTTTAATTTGCTGTTCAACTCGCTTTTGAAGCCTTAATCGCAGCTGTTCAGTATCAATATGAACTGAGGCGGTGATCTCACTAATTTTGTCCTGAACCAGTTTTTTGATTTGGTCATTAACTGATCCACTGTATTTGTTAAAAGCTTCTGCAATACCTTCTTTAATCGCTGTTGCAATTTTTTTATTAATCATCTCTTGAATTTCTTCACGATGGTTAAAAATATATTTTTCCGTTGTCTTTTGTAATTGTTGATTAGTTACAATTTCCATTACATATCCTCCACATTTTTCAAAAAATTTTTTCTTCAAAAATTCCGCTGTGATAGTCATATCTTGCGATCGTAATTGGTACGTCATACCGCATCATGAACAGTTTCATGCGCAGTCTGGCGTCTGTTGTGAGCGTCACATTGCCGCCTTTCACGTCGACTACCTTATCGATCACGTTATTGGTCCGGTGTACGAAATCTGGTCTGTATGTGGCATGTGCATAACGCTTGTGGCCGCATCGAAATGCTTTGACGATCTCGAACCGTTCCTGACGTGTCCAGCCATCGGTCCATTCATTCCGGATTGTGAGGTAGTAAGCACCTTCGGCCTTCGAATCAAACTCAATTCCGTCAATGACTACTTTCTGGCTGTTGTATTTCTGCCGTCTGGGGTACATCTCAAATCCTCTATGCCAGGTCACTTATGAAACCCCCATAGCTTGGTCTGCGATTGCTTCGGCATCCAACTGGCGAATCATGACCATAGTGGCTGTTGACGGTGACCAGTTATCGATGTAGTCACAAGCCGTATTGAAATCTTTCTCACGAAGCTGTGTTCGTGTTCGAATACCTGTCACAGCATTCAGACCGTTACTGATGTCCTTGTGCAACAAACCACGCTGTTTCTGTGTGAGCTTCAAATGACGGTCAATAATGTATTCACGTACAGCCTTCTGAACTTGGCGATTAATGAAGCTGTATTCACCCGGGGCAAGTAGTCTATCGTCCTCAAGCTGATCAATTCGTTCGCTGACTGCTTTAATCTTGTCGTTGGCGTTCTTACTGTTTTGGATCAGCAGGTCAATTTTCTCCTCAGGTGTCTGGGGAAGGACCTGAGCCTGCTTTTCCATGCTGATGAAATACTGACGGGCTTGTTTTCCCTTCTCGGAGCGCTGAATCATTGAGAGTTCCTTAGCCATGTCCATTGTCACAATATGATTGTGCTGTGGGCGGCCACCGTTACTTGTGCTCAAATATGAGCTAAAGTCTGTGCCTTCAGTGAAGCCGTATTCGACCATTCTGGGGAACCAATCTTTGTATGCTGTTTTGACCTCAAGAAATTCATGAAGTGATCGACCGTCAACAACGGTCACGCCATCATCGTTTGTATATGTCTTAATTAATTCGTTCATGTCCTAAGCCTCCTGTGCTTGTTCTTGCTTAAGCCGTGCCACCTGAGCCCTCACCTCGTCCACGGTGTCCTGATCAACTGGCTTGTGCTCATGCTGATAGCCGTCTTTTGCCCAATCCGGTGTAGATTCACGGACTTGGCCCTTAGATTGCTTGCCACCCGGCACACTATTTACATAGCCCTCAAACTTGGAAGCCCGAAAAATCGTTGATGGTTGAATATACCGTTCCATCTCGGGATCGTCTTTCCAAGCCTGTACGACATGATCAATGGCCATCCGAACATCATGGCGGTCAAAGCCTTCATCAAGTCGTGATTTTATCAACTTACGATTAGTTGCCGTATTCTTAAAGTGCTTACCAGACTGATCATTGAGGTACTGGATAACACCAGCGTAATTAAATGATTCAGATTCATGCTGTTCGGCCTCAGCCGGACTATTAGATTCTTCATTACTTTTATTTAATGTAGTTTCCTTTAATTTACTTTGTGCATTAATGTCTACATTAACTCCGTTCGAGTTGTCATTAATGTCTGCATTAATCCAATAACTCAATTTTTTGATATCCTGATTCTTACGTCGCTTGGTTGCTTCTGCGTACCGTTCTTGAATTCCAACGCTTGTTAATACCTTAGCCGAGTCAAACAGTGACTTATCGAAAAAGCCCCATTGGACCAAGCGGTTAACAATTTGATTAGTAAGCCCGACAGTTCCTTGTATCTGCTTAGCAATCTTTGCTTGCATCAATTCATTCCACACGATGTAGTAGCCTTTTTGGTATACCGCACATAATAGTTTGATCACTGCAAGCTCGCCTTTCACTTCAAACTCTCCAGAGATAGCAACAACGATTTCATCTTCGAAAACATGCACATCGAGTGGAAAATAGTCCAAACCGTCTTTCATTGGTCGTGCCATTTTTCACACCTCTAATCAATCAAATCTCCAACCTCGACGAATCCCTCTAGTTGTTTATGGCTCCGACAGTACTCACAAGTTCCACAAGCTACTGGCTTTTCCTGACCAGTCTTTACGGCTTCAAAGTGCTCAATCTGTCGGTCAATTCGATCAAGTTCATCCTGATATCGCATGGGATCAATATTAATGGCTAACTTGTCAGGCGGCGTCTGCTTGCTTACTGCAAAGATAAACGGCTCACAGGTCACACCATAAATTTGCTTAATGAGTTCACGATAGACAGCCATTTGGAGCACGTAGCCCCGATCTTCAACAAATGACTGCCACTGCTTGTAGTAATCGTTCCAGTGACGCTTATGGATGTCATCCACGGTCTTGAGGTCACAGAAGTACCCTTTATCGAGGTTCAGGCAATCAAGCTTGCCCTTCCAATCAACACCACCAAGGGTGCCTGAAACAGGTACCTCTTTCTCACCCTGGTAAACCATCTTGAAGAAGTCATCATCATCCAACGTTTTAATCATCATATCAGCCTGTTTGTAGGCCGCCTTAGGCTGTCCTTTGTACTTACCAGCCTTGGCAATAATCTGATCATGATTCTCTTCAATGAAGTCCCTGTGAGCTTCTGGTGATTCGTAGTAACTATGCAAGTAGTTTCCAACAAGTAGCGCCTCTGGATTGCTTGTTGGCTGCCACTCATCACGAAGCTTTGCTAATGCGGCCGCTTCACAATTCTCGAAGTCCTTGAACTGGGATGTGGACCAATAATCCCAACTAGTGGCTTGGCTGTAGTAGTTCTGTTTGTTGAGCTTCATCGGTTGGCTCTTCACTCTCGTCGGATTCCGTAACATTATCAACCGCCTCCTCTTTATTTTCTGGATTAGTTATGACTGTCTTGGATTGCTTACCAGCCTTAGACTTTTTATTTTCCGAATTAAATGAATCAATTAAATCCCGTGCAACACTTCCTTCAGGGGCCTCAACTGGTGTTTTTGAATCATCAACCATCTCCTGTGGATTTCGATCGTCCTCGGTATACATACCTCCAAGGGTTTCAGGAAATGCCTCACGCAGTGCGCTAACCATTGCCGTTTTGCGAATCATAGTTGCTGGCATTACTTTCCACGTTGACTGGTGCTTGTCGTACTCAGTCACTGAAACAGACGCCTTAATTGGCTCGGCTAAGTCTTTTCGATAGACCTCACACCACCCGCCAATCAGCTTGTCAGATGGTAAATGTACCGTTCCTTGAATTTCCTTTAGATCATCGCCATGTTGAACGATGATCCCCGCCTTGAACCCGTCGTAATTCGGATTAGCATTGGCTCGTTTCATAAAGGCTTCTTTACCAGTGATGATCTGAGCTGGCTTACCTCGGAATTTAACAATATAGGCTTCTTTCAAAAATGGATTGAGATGCTGATATTTGCAAAGATTCAAGAACATGACTACTTCTTTTTGAGTAATCTGTTCGTTACCCGATGTAAGAAACTGGGTAATCATGCTTGGCGTTAATTTTATGTCCTCACCGTTTGCTTGGTATTGGACTTCAACTTCAGTATTTTCAGATGGCATTTGAATCGTCCTTTCTTTCTGCACCCATTAAACGAGCAGCTACATAATCTCCAGAATTTTCAATGACTGTGCTTACGATGTTTCTAAGCTCCTGTGGTGTACGTAATGCAACGTAGTTATCAAGTGCCCCATCTTCCAACTCATCTGGTGTAATGTCGAAATCTGGGAACGTAAGTCGCACTTCGGGATTAATGGCTTCTTCTTCCATAAACTGATTCAATTCTGGATGATTCCGATTTACTAAACTAATTTGAGCATCCATTGCAAAAGCCCCCGTTTCGGTTTATGATATTGACATAAGATATTTTTGAAATAGTTTGTTTCGACGTTTAACGGGTGCCACCGTTGAGCGTCTTTTTTTGCGTGTTTAAACATGTTTCCGCTCCTTCCGATCAAATAGATAGTTGCCAGCTTTGACGACTCCAAACGCGATCCAGAACAACGCTAGCCAGTTGATTAAGACTTGATCGCCAGTTACAAGCACGAGGCTGGTCACAGCTCCAAGAATCATATATAGCCACTTCATGCTGATTTCTTCCCTTCTTTAGCCGCTCCATCTGCGTGTTTATAAATGTCAGGAAAATGGTGGCTCAAGAACGTTGCCATTTCCTTAGCATTGAACGAATACTGCTGCTTACTACCAGCTACCGGAATAAATGCTGGACCACCATTCTCAAAGCTTAGTTCGTCATTGAACGGTCCGAGAATGTTATCTTTCACCCACTTACGCTCATGCCCAACACGAGCTATCAAGTCTGCCATCGTCCAATACTGACCTTCTAACGATGTCCGTTTCTTGTAATCCTCCAATCCCTCAATATAGGACTTATCAACGATCACCTGATCCTCAGGAACGTTTATTGTAACTGTCGCCTTGATTTGCGTTGCCATTTTTCTCACCTCACTTGATTAATCCATTTTGCCGCCATAACTTCTCTCGTTCGTTTTCAATATTGCACAAAGAGTAGTTATAATCCCGGCAGATTATGATTGTTGCATTCAGCCCTACAAAAACTGCGTCTAGAAGCTGTTTGACAGCTTCTTGTGGATCATTCCCATCGGTCCTTGAATCAGCTGGTCCTTGAAATTCGTCTAGCGAATTAACTAGGGCATCGACTGCTTGTTTCAATTCAACGATTGATCGACTTGCGTACGAAAGTGATATTCCGTACAGTTTCGGGCCATTTGCAACTGGTGGAATAAATTTAGAAATTCCATGTGCAAGGTCAAGTGCCAGAAACTCGTTATCCTCTGGCAGAGCCTTAAGTAGACGCTGAATATAGTCCAATCTGATTGGTGCAGCATCGTGTTTCCATTTGGAAACATACGTCTGAGAAACTGCCATTTTTTTAGCTAATTCTGTAGTTGTCATTCCATTTGAAAGTATGGTATCTGATAAAATCTCTCCAGCATTAGTCTTAACGTTTATTGAATTCATGTATCACACCTCCTTTTAATGGATTAAACAAGTTTATGAATGTTTACTTCGATTTTTCACATATGCGGCTACCCTATGACAGCCATAAACGGTAAATTAGAATCAAGCAAATGATTCTATAGCCATTTCGGCTACTTCATCTGCCACACGGCTACGTTCGATGGTCAGCATATTATTTAACGTGTCCGTTCCGAATCCTTCTAGAAACGACCGCTTGAGGTCCGGACGAAAGGACATCAAGTCCTCTACTAATTGTGATTTGTTCATACCTACTTCACTCCCCATTCATCTTTCATCTTTCATCTTGGCCAGCACGTTCTCATCAATATCGATAACAGAAAGATCTGCAGTTATAGTTAGTTTTGGTGGTCGTGCTGGGTTCGTCATATCAAGGTTAATTCCTGTAACGCCTCGGCCAAGTTTGTAGTCGTCAATGTAGGCATCATAGGCACCTGCACTAGGCATTTTCTGGCCTTCACAATATTCGCTCGGCTTGATAGTTAGTTTCATACGTTCACCTCCTCGCTCCTTGAAAATTGAATATCCATGTTCACTTCCTAGTGGGATAATAATTCCAAGGAGGTGAAAAATAATGTATAGACCTGAAATTGAAGCCAGAATTGAAAAGCTTCGAAAAGTTAATGGTGCTGGCACATATTCACTAGATGGCTTTAATCAAAACGATGTAAAAGACACGATGAATTATCTTCACTTGAGATACCCTAATATCTACGATTCATCCGACATTTACTACACCGGGTTAGCTGACGTCAGCATCTTGCGTTAGTCCAATCCTAATAGATGCTTAATGGTAATTGACGACGTGGCATCAAGGCTTAACTCATCTGGTACGCATTCAATGGTCACTTTTGGTTTATTGGGTGCGTCCATTTTTATATCCAACCTAGAAATGCAATGTGAAATATTTTCACCATTAATAAAAATATCTAAACTTCCAATAACTTTTTCTTCAGTTTTCTTTCTGTGATCAACAATTTTTAACTTCATGAAATCGCTCCTTTGTTTTTGATATATACTTTTCATATCCTATTTAGTTAGGAGGTGAAAAATTGACCTTCAATATTAATGGGAATGACAGCTTGGAGAATATGATTGCGAAAAAATCCCTCCAAATTGCTAAAACCAAGTTTGCTAATGCCAATCCGTCTAATCAGGGAATGTTTGAAAAACAAATTCATCAAATGAATATGAACAAAAAATTGATGAAAAACGCAGAACCCCAAAAAGACAAGAAACATTAGCGTTCAGAGAACAGCTTATTTGCAGATAAGCTGTTCTTTTGATTCGATGATGCCGCCGTTCATTCCGTTATGGTTTCTGATGTTCATACGCTCACCTCCTCGTGTTGTAACTTGAAAATTGAATATACGTGTTCACTCTCCGGTGGGATAATGATCTCAAGGAGGTGAAAACAAATGGATTTTGAATTTAGTGAAGATGAAGCACTCTTTATCTATGGTCATTTGAAAAAACGAGCGGATAAAGAAATCCCTTCATTAGAAGCCGTACACGACAACAAAAATGCTAATTTTGAAAGAAAGATGAATGGTCGAATATTCGAAGAAATTCTTTCAAAATATCCTGCATTTAAACGTCTATAAGCTCCAATCTGAAAGTTCGTAATTTATTTACGGACTTTTTCTAACTTCTGCTGAAATTCAGCCTGCTGTTGCGTGTGATTTTCAATCGTTATAGAAAAACATTGATTTTGGAATCTCACAACTTTCCATACTGATTTAGAACCAACTTTTTTATGATTGAAAACTAACCAAATTTTTAGAAACAGTTTCATACGCTCACCTCCTCAGTGGTGGAATTATTTAGTTCCGTATTTGTTAACTCATCCGGCAAAAAAATATCATCTGGTTTCAAGTGAAAGACGGCGGCAAGCTTTATAGCACGATCATAGGAAAGAGGTGTCTCACCTTGTTCTATCTTCCAGTATCCAACCTTAGTAATGCCAATGATTTTACCCATTTTTTCCTGAGTTAACTCATTTTTAATTCTTAAATTTTTCAACTTCGTAAGGGTCATGTAATCACCGCCTTTATTAACCTTACGTTAATTATAATAGTTAACTTGAGGTTAATTGTCAAGATAAAATTACTTATTCGTTAACTTTTATTGAGTTAACTGTCAGTTAATTGTATTATCAATCTGAAAACGAGGTGTTAACTTATGTCCCTAGGCAGTAGAATTCGAGATCTTCGAAAAGAAAAGAAGATGTCACAAGAAGAACTTGGTAAATATTTGAACGTCAGTAAAGTGTCTATATCTGGATATGAAAACGATACAAGAGAGCCAAGCAAAGACGCCATCGTAAAATTAGCACAACTTTTTGGAGTTTCTACGGATTACCTTCTTGAGCGATCCACCAAACGTCACTACTACGACCTAACCGAAAAAGACGAAAAAGATGTCCAAAAACAGTTAGAGTCTACTTTGAATGATTTAAGTAACGCAGGTACCCTATCCTTCATGAAAAATGGTGGTACTGAAATCAGTGATGAAGATGCCGAACTGTTAAAAGCTTCATTGGAAAACGTCATCCGTCAATCAAAAATAATTGCAAAAAAGAAATTTACTCCAAAAAAATATCGTGATAGTGCAGATGAGTAGGTGATCTCATGCAACGTGATTTTATTCAAAAAACGGCGAGGGACTTGATTCATAAGTTTGGCACAAATGATCCATTTAAATTATGTAAGGGCCTTCATATTCCTATTTATTATGACGATACAGGTTCAATAATCATGGGATACAATACAATGATTAATCGTGTCCCAGCTATTGTTCTTAATACTCGTAATTCAGAGTTTGAGCAAATTGATGTTTGTTTTCACGAACTGGGACATAATCGCTGTGGACATAGAGAAAACACAGGCTTCCTACAGCGTAACCATTTAAATGTGAAAACGTATGGGATTGAATATGAAGCTAATTGTTTTATGGTGGACGCCATGCTTGAGGGTTCAATGCCTTATGAATTTGAAACAAAAGAACAATACTTAAATTATTACGGTGTACCTTCATGGGCCTATAACTGTATCGATTGGGAGCATTTGAAATATTAATCTATAAGTCCAAATACTGACGTCTTAAAAAGCTGAAATTCTTGGGGAAATTTAAAATGAAAAAAGGTTTAACGATTGGTATTGCACTAATCACTACCCTATCACTTGCGGCGTGTGGGAACTCGCAAGCTAAATCTGATAAGGCTAAGAAAGATTCAAGTAGTTGGGTTGCAAAGAAAAAGGCACACGCTAAAAAGGAATCCATTAAGAAAGCTAATGCCACTTCTGAAAGCAAGGCGAAAGCTGAATCCGAAAGTAAAGCTAGTTCGATCGTGGCTAGTTCGTCATCAGTTGCGTCAGTGGCTGTATCGCAGTCATAGGCGGCCGCACAATCAAGTTCGGCTGTACGCACACAACAAACAGAAACGTCAATTCTACCGCACAAGCGGACAGAAACGATCCAAATACCTGGAATCGTCCTTATAGAGGATATTCGTCATACAACGCCTATTGTGAAGCAAACAATGGTGATCCAGACGTTCAAAAGAAACTGCTGACATGCAGGAACAATGGCTTGAACAACAAGGATACGCAAACTCAGACGGTTCCCCAACGCAAAAATCCGAGGATGAAGGTATGGCATCAGATGGATCATGGTAATTGCTAGATAACACCACCTATCCCGTGAAGCTCAAGTTCATGAATCCGGAAACCGGACAGAGTATTGGGACTATTAAACTGGATGTGAATTAATTATTTCAATACTTAAAGTAAGCATGATTTGGAGGAATGATTATGGTATCAGACACCAACGATGACGAAGGATATGTATATGCATTAGAAAACAAAGCTTTCCCAGGCTACATTAAAATAGGTCAAACAAAAGATGTGGCTCGCCGTTTAGCTCAATTTAATGATACTGGTATTCCAGACGGGAAGCCGACATTATTACTATTTGCTGTAAAAATTATGAATTATAAAAAGGCTGAACGACTATTACATAGAGCTCTTTCTAGCATGCGTGAAAGCCCTTCAAAAGAATTTTTTAAAGCAACTTACAACCAAACAAAAGAAGCATTTAAACTACTAACCTTCAATGACCCAACAGCTGAATGGATTAGACCGGAAGAATACAATTCAAAGATAACCGGAAAAAAATATACAGTTATTAGCCGAAAGATTGGTTCTCGCCCCAATCGCACATTCAAATACCTAAGCATTCCAGCAGGTGCGAAATTAACTTTTCGAGAAGATCCAAATATTAAAGTTACCGTTATAGACGGAAAAAATCATGTATTATGTCGTTGTGGTAAGGAACATACCCTTTCAAGGGCAGCAATTTGTTGCTACGATCATTATCACCAATTGCCAGAAGAACAATGTGGTAGGGATCGTAACGGTTTCGCATGGTTCAAGTATAACGATATTATTTTATCGGATATAAAACCAATGGTTAACGCAGAATTGGAATAGTTATTTTTTAGCCTTTGTACCTAGTTTTTAACTGGTTCTCAGAAGAGTGTCCTGCATTGCTTAATTTTCATTGATTTAAAGACGGTTTTAAGGAAGAAGTGGCTACATGGAATATGTTGATATTTTTGGATATAAACACTCTGACTGCTCTATCATAAGTTATAGCAATGAATATAAACGTGTTTTTATTATTGAAGATAGTTATCATAGACACTTTGTATGCTTGAAACCCGATGCTGTTCCAAAAAGAGGAATGTCTAATCATTGGGAATTATCAAAGGATGATCATATTCCTGATAACTATTGGGATCCATTTGATTAAAGAATAATATATCGCCTCCACTTGTATCGGATGTCGATATATTCGGTCTTTAGCTTAGTCAGGGCATACCATACAGTCATTGTTTGGAATTCATCAAGGTCCCATGCAACACAAAATAAAAGAGAAGAAGTGTGAAACTATTATGAATTATAAAGAAATGTATATAAAATCTCTAAACTTATCTCCACATCCAGAAGGTGGCTGGTATCGTCAAATCTATCATAGCGATGATCAGATATATGATAGTGCTAGTAAAGATAAACGGTATAATTACACTTCAATATACTTTATGCTAGACGGCACTAGTCCATCACATTTCCATAAATTAACTCATGATGAACTCTGGTATTATCACGACGGATCACCGTTAACTATCCACTGCATTTCAGAAGATGGGGAATACTACAAAAACGATCTAGGTAAGGATATTGCAAACGGACAACACCTCCAACTAAAAGTTCCTAAAAATACTGTGTTTGCATCCGAAGTAACTAGCCTAACTGATTTTGGATTGGTTAGTTGCGTTGTTTCACCTGGATTTGATTTTAGAGACTTTTCCTTGGTAAGCAAACACCAAATTTTATCTATGAATAATAGTGATAATGTAAAAAAAATAGTTGACAGACTAACCATAAATTAATCTGACATACAGAATTATATTCTAACAAAACCCACTATATTCCAAAACTCATGACATTGAGAATTGAATTATTAATTTGGGAGATGTAACAATTGAAAAAAAGTTTAACACTGGGAGTAACGTTACTTACTGCCTTATCACTTGCGGCGTGTGGGAACTCGCAAGCTAAATCTGATAAGGCTAAGAAAGATTCAAGCAGTCTGGTGGCTAAGAAAAAGGCACATGCTAAAAAGGAATCCATTAAGAAAGCTAAAGCCGCTTCTGAAAGCAAGGCCAAGGCTGAATCTGAAAGTAAAGCCAGTTCGATTGCGGCTAATTCATCGTCAGCTGCATCGGTGGTTGCTTCTCAATCACAGGCAGCACAATCAAGTTCAGCAGCTAGAACTCAGAAAACAACACAATCAAAGTCTCAAGGCGAAATTAATCGTGAACGTGGCTATGATCCAAACGGAAACAAGCTGCTCCCTGGTCAAGACCATGCTGCAGGCTCAAATCCAGATGGTACTGCTGACTCTTGGGTACAAGGACAACATGATTGGGCTGTTCAGAATGGCTATGAAAATCCAGACGGCTCTAATACCGCCAAAGGACAGCAAGCAGAAGACGAAGTTAATGCAAACGCAGATTCAAACAATACTGGCGACCCTAACGATGGATATTAGAGGCAATTTTATGAACGATATTATTTTTAAAAACTATCAAACTGGTGAAATCAGTAAAACGTACGAGGATGTTGTATCAATCACAATGATACGAAACGAGGAAGCCATAACGTACAACTCATTACCCGAACTTCTGCAGGAAGCTAAGTATGTGAATGCAGACAGATTTCTGATTCTTCACGAGAACGGAGATGCAGTCAAAGTGTTCAGTCCTTGGCTCCCCTACCTCATTAGATAATTCTATGTACTTTATGAATTTGGCCCCATCACGGGGCTATTATTTAACGCTAAAAAAGAACATATGTTTGTAATGATCAATAGTAAAGTATGAAAGGATGGTAAATGTGGCATATATTTATAAGCGCGCCAACTTATGGCATTTTAGGGTTAATAGATCCGTAAATGGGAAGAGATTGCCCATTAACTCAAACGGTGGTTACCGCTTAAGAAGCATGGCCAAGGAAGCGGCCCAAGAGATCGAAGACCAAATTAAGCATGGCACATATCAAGAACAAACAGACCAAACATTCGACAGATATTATGAAGAATGGTTTCACACGTTTTATGAAGGAAAAAAATCAGAAGCAAACGACAACCACTACCGATCTGCACTAAAAAAAATCAAGAAATATTTTCCTAACAAAAAAATTGCTGATATCTCACGATCCGATTATCAAAATTTTTTAAATGAATTTGGTAAGGGCCATGCACCGGCAACTGTCCTGAAAGCTCACGTTTATATAGCTAAATGTTTTCACGAAGCATATCACTTTGGAGCAATATCAATTGATCCAACCTATGAAGTATCGCTAACTGGTGATACCAACCTTGAAAAAGATGAATCCCATAAATTCATGAATCTAGATGATTTTAAAACTCTAATTCAGTACACTTACACCCATCTCGATCCTCGTCGGGTAACTAACTATATTATTCTTGTTATGGCAAATACCGGTATGCGTTTCGAAGAGGCAGACGGACTTACCTGGGACTGTATTGATTTCGACAATGCCACAATAAAAATTAATAAAACTTGGAACTATACGAAAAAACCTTATGGATTCGGGCCAACTAAGAATCAGTCGTCCATGCGGTCAATTCATGTTGACAAGCAAACACTTGGTGTACTTCGCAAACTCAAGCTCGTGAATGACAAACGTAAGTTAATTCGGCCGGACTATAACCCGAATAATCTATTGTTCATTCGGCCAGAAAATGGCCTCCCAATCTCTAATGACGGCCTCAATAGTCAATTATCATCAATTTGCAAAAAATTAGGAATCATAAGTGAAGGCCAGCAGTCTTACACTTCGCACGCACTACGCCATACGCACGCCAGCATGTTACTCTATCAAAATCGTGATATAACGTACGTCTCCAAGCGTTTAGGGCATGAAAACGTAACAACCACCTACAAAACCTACGTACACGTCCTCAAAGAAGTTTCTGCCAGAAACGATAGTGCTCTAGATGGTATAGTGACAAGCTTAATTAACGGTCAAAAGTAAAATTGGTACACGAAAAACAACGCAAAAAGGCCTTTTTTAGGGATTATTTTGTTGCTCGTGTACATGCCGTGTACACGAGACAATTAACCAGAACGAATGAAATAGAGTCTAAGAATATAACAAAAGCCCTAAATCATTGATATATCAACGGTTTAGGGCTTTTATAAATTATGAAAATGAACTAGATTTAATAGATCTAAGCGAGTGACGGGAATCGGACCCGCGACACAAGCTTGGGAAGCTTGGATTTTACCACTAAACTACACTCGCAATGCAGAGTTAATTGTACCATATCAATCACAAGATGTGAACGATTAATTTTCTGCAACCAGCATTTAATTATGCTATTACCCGTTCTAGCTCTTCTAGTACCACCGGTAGCTTCGTATACCCGGCATCCCCCAAGAAATGACCGCCCGTGGACTGCAAAATCAATTTAGCACGTAAATGCTGAGCCATCGTTTGGCTAAACTGTGTGGGTACAATGCGGTCATCCTTAGCAGTCACCACCACCGCATTCGCCACCTTAGGCAAAATATCACGTGCATAGTTAAATGTATGATCCGCAAAACTGTTTAATTCGGGATAAGTATAAATCGGTTCATCAAACCCCGATACCAAAATTAAATTGGCCTGTTGCACATCATGCTGTTCAACAAACCGCAACGCTTCGATACAACCGAGACTATGGGCAATGATTGTTACCCCATCAGTTGCCACAATCGACCGATCACATGCAGCATCCCATTCACTGGGGTGTGGGGAAAACGGCTGTGGTAGATCCACAATTTTAACCGTGCAATTTAGTTTTTGGCGGGCCGTCTTCTTGAGCCATGGAAACCAGTCATCATCTGGCAATGACGTCCCGTGAATCAAATATGCTTTTTTCATTTTCTCATCCGCTCCTCTACCAATCATGTCTCACGATCACCTTAGTTTCATCGTACCACTAATCTGAATCAGTTGTCCCCTCACTTACATGTGAAGTGTTTCGTTCTGCGATATTCTATCATTTGCGGTATCATGAAGACACTATTTCAAAACAAAGGCAAGGTTTTACCATGGTTTCAAAAATTGATCACATCGAAGTACGTGGCGGTAACGTCAACAATCTGAAAGATATTGATGTCGATATCCCATTAAACCAGTTTGTGGCCATTTCCGGTCCTTCTGGTTCGGGCAAAAGCTCACTTGCGATGGGCATCCTATATGCGGAAGGCTCGCGGCGCTATCTTGAGGCCCTGTCAACCTATACCAGACGTCGAATCACTCAAAATCGCAAGTCTCAGGTGCAATCCGTCAAACATATTCCGTCCGCCCTCGCACTCCGTCAACGCCCCAATATTCCATCTGAACGATCAACCGTTGGCTCCTTAACCGAAGCATTCAACGTAATTCGCCTAATTTTTTCACGTCTTGGCTCAGTCGTTTGTCCCAATGGTCACCGCATCGCACCAACCATTGAAATTGCTCAGGCAATGGATCGTCCTGGACAAGCAATGGGTGTGGTAACCTGTCCCACATGTGGTATTCAATTCATGGCAACTAGTGCCGAAGACTTCTCATTCAATTCTACGGGTGCCTGTCCCACTTGTGACGGACTCGGCGTAGTTCGGGAGCTCGACGAAGACAAACTCATTGGTGATGAAACCCTAACCCTTGAGGAAGGTGCTGTTGCATCATGGCACCTCCCTGGGCGAAACTTCATGCCCAAACTCGTCGCAACATTGGGCGTTCGGACAGACGTGCCTTACCAGGAACTAACCGCCCATGAAAAACAAATTGTCCTCCACGGTGAGAAAAAACAGTATCCCCTTGATTTGCACTCTGGCACCGGGCGTGTTTTTCATATGGATAAGGCCTTATACGAAAACGCCTATGACGCAGTGACTGATTCACTTCAAACCTCTAAAAGTGAACGTTCCATTGCTCGAATCAACTCATTTTATCATTTCTCGACGTGTCCTACCTGTCACGGTTCACGACTCAACCCTGAACGACTCAAACAAATTGTCGGCGAAAAAAATATTGCGGAGGTCGCTAATTTACAGCTCGGAGATCTTGCCCAGTGGGAGACGATTACCAAGCAAGACCTACCCACAAACATGCAACCGTTGGCAAATATTTTATTCACGGAGCTTGAAGACACCTTGCGGCCACTCCTAGAGCTCGGTCTAGATTATCTGAGTCTCTCTCGGAACGGTAATACACTCTCAACCGGTGAACTACAACGAATTCAGCTTGCACGTACCCTTCGCACCGAAACAACTGGGGTTCTTTACGTCCTTGATGAACCTTCTATTGGCTTGCATCCTGATAACATTCAGGGACTGATTCATATCTTTCGAGAACTAATCGAGCAAGGAAACTCATTAATCGTGGTCGATCATGAGGTTGATATCATTGCAGCGGCTGATTGGGTAATCGAAATCGGCCCTGGTTCCGGTGATCAAGGTGGTCAAATTATCGCACAGGGAACCCCTCAACAACTTACTCAAAATACGGCTTCACTAATTGGACCGTTCATTGCGGGGACCGCTAACATCTTACGACCCAAAACAGCACCCGCACCAACCACCAAAACCGTCCTCAAAATCGCCCGTTACTTCAACCTACATGATGTAACGGCTACCATCCCCGACAATCAAGTAACCGCCATTACCGGCTTTTCGGGTGCAGGTAAGACTAGTCTAATTCTCGACAGTCTTGTTCCAGCGATTCAGGCCCAGCAACACCACCAGAAACTTCCCCACCACGTTACCTCACTATCGACGCAGCTAAAGCGAGTCGTCAGCGTCGATGCGACCCCCGTTGGGAAAAATGCCCGATCGACCCTTGCCACCTACACTAACATCATGAATGCACTCCGCCACCTCTTTGCGGCACTGCCCACAGCACAGGAACACGGCTACACCATCGCTGATTTTTCATACAATAACAAACAGGGGGCTTGCCCAAACTGTGGCGGTCTTGGAAATATCACACTCGACATTCAGTACCTTCCCGACATGCAAGAAGTCTGTCCCGTTTGTCACGGGACTCGGTATAATCAAGAAATTCAAGCAATCAAGTGGCATGGGTACTCAATTGTCGATCTACTGGCGATGTCCGTAACTGAGGCACTACCAGTGTTTAAAGATGTTCCCGCAATTGAACGCCAACTGAAACAACTTCAAGAGGTCGGTCTCGCCTACCTGCACCTTGGTGAGAGCACCCCCACGCTTTCTGGTGGCGAGGCGCAACGCTTGAAGTTAGTGAGTCACCTCACACGACACGAAGCCGGAACGCTGTTTGTATTTGATGAACCATCCATTGGCCTACATCCACTAGACGTCCAAACGTTGCTTCAGATCATCGAACGACTACAAACTAACGGTGCTACCGTGATCATCATTACACACGATCTAGACTTGATGATCAATGCCGATTATCTGATCGACCTTGGTCCGCGAGGTGGGGATGCGGGTGGTCAAATCACTGCCACCGGCGCCCCACTCACATTAGTTCAGGCGCCAGTTAGTCTAACAACTCGGTATTTGCAGCAGCACTGGCTAAAATTTCAACATTAATACAAAAGCGAGGCCGCTTGTGCCCCGCTTTTGTATCTATTCAATTGGTTCGATTGTCATTCCACGAACCGTAATTGCGTTTCGTCCAATATTTTTGGAATGGTACAAGTATTTATCTGCTCGTCGGTAGACATCTAAATAGTTTTTATCTTCCTCCATTGATCGATCTTGACCGAGTGAAATCGTAATGTGGAACGTTTCTTGTTGCTCGGTCACAAATTGGAGTGTGCCCAGTTCGTGATGAACCAGTCGTGAAATTTCACATGCCCGTTCAAAACTTTTTTGAACATCGTGGAGGACAAAGCTAAATTCTTCACCGCCCGTTCGGTAAGCTTCGGCCGGATATTCGAGGTGATCGGTAATTTCTTTCAGCTTTTTTGTGACAGCTTCTAATACCTGATTTCCCATCAAATGTCCATATTGATCATTAATCTGCTTAAAGTGGTCAATGTCTAGCGTGTAGAGCGCGTATGATTGATGATCCTTTTGCATATCCGTAAATGAATTCAATAAATCTTCATTAAACACCCGAAAATTATAAAGCTGCGTCAGGTCATCTACTCGGGCTTCTCTCAAAAGTTTATCTTGGGATTGTTTATGCCGCTTTTCGGCATACTGCACCAACCACAACACCAGACTAATCACCAAACTAGTGCTGATTTGCCAAGGCCAACCGACATTGATTCCTTTGAGTGAATACACATTGGTTATCAAAAATGGTGCCGCAAATATCAGGCTGAAGGGCACATACAATACCAAGTGCCGCTTGATTACCGGACCAAAATTTTGTGCCCCTATCATCAGCACCAAGCTAATCAGGTAAAAGGGCACCCAATTAGGCGCATTCGGAATCCACCAGTACCAAGCAAGTAGGAGCACTGCTAAGCAATACAAAATCGGCCGCCGACGGGACATCAGCATTGCAAACATGACGGTCCCAATCTGAAAATTAATGTACGTCCAGCCAAAGCCCTCTTGATTTCCCGCTTGAATCATACTATTTAACGATGCAACATGAAACAGAATCAAAAATAAAACCGTAATTGCAATTAGGTAGGTGGTTGCCAACTTTTGGTTGCGAATACTCTTGAATTTAGCCGACTGAATCCAGTTAAATAACATCGCATACCCAATGAGCACTAAAATGTTAGTTACGTACGTAATAATTCTCGATTCCCAAATAAACATCCTGGACCTTCTTTAATCGTTCAAATTTTATCCCACTTTTTCACCGGCATATACCGCCCTCATTGTATAATTTATCCGGACGAATTTAAACAATATTTTTAGTAAAAATTAGTAAATCAACAAAAAAACGAATTATGTCGTGTCGTTTGTCACACGATGTCATTCGTTTTTTGAGTGTTCTATTTTTGGTTTTCACTAACCGCCGTTTTACCGGCGACTCGACCAAAGGTGAAAATATCTGTTAATGAATTCCCACCCAGACGGTTTCCTGCGTGAATTCCCCCAGCCACTTCACCGGCCGCAAATAGGTGTGGAATAACAGTACCTTGTTCGTTTAAAACATGCGCTTGTGTGTCAATTCTTAGCCCACCCATCGTATGATGAATAGCGGGCTTTCTTGGTGTCGCATAGAACGGCGCCTGTTCAACCTTTAAATCAAAAACGTTCTTGCCAAACTCAGGATCTGTCCCAGCATCCACGTATGAGTTATAATGCGCGATCGTGGTCGTCAAGACTGCCGGATCAACATGAATCTGTTGCGCTAGCTCTGCTAACGTGTTGGCACGATACAGCGTTCCGTCTTCGACTTGTTGATCAATTTTTTCCTGACTCGTATTGTAGGCGGTCTCCTTAATCTTATCATCCGCGATTAAATAGAACAGACTGCCGTTAGCAATTGCGGCTTTCGACAAAACATCCCGGCCTTCATATTCATTGACGAATCGCTTTCCTTGCTGATTGACCATCACAAAGTTAGCGGGTGGCACCTGTAAACCAGTAAAGAGCTCACCCGTTTCAGGATCCGAAACAGGCATCATTTGTGAGAAGCCCATGCCAACGAGGTCTGCCCCCGCGCTCGTCCCTAGCTTAATTCCATCCCCAGTAATCGCCGGCGAATTTGAGGTTTGAATATCATCATCAATCTGTTGCCAATACGTGTTATACTGCTGAACCATCTTAGTATTAGCACCGAACCCACCAGATGCTAAAATTACGGCACTGGCGTGAATGATGACTTTTTGATCATCTGGTCCCTGTGCAATAATTCCACGAACCTCACCGTCTTCAATAATCAATTTTTTAGCCGGTGTTTCCGTCAAAATTTGGCCATCATGTTGTTCCACAAAGGTCTTCAATGCTGAAACATAGGCGTATCCTTGATTCTTTAGTGGTTTATGACCCCGTCGCCATTTTGCACCAACCGGCATTGAGACTTCAGTTTGATCAAATTCAACGCCGATGCTTTCTAACCACTTTACAGATTCTAACGCATGATCAGTTAAAATCTTCACCAAATCATACTGCCCGTGAATTTCATGACCAGCTAAATCGACCCGTTTACCGCCTAAATACGTTTGAATTCGGTGGAATAACGTTGAGTCAAACAGGTATTCATTATCATCATCTGTTGTTTCCAGATACTTCGTGATTTGTGTTTTTAGTAATCGGAAATCGGCAACGTATGCAGGATCGATGGTCGTCTCGTCGGTGTTCAAAATACCTTGCAAAGTCGTTCGTTCCCCGGGATTCGCACTGAATTCATTTTGCCAAGTTGGATCAGCCGCGTTCATTGGTCCACCAGTCCGCACCGTATTACCACCAACTGATGGGAATTTTTCGGCAACGATAACACGTTGTCCGCGTTGTAGCACGCTGGCAGCTGCCGTCAAGCCGGCACCACCGGCACCAATCACCACAACATCTGTCTCATACTCGACAGGGGGAACTTGTCGTTTCGCACTTGGCCGTGGTCGATTTTTAAGAACATCAGGATCACCACCAGCTAACTTCACAGCTTCTGCCACGCCGTCAATAACCCCTTTGCTGGTTACCGAAGCACCGGAAACGGTATCAACATTTAACGTTTGCCCACTCAAAATTTGTGCCGGAATTTTCTCGAATACCACATCCGCAATACCGGCCGTTTCTGCGCTGGTATCAATTTCAATATTTTCAATCTTATCTCCTGAAAATTCGACTGACATCGGTAATTTCCCATTATGCCCCATGGCCGTCACGTCGTAGGTTCCCGGGTTGACCTTCAAATCTTCCGGAACGTTTAACATTTTGACCATGTTGGTAAAACGCAGGAATTTCTTAAAGCAACTAGCTAAAAAGCTAACCGTTCCTTCATTATTCAAATCACCATGCTCATCAAAGGCTTGTTGCGCATGACCAAGCAAAAATTCGTTTCCGGGCATGACGATGGCATCGACACCGGGCGCATCTAAAATCTGGCGCAAATGAAGTTGTGCCCGCGATGATCCCTGATCGTGATAGGACGCACCAACAATCATAACTGGTTTTCCCTCAAAGGAATGGACATCATTTGATAGCCATTCAAGCGTACTCTTCAGTGCAGAAGGAATAGAATGATTATGTTCCGGCGTTGCAATAATAACCCCATCCGCATCAATAATTTTTTGATCGAACGTTTGAATAATGGGTAAATTTTGGTCCGCCGATTCATTAAACATCGGCACATCCTTAATCTCCAAAATTTCTATTTCTGCTTGATCAGCAAAATGTCGTTGCATAAACGTGAGTAGCTGACGATTATATGATTTTTCTGCGTTCGTTCCGACAATTCCGATTAACTTCATCTATTTTGTCCTCCTATTCTGCCGTCCAAACAACCTGTTTGTCGTGTAGTTGACTTGAATGTGCGATCAACTGATTCACATCTTGAGCAAACGCCAGATACTCCGTAAAGTCGCGCTCGAGTTCGTGAATTTTAGCTACATCTACTAGGTTCCCCGCATCGTCAAAGGCCCGTAATGATCCTCCAAGTAAGAATTCTGAACTTGGCAAAACACGCGCACCGACTTCTGGAGCGTCTAAAATTTGCCGCAAATGGTTCTGTGCCCGCGATGATCCTAACGTCCCATGTGATGCCCCAGTAATCATGACAGGACAGTTATTAAATGCCTCGGACGTATATGATAACCATTCGATTAAGCTCTTGAGTGCCGCAGGAATCGAGTGATCATACTCTGGCGTGCTGATAATCACCCCGTCAGCCGCCTGAATTTGATCAATAATGGCTTGAATTTCACGTGGTGCAATTTTTGAATCTGGCTCGTTAAATGCCGGTAAGTCTTTAATTTCACAAATTTCAATTGTTGCTACTTGACTAAAGTGGCGTTGCATATAATTCAGTAATGTTCGGTTCGTTGACTGATCGGCGTTGGACCCTACAATTCCGATAAATTTCATAATCGTCTTCCTTTCTAGTTCTCGATACTTAAATTTTAACGAGATGTAGAAAGATTGTGAAATACTTATTTAATTATTGTATAATAGCTAAATAGCTATTACTCACTAAAGAAGGTTTGCAAATGATTCTCAAAGACTCCAAAAAAATGCTACAGTACCTCGATGCCCTACTGACGTACGGTAACTTCACCAGAGCAGCGAAAGCACTCTATATTTCTCAACCCTATCTAACGCAACTCATTCAAAAGCTCGAAAAAGAGTTACAAGTTGAAATCATCAATCGAACTGCCAAACACCTTCAGCTCACCGAGGCTGGTAAATTGTACTACAACTACTTGGAAACGTTGGAAAATGAAACGGCTAAGTTTGATGATCAGCTCAGCCAATATACAACGCCGAACGGCACAACCATCAAGCTCGGGGTACTCAGTACACTCGGGTCTTACCTTCTGCCACTATTTCTCCCTCAATTTCTTCAAACACATCCCGACGTCAAAATTCTAGTCGATGAAAATAAGCCCCAACGTAACGAGGCCAATGCTTTAGACGGAAAAATTGATTTTTATATTGGTCAAAATCCCGAAACCCTGTCATCAAATTTGATTTTTCACGAATGTGGTAACCATAGTTATTTTGCTATTATTCCACCGACATCCGATTTTTTTGATCAGACAAAAACAGTTCTGCCCCTGGGATCCATCCCCATGGCAGAACTGTTGGGCGAACAACTACTATTGACTTCGAGCGGCTCAGCGATTCGGCGGCAAGTCGACTATTTACTCCAGAAATATCAGGTTCAGCCCAACATTGCGGTCGAAAGCGACAATATTTTCACCATTTTCAATCTTAGCAAGCTCGGAACTGGCGTTACGATCGTTCCGGAAGAAATTATAGGCTCACTTCCCCAGCAGCCAGCCTATAATCTTTATCCGTTGTCCGATCATCTAATTTCGATCAATTTTTTTATTGCACACAGAGCGGATAAAACGCTTAGTTCGGTGGAACAGGATTTAATTACGGCCTTTCTAGCGCCGTTCAATTAACGATTTCAGTGCTCCGGAATATAGAAGGTCGCCTTGTTTAGTAATCACAACGCCACCAATAATGCCTGGTTGCTTTAAAGATGTAATCATCTGTTGGGGAGATTGCCCGAACAATCGTGTCGTCCAAATTTCACCGTCCACCGACTTTTCAGAAATAACAGATAAACTAACCACGTCCGTTGCCACCGGATAACCGGTTCGTTGGTCAAAAATGTGATGGAATGTTTTCCCATGAAATGTATTTTGTCGTTCATAAATTCCCGATGTCACAATCGAAAGATTCCGAATTTTAAGCGACAAAACATAGTTTCCCCGTGGTTGAAAGGGATTTTGAATGCCGATACGCCACTGATGATCGGCATGCTCGGGCGCATCGCCAAAAGTTAAAATGTTACCACCAAGATCGATCATTCCCGCTAATGCGCCCTGCATCTTAAAATCAGCAATAATCTGATCCGCAAAGTAGCCCTTTGCTAACGAACCGAGATCGAGTGACATTCCCGGTTCTGTCAAAAAGACGGTCTGATCGGTGCGATTGAGTACAATGTGGTCCGTATTAATTAACTTTAGTGCCGCCTGAACCTCTGCTGGAGTGGGTTCTTTGGCGTCCGAAAATCCAATTTGCCAGCTATGAATGAGTGGTCCGATGGCGATATTTAAAAAGCTGCCGGGTGCCTGACTATTTTGTTTTCCCAGAGCAATCAGCTCAAATAGATCATGATCAACTTTAACTGGTCGTTGCCCCGCGAAGGTGCTGATTCGCATTAACTGTGACTGCTGATCGTTTGCACTGAATCGTTTTTCGTAATCGATCAGTTTCTGTTCAGCTACTGATAACAACTGCTCGGCATGGGGATGTTGCACCCATAATTTGATGACCGTTCCCATCAAATAGCAGGTTCGATTGGCTTCATCCATGATGATTCCTTCTTTCGCGTCAAATGACATGTGATCATCATAACGAACTCACGAATGAAGCTCAAGACAAAAGAACATTCTAAAAAGGACCGCATGACTTATTTCAGCCTATCCGATCCCTCATTTTAACCAATCTGTCGCTTAAATTTTTTAAAGTTAAACAATGCATCAATCTGCTGGAGATAATCCTCTGGAATTGAAACCGTTAATGCACGTAAATTATTTTGTAGTTGTTCAGGTTTGCTGGCTCCGGTTATGACACTAGTGATATGCGAATCGCGCAAATCCCACGCTAAAGCAAGGCTGGCTAAATCAGTATTCAAGTCAGCAGCTATTTTGACCAAGGCCTCAACTTTTTCCAAATTTGACGTTGTCAATAAGGCTTGAATTTGGTCTTGATAAGTAGCTCGAGATCCGGATGGAATTTGTTGTCCAAGGCGATACTTACCGGTAAGCAATCCCTGCGACAATGGTGAAAATGGTACAATTCCTAACCCTAACTGATCACAAACATCGATTAACTCATGCTCAATATATCGATCAAACATATTGTATTGTGGCTGAACCACCGACATGGGATGCAACCCAAGCTTTTGAATGATCAGTTGCGCTTCCAAGATTTGAACTGGGGTCCACTCGCTCACCCCATAGTAAAGGATCTTGCCACGATCAACTAGATCACTTAAAGCTTGTAGCGTTTCCTCTAGTGGTGTTTCTGGATCAAAGCGGTGGCAAAAATAGAGATCTAAGTAATCCGTTTGTAAATTTTTAAGCGACTGATCAATCGACGTCATAATATGTTTGCGGGACAACCCACGATCATTAACACCATCGCCAGTCGGAAAGTAAACTTTACTTGAAATTATGAGCTCTTTTCTGGGAAGTGTTTTTAAAACTTGACCCAAGAAACGTTCAGCGGCACCACCACTATATGCATCTGCACAATCAAAGAAATTCACGCCATTCTCAAAAGCCGTTCGAATACTTTCAGCAGCTAATGTTTGGTGCTGCTCGTCACTCACATCGGTCATCCAACTTCCAAGTGCAATTTCACTTACCTTTAAGCCACTCTTACCTAACCGCCGATACTTCATCACCAATCACTCCTTTATTGAATTAGGGTTACTTTATCACTTGAAGTGCACTTGAAGTAAAGGCTTTCTCAGCATTTTATTCAGTTTTTAAATTCTGTTGATACTGACTCTGATTCAATTTAACAAGAATTTTAATTTTCTTAGTTGACTTAGACCCACTCTAAGGTGCTAAATTAAGTCCATGCTTTTAAAAAGTAAGTTAGAAAGAAGGATTTTTAATTATGACTAAAGTACTAATTGTATTAACCAACCATGAAAAGTTTGAAACAATCAACCGGGCCGCTGGTCTGTGGTTGAGCGAAGCCACTCATTTTAATAAAGTGATGAAAGATCACAACATCGCAGTGGATTATGTCAGTCCACAAGGGGGCTATGTTCCCGTCGATCCAGGTAGTTTGGCTCCTGATCAATTAGACGACATCAACAATGAATTTTATAGTGATGCTGAATTTCGTAATCAGGCGCTAGGCCACTCACTTAAACCAGCTGACATCACAGCTAGTGATTATGATGCAATTTACTTCGCTGGCGGCCATGGAACCGTTTGGGATTTTCCCAACAATCAAGAACTCGGCACAATCGCCAAACAGATTTATGATAATGGCGGCATCATTTCTGCCGTTTGCCACGGAGTAGTTGGTCTTCTTTCTATTGAAAATGCAGATGGAACTAAATTTATCAATGGCAAAAATTTAACTGGTTTCACCAATGAAGAAGAAGATATCAACCAACTCACCAATGATGTCCCATTTCTTGCTGAAGATGCACTGAAAGCTGCTGGTGCTCACCATACTAAGAGTGATCCATATACGAAGCACGTTATTGTAGATGGTCGCTTAATTACGGGTCAAAATCCACAATCGGCAAAAGGCGTTGGTGAAGCGCTGATCGATGCTCTCCACTAATTTTTCTCAAAAGCCTGTAATCCCAAGGATTGCAGGCTTTTTGCATAAAAAAAGGATCACAGTGTGATCCTATGTACTAGTGCGCGCGCACTAATACTGGCGATATAACTTATATTGTTCAAAATTGAACGACTCGATCGTACCACTTATGAACGTATTTGAATACAACCTTTAGCATTTATTAATTTTTTGTCATACTCCTCGCTTTTTAATTTTCATAAAATAAATAGGGTCGATTCTGCAATTTCCGAATCGGCCCTATTTTTATGCTAGCAAGTAAATCGACATTGCATGTGTAAGTTGGTTGCAAAGTGAGTTTCGATTAACACCTCTAGCAAATATTTTTATTTTTCAGTTGCTTTACGTGCAATAATTTCATCATTCATTTTTTCAATCTTTTCATTATTCAACTTATAGAAAGAAAAGACAATCATCGCAATGACACAGAATACTGCAGGAATAAGCGTTGCCGTTAATTTAATCCCTAATAAACTATTAGCGGTTTGATTTTGGTTAGCAACAAATCCAAATGCAGCTAATGCATATCCAGGGACCACGCCGCCCATTGCCATACCGGCTTTAAAGAAGAATCCAATGACGGCATTGATAATACCATTTTCACGTTTACCAGTTTTCCATTCTCCGTAGGTAATTGTCTGTGGTACAAGTCCCCATTCAAACGTTCCAGCTAAAAAGATTCCGGCTGTTTGAATCGCACGTCCAAGAAAAGTCAAAGCAATATTTTTTGCTGGAATCATGAACATCAGAACTGAACCAATTACGGCAACCAATAATGCCATTTGCATTAATTTTTGTGGGCCCATTTTTTTATTTAGCCATGGTGTCAAAGGAATTACGACAAATACTGGTAACGTTCCGATCAAATTGTACCACTGCATTAGACCTGCATCTCCAGCATTATAAGTCATGTAGTACGCACCAATCGAATTAACAACTGACATTAATCCGAAAATGATAATGAAGAAGATCGCTAAAACTCGAAGTGGCACATTAATCACTAGTTGGTGAAACAGGTCTGAAACTTTAACTTCTGCCTGTTGCGAAGCCGGCATATGAATGTGCTCTTTAGTTTGCGAAAAACAGAACAGCAAGATTAAAGCACCTACGATACCGTACATTGACATTGTTAGGAACCATCCAGTACGAGCATTAACCCCACTATAATAGCCACCAGAAAACAGCTTAACAAAAATGGGAATACCGAAACTAACAACCAAACCACCAAGTTGTGCCAAGAACATCCGAATTGAATTCATAGAAATCAGTTCATGATCATTTCTGGTCATAGCAGCGTTCATTGATCCATAAGGAATATTAACCGTCGTGTAAACCAGTGACATTCCGATATAGGTCACGTACGCATATGCCATCTTGCCCATACTACCAAATGATGGTGTATAAAAACAGAGAATTGCCATAATTGCAAATGGAATCGATGTAATGACAAGCCAACCACGGTACTTACCCCAACGTGTCGTGTGCTTATCTACGATAGTCCCAATTATCGGATCATTAATCGCATCAATCATCCGAACCACTAGGAACATCGTTGCCGCGAAAGCTGGTGACAATCCAAAAACGTTCGTGTAGAAAAACAGTAGATAAGTTGACACACAGTTATAAATTAAGTTTTGTGCAAAGTCACCAGTTGCCCAGCCAAACTTTTCACGCATTGGTAGTCTTCCACTACCTGGTAAAGATTCTACGGATTGAGCCATATTTTCTCACTCCTATCTTTAACGAATTGTGACTGTTTCGTGATTACTTTCAGCGTCTGCTGAACTATTACCGAGATAGCAATCATAATCCATTTTTTCAACGACAAAGGTATTCTGGGATTCATCAAAATAGGCTAATTTTTCTAACGGTACTGTAATTTCAACTGTCTTCATTTCACCGGCCTTTAATTCAATCCGCTGGAACCCTTTCAATTCCTTATGGGGATGATCCAATGTTGATTGATCATATCCAACATATAATTGAACTACTTCAGCACCATCACGGTGTCCGGTATTCTTAACACTTGCAGTGGCAATTAACTGATCACCATCACGCTTAAACTTCACATTTTTAATTTCAAAAGTGGTATAGCTAAGGCCACTCCCAAAAGCAAAATCTGTTTCATGGCCTTCTGTTTCCAGTTTGTTATAACCATGTAAATAACCATATTCAATTTCCGTACTTTCCCAATCAATCGTTGGCAAGTATTTCTCATCAACTGGAATTGCAAATGGTAACTTACCTGATGGATTAACATCACCACTGAGAACGTCTGCCAGTGCATGGCCACCCTCCATTCCAGGATAGTACGCGTCAAGAATTGCACTCACACTGTCTTGCCATGCATGTGTTAAAATCGTATTTCCACCAATCAACACGACAACTGAATTTGTATTCACTGGGCCAACCGCATTAATGAGATCGATATCGGCCTGATGAAGATTTAGTGTCTGCCGATCGCCACCTTTTGCAAATCCAGTGCTTGATCCAGCTGATCCTTCATTACCATTCAGGAGTGCTTCATCACTTTGATCATTTGATACATACTCTCCTTCATCATCAAAATTGTACCCAACAACAAATATCACCACATCTGCTGTTTTAGCAGCCAATTTAGTTGCTTCAATATCCGTTCCATCATCATAACTAACCTTGGAGTTCTCAAAAGCTTCCGTAATGCCTTCTAATGGACTAACAGTGGTCGTTGGATAAACACGACTGGAACCATGATCACCAATATTATCACTTTGCGCTAGTTTACCCACAACTAGAATCTTCTGCGCCTTTTTAGCGACCAACGGTAACACACTATTTTTATTTTTCATTAACGTAATTGCTTCTTGTGCAACCCGACGTGCTAGTTTGACGTGTTCAGGGCCTGCAATAACTTCTTTACTGAAAGTTGGTGCACCATCTTCAAAAGCAAGAACGGTTCTAACAATTCTAAGAGCCGCTTTATCAATTGTGTCTTCTGCAACATCACCACGTTTAACTGCAGCCACAAGCGCAGGGCCAAAATATTTTGTCCGCATCATTTCCATATCTTGGCCGCCATTAGCCGCCTCTACGGTATCATTAACGCCCCAGATAAAGTCGCTCATTACAAAGCCATCAAAGCCCCATTCTTCTTTAAGTACTTTATTTAACAAATAATCGCTGTGTCCCGCATACTTGCCATTATAATGATTATAAGAACTCATGATTGAGGCTGCACCCGCATCCACCGCATCTTTAAAATGCGATAAATATTGTTCTCGCTCAGTACGTTTACTTGCAGTTACATTCACTTTAAATCGTGCATTTTCCATACTGTTAAATGCAAAATGCTTAACACATGCCATGACATGTTGCTTTTGGACCCCAGTAATAAGTGAGGACGCCATTTTACCTAACGCAAAATTATCTTCACCATAAACCTCTTGGCTACGTCCCCATCCCGGATTATATGGCATATTCATACAAACACCGGCAAATAGATTTCCACCACTTGCTCGTACCTCGGCGCCAATTGCTTCACCAACTTGTTCCTCTAAGTCTGGGTCAAAGGTCGCACCACGAGCCATCGAGACAGGAAAAGCTGTGGCATTACCAGCAACCACACCACGTGGACCATCAATAAATTTAACGTTTGGTAAACCTAATCTTTCATTACCAGCAGACTGGTAGGGCTTTTGATTGTAACGCTCTTTTCCAGATAACAGCGTATCATCGCGTCCACTCATTAAATGAACTTTTTCTTCCAAACTCATCTGAGATACCATTTCTTGAGCTTGTTTCGTATATTGACTCCGATATTCTTTTCCTAGCATTTTAAAACCTCCGTAATATAATTAGAGAATGAAAAATTGCAATGTATTGATAAGCGCTTATGTAATTACAAGATCATTATATGAAAGCGCTATCAATAAATTTTGAAAAAAATACCACTTTTTTGAACTTTTAATAGAAAGTTGATGACCTACATGAGTATAGAACAGCTATATATCGAGGCTTTAAACGTCCCTGGTATTGAATTTAAATTATTTGAAAAACAGCCAAAAATTACCTTTAAACATGGTCGAATCCTTACAAGTGCCTATTTGTCAATGTTTAATGAACTATCACTTGATAGCAAAGTAACTGTTTTACGACATACGCAAAATTTATTTAGTTTTTGTATGATGAAAAATGATGTCGGATATTTATTAGGCCCCGAAATTCTTACAGATGTTTTATCTGATCAACGTCTTGATCCAAATCAAAAAACGATTTATTTACCAAGACTAATGAGCACAATTTCGCTCAAGACAAAGCAATGTTATAAGCAACTTCTTGTTTTTGCCAACCTTCTTGATATTGATCTTGACGAATCAGAAATTAACGCTGCTTTTACTAATTCAATTACCTCGGAACAATTTAATGATAAGCTTGTTTTAGTAAACTTTAATGATCAAGGTGCCCATGTCAGTTACGTTTATGAAAAGGCACTCAAAGCCGCTGTCGAAATGGGCCAACCCTCAATGGTACACGACGCCTTCGTGGGACTTGTTAACTCAGGAAGAATTGGCATTTTGTCTGATGAAGGTGATGTTCGTAATGTCAAAAATTGGGGCATCATTTGCATATCTGTAACTCTTCGAGCGGCGATTGCTGCAGGAATGGATTATGATCAAGCGTACTCCCTCAACGATCACTACGTTCGATCTTTAGAAAGTTTCAATTCTTACTCAGATGTTATGACTGCCATCGAGGAAATGCTTAAAGATATGGCACAAAGAGTAGCACAATTAAAATTTGTTCATTTATCCGCTCCAGTTAGAAGAACCTATCAAATCATTATGAACACACCTGAAACAAAAATTAATGCCACAGAATTAAGCAATCAATTAGGGATTTCACCCCACTATTTATCATCTTTATTTAAAAAAGAAGTTGGTATAACCATTGCTCGTTTTCGAATTTTAGTAAAAATTAATCGAGCCATTCAAATATTACAAAGTACTAATTTATCACTAGCAGAAATTGCATCAATTTTAAACTTTTCGGATCAGTCACATTTAACCCGCGAATTTGAAAAATTTGTTGGAGCTTCACCCAGTCGTGCAAGGCGTAATCCGCACCTTACTGATAATTGGCACCTTTATAATTTTATAAAAGTTAACGTCGGATGATAATCGAATTTCCAGTTTCAAATCATTGATTTGATCAAAATTTTGCTTATTACACCATTTATTAATCAGCTCAATTAATTGATCCGTATAAATTCATTATCTTTTCACACCATATCATTCATACGAAGGTAACTATTCATGAAAAAAGAAACCAAAATCCAGATTCTTCGAAAATTAATTCAATTACCAACCATTAATAACAATGAAACAACTGTTGTTGATTTTATTATCTCGCTATTTAAGCCCTATCCCACCGTACAAATAAAAAAAATCCCCTACGCTCCTAATCGAGATAATCTTGTTATTACAATCGGACACGAAAACACTGGACCGATCATCGGCCTTTCTGGTCATATGGACGTCGTCGCTCCAGGTACTTTGAGTAATTGGACCAACGATCCTTTTTCGGCTACTCTCACAAATGGTAAACTATTCGGCCGTGGTGCTTCTGATATGAAAAGCGGTCTGGCTGCTGAAATCATCGCCATGCTAGAAATTCTAGAGTCTCAGCCGCAACTCAACGGCCAAATACGGTTGCTTGCTACTGTCGGTGAAGAAACTGGCGAATACGGGGCAGCACAACTCACTGAACTAGGATATGCCGATCATCTAACTGGTATTATTATTGCTGAGCCCACAAACAACATGACTAATCTCGTCTATACCTCCCGTGGTGTGATTGATTACGAAGTCACTTCCAGTGGTAAAAATGCCCACAGTGCCCACCCAGATCTAGGAGTAAACGCCATTCGAAACTTATTGAATTTTTATCAGTTAGCTCAGCAGCGTTTAGCAAAACTTAGTGATTCGGACCCCGTACTTGGCCGAATGACACATGAAATCACACAAATCACTGGTGGTGAACAAACCAACATGATTCCATCCAGCGCACAATATTCCGGTAATATTCGAACAATTCCTAACTATCCAAATCAACTTATTTTTAATGAGTTAAATACCCTACTAACAGAATTAAATGCCCTTCCCAATTATGAATTAACGATCCATTACAGTTATCCGGAAGCACCCATTATGGGAACACCTGAATCTGAACTCGTTCAAACTGCGCTTAAAACATACCGAACAGTTTTCAACCACGACGTTATCTTGACTGGTAGTTCTGAAGCAAGTGATGGTTCGGAATTCATTCAGGCTGCAGGCCAACCGACCATCATTATCTGTGGCCCCGGATCGCCAACTGGTCATCAGGTCGATGAATACGTTGACATTGATACCTATCTCCAATCCATTATGTTCTATAAACAACTGGCTCTTGCCTACACCAAATAAAAAAGACCGATACTTCAGTCCAACTGAAATATCGGCCTTTTAACTATCCATCATATGATGTGCTGACCGTTTGCCAGGTAAAATTACCAGAATCATCGGCACTCGTCTGAACCTGTAACACACCATCCCCGGTAATTCTGAACCAGCATGCTAGGCTAGATGTTTCGGGATCGGCGCCAGCAGCCTTCATATTTGCCGTACTATGATCTTCACGAACTTCGTAGTAGACACCGTCATCCGAGTCACCCGACCAGCCGCCGGAATGACCATTGTATATGTAATCAAAATCATCAGCGTCAAACGTAACCCCATTGTTACTGGCAGCGTTATCGCTCGTATTATAATTTTGTGACAGGACTGCGCCCATATTAGCTTTCATCCATGCTACAGCCTGCGCGTTAGTCAGATTTTTGACATCAATCGTCCTGCTACTTGAACTTGCTGCAACTAACGATGAACTTTCTTCATTACTTTTCTTCATACTTGCGGCACTCGTTGATCGGCTTGCCGAGTAGCGTGCCGACTGACTAGATGCCGTAGCACGATCGGAATTAGTGGTCGAACTGCTAGACTGATGAATCGTCAATCCCGTGATCACTATAATAACGATAATCAGCATAATCCCCGCAGCACCAATAATCTTTTTCTTTGTACTCATCAAAACTCCTCCCAAATCTGTCTCATAACTAAGTATGCCACATTAGGAGCAGAAAATGGCTGCTTGACCATACAATCAGCTCGAAGTCCCTAATCGGTCGCCCGAATACCATTCCAAATTAGATGATAAAAGTCATCAAATCCGGCTGACTGTGGATTCATTGCATCAGCTCGCACCACTGCAAACACCATCGCCATCACGAGATTAACGGGGACTGATCGAATTACATTGGCGGCCATCGCCTCCTCTAATAACGACACAACGACATTATTATTTAGTTGATCAGCCAACGGGTTGGTTTCGGACTGGCCCATCAGAAACTTGATTTGTTCAATAAGCGTCAAGCTTTCTGGATTTTTTAAAGCAAAATCATAGATCGACTTCATGTATAGTCGTAGTCGTTCTGTAATGGGAATTGTCGCATCACTAATTCGGGTTAAATCCCCTGTTGCAATAATTTTAGCTAATTCCCGCTGGTAGACACTCATTAGTAGATCATCTTTATTTTTAAAATATAAATAAACATTAGATTGTGAAATACCAACTTTCTTTGCGACTTTAATCGTCGATACTGCCGCCGCACCATATTTTAAAATGATTGCCGCAGTCGCATCCTGAATTTTCACTTTTTTCGTTTCATCTTTTTTTCTCATCATTAAATCCCCAACTGAATTTACCTTTTTTATTAGTTTAGCGAAATTTTAATCGCAGTACAACCTTGACAAAGATAGAACTATCTTTTATGATTAAAAATAATTTAAAAGATAACTCTATCTTTTATAAAAATAACTACAATGAGGTGTTTCAAATGAAAATTACTTTACTAGGTTCACTCGGTAACATTAATCGGCTTGTCATTCCCCGCTTGATCGCTGACGGTCATGAAGTCACCGTTGTTACTTCTCGGCAAGAACGTGCCACAGCCATTACGGCCTTGGGGGCCATACCAGCTGTCGGAACAATGACTGATTTAGCTTTTTTGACGACCCAGTTTACTGGTCGCGACGTCATTTATCTCATGATTTCCGGAACCTCACCCGATTTATTTGCCAGCGCCCAGCAGCAAGCTGCTATTTTCCAAGCTGCAATCCGTGCATCTCACGTCCAAAAAGTGGTCAATCTCAGCAGTATTGGCGCTCAAGATGCGCGTTCTGGCAGCTTGTACGCTTACCACTTTATTGAAGATGCGCTCACCAACTTATCCGACGTTGATGTTGCCTTTGTCCGTCCTACTGGTTTCTACAATAATTTATATGCCAACCTTGCGAGTGTTCATTCAGATCACGCGATCTATGCTAATATTTCCGCAACCGTCCAACGAAAATATGTTGACCCTGCAGACATTGCCGACGTTGTGTACGCTCTGGTTAGTCAAACACCGACCGGCAAGACAATTCGCTACGTCGTAAGCGATACCTTCACAGGGACTGAAATGATTGCCGCATTTAGTACCACACTCGGTTTTGATGTTCGACTAGTTGAAATTTCTGATCAACAATATGCCGATGCACTCCGCCAAAATGGTATTCCAGAAAGTATTATCGGCCCGTTTGTTAAAAGTAGCCAGCTGCAACGCCAACCATCTGAGATGTACGCTGATCTTACACAACACCCGGTTCATGATGGTCACGTTAAGTTAGCCGATTTTGCACAAAAGTTTGCCCGTGCCTTTAATGACGGGGATCATGCCCCACAGGCACACACCATTGCAACTAAATAATCGTTAAAAACGGTCAACCCACTTGTCCAGGTTGACCGTTTCTTATTCATCGTAAGATATCAATTAAATTCTTGTTGGCAGCCTGTTTGGCGGGTAAAATACCAAAGACTAATCCAACCGTTGTTGACACACCGAGTGCCAGAATAACTGACGACAGTGAAACCACTGCTTTATATGGAATAAAGGCCGAAATAATTGCGGCAATTCCCACTCCCAAACCAAAGCCGATCACACCACCAATAACGGTCAGGATGATCGCTTCAATTAGAAATTGTGCCATAATCGCTCGCTGGGTCGCCCCAACCGCCAATCGAATTCCAATTTCTTGTGTCCGTTCAGAAACCGAGATATACATCATATTCATAACTCCGATTCCCGCAATGAATAGAGAAATTGCGGCAATGGCCGAAACAAAGTATGTCAATGTATCAATCATATGCCCGACTTCATTCAGTGCATCACTATCTTCATACTCATAACTACCATAGGCAGCATGACTACCATTTTTGTTCAGTAAGCGTTGTGCATGCTTGCCTAAATGTTTGACTTTCGCCCCACTCAAAAAGGTTAATTTGATTTCATTTCCAGAAGTTGTCGACTGAAACCGGTAGTATGCCCGCTGAGGAACCAAGACATTACTTGGATTTTCAGAATGATCCACATATACACCAATAATTTGATAGCTCTGCCCGTTGATCGCTATGTTTCGTCCCAATACATTCTGACTGCCATGAAAAATCTTTTTCGCCAAACCACGGGAAATATTAGCCACATTGTTTTCCATCACATTATCGTTAGTAGTAATGCGCTGACCTGCAATCATCGTCTTGGTCGTCTTTTTAACTGGTTTTAATTCAACCAAATGATTACGATCATTGAGCTGCGCCTGAACGCTCGATGGCATGCCAAAGCTATTGTCCTTCGCCATAATCTTGATACTATCAATTTTAAGCTTATTATCCGATTTCAAGAGGCTTAAATCGGACTGATCGAACCCATTTGCACTAGAGGTGCCATCCGAATAATAATTAATAATTGCTGTCTGCTTGCCCGTTTTTGTGGCATGAAACTGCTTTAGCGTATCTTGCTTCACACCATTTCCAAGTGACATAATCGTAATCACCGAGGCAATGCCAATAATGATCCCAATCATGGTTAAAAAGCTTCGTTTCGGATGAGAACGCAACGATCGCAAGGCAGAGATAATCAGTTCTTTGACTAACATGATCTCATCCCCTTGTCGCTTGAAATTCGACCATCCGTGATTTTAACAATTCGATCACACATTTGCGCTAAGTGATCGTCATGGGTAACCATGATAATTGTTGTCCCTAATTCACGATTAAGATCCGTGAACAACTGCATGATGTCAGCTGAATTATGGGAGTCTAACGCTCCGGTCGGTTCATCCGCAATCAAGAAGTTAGGATTAGCCACAATTGCTCGTGCAATCGCCACCCGTTGTTGCTGCCCACCGGACATATTTTTAGGCATCTTACTACTAAATCCCGTCAATCCCACCTTATCAAGAGCCGCTTCAATTCGTTCGTTAATTTCATCTCGTCGTTTTCCGGCATATAATAATGGCAACGCAATATTTTCACCAACGTTTAAGTTCGTAATTAGCTTAAAGTTCTGAAACACAAATCCGACCTTCTGGTTACGTAAACTGGCAAATTGACGCTGATTCAGACGCCCAATTTCCTGCTTATTAAACTGATAGTGACCATCAAAATGATTATCCAAGAACCCAATAATATTAATGAGCGTCGATTTACCAGAACCAGATGGGCCAACAATCGCCAAAAATTCGCCCGCCGTCACTTTGAGCGAAATATCTTTCAAGACATGATACTGTTGGTTGCCTTGCCGATAAACTTTATTCACATTCGTTAGTTCAATCATTGGTTCACCTGCTGTCCGTCTTTCACCTTTTGAGGATTGCTGATAAACTTTTCTCCCACATGAAGGCCCTGCTTAATGACAGCAAAATCACCATTCACTTTGAGGTTAACCTTTGTTTGATGTGCCCGACCATTTTTTACAAGCATAACAACCGTCTGCCCGTTACGATGCAAAACTGCGGAACGGGGAATTCTTAGGTAAGTCTGTGCCACTGCGACGCTGACGTGCTGTCCGTCCAGTAGCTGCTTTCGACACTTAACACTAAATTGATAAAGTGCCGTGTTTGTTTTACTACTTGTATCCGGAAGTTGATCGACGTTACTAATCGTTCCCTTAAATTTCTGCTGCCCCGCAAGTGCCGTGAGCGCGACAGATTCTCCCTGCTTGATCTTATGATAGTCATATTCAGAGACATATCCCTGAATTTGGTGCCCATTTGAACTGACCTTAACAACTGGTTGACCGCTGGCGCCATTTTTAACACTTACTGTTCCACTGAAAGGTGCCGTCACCTGGGAGTCATTATTACTACTAGCAGTCGTTACCTCTAACTGATCGTTATTAACGGTTGCCTGTGCAGAATTGATATCTGCTTGCAGCGACTGAACCTGGTCATTAAGATCTGCATAGTTATCCGCTGTCGATGGTAACTGTGCCAACTGTCCCTTAAGGGCTGTTAGCTGTCGTTGTTTCAAGGCAAGGTTAGCTTGATCACTACTTAAAGTGTTTTGCAGTGCTTTTAGTTTATTAATCTGGGCAACATCATTAGTCGTTACCAAAGTTTCGCCCTTCTCGACCGCCATATTATTTTTTACAAGCACCGTAACTTTTCCATCTGGTAATTTCAAAGTCTCCTGCCGAATCGGCATAACGGTCCCCGTTTCAACCAAATCCGGTGTTTTGGTGACCGTCATAATATGATAACGATCACGTAGGGCCGCCTGTTTCTTTGCGCTATGCGCCCGAATTAATCCCCCACCAATGATGAGAACCACCAGTACTGCAAAAATAATGACACGTTTTGATCGCCAAAAATGCTTCAAAATATTTCCTCCCTATTATCCCATTCAACACCACGCCTCATATTGTACTGAACGTTTTTGCCGAGAGGCGCAATCTTTTTTTAACGTGTGATTTCCACCTTTTAACGTGCACTTGCGCTTTCCAAGAATTAAAAAACAACTAAAATTCCGTAACCGTTGTCATTTTGTTTTATACTGAAAGTATCAAAATAGAAATGGAGTCTTTCTCATGACCAAGTTTAATCAACCACCCGTGACTATTTCGGTTCTCGCCTTATCGGAAAAAGTTGGAAAAACCACGACGGCCTATTTTATTGCCGCAAATCTACTCAAATTGAATCGCAATGTTACGATTCAGCGCGTCGATCAAGACGACAGCGTTATTCTGTCAAACAATCCTGATCAACAGCAATTTAACCTTCTAGATTGCACAGCGACACTAGATACTCAGCAAGATCAAACTGCCATTCAACACTCCCAATTATTTGTCATTCCCGTATTTTTGACCGCTTATTCCATCAATGAAATTGAACAAACCATTGCCAAAATCAGCGAGTTTAAACAGCAAATCGCCAATGCCAGCATTTTTATTCTGCCGCGCAAAATCGAAAGTCAAGGCTCCGACACAGCCAAAAATCTCTACGGGTTGCTCAGAAACAATTACAAAAATGACTCCCGCATTGTTTTGCTCCCCACCATTCCATGGGTAACAAATCTAAAGGTCAGCCCTAACCAACTTTCTACAGCAGACAGCAGCACTTCCAATGAGCAACTTTCAAAAGCTTATGCACCGGTTGTCGATCAGCTTCACCTGGATTAAGATTTTAATCACAAAAAAGCGAAGATGTGTGACGCGTATATCGATCACATCTTCGCTTTTTGACTATTTACTCCAATTAATCGGTCTTGCGATTATCAGATTCATGTGAAGATTGCGCGGTTGTCCGTCCCAAATAGGTCCGTTCAGCTTCCTCGCGAGCAGCAATTGCTTCTTCCATCGTTGGAAATGATTTCAATAACACATAACGATTATGTCGCATTAGTCGAGCAAACCAAGTGTCAGAATGTTTATCGTACGATACCCCTAAATGTCCGGTTTTATTCCGGACAGACTTCTTCAGAGATGAATACAAAATACCATGTTCATCTGAAAAATTACTTACATCCCCAGTATACCGGCGAAATACCGGATTAGTCCGCGAACGCTCTTTCATCAAGTCACGCCTTAGGCAACCACAACTTTTCGTCACCCCATGGCGCAGTCGAACACCCGTTACGATCACATGGTTACCACAGTTGCACTCACACAACCACCGTGAATTTCCACGCGCGTCGCTGGGTTCTTCCCCAATTACTAGTAACCGTGTAAATCTTTGTCCGATTAAATTCATCTTTTTCATTGTTCGTCACTCCTAATTAATTAGACCATCACATTGACCTTTAAAAGAATCTTTCTGTAGGTTGAACAAGCAATATAAAATCAAATTAATTGTCATCATTAGAAAATATTGGTAAAATTATATTACTATCAAACCCTTCTCTGAGTTATATGACTACTTTAATCCTCATTCTTGTTGTTGCACTACATCAGCGTTTCGTTCAAATTAAGGCTGTGCTAAACAATATATTTTTGACTCAATGATCAATGAAATCAACTATTACGTTTGTTCATTATCACCCGATTTATCACTATAATTTCGCCTAAAAGGCCCTTACTGAAATTATTAAAAAAATATAATCCACCATTTCAAATGTTGACTCATAATCCCTGTCGGTGTATGCTCTACAAGGATATTTGACCAGTACTGCAATACTGATCAGCTGATTATGAATCAGATCCATCGTTCATTTCGGTTTGTTTATCATAATTTTTTTCTAAATAATTCTCGATTAGGTCCTTGCCTAAGCTAGAAACTACCAGTGAGTATAAAGGACAAAAAAGTTAGTGTGAAGGCACTAAATCAAAGAAGCGTTCATTAATAAGCTTTTAATGCTAAATCGTCTAATATTTAGGAGAGGAAGATATGGATAATACGCCGGATTTAAGAATCGTAAAAACGATTCAAATTATTGAAACCACATTTTTTACAGAACTTGCCAGCAAATCATTTGATCAAATTACGGTCACAGGGCTGGCCAGACAAGCAAGAATTAGTAAGGGGACATTTTATAATCATTATTTAGATAAATACGATCTGGCCCGTCAACTCATTGATTCACGCATCAAATCTTTAAACACCGTACTCAAACATCAATTGAATACGAGTTGGCGCCATAATATTTTATTAACCAAAATCACCCCAGAAATGGAAGAACAACTGGCCGAATTACGAATTTTACGGAAAATTCATACCTCAGAGTTGGACTTTGAAAAGCAGGTTAAGACAAGCATTGCTGAAATTTTTGAGCAACGAATTCTCCGGGATAACCTACCACTTTCACAACCACAGTTCGTATCTCGCCTATTTGCTGCCCTTGTATTCGAATTTTTCGATGAATACATTGATGATCTTCACAAAAAGGATGATCAAGTGATGCAAACACAACTGAATGAATTTTTACATGCCGCTAATGAGTTATTTCCGAAGAAGAAACGCTCGATTCGGTAAAAAAGATCCGGCTAAAAAAGAACTTCTAACCAATTTACTTGGCTGGGAGTTCTTTTTAATTTCACTACCCTATTTCCAGATTTTTACGTATTATATAAGAAAAAATTTAATCGAAATAACCGTTTTTCTTTGATTTCTTTGACTCACTTCGTTATAGTACTGCCATGATGTAATTTACCCTTGTGAATTACATCTAGCTATCCAGAATATCGCGGAGTTGGTTCAACTCTTTTAAAAGCACCCTGGCGGAAAACAGAGTGCTTTTTGAGGCATTAAAAATCATTAATTTCAATCCGCTGGTCAACATGAAAATAATGATCGCGCACATTTCCCAGCATAAATGCATCGCAATTCATGAGCGTCTTGCGCACATCATCAACATATAGTGACAATAACTTGAGTAAATCGAATTCGTTTTGTAATGGTGGTTGTTGATCAATTTCAAAATATTCGATTTTTTGATGGTCGCTATCAATCATCCCCAAATATTGACCATCAGGATAGTAGTCTCCCGGCGTCACATATAAGCATGGATATACTGAGTCTTGTGCCAAAAAATTAATCACGCAAACTAGCCGCATTCTGCCGGCGTGAACCGAACCGTACATAATCCAATCTGCATCGCGTAAAAAGAGCGCCACATTCTCCGTGTAGCCATCCAATATTTTTACATAATCGCCCGGGCATACCTCATCATCTGCGATACTGAAATAAGTTGGAATATCGCTATTCCCCAGCACAATTAAATAAAACCCGTCCTGAACACCCTCGCCAGCAGCAACGGTCTCTCCTTCTTCATATTGTCTGGTATGATCCATTTGGCTTCACCCACTTTATTCGTATTAATTAATGTCATCATAACAATAACCCATAAGGAAAGATATACCTTTACACGTATATGTCCATTTAATTAACCCCTTCGATTTACATCTGTGTGATATTAAATGTTATTCAATAAATTTATCGAAAACGCTTGCATTTATACGGATAAATTATATAATGGTACTAACAACTATATATTAACCGTATTTCGTTGCAATGAAAGCCATCCGAAACGCTTACCGGATGGCTTTTTTTGATCCAATTTCTGTTTAATACGGTTGTATTTATCCGGATAAATTATATAATAGACTTCGTTATCGATAAACTTCGGAAACGATAACGAACCTTCATAGCAATATCATTGAACCAACTTACACTTGTCGATCCTGTTCACACCGTGAACGGGATCTTTTTTATTTTTTAGTTAGTTTTATGTTGACTTGTACTAACTAAATAACTATAATCCATATCGTTAGTTAGAAATATATCAATCCTAACTAAATTAATAACAACTATCTAGGAGGTACCGGTCATGCAACGGCCAACAAACTTCAATTCAAATGAATTTACACGTTCAAAATTTAAACTTCGCGATTTTATCCATCTAATCACGCAATCCAAACCACATTATTGGCAACTCATCGTGGGACTAATCTTAGGGCTCTTCTCCACTGGAATGCAGTTAGCAGTTCCTAAATTCGCAGAATCACTCATTAACGGTCTTGGTAAGCACCTTAATTCTGGGATGGTCATCGCCGTCATTGTACTTTTTATCGTGAGTGCTTTAATTAGCGCAGCTTCCGGAACAATTTTGGGCTTTTTCGGTGAAGACGTCGTTTATAAGCTTCGAGACCTACTTTGGAACAAGCTTTTACGACTACCAGTTAGCTATTTTGACACCACTAAATCCGGTGAAATTTCATCCCATTTAGTCAATGATTCGACTCAGGTTAAAGATTTTATCGCAACATCGATGCCGAGAATGGTCACTTCCATCCTCCAATTAGTTGGGGCTCTCGTTTTGATGATCGCCATGGATTGGAAAATGACCATTATGATGTTTGTCGCCGTTCCATTACTTGTTTTTTGTATTCTACCTGTCACTCGTCAAGCCATGAAAATTGCCCGTAATCGTCAAGATGCATTGGCGGGCTTTAACGGCGAAGCTGGTGAAGTTCTGAGTGAAATGCGCCTCGTTAAGTCCTCAAATGCCGAAACTAATGAGCAAATCACGGGACACAAACGCATTCACAAACTGTATCGAATCGGTCTGAAAGAAGCCATCTACGACTCCATCTCAGGACCTTTGGTTACCATGGTGATGATGGGCGTTGTTGTCGGAATGTTGGCTTATGGTGCTAGTCGAGTTGCACAAGGAACGCTCACAATGGGGACCCTGTTCTCATTTTTAATGTACCTTGTCCAAATGATTGGCCCCTTTGGCACACTTGGCCAATTTTCATCTGATATGGCCAAGGCAAGTGGCTCAACGGTTCGGATTCAAGAACTCCTCAATCAACCAGAAGAATCTCACGAAACGCAGCTCACTACCGATACTCACGGACAAACGCTCGCAATGAACCATGTCAATTTTGGCTACGATGAGAAACAAGTCCTAACGGATGTTTCCTTTACCGCAAAGCCAAACACCGTGATTGCCTTTGCTGGACCTTCCGGTGGTGGTAAATCGACCATTTTCAGTTTGCTGGAGCGCTTTTACCAACCTAATTCTGGCACGATTACTATTGGCACAACAGATCTAGCAGCCCTTAATCTCACGAATTGGCGTCAACAAATTGGCCTTGTCAGCCAAGATGCCGCAATTATGGCCGGCACGATTCGCTACAATTTAACCTATGGCGCCCAAGAAAGCTATAGCGACGATCAACTCTGGGATGTTTTAGAAATGGCCTACGCCAAGGACTTCGTGAGCAAGATGCCTAACGGTCTCGATACTGAAGTTGGTGAACGAGGCGTTAAAATTTCTGGTGGGCAACGTCAACGATTGGCAATTGCGCGTGCCTTCCTACGGAATCCACAAATCTTAATGCTGGATGAAGCCACCGCTAGTCTGGATTCTGAGTCTGAAATGATGGTCCAAAAAGCGTTAGAAAAACTCATGAAGAATCGAACCACACTAGTTATCGCCCATCGATTAAGCACCATCGTCGATGCAAATGAAATTTATTTCATCGAAAATGGTCAAGTTAGTGGGCATGGTACTCACCAAGAATTAGTTGCTAATCATGACCTTTACCGCGAGTACGTTGAAAATCAATTTGGTTCAAGCAACCCATTAAGCGCCTAGTTGTTGCCTAAATTTCGTAAAAAAAGACGTCCTAACCTCAAATTAATCGAGGCTTTTTGGACGCCTTTTTTACCTACTATTTAGTTAGCATCTCGGCTAATTCTTTTTGGGTAGTCACTTGCCCAATTCGTGGGAATAGTTTGCGGAAGAAGAATTGATGGTTCTCAAGATCTCGATCCGCACATGCATCCTCCACAATTAGCACGTGGTAGGCACTTTGATACGCATCTAATGCCGTTGCATAAACACCATTCGAAGTGGAAACGCCCGTCAAAATAATCGTTTGAATTCCCCGTCTCCGCAATTGTAAGTCTAAATCTGTTCCAAAAAAGGCACCGGGATTATGCTTAGTAATTTGAATAACATTAGCTTGACCACCTAATGTGGGAATGGTCAATACCGAACGTGGCGATTCACCCGGATGCATTGTGCCATCCGGAAACGGAAACAACCCTTGAAAAGTCGTTCGATCAACCGTCACCAACACCGTTAAAACATCAGTATCCTTAAATGTATGAATTAACGCGGTATTGCGAGTAACTACTTCTTGCGCAGAAATTGGAAATAAGGGCTTCGCTGCCAGAATGTCTTCTTGTAAGTCAATGACAACAATTGCCGTTTTACTCAACTCTAATTTTGTCGTTGGGATCATGATAAATGCTCACTTTCAATTATTAATCCGATCGATTTTATCAAACTCGATCGCATAAACCAACTCGTTCCTCGATGATTTTTTACCATTCAATCAATTGGTCCAATTATTTGTGTTTTTAATACAATATTATGCTTTTTGTCACCGGAATTTTGGTAAAATATTCATGAAAGTACTAATTATGGAGGTGTTTCTCATCTACATTGTGGATGCCAAAGAGCGGTGGGTTAACATGTTTATAGCAACATTTGTGGCTGGAACCCTCATCTACCTTGTCATCAAGGATTCTTCGCTACTTAGTTCAATTAATTCCTTTTCACAAGGCGTGATCTCTCACCTTCCGTTTAATCATCCCTGGCTGAATCACACAATCACCTTCATCCTCGCCCACCTACTACTGAATCTTTACGCAGCGCTTCTCTGGTTTATTCTGTGGGGATTCAAACATAAGCTAATTGCTTTGTGGGCCTTGGTAACCTATTTTGGTACCAGCCTGCTAGGGTTACTCATTAATCAACTATTGCTCATCGTTACTGATAATTCCACGGCCCCGATCGACCTGACATTTCTCAAACTGGTCGTTTTAATGGCCTGTATTTATATCTGTGTGTTACCTAACACTAGCCGGTTTGTCGGTTATCTAACCATTATCTTACTATTGATTCTGTTTAGCTTGCGAACACTTGCTGGAATCCAATTACACACCGTGGCACTCATCAATGTTGGGATCAGTATATTATGTGGCTATGTTGGAATCCAACTTTTCGAATATATCTACCTGCATTGGTTTAGTAAATTGCAACTTATTCGTGCGTTTCGTCATTCTGATTTTAACTAGACGATTACACCTCTTCCAGAGCTTACATTAATAGCTCTGGAAGATTTTTTTAATTGAATATTGAAAATAAAGGTCCTATACTTTCACTAATACTGGTTATCGGAGGATTATTTTGCAAAAACACTGGCAACTCAACCTATCCATTCTTTGGTTGGGTTCATTTATTACAGAGCTCGGTAATGCACTCACATTACCTTTTCTACCACTATACATTGCCACGCTCGGAAACTATCATGGGTGGACTCTCAATATTTTGAGTAGTATCGCATTCGCCGTAACTTATCTTGCAAAAACGATTGTTTCACCCATCTGGGGACGCTTGGCAGATCGCCACGGTCGTAAATTGATGTGTTTACGAGCCAGTGGGGTGATGACACTAACCATTTTTGCCAATGCTTGGGTACCAAATGTTTGGTGGTTAATCATATTTCGAGCTTTGCAAGGTGCCTTTTCGGGCTACATCAATAACGCGCAAGCCCTGATTGCAGATGCGACACCCGCCGCACACGAGGGCCATGCACTCGGAACCCTCGCCACCGGTGGTGTGACTGGCACACTACTTGGTCCCCTAATTGGTGGTCTGATTGCGGACCAAGTAGGCTACCGTGCGACCTTCATCGTGGCCGCAATTGGCATGCTCGTCGTGTTTATCAGCACAGCTTTGTTTGTGACAGAAGACTTTGTTCCACAACCAACTAAAAGTTTTCAACGGTCACGAACACCAATTTCATCACTTTTGCTCGTGATTTTTTTCATTGTTCTCACAGTTCAGGCAGCTTCAACAACCATCCAGCCAATCGTGAGCCTATTCGTACATCAACTATCGCCACATTCTCGCAATTTGGCTCTTTTAAGTGGATTGGTAACGGCGGCGCCTGGCCTTGCAACCCTGTTAGCTGCACCACGACTTGGTAAGCTCGTAGATCGAATCGGTGCCATTCGTGTGATCTATTGGGGTCTCGCCGGTGCCGCCATCATCCTGATTCCCATGCTATGGCTCACCAATACATCCCAGTTAGTGATCGGGAGATTCTGTTTTGGACTAACGGACGCTGCCATCATTCCTGCTTACCAAACTCTGATGACGCAGTTAACAAATAAAAATGAATTTGGCCAAATATTTAGCTATAGTCAATCTTTTCAGGCATTTGGCAACGTCATCGGTCCTGTTTTAGGCGGTGTTTTGGCAAGTGTTTACGGTTTTCGCAGTATTTTCATCCTCACACTGATGATGGAATTAGGCTGTTTAGTCGCACTACGGGTCACTCATCGAACCGCGAACTAGCCGTATCGGATACAAAAAACGCAATTTTTCCTATTCGGATAATTGCGTTTTTTCTCATTCATCAGCAAAAACTCGATTTCGCCCCGCCCGTTTCGCTTCGTATAAATGAGTATCGGCGCGTTCAATAACCGCGTTATTATGAATGTCGTCGCCCTGAATCTGTGTGATACCGGCCGAAATCGTAATTTGAATCTGCTGCTTTCCAGATTGTACGGAAAAATTCTTTAACGCCTGGCAATAATTCTCAACAATCTCCTTAACTTGCACATCACTGGCACCGTCGGTCACAATGATACTGAATTCTTCGCCACCGGTTCGATATAAATTGCATGGAAACAAGGCTTGATCCAAATAGGCATCACAATGCTGGGCAAATGCTCGGAGCACTTCATCCCCCACCAAGTGACCATGAGTATCATTGATCTGTTTAAAATGATCAATATCAATCATCACTAAGTGTACCGCCGATGATTGACCGGTCAGTAAAAGTTGCCGATACCTTGTAAAATCACTACTAAATTTTTTGACGCTATGAACCCCTGTCAGTGCATCATGTTGAGTATCATATAAGAGCTCTCGTGTTCTTTTTTTGCGGTAGATTAACAGCCGATCGTACAAGTAGGCAATTTCCATCACCACAATAAAGCACGCAGTAATCGACAATGTTTCCGCTAACTTGTACTGGTAAGCGTACATATTGAACAGCCAGAAAATCAGGCTAACGCCACTGGTCACGATAAAAAGGCGCCACCGCTTAGCTCGAATCCATTCGCGAAAATAATTGATCAGCACCAAAAGCCCTAAAGTGCCAATGAATGCAGTTAACGCCCACCAATTACCATGCCAATACGGGTAAAACGACACCAATACCAAGGCCATCAACGTTAAAAATGCGTGCCGATTTTTGAACTTGGTACTAATATAAATAAGCGTCCCATCTCGTAACGCATTGGCCGTCCACGTGTATGTGGTCCCGAACAACCGCAACATTCGAATAAATAAAATGATGATCAACACATAGCCAACAACGAGCCATGCTGTTTGAACCGTCCGATGAATTATCTTAGTTGCATACGCTGCACCTAGGTCCTCAATTAGTTCCAGGGTTGCTACAAATCCAATCATGAAAAAGAACAACCAAAAAAATGTATTGCCAAATAACTCCATAAATGGCCCCCAAAGATTTCTCTATCCCTGCTAATTAATATTAACAGGATACAATATTCAACCCCGGAAAACGAGTACTTGAGGGGAGTTTATTGCCTTTTTTCTTAGCAAAAACTCATTTTCTCTCTTCAGTAATCAACGCATGACCATTGTCCATTTCGTCACCATCGTCAATCACTCTTCGTCGCAAGCGGTGCCCACCGAAAATGCCACTGCGGTCGACCAATCAAAACACCAAATGGTGGCACCTTATAACAGAACCACGCGATCGCAAAGGAACCGCCAATAACACCAATGTAGCCGAGTGGCAACATTAATAGATATTGCCAATCTTGCCAGCTCTGATTTTTCAAAATCAGCTTAAGCACCAGGAGTCCCAGCGATTGATTCAAATACATGCCAAAACTAATCTTGGCCCCATTTTTTACCAACCATTCAATTGATGTTGGCATCCCGGCCTGCCGCCAGGTTGCGTATCGTTGTCCAATCCAAAAGATCGTCATAATCATTAAGATATCAAAAACCTGCATGTAAGGTTGATGCGGCGATGTGGCCCGATCATAGCTCAAACCAAGAACGGTCATATTCCAATGCATATAAAAAATGGTTCCAACCGACAAACAACAGGCCAGCGAAGCAATCCACTTAATATGTCGATGAATAAAATCCGTTACTGCTTGATAGTGTAAACAGACAAACGCACCAGAAATAAAGTAGAATTGGTATGAAAAAATATTAATGCTAAATGCTTTAAACCAGTAGGGATAAGCAGATAAATCTAAATTTTGCAGCCAATATTTAATTAACGCATCCAACGTAAGCTGGATAAAAAGGCTAATACCTAAGATGCGGCGATGCTGCTCGGGCCATCTTTTGAACAGCCAAACAATGCCAGGAAAAATAAGATAAAGCTGCATCACCAACAACATGTAATACATATAAAAACGATTACCGTGGATAATAATAGCTAAGTACTGTGTTGAAAAAAGGTTCATCGTTGTAAACCCGTCATCAATCTCTGTAAATAGGACTAAAAAGAATAAGTTCCATAGCAGGTACGGCCACAAACTCCCACTGAAACGTTTCCGATAAAAGCGGCCCCAGTCGTGCCGATGAAAATAATTGAGCGTCAGCACTAAGCCACTCATAAATAAAAAGCCGTTACGACTGTAATGAAACATTAATCGAATACTTTTTAACGTTTCACTGGCAGTGTCTTGCCCATTCATCGCAGCTAATACTGTATTAACTGTATGATTAAAAATCACGCCCAATATAAAAAACAACCGCATAAAATCAACTTCATATAGATATGTTTTAATCGTTTTAGAGCGTCTAATTTGATTATTCAGATCACTTCACCTTCCTTTTAACACTGTAGATTCTATGATGGCAAAATAATTTGAATAATCTTTTGTCGGAAATACGTGCTTTTCCGAATTTTCTATGAACAGTTATTAAAAAAAGATAAAACCGGGTTTGAACGAAACATCCTGTTTCGTCTCAAACTCGGTTTTTACGTCATGGTTCTTAAATTGAGCGTACTAATTTGTAGTTTAACGGGTCATTCATGCAACTACCACCGACACCGGTAACTAGGATTCGAGTGAAGAAATAATACCCTCGAATTTCTGGTTGCCTTTAAGAAAACTAATTTTCTGGGTACCATGGCTACCATCCAATAATTCGATCAGCCGAAACGCTCGTTTGGCGGTAATTTGAATTGTAATCCACTCCGACGGATCTAACGTTTTACCAATAATAGTAGCCACTTTTTGAGCAGAAGTCGTCCGAACAATATACACTGACCGATCTAAATGCTGGCATTGAAAGTAGTTTAACGTTGCAGACTGGGAGGCGCTAACTCGCTCCTCGGCAACTTCAATATGACCAATCATTTCGGCGACGTTAGCAATTGTGCTCTGTAATTCAATGTAGCGCTTGCACAATCCACAAGTCGCCTTTAAATCACCAATTTGATGTTGCTGACTTTTGAGATGCTCATGCTCATCAATCACATCCACGCATTCACTTAACAATAAGCCACGATATCTTTTTAATTTATTTTTTTCGTCTATGGTCGCATTTTTCATAGTTATCAGCTCGATTTCAACTACAGTTTTCAATCAATTAATCTTCTTGGAATTTAACACGATTTACTCACTTTTTCAATTATTCTTTTACAAAAAAAGAGTGTCCTTGATGGACACCCCCTTAAAAAGAATTAGTATTTAATATCTAATAACGGTGCATGCTTAACATCCTCAATCGTTTTAGTACCTGCTAATTGCATAATGATTTTTAACTCATCATTCAAATGATTGAAGACAGAGGCCACGCCTTGCGCGCCTCCCAGTGCCAAACCATAAATTGCTGGACGACCAATTGCAACCAAGTCGGCACCAGCTGCTAAGGCTTTGAATACATCCGATCCACGACGAACGCCAGAATCAAAAATAATCGGTACACGATGGTTGACCGCCGACGCAACGTCAGCCAAAACATCAAAACTAGCTGGACCACCATTTAATTGGCGCCCACCGTGGTTGGAAACATAAATTCCAGCAGCACCGGCTCCGATCGCATATAGTGCATCTTCAGCTGATTCAATTCCCTTGACAATTACTGGTAAGTCAGTATATTGAATAATTCGTGCCACATCTTTAGGCCCGATTTTTTGAGCGGCTGACGCGTAAATCTCGCCAATTCCCTTTCCTTTACCATCGCCTTCGCTAAACTTCGTTAGGTTAGCCATTGGAATTGGAAATTGAAAATGATTGATAATGTCAGCTTCACGATAGCCATCAACCGTGGCGTCAACAGTCAAAATAATTCCCTTGACACCGGCCTTCTTGGCTTCATCTAGTAGTGATTCATTGAAATTCCAATCCTTACTCATGTAAAGTTGGAAGAATTGTGGGGCCCCATTTCCGGCTTCAGCGGTATCCGCAATTGACGTCGAAGAATACGTACTTTGTGCCATCAACCCACCTGCAGCAGCCACACCGGCTGCGGTATCAATTTCACCTTTTACATGGGCAAGCCCTTGTGCAGCGGCTGGTGCCATCATAATTGGTGTTTTTAAATCTAAGTTGAATACCCGCGTGTCAGTTTGTGGATCTTCAATATCACTGAGCGCCTTAGGCACAATTTGCTTATGCTGAAATGCTGTCCGGTTCGCATGTAACGTCCATTCATCTTCCGAACCGCCCGCAATATAGCCAAAACCACCAGTTGGAATAATCTTCTGCGCTTCCTGCTCTAACGCTGGTAAGTTTAAAATATCGAGTTCCTTTTCGTTTTCATTTTGCTCATAGCCATTTGTAATTGTCATAATATGGTTCCTCCCGTTCAATGAATTTCATTTAACGGTTCCCATTCTATTCACTTACAAAAAGTAAGTCAAGCGTTTCTACTTATTTTTTTGTTTGATCGCGCGTTCGACTTCATGAATAACTAGCCCAACCGCCGCAAATCCGAGGCCAATCAAAACCGTAACCATGGCAAAACTCGTTAACAGGTAGGTAATGAGCAGTAACGACGCGATGGGGAGGAGTAGTCCCCCCGGTAGTCGCATTCCCACTCCTAGAGTTTGGTCGTTTCTCAATTTAATAAGTGAGGCAATGGTCGCAATGTATTGAATAAATGAACTGAAAACAATCAATTTCACTAAAAAGATATATTCACCACTCACTACCAACCCACCAGCTAACGCGGTTGTTAAAATAATCGCCCAGTACGGGGCACCGTATCGATTTTGGCGTGCCAACCAATCTGGCATTAATTGGTGCTCGCGCGCCATCGAAGCTAATTCCACGGGGGTATCAAATGATACTGCAATTGCGACTCCCAAAATTGATACTAACATCCCGCTCAAAATTAAACTCTGCCCCATTTGACCACCAATAATACCAAAAGCAGCAGCAACTGGTAACTTTTCACCGGCCAATGAATTTCCAAGAAACTCAATCGTTACAGTCTGCGTCGCAACATAGATTAAGGAAACGGCAATCATCGTGATTATAATCACCCTCGGTAGCGCCTTAGCAGCATTTTTCATTTGCCCAGCAACATTAGGTAAAAATGAAAAACCCGTAAACATGTAGAATGCCGTCACAAACGCACCAGTAAAGCCGTGGCCAGTCGTCGCGTGATGACCGAATGTCACCTTAAAATGACTTAATGCGACCGCACCAGCAATAATAAAAATACATAGGATAACCACTTTCAGTGCACTCGACAAGTCGTCTAAATAGGTCACGAAAGACGGCCCAAACAGATTAATAATGCCAATCATGGTAATAATACTTAAAGCAATTAATTTATAGGTCAGTGACTGGCTAGCGAGAGGCATAAATCCCGCCAACGTCGTTAAAAATGCAGCAATTTCCGCACTAATTGTGATCACGCCCAGAAACCAGCCAAACCAGCCCGTTTGAAAACCGGCCAATGATCCAAATGCCCGATCGGCATACGTCCACGCACCCCCATCATCATCCATTTTAGAGGCCATCACGGCATAGTTCAATGCAATCATCAACGTGGCAAGTCCCGCAAAAAGAATGGCCAGGATACTGTAACTCCCCGCTTCTTGAAACAAATGGCCAGGCAATAGAAAAATGCCGGACCCGATAATGCCATTGATTCCTAATAACAACGCTCCCGCGAAGGAGATCTTTTTGACACTTATTTGTTTTTTCATCTCACCGCCCCCAGTCATGCGCCCTTGAATGAATAGGTTACCTCGTTAATCGTTTACTTATTATAAGTATAAATGTTTTTATCTGTTATTAGCAAAGAAAAAGGCATCATCACAACCATGATGATCCCTAAAAGTACCTTTTAGTGGCACAAAATTAACTGATTAATTTTAATATCATGTTCTTCTAGCGGCCACTGTGCCGCATCATACTGCATTACTGTCGGCACGAGCGCAACTGTTGCGCCGTGATATCCCGCTAAAAAGCCGTCGTAATATCCGGCACCAAATCCAATCCGATTACGGGTTTGACAGTCAAACGCGATCGCCGGTACAATCACTAACTCCGGTGTTTGATTAACCAATGCCGCATCATACGCGGGCTCTGGAATACCAAACTTGCTAACCACTAGTCGATCATACTGGTCATCAAATGGCAAAAAGGCCATCTGCCGGTGCGGCATCGTCTTCGGCAACAAGACTTGTTTGCCGTCCTTCAGCGCCTGCGTAATTAATTGACGCGTATTCACCTCAATCGGGCTGCTAATCGTTGTCGCAATCGATCGTGCTTTTTGCCAAGCACTAGTTTGAAACAACTGTTGCGTGAGTTGCGCGGACTCTGCCTGTGTTTGTGCCTGCATCTGCGTCATTTTTTGAATTTGTTGTTTCCGAAACGCTACTTTATCCAAGTTGGTCGCCCCCATCATCAGCTTCACACATCGGTGAAGTTGCTTGTTTATGTTGTCGTTTTTGCCAAACTAATTCGAGAAGCCCAGCAATTAATAGTGCCGTAATCAATCCCACCGCATTATTAAAAATTCGAAGTTCTGTCGCTGGAACCGTACCGAATAATCCTTGAGCAATTGTGAGTGCCCCAAAACAATTAAAAACGCTTGCCCAAAAATAACTAGGAGTCAATCCGAGTAAAAATCCGGTCACAGGTGCCAAAATAAAAATTAGCTGACTGGGTAATAATACCACGCAACCGGCAAAAGCTACAGAACCAAGCACAACACCCAATAACCGTTTCACCGCTCGTTGGGTCAGTGGCCCCTGCTGCGGGAGTAATGCGGACATCCCCGCAAATCCCAGCCACATCGCTCGACCATGATGCAACCACTGGCCTACGAAAAGCGCAATACTAATTCCCATTGCTAACCTAAATTGCCATCGAAACACGGCATCGTGCCATCCGGTAAACCGCAGAACCGTCCATACTCGGACCTGGCGATTGTTATTACGATGCTGACGCCATAATACAACGCCACATATCACAAAGGAGAGCAACAATGCCCACCCCCGCGGTGCAACGTCGGCACCATGCACTGACATGCTTGTTACAATAATATAACTAAATGCATAAACACCGCCATTGCCCAGCAGTGGGTTCATCGTTGTCAGCCGTAAAATAATGAGCAACGCCAATACATTTAAGACTAATCGCCACATAATCGGTAGTAGTGGTAACCAGAAACTTAGCCCGCCCATCAACAAGAGCACAATCGCCAGCGCCCCCAGACTATCGGCCACCCGATACCCATAATTCACAAATCGAATACTAAGCAACATGCAAAAGCTAGCCAGTCCCACGTAGCCATTGAGTTGCCCAAAACAATAGCTAAATCCGGCAATATACACAATTGCAAAACATAATAAACAAATATCCCGCAGTAAGAGGGCCCATGTTGTTTGACGTCGCTCGTGACCGTTACTATCTCGCATTTTTTGGCGCAATGTTGCTGGACTCAGTTGCATCAATTGATATGTTGTCATATTTTCTCCCTTCAAAATCGCGTTGAGGAGTATATCAAATTCTAAAATAACCTGTCAATCCCAATTCACCCGATGATAGTCACTAAACTGTAATATTTTTTCGTGAGCGTTACCATCCCCACCCAAACGTGGCTCATGATAATCTTCACAATTTTTAGTTGCACTTATTCCTTGCATCTTCTCCCAAACGCGTTTAGAATCACTCTTTGGTAATACATATATCAGCTTATATTAATTGGTGTTTCACTTAATTCTCAAGGAGGGATTTTTAACTTGACGCTTGCATTTTACGGTCAGCCTAAATTCAGTACCACATCTGCTTCACCCGTCGGATATGAATTATTTATTCGGGAAAAGCGAGATAATCACTGGGTCCTACCAGTCAGTTTCACCGCAATTCATGCCAGTCAAATTGAAAATCTTCTTCGCCAAGTACTCACTCAAGTTCCATCCACCACACAAATTCTGTCGTTCAACTTGGAACCCAGTCAATTTGTTCAACCGGTCTTTATTGAAATGGTGACTCGGATTCAACAGCAAACCCAAATTCATCTGATTACAGAATTGACCGAACGCTTTGATGCTAGTATCAGTCATGAACAACTCGTTACGGCAGCACAACAGTTTCACCAAGATCGCCTCCTAGTTTGCATCGACGATGTGGGAACCGAGCGCAACACCCCCCAGCTAGTTCAAGAAATGAATCCTTACGTGGATGAATTCAAGTTTGCTTTTCAAAACTTACGTCCATTTAAGGACATCCAAACTGTGGAGCACTTTCTCAAATTCTGGTATAGTGTTGCTAAAGCACACGATAAAGTGTTTGCTGTTGAGGGTCTAGAAACTGCCGCCGAACTCCAATATGTCACCAATCACTATCAAGTCGATCTAATCCAGGGCTACTATACCGGTCGCCCCGAACTACTAGTTGCAGAATCGTGAATCGAATCGGAGGAAACCAATCAATGAAGATCATCGTGATGAAACAACACGATCAACACTGGGATGCCTTTGCCCAACAAATCCAATCGGTCACTTGGACCGCTGGCCGTCACCTAGCATACCTCATGTACAATCACGCTTTTTTAGACTGGGAACGCGTCATCGTTTTTAGTGACCATGGCCAACTGGTCGGCTTCTGCGCCCTGCTTGAACACGATATTGTCCCTGCCGTTCAGAGCCCTTTTGTTGGATACGTCTTTGTCAACAACAGTTATCGGGGTCAAGGACTCAGTGAGCAGCTTGTTAGTCGAGCCGAAACACTCGCCCAGCAGCTAGGATTTGATACCACGTACATTGTGACCCGCCACGTTGGTCTTTACGAGCGCCTCGGTTACGAACTATTCGACCACCGTCAGGACCGCTTTGGTCGCGAAAATCGAATGCTCATGAAAAGTTTAAAATTAATGTCCTAACAACTCTATCGATTACGATATAGTTGTTTTTTTATATTCAAATTATATATATCATCATCTAACAAAAGTTTAAGACTATCTAAACAGCAATCATTCTGTTTGCTATTTTCTGATATTTTCCGTATATTGAACACAACTTAATGATGAGGGGGGCCACTATGCAAATTTTCTTTACTAAACTACTCTGGTCAACATTGACGCTCACAGGTTTTCTGGGGTCAATTGTTGGTTTTGTTCTACCCATAATCCCTGGCATTCCATTCTTAATTCTAATGGTTTATAGTCTGCGTAAAATATCACCCCGATTCCATCGGTGGCTGCTCACAACACGTCTTGCCAAGTGGCTTCAACGGCGCGAACCGAAGTTAGCCAAGTGGCTGATTGATTAACGACGACACGCTTAATTTATCTGGCGTTCAATTCGCAAGCGTCATCTGGCACGTTTTGATGCGTCATTGACCCAACTAAACTCATAAAACTTGATTAAAAAATTGTCGATTTGAAATCTCATTATTTCAAATCGATTTTTTATTGTCTTTTTTGGTCACCACCGTAATTTAATCATCCCCGGTACCAGCCGTTTAATCGTCATTATCAAATGATAATGTTAATTCATATTTTAGCAATTCAATAGATTCATTTTGGGAAAGTCGGTATTCCAATACTATATATTGTGCTACAATAATTTGCGTCACACTATATATAGACAAAGGACGATGATTCGCTACGGAACCTGTAAATATTCTCTACATCAGTTTGAGCGGTAATACCAAATATTTTATTGGCAAACTGACAAAATACTTTGAAGAAGAACGCCACATTCAAGTTAATTCAATTAACGTTAAAGAACACCCCGAATTCACCACTCTCGACCAACCGTTTGTTGCCTTCCTGCCGGCCTTTCTTAAGGGCGGTAACGGAGTTAACAACGGTTACACCGAAATCTTGACCACCATTTTGGGGGATTACCTAGAACACGAAGATAACTACCGCCATTGTTACGGGATTATCGGTAGCGGCAATCGTAATTTTAATAAGCAGTTTGCACTCACGGCTAAACAGTACGCTGAGCGCTTCGGTTTTCCCTACATTACCGATTTTGAATTACGTGGCACAGCACACGATTTTCCCCGCATCGCCGATGCCATCCTAACCTATCGCGATCAATTCAGTTCTCAAACAACAAAGGAGTAGTCCCTAATGGCAACTAGTACCCCAGAAATGGAAAACACCTATTTTTACTTAAATAACCTCGTAAACATCCCCGTCGACGGAGAAATTCCGCTATATTACGATCAAGAAGCCCTCAAGGCCTATTTTGAAGAGACGGTCGAACCAAAGACTAAACAATTTGATTCATTGGATGCCAAATTAAACTACTTAGTCGACGAAGATTACATTGATCCAGATATCTTGAATCAGTATTCCCACGAATTTGTGCGGTCCTTGTTCGACCGAATGAAAGAGCATCACTTCCATTTCCGCAGCTTTCTCGGCGCGTACAAGTTTTACACACAGTACGCCATGAAAACCAACGACGGACAACAATTCTTGGAAGGCTTTATCGACCGTGTTGTCTTCAATGCCCTCTACCTTGCAAACGGTGATGAGCAACTTGCTAATGACGTTGCCGATGAATTAATTTCACAGCGTTATCAGCCCGCCACTCCCACTTTCCTCAACGCGGGGAAAAAGCGCCGTGGAGAAATGGTGTCGTGCTTCCTAATTGATATGGCCGATTCCATGCTCTCCATTGGCCGTGGCGTTAATTCCGCCCTTCAACTATCACGGATTGGCGGTGGCGTCGGTGTTAACCTGTCAAATCTCCGTGCCTCAGGCGATCCTATCAAAAAAATTGCCAACGCCTCGTCCGGAGTTGTACCAGTGATGAAGTTACTTGAGGACTCATTTAGTTACAGTAACCAGCTTGGTCAACGTAATGGTGCTGGGGTTGTCTATCTCAACGTTTTCCATCCCGATATTTTACATTTTCTGGATACCAAAAAAGAAAACGCGGATGAAAAAATTCGGGTGAAGACCCTGTCCCTCGGACTGATCGTTCCCGATAAATACTATGAATTGCTCAAGACTAACGAACCGATGTATCTTTTTAGTCCCTATGACGTCGAACGCGAATACCACACGCCATTTGCCTACATTGATATCACGAAGGAATATGACAACATGGTTGCCAACCCGAATATCAAAAAATCGGTCTTTAACGCCCGGAAGCTAGAACAAAAGATTTCTCAACTCCAACAAGAATCTGGGTATCCTTACATCTTGAACATTGATACGGCGAACCGCACGAATCCCGTCAATGGCAAAATTATTATGAGTAATCTCTGTAGTGAAATTCTCCAGCCCCAGGAACCCTCAGAACTTGATGATGATCTATCGTATAAGACCATTGGTACCGATATTTCATGTAACCTCGGATCAACTAATATTATGAATATGATTGATTCGCCAGACTTTGGTCGCTCGGTTGCGGTCGCCGTTCGCGCGCTCACCCTCGTGACCGATACAACCAACGTCAAGGAAGTCCCAACCGTTAAACATGGTAACGAACTTTACCATACGATCGGATTGGGTGCTATGGGTCTGCATACCGCCCTTGCACGCCACCAAATTGAATATGGCTCACCAGAAGCCCTTGAATTTACGGATGCTTACTTCCTAGCCTTAAACTACTATTCACTCGTCACGAGTAACCAAATTGCACGCGAACGTCACGAAACCTTCGCCAAATTTGAGCAATCAAAATACGCCGATGGTAGTTACTTTGATCAATACCTGAACGCCGACTTTGAATTTAAGAGCACTAAAGTTGCAGAAGTTTTCAAAAACATTAAATTACCATCTGTTGCCGACTGGGAGGCCCTCAAACAGGCCGTCATGGCGGATGGTCTTTACCATCGTAACCGACTTGCCGTGGCACCGAATGGTTCCATTTCGTACGTCAATGAAACAAGTGCGTCACTTCACCCAATCACACAATTAGTAGAACAACGGCAGGAAAATAAAGTGGGATCAATCTTCTACCCAGCACCCTACCTGTCTAACGAAACTTTGCCCTACTACACACCCGCATATGATATCGACCAACGCAAAATCATCGATACCTATGCCGTAGCGCAAAAACACATTGATCAAGGCATGAGTTTGACACTGTTCATGCGTTCAGTTTTGAAACCCGACCTTTACGAGTGGAAGGACAATGACAACTTGAAGATGACGACCCGGGACCTTAACCGGTTACGGAATTACGCCTGGACCAAGGGTATCAAGTCACTTTATTACATCCGAACATTCACAGAAGACGACGAAATCAAAACCGCAAATGAATGCGAGTCATGCATGATCTAGGGGATGTATTCAGGGTTAGCGCCCGTTTAACCCACCGACAACACGTTACTGGATCACGGTGCCCGTACACCTGTGAATCCTAACTAAGGAGACGAACAAATAACGATGGACTATTTATACTACAAAGCAATTAACTGGGATGACATTAAAGATAATTTCGATAAATACACGTGGGAACAACTCACCACTAACTTTTGGTTGGACATTCGGATTCCCGTCACGAATGATCAACCAGCTTGGCAACAGCTATCAGCCACTCAACAACAGGCCATTACCCGCATGTTGGCAGGTGCATCGATGTTAGCCGTCTATCAATCAGAGGTCGGTACTCCTGCCATTCGTCATGATCGGCGAACCCAACAAGAAGAATCCGTATTAAATACCATTACCTTCATGAAATCAGTCCATGCCAAGAGTTACACGACCATTTTCCGGGCCCTGATTCCAGGCAATGGTGGCGCAAATTTCACTTGGGCAGACAATAATACCGATCTGCAAGCTGAAATCGACCAACTCGCTCAAACGAGCACCAATGGTACGGCTTTACAAAAAAAAGCCCTTTTCATTTTGACTGAAACTGGCCTTTCATTTGGTAAATATTGGACAACCCTTCAAACCCATTCTCTCGTCAATACCTACCAAATGTTGGCCAATATTCTTCGTGGAAGTGCCATCTTTAGTGCCTATGTCGGCTACAAATTTCACCTTGGGTTTGAAGACCTCGCGTCAAGTGACCAAGCCGAACTGCAGCATTGGATTAACACCCAGTTTGATCAACTCATGCAAACCGAAAAAGATTTCCTGGAAGCTAACCTTGAAGATGCCACCGAAGCCATCAATTTGGCCTACTATGGTGCCAATCATGCACTAACATCACTTGGTTTCGATGCTAGCTACGAAGTTCAGCCATCTCCACTAGTAGCGCAACTCAAGAAATTGATGATCGACCAAGATCAATTCTTGCAACAGGTGACGGCAGCAAACAACGAATCGGACACTGAAGAAATGACCGATGACGACTACGATTTCTAAGGAGCATTTAACTAATGAGCTATAAAACAATTAACTGGGACATCATTGAAGACGAATTTGACGAATATGTATGGGATAAAGCAACGGCACAATACTGGTTAGATACACGGGTGCCCGTTTCTAATGATTTACGCGACTGGCGGACACTTTCTGACACCGAAAAGTCAGTCATCAACCGGGTTGTCGGGGGATTAGCCTTGCTGGACACACTCCAATCCGAAGAAGGCGTCGACGTCATGCGGCCCGACGTTCGGACACGGAAGGAAGCGGCAGTCATCAATGACTTTTTGATGATGGAGTCAATTCATGCCAAGAGTTACGGCACTATTTTGACCTCTTTGAACGATCAAGCCACCGTTGACGAAGTCTTCAATTGGATGAACAATAATCCCCGAATGCAGTACAAAGCCAAACGGATCAATGACATTTACCAAACAGGAAACAACCTTGAAAAAAAGGTCGCAAGTGTCTTTCTCGAAGGAATTTTGTACTACACCAACTTCTTTACCCCACTTTGGTACCGCGGTAACAATAAGCTCGCCAACCTTTCCGAAGTCATCAAGCTGGTGATCCGTGACGAATCTGTTCATGGCACCTACCTCGGCTACAAGTTCCAACTAGGCTATAACGAGCTGCCAGAAGCTGAACAAAAAACATTCAAAAAATGGATGGATGATTTACTCGATGATCTCCTTGAAAACGAATTTGCATTCACCGAAGAAGTTTACGCGCCAATTGGTTTAGCCGAAGACGTGAAACAATTTGTTCACTACAACGCCAACAAAGCCCTTCAAAACATGGGCTTTGAATCCCGCTTCCCCCATGCCGAAATTGAAGATATCAACCCGATTGTGATGAACGGCATCTCAACCGAAACGGCGAACCACGATTTCTTCTCCCAAGTTGGTGCTGGCTATTTGATGGGTAATGCCGAAGCCATGGATAACAGCGACTACGATTTCTAATTCTTATCCGCTTTCTAATCAAAACATCCCTCCCCGAATCAAATCGAGGAAGGACGTTTTTTAATTTGTAGTTGTTTGAATCGGCGCTAGCAAAAAGTGAATCTGTTGGCGAACCCGTTCCCGAACATCAGCACTCAATCGCCGCTGATTTTTGATCAACAATTCATCATACAGTACCTTCTGAAAAATCGACATCACGATCATCGCAAGGTTATCAGCAGCTTGGCTGTCATTAAGCGCCAGTTTCTCGATATTTTGAAAGGCTTGAGATAATCGCGCCTGAATTTGTTGAATCGCGTCAATCAACCAGTGAGACTGCTCATCAGACAACAACATTCGTTCACGAATTGTAATAATGAACGATTGATAGCTGGTTTCACTTTGGAATGCTTGCCATAGCTGATCGAATAATGTCATCATTTGAGTTTCGATATCAGTGACAGTTGTCGAATTTGTTAGTGATACCGTTAGTAAACTAACCCGACTTTCAATTCCCTGCTGAACAATTGTATCCAAAATTTCCTGTTTACCATGCGGAAAGTGGTAGTAAAGTGCGCCTTCCGAAATTCCAGCCGCTTTATTAATCATTCGTGTCGTCGTTGCCTCAAAACCGCGACTAGCAAACAGTTTGCGAGCCACATCAATAATTTTATCCTTTGGTTGGTCGTTTTTAATCATTTTTAAGTTCCTCTTTTCTATTGGCTTAGAAATTCGGCAACCTATCAGAACTAATTCAAAGCATTTGGATTAATATAAATTTAATCAGTTGATACACCCGATTAACACCATATTAACGCAGTCTTTTGATTAGCCATCTAAGTTAACAATTATCTAACTGAGCGCCCGCTCAGTTCCATAGAGTAATATAACACGAATTGAGTTTTTATCAAGCGTTTTGCTTCAAAAAAAGAACCGACAAATGCCTTAGTAACGGCATCTAACCGGATAATCATGATAACCGTCACGTTGTAATCGGTACCACTAATTTACGCTTTTTTTAATTAAAAAGTAGGATCTTTATAAATTTGCTGTAAACTAATCATAGTTTGCATATTGGAGGATGAATCATGACAAAAACCGACGTTGTTGTAATTGGCGCAGGCGCGGCTGGCATTGGGGCCGCCATCACACTTGCCGAAGCTTCAAAAAATGTCATTTTACTTGAGAAAGGAAACCGCTACGGGGGTGCTGGCATGTTCGGCGCACAAGGTCTTTTTGCCGTTAATAGTCAGCAACAACAGGCTACCAAAAGTTCCCTAACCCTAGCACAGGCCTATCAGGAAATGATGACTTACACGCATTATCGTTCAAACGCCCCCCTCACTAAGGCCATCCTAAGTAAGTCAGCCGATACAATTGACTGGCTGGCAGATCATGGTCTCGCTACTGAACTTGTGAACAATACGCAAGAAGTTCACCAGGATCGCCCACGAGTTTACCACCAGTATATCGATAAATTTGCGGGATTCGAACGTCTTATGCAGCACTTTTTAGATCACGGTGGCATTTTGAAAACTGAAACCGCCGCTAAATCCTTAAAATATGACGGCCAACAAGTTACCGGCGTCGTTGTTGAACACGATGGGCATGAGACTCTGATCAACTGTCAAGCTGTCATTGTGGCTGATGGTGGCTATATCGGCAATCCCGAGATGGTCAAACAGTACTTAGACATTGACGCTAAGAACTTATTTAGCATGGGTGAACGGAAGGCCACTGGGGATGGCATTTCGATGCTTGCCGACTTAGGCGCCGATACAAAATCACTCGGGACCTTCGAAAATCACGCAGCATCCGTTGTGTCAGATTCCGATCCCAAATGGCATAACGATACCATCTTCACCCTCACGAATTTACCGCTGCTTTGGGTTAATGCCGCAGGGAAACGCTTTGTTGATGAGGGCATCGTTTACGATTTCGCACTCTGGGGAAATGCCACATATCAAGCAGGCGGGTACTACTACTTTGTGATCGACCAACACTTAATTGATCAGCTTAAAACCAGTGCCCTTCCGCTGACACATTCGTTTGAGCGCACATTTACCACCCTTGCCCATCAAGAGGTTACTCATCACGTCGGGCCGTTCACAGAAATTGATGCCGATCTGGCACAGGCCGTGGAAAAAGGCGCGGCTTTTAAAGGCGACACGTTAGCCGAACTCAGCGCTCAACTACACGTTTCCGCCGAGCAGCTCACCGCGACCGTCGCACGGTACAATGATTTGGTTCAACGTGGTCATGACGAGGACTTCTACAAAACCGATAATTTCATGAACTATCCGGTTCAACAGGGACCATTCTATGCAATCAAAGCACGCTCCACCTCCCTTGGGACCATTGGCGGCATTGAAACTAACGAAAAGCTTGAAGCACTCAAACCGAATGCACACCCGATTAAGGGGGCATTCGTTGCTGGTAATAACGCTAGTGGGATGTACGACACCTCTTACCCAACAACTGAAGGAATTAGCTGTGCCTTTGCTTGGAACTCCGGTCGAATCGCTGGCGAATCAGCGAGCCACCTAATTGAAACTGGCACACAAAACTACTACGAAGCGTAATTTTAAAGATCCACGCAATTAACCGATCAACGGTCCATTGCGTGGGTCTTTTTGTTTATATGAAAGCGTTTTACTTTATATCTTGGTGACACCCCTTTACAATAAAACTAGAAGTGGGGTGATCACATTCACATCATCGTTAAAGTCTGTTGGGGACTGTTAGCCATCACGAGTTTAGCGGGCGGTATTGCAGGAATTATTTTACCAATCCTCCCCGGTATTCCCTTCTTGATCTTGGCCCTCATTTGTGTCGGTAAAATTTCTCAACACTTTCGCCACTGGCTGCTCCACACACGCGCATTTCAGTGGCTTAACCATCACGAGCCCCAAATTGCTCGTTGGATATTCCGTAATTAAAAAGGCGTCGCCAGAGAGACAACTTCACCCTCTGACAACGCCTTTTTAGCTACCGTTTAATGAACCCTTCCCCACCATTCAAGTAGGCCATTTCATCATAAATAATTTGTTGTTGTAACGTCTCGGCTTTGCTAACACTGACTGTTTCATCTGCCACTAATTGCTGAACAAATTCATACTCGGCATGAAACGCCTGCAAAAAGAGCTGATAAACCAGCTTCGAATCTGGTGTTGGCAAACTCATCCGCCGGTGCCGTTCTTGATAAAAACGAATCACCGGATGTAAGCCGTTAAGATGGCGTCCCGTTGTTCGCTGGTAATCTTCCAACGCCTTGATGGCCGCTTTAAATCCAACCGATTCGATTTGTTTAATTTCCCAGCCGTGTTCCTCGAACTGGTTTTTCCAATATAATTGCTCAGTCACTACCGGGCTCGTCAAAAGTGCATCTTGCCACGTTTGAAAATCACGATAGACTTTCAACGTGTGTGACCCAAAGCGTAGGCGCAACCATAGTCGCTGAAGAAAATTACTGTGCACCGTATTATAAGCCAGTTCAATAAATTCAAGATACATATGATACTGATCAGTCGTAATCTCACCGGTATCCAATAAGTTTTTTACAGCCGTTCGTTCTACCCCATGGGCCACATCAAAAGTTTTCTTAGCTAGTCGTTGGTTTTTAGCATCGTGGTGGTGCAGTTGTTGCGTTAGCGCACTAATCACAATATCAACTTCCGCCGGATGTTGGCGGTTAGCTCGCACCGTTTTTAATGCTCGATGGATCATTTTAGCATTCCAATCGATTTCTGCTTTTCCGCTGCCAGCGGCCGTTTCCTTCGTCATCTTCGGGACGATAATTGCAGCGACTGCCAAACTGATTAAAATGACCACCGTCGCAATATAGAGCAATGCGTTTCGATCAATCCCACCCGGTAACCGTTTAAACTGTGGTAACAAAAATGCTAAGGAAAGCGAAATTGTCCCGCTGGCCCCGCTTACCGCCATCAAACAACTATCTAACCAGCGATGATTACTGGAAAGATGCATCCAAACAAAATAGCGGGTCCACACTAGGCGCAATAAAAACTTTAAGCCATACAAAGTTACCCCAATTAATGTGAAAAACACCAATAATCCCGGCCGCAAAGACACAATTCGCGCCATAATTGCTGGTAATGAAATTCCCAGTAACATGAAAATAAAGCCGTTTAAAACTTGCGAAACCAGTTCCCAGATATGATTACGGACCAACTGCACCTGACTCGAAACAAGACGCAACTTATCGGTCTCCATTCCCTGTACTAGTCCAGCCGCAACCACTGCCAAAATCCCCGAAAAATGGATCTTTTCGGCGCAAACATATACGACAAATGGCACAATTAGCTCCAACGAAATCATGATAAATGGGATATCGTCGTTCCACCGAATCATTTTACTGCGCAGCCAGTGGAATCCCATGCCAATAACTGTCCCCAAAACTAATCCACCCACGAATTCAACGAAGAAAGTTCCAGTTGCGTGAGATAGTGAAATTGTTCCCGTTGCAAACGCTGCTAATGCAATATCAAAGGCCACAAACCCAGACGCATCATTAAACAGCGATTCATTTTGTAAAATAATCGTGGGAATTTTGAATTTCTGATTTGGCTGCATGAAGGCACTCACGGCTGAGGCATCAGTCGGTGTCACAATTGCGCACAGCGCAATGGCGAGTGACAACGGTAATATCGGAAACAACACGTGCAATGAAAAGCCAACCGCAACCACTGTGACCACTACAAGGGCAATCGCCAGTGAAAAAATATTAATGGCGCCCCGCCCGATCCAGTAACGTGACGCACTCTGTGATTCGATATAGAGCAGCGGTGTCACCACAAAAAATAAAAAGAAATCCGAATCAAAAATATAGTGGTGATATTGCGGTAAAAAAGAGAGCAAAATTCCAGTCACAATAAAGCAAAACGGCAATGGGAGCCATTTTAAATGCCGATGTAAAATAACATCCGCGACTAATGCAATCAAAATAATTAAAATAAAAAACGTACTTTCCACAATTCTAACCTCACTTCACCGTCACCGTGTGGCGGCACCCAAATTATCTCCGTCATCTGCTACTATGCTAACCCATTATATGGGATTTAGCTCGATTTGGGCACCTCTACTCTTCATTTTTAGCGAAATAAGTTTTTACAATTGGTTTTGATCGATCTAATTTGATAACGAACTAGCACTGCCGCTCGTTGCAGCTGATGATGAAGTAGTATTGGCTTGGTCGGCCGCACTACTGCTATCAGCGGTTGAAGATGAACTAGCCTTGCTAGTGGTGGTACTACTTGCTGTTTTGGCACTCGCACTATGACTAGCCGTTGATGTCGCATGACTACTTGAGGCAGTACTTGCCCGATTTTGGGTGGCACTTGACTGTGTCCCGGCCGTTTTAGTCGTACTTGATGACTGTGCGGTTGTGTGGCTTACACCAGAAGTGGCTGAATTAGCAGCTTGTGTCGCATGACTGGTGGCTATCTCTGTTGTCTTCGTCGCTTGTTGGGAACTACGATGGCTCTTTTTGGTCGTTTTATGCTTTTTTTTCGATGAAGATGTACTTGATACACTTGTGTCCGTACTGGTTGAAGCACTTGTTGTTTTAGTAACCGATGTATCCGCATTAAGTGCCAATCCAATCACAAAGACGGCAATGACGACACAGCCTGCCAGAATAAACGGCAGTGGGTGCTTTTTAAAGGTCCGAATCTGAAACCATGTTCGCCAATTAATATGCGGTCTGCCTGCACTAGTTGCCGCCTTAAAATGGGGCCGGTAACCGCCCTGGCCCTTCTTAGTCTTGTTCGTCAATGGGGCCGTCGGCTGGTCCATGGAATGCCGTGTCACCAACGATGATGATTGAAACGACTGCGGGCTTTCATTTTTAGGTGATGCTGTCTTACCCCGTCTGGCGCCACTATCCGGTGCCGACTTTACTCGTGAACCGCTTACTGTCTTTTGATTAAACTTAACGGGCTCGGTATTTTCAACGCTCTTCAAGTGTAACTGTTGCTTGAGCCATAGCATCCGTGGGCTATCTGTATTTTTATCTTCATTTCTTGCAACGCGTGTTTGTTTTTTTTCTGTCATTGTTATAATCCTTACTTCATTAAATAGTGGTTAACCCTTGCTACGACTCTATTTAAAGAAGTTTACCTACTAAAATCAAGCAAACCGTCCTTTATTTAGAAATTATTTATTAATAATTCATGAATTGTTTATTCTTTACCAGTTTAACCGGCATCAAAAAAGGCACCACAATTGTGATGCCACCAATAAGTTACTTCTGTTGCGCTACATATTGTTCCAATGTTAGGTGATGATGATAAATATAGCTTGCGGCGCGTTTGCCAACATAGCGGAAATGCCACGATTCATAGCTAATATGGGTGGAACTCTTTTTCCCCTTCGGATAACGTAAAATCCAACCGTACTTCCATGAATTTTTAGCCAGCCACTTTCCCTGCTTCGTCTTCGCAAAGGCTTGCGTCACATCACTGCCTGCTTGAGCTTCACTGGGCGTCAAAAAGTCCATCGCTAATCCCGTTTGGTGTTCACTTGACCCTGGACTGTTGACAGTCTTCAGTGCATCCTTTTTCGCCTGAGCATATGTCATCCCCTTGGCCTCACGTTGCTGAATATTACGTGCCAATACTTCTTTTTGATGCTCATACGATCGATACCCGGAGCCAGCAACCAACGTGGCCCCAGCTTTTTGGGCTGCCGCAGTTAGCTGCTCATAACTTTTAATAACGCGTGTATCCAACTGTTGGTTATTATCAACAGTTTTTAGATCAGGGACATAGGTCGCCGAAAGATGGTGGTTCACGTTCACGACTTTCAACTTCCAGTTACTGGCCGCATGAACCGTCCCAGTCGCTGTCAACCAAAAAGTGCCTGTGATGGCAAGCACGATGCTACTAATTACTACTAATAGTTTTTTCATCAATTAACCACTTTCCTTAATTCAATACAGTGATCTACTTTAACACAGACCGATGATAATATCGTGATTAAATTACTAAATTTCAGTAATGCTTTTACAAACATGAAAATTGACTTCAAATTTCCCGAAATATATACTTTAAGAATAGTCATATAATAATTTTATATAAAAAGGAAGTCTTGAAATGGCAAAAGCTCAAATTGGAATTATTTTAGGATCTGCACGGCTTGGATCACTAGGCGAACATATTTTTAAATACCTGCAAACAACTTTCGTCAACAATGACGAGTACGAGTACAATTGGATCCGCCTTGCAGATTATCCACTTGATTTTTATGAACACAGCGAAACGCCACTTTCTCAACCAATCACTGATCTGACAAACGTTGAATCAGCATGGCTCACCCAAATTAAAGCCCAAGATGGCTATGTTATTTTAACACCCGAGTACGATCATTCAATTACTGGCGCTCTCAAAAATGCACTCGACTATATTGGTCCCGAAGTAGATCATAAACCTGTGCAACTTATTGCCTATTCTTCGTACAGTGACGGTGGGATGCTGGCAGCACAATCGGTTGTTCAAGTCTTGCAAATGCTCAAGATGATTGTCTTACCAACACCCACCCTTCTCTGGAATGCTAACGATAACTTTGATGCCACCGGAAAATTAATTGCCGACGCCCCCAATAGCACGTACTTTGCGCAACGGCTGGCAGAAACCTTTTCAGAAATCGGATTCTACACGGCTCTCCTGAAAGCTCACCCGCGGCACCTAGATTAAATTAGCACCCTATTATGAGCTAATTCGTTGCTGATAACCATCGATAACGGATATAGTTAAGTTACATTCCCTTTGAAAGGAGTAACGATCATGGCAAAAGAATTTACAGTTGAGGAACTGAGTCAATTTGATGGGCAAAATGGACATCCTGCCTATGTGGCCATCGATGGCACCGTGTATGATATGAGCAACGTCGGCCCTTGGGAAGGCGGTCACCATCACGGTAATGTTGCTGGACAAGATCTCTCACAGGCAATTTTAAAGTCACCACATTTAAAGAGTGTTCTCCCCAAACTTCCAGTCGTTGGAACCCTTAAGGCATAGATAAACTATCTCGATTGATGACCAATAACTTTGAAGCGTTCAAAAAAAACATCTTAGCTAAGCCTAACGCCTAGTTAAGATGTTTTTATTTGGTTGGTAAACTTGGTTTATTAAAATAATACCCTTGGAAAAACTGAATGCCGAGTTGATCGTACGCAAGCTGAACCTCTTCAAGAGTCTCGACACCTTCAAGAATAAAATTTAAATTATTACGTTTTGCTACATCAACCCAGAATTTTACCCGTTCCTGTAACGCCTCGGCGGTGTTATTCTTACGTAAGTTTTGCAAAGCAAACTTTACACCGTCAACGTACGGCAATAGATTTTGAACTAATTCATAACTATTATCACTACCAACATCGTCAATGTTGATATGCACCCCGCCAGCCCGATAAATAGCGGTGATGTTTCGCGTGATTTTCATGTCCGGTACATCTACGATTTCAACCGTTAAATCATCAGGGCCATCAGGACTATTACGAAATTTAGTTAAGGTTTTGGCGACAAGTTCACTACAAAATTGTGTTTGTGTAAGGTTGACCGCAACCTGTTTAGTATTAGATTGTGCCAGGACCTTCTTAATCAGTTCAATTTGCGTTTTCGGTGACAGTTCAAACATCTCTGGTAAAATCCAACGATCATGTTCGTGATCATACATGCGCAAAAGAAGTTCATTACACCACCGCGAAGACGACTGAATTGTTCCAGAACTATCTGGATGCATAATTCCTTGCGCAAAAAAGGCATATGTCGAACTCAAATCCTGATTATCATGATGCATGGTTTCACCATCAATAGTAATCGTATCACCACCAGCATGTTTACTCAGATAGACATTATCATCTGCCCGTTTGTACATTGCATCGATTGTTAGATCAGACGCTTTCACATTGGTGATTCCCACAGAAACTGTGATTGGCACCTCAAATTTCTGGGCTTTAAACCGCGTCTTCCGAATGATATCCCAACATTTTGTGACAACCGGTGCCACCTCTTTTGGTGTTTGCTCAAAAAAGACCGCGTTGAACTCTTCACCACCAATTCGATAAAATCGATGGTCCAAATCATACATTTTTAAAATCTCAGTCAACTTATCGGCAGCCGCATTTAACACGGCGTTACCAGCCAAGCGACCATAATGATCATTGACCTGTTTAAAATGATCAATATCAAATGCCACCAACGTTAACGCAACATGCTGAGCTTGAGCTTGCGCAAACATATTCGTAACTTCACGTTGGTAAACCTCGTAAGGCTGTGAATTAGTCAGTTCATCATAGTTGACCATGCGCGTTAGTTCTTTATTTCGACCAGCTTCAATCGATTCATGACGCCAGAACCAAAAGGCCACCGTAGACATTGCCAAAAACATCCCGATTGCATGCACCAAAAGAATAGTCATCTCATACCCCGTTGCACGGAGTGGCAAACTCAACCAATAAACCACCGCAATGGCAGAAAACGTAGTCAAGCTTTTCCACATACTATCACGAATCTGATGATTATACTTTTGCGTCACTATAATACCGATTGCCAATAAAATTAATGATATCCAAAACTGTGGCTGTCCGTACACACCCCAATGGCTAACGCACCAAAAAATAATGATCGCAATTAGTCTGACCGCATCTTCTAACTGGTGCAGTGCACCGTTTAAAAACGGTAAAATAAATAGGAACAAAGCCATATTGTGTAATAAGATCGCCGTGTTGGTCGCAAAGAAGCCCATTAAATGCAGCAATGTTGCTGTCCCAACTGACATCAATAATAGGCTTAATCGTGCGATCCCTTGATGGCGATAAGAATGCTTCTGCATGAACGCATACTGATATAACGATTGATAAAAACCTAAAAAACCCGCCATAAAGAAAACTGCAATAATAACTTGCGTGAACCAGACCAGGCTTGGCTGAACATGTAAATTCATGCCCATACTGAAATGTAATCCAAAAATATTAAACCCCATTGACTAGCTCCTTGCTCGTTCTTAGTTATCGATCACTCCATTAATGATCACGAAACATACGTATTAATTCTGAACCATCTACACGTATGGTTCAATACCTTGACGTAATCTCATCTTTTTTTAATTTAAATCTAGTTGTTTAGTTTACCGAACGTACGTTGCCCAAATTATCAGACTTCGGTATAATAAAAAAGTAATTATTCTGATATAGGGGATTTAACGTCACATGACTAATAAATGGTTTACAAAATTAATCGCGGTACTCTTGGTTAACACTTTCTTTTTTATGGCTGGGCCAGCCGGAGTTCCGGCAGTTCAGGCGAGTCACACAAGTTACAGCACCCGCGTCACGCACACTGCTGCGCGTAAAACAACCAGCACGTACCATGCACCCAAGGCTTCCTCAATTCAAGCGTCCTATGCGACCGGATACAAAACCAGTCACGGTAAAACATATTACGCGCAGGGCCACTACCTACGTAATTTGTTTATCTTTCTAGGTATTTCCCATCTTGCCAGTCAGCATGCCACTACCAGTGCTGCTGCAAAAGCACCGAGTGAAGCACTCGCTAAATCTGTACTAACCGATTCAATCAAAACACAACTCGGAGGCAGTGATAAGATTCAGTTTAATCAGGCTGGCGCGTTTATCATTAATAATAATTAAACCACCTTAAACGCCAATGTTGCCAGTGCCCCCTATGCAACCAATCAAACAGATGCCCAAAATCGTCCCACGATCGGCAACGCACTCCTCAATCGAACCACCCGCCAGTATAAAAACCGTTCTGAAACAGGAAATGGCGCTTCGGATTGGAAACCCGCTGGCTTTCGCCAACTCACTAATTTGTCCGGTAGTTACAGTCACGCATATGATCGCGGACACCTCTTGGGATACGCCCTTGTTGGTGGCATCAATGGTTTTGACGCTTCTGAATCGAATCCGAAAAATATTGCTACTCAAACAGCCTGGGCCAACGAAGCAATGAACACCCAGTCTACCGGCCAAAACTATTATGAAAGTCTCGTTCGAAAAGCTCTCGATCAAAATAAAACCGTTCGGTACCGAGTTAGTGATCTCTACGACGGAAATAATTTAATTCCTAGCGGTGCCCACATTGAGGCCAAGTCCACCGATGGCACATTGGAATTTAACGTGTTTGTCCCCAATGTCCAGTCAGGATTGACCATTAACTATCAAACTGGAACTGCTTCCAAGTAGCCCATCTTTTTGGCGGTCTGTATTTTTTGCCACACGTTGCCGTTATCCGGAGATTATCTTTTGGCAACCGCGCCACACAAAGATTTCTTGTGGTACAATGCACTTCAATAATGTTTATTTGAATCACCATAACTTATCTTACGAGGAAGTATTATGTCAACTAATCAACTTTTGCAAGATTTACCGTTATTCGCGATGCGGATTGCTGTTATCAGCTTTTTTAGTATCGGTTTTATTCAGTATTTTCAGCGAATCTGGTCAGACGCATTTGAGCGTGAAGGGACAAGTACCCGCTACCGATTTGGCCGACGCCTAATTTTGCTCTTCTTAACCGTTGGTCTAGGGTGCTTCATCCATTTTGGCGCCATGGCCTATATCACAAATGATTCGGCTCTTTTATACCATAATTGGGCCCTTTTTGTTTTAGTTTTGCCACTTCTTTACGGTGGCTTTAATGGGTTGGAGGTCTCGCTCCAATCACTAACCCTCTTAATGATTTGGTACATGCACCATGCTCCAAATTTTTGGCACCCCACAACATTGCTAGCGCTCGCTGGTTTTATTGCACTGGCAGTTCTACTCAAACGTTACCATCAGTACATTATGCAGCACTGGTGGGTTGGCGTTTTACTTGCTGGAATGCTGGCTAGCTTGTTTTGGTTTACGGTTCCCCATGTCTCAATGCACCTAGTCATGACGACCGAGCTTAAATGGGAAGCTGTGTTAATGTACACACTAATGATCGCCTTCGTTCTTGGATATTGGTTACGTCAGTATCGTGATGACAAACGAACTCATGAATTAGAGCGATTAGCTGAGTACGAAAAAGGCACTTATGATACTGGCTATGCCAATCATCAAGCTGAACTGCAGCAGCTTTTCACTAAAACCCAAACGCAAAACGACACGCTTACCTTTGCAACACTTGATCTTGACCACTTTAAACAAATTAATGATCGCTTTGGTCGTTTAGCTGGAAATGCTGTTTTGATTGCTGTTGGTGAAACACTGAAACAATTACTCACAAATGCTAACGTTGAACATCAACTTTATTTAACCACTGGGGAAGAATATAATATTGTTTTTCCCAATCAATCCGCTGAATCAGTTTTACCAATTATAAAAGGATGTTGGCAAGCAATTCGCAAACAGGAATTTCCCTACAAGCAGCGAAATATTGCCGTCACCGTTTCAATCGGGTGCACAGCACTCCAAAGTGATGACACGAGTATTAATGACATTTATAAACGTGCCGATGATGCGCTTTCTAAAAGTAAACGAAGCGGTCGAGATACCGTTACGTTTGATACTCAAATCATTTCAGGTGCCGACAAATCTGAAAAAAGTCTCGCCGATTATTGCTACTTCTCACAGGGCATCTACGATATAACACAAGATGACCATCCCAAGTACTACCATGAGCTGCTGCTCCGAACGTATGATAGCCTTCAAAAGCGCTGGGTACTCCCCGACACATTTGAAATTCCCGCTTGGATGCAGATCGCATTGCTGCAAGAGTTTATGCGTCATACTCAGCTACACAATTTCAACATCAACCTTACTGCTGATCAATTCCAAGATATTGATATCGCCGAAGCACTGGCCCAATTTTCGGAAAGTCCAGAAGGACCCACCAATTTGACGGTTGAAATTACTGCATTGACCGACTCCCAAACCACTCGTCGAATTAGTGCCCGCTATCGGGCCGCCGGAATCAAAATTTTGATCGACGATGTTGGTTCCGATAATAGTTTCGAAATGGTTCGACCATCAATGGCTTATATTAATGGATTTAAATTTGCGATGCAAAATCTGCGCAAAACAACTAGCGATTCTGCACTGCGTGAACGTGTTCAATTTTGGCGCCAAATTGCAAAAGAAAATCAACTTTCATTCATTTTAGAAGGCGTTGAAACCACCGAAGATTTAAAGATGGCGCAGGCTCTTTCAACGCCATACGTTCAAGGCTACTACTTTGATAAACCATCAGCTGCCGAGGGACTCTCGCAATAAAGCGAACAGATCACAATCATCCCTGTCATATTTTGATATCGCCAACAGTACAGTAATGCTACTTACTGTTGATACATAGTCCTTAATTTTGGAATTCAAAAACTAGCTAGAAGGGAGGAACTAAATGCTTCTGTGGGAAATTAGGATTGTTACTTTTATTACGAATCTACTCTTACTGGTAGGCTATGCACTCCTCTACAATTGGCTTCAAAACACAAAGTTTACCAATAGCATTCATCAAAAGTTACGCACATCTTACCTTGTCAGCATCACCATTGCATTTTTGATTTTGTTTCACTCCGCCTCTGAACTCAGCATCATTCAAAACCATAATAATACCGGTTTTGGATGGACCTATATTAATTTTCAAATTGCAACCGTGCTATACGCCCTACTGTCATCACGTAAACAGGCGCTTTTCTATTCCTTATCGGTTGTAACCTTAAGTTGGTACTGGTGGCTACCAAATGTCTCCAATTCAGCCCTATTCTATGTCGTTACGCTCATTATGATGTGGTTAGCCCAGCGATTCGGCATCATAATTGGCACTTACCGAACACTTTACTATCCATTTTGCCTACTTTTCGCGACTCCATTTTTATGGGCAAATTTTATTTCACTTCGTGGCATCGATGTTGGTTGGCCATGGGAGCTCATAACCACGTTATTGATCTGTTGGTTACTGTGGGAGATCCATTACTTGGTTAAACGACAGCACATTCGGCAAGCAGTCCTCCTTCGTGAAGCGCGAACCGATAAATTAACACACCTAAATAATTTTCGAGTTTTCAACGAAGACCTTTTATCCGCCTACAGTCACCTAACCGATCCGCTTAATTATTCTTTATATACATTTGATATTGATCACTTTAAACAAATCAACGACCAGTATGGTCATCTCGTTGGTAATCAAGTGCTCGAACAGGTTTCGGCCCGTCTAAATGATATTTTGGCACAGCTTCCCTACCACTTTAAAACCTACCGAACTGGCGGTGAGGAATTTAGTTTTATTTTATTCGACACCGCTCAAGTAACTGAACACCCCACCCAAATTGCGAACTTAGTCCGCGATGAACTGAGCCAGTTGAAATTCACGGTGCCACCGGATCAAAAATTTAATATCACGATTTCACTTGGTCAGGATCACGTATTACCAGATGATCGTAATTATATGGACATTTATAGTCGCGCGGATGAACGATTGTACCAATCAAAACATCGCGGGCGTAATACGATCTGTGTCCGTCCACCAATGAATACGCCCAAATAAAAAAAGTGCTCTTCCGTGAGCACTTTTTGTTTTATCTATTTTTGACAATATTTTTTATGCACAATAACACCCGTTATGGCGGCAATCATTCCCGCCCAGCCAATACAGGAAATAATAATTTCTTTTTTGGTTGGCCGCCGCAATTCAACATCGACTTCATACTTTCCTGGATGCCAAACTTTTTTCATTGGTAATTTCATATTCATTCCTCCAATTATCGTATGCCTTATCGTATGCCCTTAAGTTTTCTTCTTAATATGAGATTACCGCCAATTGAAAGCGATTGCAAGAAATATCATCACCTAAAAAAAGAAGATGGATAATAGTACCCATCTTCTCAAATAATTACGCATTAAATTGGTTAAGTAACTGACTAAATGGAATCAATCCATCTGCGTGATACTGCTTCACAAATGCATCAACATCCGCTTGAGTATGATTTCCATCAGCTTCCAATACAAGTTGTTCAACCGGTAATGGACGATCATCTGAAATTTTTACATCAATGACGGTCGGTCCATTCACGGTTTGAGCATCCTTAAAGGCGGCCTTTAATTCAGCCAATGTCTTAACTTCATATCCTTTGGCCCCTAAAGCTGTAGCCGCATCACCGAAGTTCGCATCAATTAAGTCAACGCCAGAATGAGGCTGACCTGTATCATCTTGTTCTGCCTCAATAAATCCAAGTGATTCATTTGTCAAAACGACGTTAATAATCGGCTGACGATACTTAACCTGCGTTAAAATATCGTGCATGACCATCGTAAAACCACCGTCACCACTGATTGAAAATACTTGACGGTCTGGATAAGATGCTTGGGCCGCAATCGCCGTTGGCAATGCATATCCCATCGTTGCGTACCAGCCCGATGTCGTAATCTTTTGCGTTGGCTTCATTTTAAGAAGACGCACACCATCGATTGTGACATTACCAACATCTAGTGCGAATACCGCATCATCTTTGGCAATTTGATTAATTTGTTCAAAGACCGTATCCACCCGCAATGGCGTCTGATCCTCGTTCACAAACTTTTTAAGCCACTCCAACCAATTCTTCTTGTCTGCCACCAAAGCATCGTAATACGCGCGACTTTCCACTGCACTTGAACGATCAATAAATGCCTGCAGAGCTGTTTTGGCATCTGCCAAAAGACCAACATCGACATGATGCCGTTTACCAATATTAGTTGGTTTGACATCCACTTGGATAAATTTTGCGGCTGGATTAAAGAAAAACGAGGCAAATGGGAAATTACTACCCACAAATAGAATGGCGTCAGCGTTACTTGCTGCATCAACCCCCGGCTTAGTTGCTACACGACCGGCACTCCCCATGTAAGCTTCATCAGCATCGGTGATGACACCCTTTGCGAGAGCAGATGACATCAACGGAATTTTCAACTGATCAGATAGTTGTTTCAACTCTTTGGCGGCTTTTTTGGCACCTAATCCAAAGTAAATGAGTGGACGTTTAGCGTTCGTTAAAATTTCAACCGCCTTATCAACAGTTGTTTGATCTGGAAGGGGATAATTATCAGTCACTACATAATTATCTGCAGTTGAAACATAGTTATCTTCAATTTCAGCCCAACCAAGGTCTTTGGGAATCGTGACAACTGCCACACCTGAATGCTCGTAAGCTTGTCGAATTGCTTGGTCAACTACCGCTGGCAATTGTTCGGCAGTCATTACCGTTCGATTGTAAACTGAAACATCCGCAAAAATTGGATTTTCATTTAATTCTTGAAAAAAGTCAGTGTTCATAGCACTTGTTGGTACCTGTGCTACCAAAGCTAGCACTGGCGCATGGTCATGTTTAGCATCGTAAAGACCATTCAGAAGATGAACCGCACCAGGGCCTGCGGATCCAAATGTTACCCCAATTTTACCAGTTAATTTAGCTTCACCGGCCGCCGCAATGGCCCCTGTTTCTTCATGGCGAACCTGAATATATTTCATCGTACTCTTCCGATTGTGAAGTGCATTCATGGTCGAATCAAAGGAACCTCCTGGCAATCCAAATAGATGATCGACATGCCAGTCTTCTAATACCTTAATCATTGCATCTGCTGCATTAATTTTTGACATTTTAACGTCCTCCTCTAGAAATACAATCATTTAACATGGTCTACTTTATATCACTTACTAAAAATAAGCAACTAAAACGGTTTCTTTTTGTTAAAAAATTAATCTCCGCTCGCCATTATTAATCTCCTAACAACGGTAGCATAACACGTTTTACAAAAATGATGGTAGTAACACACACACTGCAATTAAAATAAACGTCACCTGCTGCGTGTGTTTGCTCGATAAATACTCTTGGTGCTTTTCCTCATCCGATTTAGCGTCATACATTTCAGCCATCACGTCGATCATTTCATCGGCTTGGTTGAAATACAACGCTAACATCATGCGTTCCTCTTGTGAATACTCAACTGGCGAACTCAAGTGCTGTTGCAAGTCAATCACTTGCGCAATTTCCGTACGTTGCGTCAAACCAGCACTCGTTAATTGCTGAATCTGTTGTTTAATCTTCCAGTCATGACTAGTTCCATAAGGATGTTCATCTGCCTCGTTGGCCAACGTTGCGACAGTTTGCTCCCAGTCACTAAACATGTTTTTAGAGGCCACCAACTCACCAGCGTTGCGTCCTAACTTTTTGAACCAGCTTCGCTTTTGTCCCCACCGATCCGGATAAAACTCGTTCAATCGAATCATTCGATACGAAAAAATAAACAGCAACCCAAATAGAATCAAAATCAGGAGATTACCAAAAATACTCCACAAGCTTGATGTCAATGAGCGCTGCTCAATCCAATTTGAAAATAATGTGTACGCTAACGGAACACCAATAAAATTCAACCCCATTTTCATTAACTGGCGATTGCCTTCACCTGTTCGATTCACAGCATCTTGCATTTCTCTAAAATACTTATATAGCATTCCCATTGATCCCTGATACTGTGATTCATCCTTATACTGGCTCATTAAAATACGGTACGCCCAGATTAAAAATACGAGGTTCACGAAAAGCATTAATAATTTACCGGTTTGCGGTGTCATTGTCATTTTCAAATCTCATTTCTTCATTGATCTAGTCTTTCATTACTAATAGTTCTCGAAAAAACGCTCACAAATTTCATGAGCGTCATCCCCTTTAAAAGTGCAGCAGTTCAAAAGCCTGTGGATTACGCTCATTTGATAATTGTGAGCGAAATTCATGTTGATCATATAATTTTTGTTCCAAACTATTTAATCGCGTACGTTCCACGGCATCTAAACTAATAATGGCCTTATATCGCTTAGCCTGATTCTGATAATCCTTTTTCGTGTACTCATCCAGATCACTCAAAAATGGTTGCGCGTCCCGGCGATACTTATCAATCATTCCCTGATCTCCATGCGTCAAAGCGGTTTGGATGTACGCTTGAATCTTGGTCATTGCCAACGCTAGGCTCTGCTGATCGACGGGTTGTTCAAACTGCTGTTCGTTAAATACTAAAGCTTCGTATACTGCTTGATCATCACTGTCACGAGTAATAATTTGATGCAACCGCCGCCGTCTCGCAATATCGTTTTCACGATCGTCCAAAATGTTTTCAAGGTCTGTTTTATCATCACTGTTTAAATTCATCGTTTTCAGACTCGTTACGCCAATCACACTGCTATTAGCTAACGATCCATCTTCCGCAAATTTCATCAAGGTATCCTTAACTTTTTCTGGTTCCCCAAAAAGTGCAAAGGTTAAATCAGTTTGGACATCATCGGTGAAGGTTTGACGATCTATAATAAGTTTTCCTTGGTCATTTACCTGACCATGTTCTTGAAGATGATTAGTCAAAATCTGATTTAGGTTAATTCCGTAACGATAATTACTACTTACTAGCGCATAATTGTTTTCCATAAAACGGATCAACTCCCTCGATAATTACTACCTTCAGTATACCGCGAAAGCCCATTCATAAGCCAGTTTTTCCAATTTATTCCCACAAAAAAACATCATCATAGTTTCTGACGATGCTTCTGCTTGATTTATATTAAGCTGTTTTTTTAGCTTCTGATTTACGCACGATTGCACGTTGATTGAGTTCAGTCACTGTTAATGAATCCTGCTTATCGAATTCTTTGATTGCTACCAGAACAGAATTCTCATAAACCTTTTCAACTTCTCCAGCAAAATCATGCTCGAGTGAGCCAAACTTTTTGCATTTAACTTTGTCGCCAATCTCAAATTCAGTCATTCAATTCACCTCATAGAATTAATCATGTTATATTAACAAATAATGTCACAATATGCAATCAACTTAAGTATTATGCAAATACTTTTTTACGTTGACCAGAAACCGCTCGTAATTCACCATTCATAATTTGGCTGATATGTTCCTTCTCATCACTGTTGGCACTGCCTTCAACAATTGACTTCATCCGTTCCAACTTCTTCAAATGCTTGATTGCTGCCATATAAGAGCCCGTTAATACTAAGACAGACCCCACCCAAGCCAATGGATTGGCAAAGCAAGCCCCCGCATACCCAAAGTTAGCTGCTAACACCAGGGCTGCAAACGAGCGCATTACTAACTCGGCGGTTCCAGCAATGGTTGGTACCACACTTTGTCCCAAGCCCTGTAAGGTATAACGAATAATGAATAGGATCGCCAAAATCCAGTACGAACTACCAACGATATTAAAGTAAATCTGCGTTAGTTTTAAAACTGCTGGCGATTGATTACCAATAAACAGCATAACTAAGTTTTGACCAAATAAAATGATCAACCCGCCAACAATAATACTGAACGTCACTGAGGCCATTAATGATTGGCGTACGCCCTTAATAATACGCGCATACATCCCAGCACCAATATTTTGCGCCGTGAAGGTGGCCATTGTAATTCCAAATGACATCATTGGTAGGCTCGCTAATTGGTCGATCTTAGTGGCCGACGTTGTAGCCGCCACTGAAGTCGTTCCAAGCCCGTTTAAAGCCGACTGCATGAAAATGCTCCCAACTGCAATAATCGAGGACTGGAAGGCCATTGGCAGACCAATTCGTGCATGGGTGCCAATTTCTTTGAAGACGCCCTTAAAATCAGCCGCATGAACCTGTAACAGTGGAATTCGTTTTGAAATATAGATCACACATAAAATGCTGGAAATAACTTGTGAAATGACCGTTGCCCAGCCTGCCCCGGCAACGCCCCAATGAAATCCTACGATAAATAAAAGTTCCAAAATAACGTTGACCACCGTTCCAATAATCAGGAACCATAAGGGGGTCTTGGAATCACCTAACGCTCTGATTTCGTTCGAAAGCATGTTAAAAGCCATTGATGCAAAAATTCCCATGAAGATAATAGAAATAAATTTTTTGGCATTAACATAGATATCTGTCGGTGTGCTCATCAAATGCATGATCGGATCAAGGAAAATTAAACTAATTGCAGTTAACATAATGGTGACAATTATACTCATCACGATACTTGTTGCAAAACTCTTGCGAACACCGCGGTAGTCGCGTGATCCCAATCGTTGAGCAGTGACAATAGAAAATCCAGACGTTAATCCGGTCGCAAATCCGATAATCAGAAAGTTGAGACTTCCTGTCGATCCAACTGCGGCTAAGGCATTAACACCCAATGTCTGACCAACAATTAAAACATCAGTAAAGTTATATAATTGTTGAAAGAGGTTCCCAATAAAAAGTGGCAAAGTGAAACGTAGAATTAGTTTAAGTGGATTTCCCTGTGTAAGATCTCGCATCTTGGCACTCCCTTCGGTTGTTATGAAATAAGCACAATGCTTTGCATTTTACGACCATCCCTGCAAAAAAACAAGCTAAAAGGTAACATTTCTTATAATTTCTTATAAAAACCCTTTTCATTATGAGAAGCATGCTAAAATGATGGTATTAATAACACTTAGATTGGAATGCATTGAATGCTAATTATCATTTATCTGGCCGTATGTACGATTCTCATGCTCACTACTTGTCTGGGATTTAGTGCACAGACACAAAAAAAAGTAAAAACCTGGCTAGTCATTAGTCGCACACTTTATTTGCTCCTGCTCATCATCGCTGGCACTCGTTTCTTCTATTTAGTGACGGCTACCCCTGCCATGGCGATTATCAAACTACTCCTGACAATTGTTTGGGTATTTTTCATTGAAGCTGGTTTTACACAAAAACAAGAGCAACACATTACCGTTCCACTCGGAACCGCAACTGCATTGCTCTTCATCGCTAATTTAACACTTAACTATTATTTTTAACGTTGCCAATAGCCAGCGTTAATTGTATCTAACATTTTAGTCAGCTGAACCGTTTCTTCAACATCATGGACGCGTAAAATACGACCACCATGTAAATACATGTAAGCTTCAGCAATCAAGGTGACCGGTAACCGGTCATCTTTTTTTAGTCCAAACAATTTAGCCCCAAATCCCTTACGAGAAATGGCAACCATCATCGGTCGACCAAGGTAGTTAAATTGATCGATATTGCGCATCATGGCGTAATCTTGATAACCATCTGCCACCTTCGAATAGCCAATGCCTTGATCAAGTGCAATTCGTTCACGATCAATGCCAACTGCCGTCAACACCGATAAATTAGTCTCAAAAAATCGTTTCATTTCTCGAGTTAAATTATCGTATTCAGTATCCCGACTACTGTGCATCGTTAGCAATCCGGTCTTCGAATTAGCAAACAATGCTAATTTATCAGGCACATCAGTGAACGCGTTGACATCATTAATAATATCAACCCCTGCTCTCACCATTTCCTGCATAACTGGTAGTTTGTAGGTGTCCACGGCCACAGCCACCTGTGGGTAATGTTGCTGAATTAAAGTGACGGTGCTACTAATTCGGCGAAGCTCTTCGACCGGGGTTACCTCAACGAAGCCGCCTGGTCGAGTCGTTTGCCCACCAACCTCAATAACGGTTACGCCAGCAGCAATCATGCGCTCGATTTGATCAGCAATGGCAGCTGGATCTTGGAAGCGTCCGCCATCGTAAAACGAATCTGGCGTAATATTCAAAATACCATAGATAATCGGCTTTTGACTGATATTAAAGTCAAACCGCGTTGTTTGCCAATGAACTTCATACTTGCGCGTAATCGCGGTTAGCGATCGAACACATTCCGGATCATTCACAAATTTTGCTGCACACCGGTCAGCAAAGGTTGCCCACGCCGCAAATGGTATCGTGGCCTGAACACTCGTCTCTTGATCGACAAAGTCAGCATCAAACTGTGCCAATAGCTCAATCAACGCCGCATGCTGAGTATCGGTCACAAGGTTGAATTCAAGCATTAGCTGCGCTCGTCGTTGCACTAATCCTTGCAACACACGACTTTCAAAGCTATTTGTATCATTAACTACAATTTCATTAATTTGCATGGGTCGTCTCCTCCATGTGAGTCATCAAATCAGCAATGGCCTTTGTACGATGCAACAACGGTAATTTTACAGCATCAGATAATTCAGCTAATGTCTGATGCATGCCGTCCGGAACCAGAATCAAATCGAAACTGGCCCCATTTTGGCCACGTTCTTCAGTTGCGATGGTGCCATGGAACTCACCATGCCCGATCACCGATTTAATCGGCGTTCTCAGCACCAATGTCGTTGTCATGGTGACTTCACGACTTTTATTGGCCACAATTGCTAAAATACGTTGATTCAAATGATGCTCAGTATCTGTATACATCTTCAATTGGCGGGCCGTTTGGACGCCCAACCCGGCAGGATCGGCAGCCAAAAGCATTCCGGAATCATCAGCTACGATCCACTCATCCGGAAGCAACCGCGCAATAAAATTCGCTTTTCCCTGAGCATTTTTTTGATAACTTTGGGTACCTTCACTGGGAAATTCATGGCGGCCAATTAATTGTTGATACGAAATTGCTTGGTAGCCGAGATAAGCAAAGCACGTCACTAATTCAGCCGTCTTTGCTTGGTTGTTTGATGCAATCACAAATCGTCGCTTAGTTTTCATCCAGTTACTCCAACTCCTTGATTAGATAAAATGAACCTGTAATCACAACAACTGATTTTTCATCACTCGCAATTAACGCCTGGCGGAGTCCCTCACGAGCATCAGCAACAATCTGTGCTTCCGGTAATAACTGCTTTAATTGATTCTGATTGAGTGCTCGTTTGGGATTTGCTGGCGTTGTGATAAAAATCTGTGCACCGAACTTGCGATACATTTCTACCATCTCAGCATAGTTCTTATCCTTCAAAAAGCCGATGACAAAAATCCATTTACGATCTGGAAACAGATGTCCCAAACTACGCATGAGTTGCTGCGTACTATCAGGATTATGTGCACCATCGATAATCACCGGTGGTTCTGACAATAATTGCTGCATCCGTCCGGCAATTTTGGTTGTTGCCAACGTCTGCAATAGCGTCTGCACATTGTCAACATAGTGCCGCTCAACAAGCCAATCATAAACCATGAGTACCGTTGTTAAATTATCAATTTGAAAATCACCAATTAATGATAAGTGAGCTTTCTGCTGTACCAAATACTGAGAATTTAATACCAGATCAAATCCCGTCAATTGTTCACTAATAATCTGAATTTTAATTTGTGTATCGTCGACACATGCCTTCGCATGATGTGCTTGCGCAGTGTGTCGAATAATATCAATTGCTTCATCATGCTGATGAGGCGCCATAAACACGGTCGTTCGTGGCTTTATGATCTGAGCTTTGTTCGTTGCAATTTTAGCAATTGTATCTCCCAAAATTTTGGTATGATCCAAATCAATATGCGTAAAAATCGTCAGCAATGGTGGTTCAATGGCATTGGTGGCATCCGTCAAGCCGCCCAGTCCCGCTTCAATAACTGCCCAGTCAACCTGTGCATCAGCAAAAGCCTGAATCATAATGAGTGTAAACCACTCAAAAATGGTCAGATCGCTCGGCTGCACATCCTGCGGTAATTGCGGCACAATTTTTTCATAGGTTGCCACAAAAACTGATCGTGAAATTAGCTGATCATTGATTTGAATCTGCTCACGCTGGTCAACTAAAGCGGGGCTCGCAAAGTGGCCCACACGATAGCCTTGATTTTGTAGTAAGTGCGCCACTAACGTTCCAGTTGATCCCTTACCATTGGTTCCCGCGATATGAACAATTTTAAAATCCTGATCCGGATGACCAAGACGGGCTAACACCTGTTTTAGGAGTCCCACGCGATCATCATTTCCCGCAAGCATGGCTGTATTGAGTTGCTGAATCAAAGCATCATAACTTAACAATTACTTTCTCTCCGTTTGCCGTAAAAATTCCTTTTTTAAATCCCGATCTTCCTTAAAAGCACCACTAAATTTAGACGTGTAGGTGTATAAATTAGACTTATTAATCCCACGCATCTCCATACACATATGCCGGGCACTCAGTGAAACAGCCACCCCCGCTGGGTGAAGCATCCGTTCCATTTCGTTTAAGATATCGACCGTGATTCGTTCTTGCATCCCCGGTTTCTTTGCCGCAAAGTCAACCAGACGTGGTACCTTACTTAGACCAATAACCACACCGTCTTGGGGCACATAGGCCACATTCGCCACCCCGAAAAATGGTAATAAGTGATGCTCACACATCGAATAAAACGGAATCTGTTGCACTAATACCATCTCTGGGTCATCGTCAACGTGAAATAACTTGTAGTCTTCAAAGTGGGACTTACCAACTGATGAAAAAATTTCTTCATACATTTTAGCTACCCGTGCTGGTGTTTCAACGACCCCCTCACGCGTTGGATCGTCACCCACTCCGGCCAGAATTTCACTGACCGCATTCTCAATTCTCTTCTTATCCATTTATGCCTTTTCTCCACTGTTTCTATATTTTCTGACCCAATTACTATCATCCGTCGTTGCAATCATTTGATTAACGATCGCATGAATCTGTGTATCCCCCCGGGAAATCTCCTCAATTGGAACTAGCACAAATAAGCGATGCTGTACCTCTGGATGAGGCAATGTCACAACGGGATCAGCACTGTGGAGATTATCAAAAAAGATAATATCCAAGTCAATCGTCCGTGGTCCCCAGTGAACTAGCCGCTTCCGATGTAATTGCTGCTCAATCTGATGTAATTGCGCTAGTAGTGCTCGTGGTGTCAAACTAGTTTTAACTTTAACCGCAATATTTAAAAAATCATCTTGAACGACGCCACCCACCGGCTCAGTCTCATATAAACTCGACACCTGCTCCACCTGAATGTCATGCATTGCCTTCAATAACGCCACTGCTTGGTGTAACTGTGCAGCCCGATCACCAATGTTGGACCCCATACTCAAATAAGCCACTGACATCTTTACCGACTCCCTGATACTTCAATTTCAATATTGTCGAAAATTCCAGCAATCGGTACGCTATACTTTCGAACTCGGAGCGTGATGGCTTCGATCGTTGGATACGCTTCTAATAATCGCTGTAGCAGCTGATTAGCCACACTTTCGATTAAATCATAATTATTATTTAAAATAAAATCGGCCACAGTTTGATAAACGTCCGCATAGCTCACCGTCTCATTTAAATCATCATGGACCACTTTTAATTCAATCGGATACGTCAATTCAGCATCGACTTCTAATTTCTGGCCTAATTTCTTTTCTTCAGCAAATACTCCGTTATAGGTATGAAAACTCATGTTGTTAATTCTGATTTTTCCGATCCCACTCACGCCCTTCGATATTTTCAGTAATATCATAGCATTTTTTATCTTTCAATTGCGCAATTTTGATCCAAAAGGGTAATTTATTGATCTACAGATAAAAATAAATATTCTACACATTGTAGTTTACAAATGACAGTTTGTCGTGTTATATTATCAATTGTTATTTTTTATGAAGATTTGGAGGTGAAAATATGACCAAAAGAAGAAACTTGGATCTCGACAAAGTTGTGAACCAGGCCATCGAAATTATTCAAGCCGACGGCATTAAGGCATTGACATTGCCTCGATTGGCCAAAGAACTCGATATCCGGACTCAGTCGTTGTACAACTACATCGCCAATCTCGATGAACTCGTCTCATTAATCGGTGCACGACTCATTCGGGAGATGTGTCAGGAAATTAAAGATGGCATCATTGGGCTCTCAGACAATGTCGCCTTGATCCAGTTCGCATCGATTGCGCGGCGCTACCTATTAAGTAAAGGTAATTTAGCCCTTGTTATTTATGACCTGCATTCGTTCCCCACTAACTCTCAGTTTTCAATCGAAGCTAAAAAATTAGTGGACCTTCTCAATCAGGTGCTGGCCTCCTCAACACTTAAACAAGAAGAACAGTTTGCCGTGTCACAGACGCTCATCAGTGCCGTACTGGGATTTGTTTTCATTGAAACCTCCAACTTCTATGATCTAGCAAGCGAAGACGATGTTGAAAAAAGCTACTGTCAAATGCTCAAGCGGATCATTACACCAAACCAATCGATTTAAGCATATTAAAGGAGAGAAAGTATGGGAAAATTCGTTAAAAATCACGTTGGTTCACTAATTGCGTGGATTGCGATTGTTGTCATTGCATTGTTTATGATGCCTAATATCAACACGTTAACCCGGGAACACGCAACCATTACATTACCTAAGGATTCTCAAAGTCAAATTGCAAATAGCATTCAGAAAAAATGGGGCTATGGTCAGGGAAATACATACCAAGTTGTCGCCGTTTTTAATAACGGTAACCATAAAATGAGTGCCTCGGACAAGCAAAATGTTCAAGATGTCGTCAACAAGCTTAAAAATAATAAGCAAAAATATGGCATCAAGAGTATTACAGCCCCTAATGACAACTCTGCCACGAAAGCGCAATTGATTTCGAAAGATAAAACAACTCAACTCGTGCAAATCATGGTCAGTAAAAAGCATGGCACAGTTAAGAAAATCAACCATGAACTAACTAATGCAGTTAAAGCTCACGGGGTTAAATCCTACATCACGGGCTCGGATATTCTGAATGATGATTTTTCTGCCGCCATTCAAGAAGGCATCAAGAAAACAGAAGTCATTTCCATCATCTTTATTTTCATCGTTTTAGTATTAGTTTTCCGGTCACCAATCGTTCCCCTAGTTTCTCTATTGTCCGTTGGGGTATCATTCTTGACCTCCTTAAGCATCGTAACCAACCTCGTGGAAAAGTTTAATTTTCCGTTCTCAAACTTTACTCAGGTATTCATGGTAATTGTGCTCTTCGGGATCGGGACCGACTATAATATCCTCCTATACAATCAATTCAAGGACGAGCTTAGTCGGGGGCTCTCCAATTGGGAAGCAACCCGACGCGCCCGAAAAGAAGCTGGGAAAACCATTTTGTATTCAGGTTCTTCCGTCTTAATTGGTTTTTCAGCCCTTGGTTTAGCTAAATTCTCCATTTATCAATCTGCCATTGGAGTCGCTGTTGGGGTAGCCGTCTTACTTATCGTGCTCCTAACACTTAATCCATTTTTCATGGCCACGATGGGCAAAAAGATGTTCTGGCCATCTAAAAATTTCGATGGCGAAGGTCAAAGCAAACTCTGGCACCGTCTTTCAAGTAACGCGACCATTCATCCAATCATCTCATTAGCAATCGTTTTAATCTTGCTAATGCCGTTTTACTTCATGTTTAACAGTAAACTAAATTATGATGATACTGATGAAATTAGTAACTCGGTTGCCTCTAAACAAGGTTTTCTCGTTGTTCAAGATCATTTTTCAAAAGGGACCGCTGAACCATCAACCATCTATATCAAATCGAACCACCGGTTAGATAACGAAAAAGATCTCAAAGCGATCGATGAAATTACTCGTAAACTTCAACAAGATCCAAGTGTTAAAACCGTGGCTTCGGTCACGCAACCTGGTGGTACTAAGGTTAAAAAGCTTTATGTCACCAATCAACTAGGCACCGTTAATAGCGGTCTAAAATCGGCTCAGACTGGTCTTGGTAAATTATCAACTGGTAGTTCACAAATGACCACTGGATTAAACCAGCTGTCTGCTGGTAGCCAACAGTTAGTAAACGGCGTCTCGCAACTGACAAGTGAGCTCAATAGTCAATTATCAGGTAGTAACGCTAGCCAAATTGCACAGCTGGAATCTGGCCTACCACAAATTAATAGTGGTATCCAACAGCTAAACACTGCACTTCAAAATTCGGGAACTTCTGTTGATACAAGTGCCCTGACCTCAGAACTCACTAACGTTGGGTCACAGGCTAAAGTAATTGGTAATAACCTGACTCAGGCTGGTAACATTTTGAGCGGATTAAGTTCAACGGACACGTCTGGTGCTGCTTCACAAATTATTTCGACCGCCAACAGCAATGGGGCTAATTTAACGGCACAGCAACAAGCCATCCTCTCACAGGTAATTAGTGCCGCCATGACACAACAGTCCCAGACACTAGAAAGCAAATTGACATCTGTTGCTAATAACATCAAAGCTGCCGGCAGTGCCGATCAAAGTTTGGCTAGTTCCATGCAAAGCGTTAGTGGTTCAGCCTCCTCATTGCAGTCAATGCTGAGTCAACTAACCACTTTGAAATCACAAGTCAGTGAGCTCGCAACTGCATCTAATACTGCACTTCCTGGTGCTGCTACCGCTTTGAAGCAACTCACAAATGGCTTAACACAAGTGCAATCAGCACTCGGATCCAGCCAGACTGGTTTGACTCAAATCAACACTGGAATCAACAAATTGGCTTCAGAATCGCCACAAATGACGACTGGGATTAATAAGGTCAACTCTGGTCTTGGTGAAGGTGGCAGTTACCTGAAAGGACTGTCAAATTCAGCTGCTTCTGATACCTACTACGTACCAAAGAGTATTCTTCACGGCAAATCATATAAACCGGCAGTTAAGACCTATCTCTCTGAAGATAAGAAGTCCGCCAAGATTACCGTTGTACTGAATACTAATCCAAGTGATTCGGTTGCCACGAATAAAGCTCGTTCACTTGCCAACCTAGCTCGTAAAAACTTGAAGGGAACCGATTTAAAGAATACGACTGTTGCAATGGGTGGTCAATCATCAACCCTTGCTGATACAAAATCGATCGCTAGCCAAGACTTTATCCGGACGGCAGCCATCATGCTGATCGGAATTACATTAGCGCTGATCTTTGTCACTCGTTCTCTTCTTCAACCACTTTATATTATTGGTACCTTAATGCTCGCCTACATGACTTCATTAAGTATCACTCATTGGCTCGTTAAACTAGTCATGGGTAAGGATATGTTGGCTTGGAATACACCATTCTTCTCGTTCATCATGTTAATCGCACTTGGGGTTGATTACAGTATCTTCCTGATGATGAAGTACCGCGAATTTGGGCGAGATAATATGATGCCATCTAAGCGTATGGTTAAATCTGCAAGCATTATCGGAACGGTTGTCATTTCTGCAGCGATCATCCTGAGCGGTACCTTTGCCGCACTGATTCCTTCAGGCGTTCCAACGTTGATTGAAGTCGCAATGGCCGTTATCATTGGCTTGGTTATCCTGGTATTTATCATTCCAGTAATCATTCCAAGTACAATTCGATTAACCTATCCAGTTAAATCTGGCTTCCAAGATGCAGAAGAAAAAGAAGATCAAAAGCATCGAAACAAGTAACTCATAAAAAACGGATGATCCTGTAATCAGGGTCATCCGTTTTTAGTTATAATTTAATATATGAATAGCCATTTTGCTGCAGCTCAGCTAATCGTAAGCTTCCGGCAGGAACCACGGTTGCTGGCTTAATTGACTGTTCTTTAATTTGCCGAGTACGAAGAGAATTACGACATGCTTCAAATTCTACCATGGCATGTGTCTGCATGAACTGTTGAAATCGTTCCTGCGAATAGATCTCGGTACCGTCTCCGATGGCGACAACGGTTAACTGAACTTCGGGTAAAATATTCAATGCATTTTCAATGTTAGCCTTAAGTTGCGGTGCTTTAATTGGATCGTCGATATGAAATACAATTTTCATTAAATTTGGTGCTCCCTTCCAACATGGGGTCATGGTACCCGTCCACACCATGAATTTGCAAGAATTTGAACTTGTTAATTCCGAGTGGGCTCGGTATGATTAAATAAACTTATGCTGGAGGAACACGATCATGTTTTTAACAACTGGAAGTATCAACCAATCACATGCCATCAAAGGAATTGTCAACGCCACCAGTCACCTAATGTTGGCATCTGAAACAATCGACGCTTTTGAGTCAATGGATCAACTATTTTCAGACGTCGAGGAAAAAATGCGGCAACGGGCGGCCGAAAATGGTGCCGACGGCATTACGGACGTCAAGTTTAATACACAGGTCGTTCAACTGCAGGTTGCTCCTAAATTTTTAGTCGTCACTGGCTATGGAACAATGATTAAATTTATCGAATAACGCTGGAATCGAGTTAACAGGAATTGAACCTGTTTCAGAGATTGCAGATTGTTCTACTTCAGATATCGCGCGTAGCTTCGTGTGGTATCAGTCCCTAGTTGCCAATTTTCTATAACTCGTTAACAACACGAGTATAGCAGGAATCCCAGATTTTGGTTTGAAGAAAGCATAAAAAAATAATAAAGATTACAAAAAAGCAGCGAGATTAAAAATCTCACTGCTTTTTTCGTTAATGGTAAATAGCTACTTGTGATGCCCGAGGCAGGATTCGAACCTGTACATGGTTACCCATACAGCGACCTGAACGCTGCGCGTCTGCCAGTTCCGCCACTCGGGCAAGCAACAATATTATTTTACACTATCTTGATTAGTTTGAAAAGGCATTTTTTAGAATTACCCTTAAAAATAATTTAACTGACCGTAACTAGTTTGTTTAATCATAATGTTGGTATAATAACCTTATCATTCAACTAAGGAGTTTTACATCAATGCCTTTTCTTACGATTATTGTCGACTTTATTGCCGTCGGTCTTTACCATATTCAGGCGATCAACTTAACATCAAGTATTTTGCTGATTGGACTGATTGGTCAAGCCTTAATTACCCTAGTTTTGCTTATTTTCACTTTCCAGTACAAGGGTCCTCGATTTACCAGATATCAACTGATCTTCTATCGTTTCTTCTCGATTCGTTATGCGATCATTTTTTTATCCATGCTCGTTAATGCGTTAGTTCTATTCTTATATTACTTAAACTATGCTGGAATTAATCCCCTTATTTTTCAGTAAGCCGTAAATAGCGACCTCCCCGGTTTGGGGAGGTCGCTATTTAGGTTGTCAACGGTTATTCACCAGGTTGGTACGCTTCGTCAATCACCAGAATTGGCTTAATGGTTTTACCACTGATGGAATCAGCATTGGCTTCATTAATTTGATCAAATTTGTAAAATTTCTCAGTTTTATCAAAATCAAACATACCGGCCTGATAAAACTCAATCAACCGCGGAATGTCAATTTGTGGAATTGAATCTCCCATATTAACACCAATGACAGATTTATCATCCACGCATAAATCATTCCACGTATCCACATCAATATGGTTTGGAGTAACGGCAATGCAAGCACTGACGCCACCTTGTGCCAAGGCCTTAATCGAAGCCTCCATCACACCCGTGACACCCGTAGTATCGACAGCAAAATCCACGCCATGACCATTAGTCAGCGCCTTAATTGCTTCTACAGGATCTTCTTCCTTACTATTAATTGCATTCGTCGCACCCAACTCTTTAGCGAGAGCTAGACGATGATCCACAATATCAACTGCGATCACTTTCGTACAACCGGCAATCTTCCCAGCCATCATTGCGGCCAGTCCAACAGCGCCAGTACCAAATACTGCAATCGTTTGTCCCGGACGTGGTTTTAATGTATTTAATACCGTACCGCTTCCAGTAACATAGCCGCATCCTAACGGCCCCAATTTACGCAAATCTAATTCCTTTGGAACTTTAACCGCGTTGCTTTCCCGAACCACGGTTGTTGTCGTAAATGATGACTGATCAAACATGTCAGCCACCTTTTCTCCATTTTCAGTAAAATGCACAGTTTTATCTGGACGGACCCCGGATAAATTGTTCTCACCATAATGTAAGCATTGCGTCGGCTTACCCTTTAAACAATTTTCGCAGTTACGACAGGAATAAAATGATAAAACTACGTGGTCACCTGGTTCAAAATTTTGAACGTGGGAACCAACCTTCTCAACAATCCCAGACCCTTCATGACCCAGAATGATTGGATAGTCAATGACGGCATCCCCTTTACGTAATGCCTCATCAGAATGGCAAATTCCACTCGCAACCATCTTTACCTGAATATCATCTGGCTGCATTTCAGCTAGTTCAATATCATCACGAATTGCAAATTGGTCACCTTTTTTATCAACCACTGCTGCTTTAATCTTCATATCCACCACTCCTTGATCAAATCAAAGTAAACGCTTTCACATAGGTACAATTTAGTTATACTAAAATTTATTGGATCATGCAAGAGCTGATCTTCAATGTACTTCCACAAAATTTTACGTAAAAAAATAAAAGCTACGACTAATATTGCATTAATCATAGCTTCTATTTAAAAGATGCGAATTTACCAGAATTTCCATCGATGAACTGGCTTGCCCGCGAGCTGACGTGCGTCCATTTTTCTTTGACGTCGTTGTGCCCGCCGAATTTCATCACGTTTATCAGCCATTTTACGCTTAGTCTCAGGATCAATATATTCACTAATTAAAATCTGTGGATTATATACCATCCCTTGGCGCTCAAGTTCCTTGAAAATACCCGTAAATTGCTTTTGTCGATAATTAAATCCATCAATCATTACGGTATAAAAAGCAACGTTACCGTTATTTTTTATATTTTCCTTCAAGTTTTCACCTTGGTTGTCTTTCACCAAAGCATCCTTAGCCAAGATACCAATTTGCATAACGGCATTATTGGGAACCATTTCGATTTTCATAATATCCGACCATGGAAGGGTAATGACATCCTCACGCGTATTGTCTGTAATCCCTTGCTGATCAATGACATACTCTGGGTGCCGTTGAAATGCTTTACTCATTGTTCGAAATACAAGATAGCCAAATAGTACTGCAAACAGTAATGCAAACAGTTTTAAAATCAGCCAAGTTTTAGCAAACAGGACAGCGAAAAAGGCGATCGCAAACACCGTAAAAATTAGACCTGTGGTATAAACACGTACCTTATCAGGATATACTTCATAAACATCTTCCATAACTGGTTGCTCCCTTTTTAAATGCCAAAAGGGAGATTGCAATCTCCCTCTCAGCAAACCTGATTTATCAATGAATTAAAGTTCAACACGCTTTGTATCTGGTAAGGTTTGGAAATAAACATCAATACCCTTGTCTTTTAATTCATGTAAAATGCCAACTTCTTCTTCACTAACAGATGCAGTTGGAATCACAGCCGTTGTATTGGGCTTTTTAGATACCCCTGCCACCATCAACGATTCAAGTTCAAGGCCATTTTCAACGGCTTCTTTGGCTTCCTTAATATACTTGAAGACCAAGACAACCTTATCGTTACCAAATTGATCCTTTTGCCATTGTTCACCCGCTTCTTTAGCGCTGTAAACACGGATCTTTAAGCCACCCGTAGAATTGGTGCTGACGTAAATATCCTTCATAAAGTCGTCGGCAGCGGTTGCATTATCAATGACGTAAACCGCATTGGTCCCGAGACCCTTCGTCAGCTTTTGCATGACCTGCCCATGAATTAAACGATCGTCAATACGTGCAATATTAATTTTCCCCATAGTTTGTGCCTCCAAAAAAGTCTTTTTAAGTTCTAGTTTAATTATCGTGCTTTAAGAAATTTTTATCAATCAATTTAACACCATCTTTTGCAACTTCGATGGAATCGTTAATCAACTTGTCAGTATCATCAGTTGCTTCTGAGAAGTTTTGCAAATTAATTAACAGTGGCAAACTTAAGCCCGTCACAATTTTCAATTCACGATACTTAGCAAGCGTTGATAGTGCCACGTTAGAAGGGCTACCACCAAGTAAATCAACAATAATAATTGTTTCATCATATGATGCTGCATTATCTTCTAAAACCTTGTAGGTCTGTTCGCGTAACGAATCAACTGACTCACCAGGATGTAGACCTAGTCCTGTAACGTTTTCCTGTGGTCCCATTAGGAGTTCCAAACTCTTAACAGTTTCAATTCCCATGTCACCATGTGTAATTACTAAAAATGCTCTTTTCATTGGTTTGCCACCTCATAATTTGTTTAGTTAAATGATGTAGAAAATACTCAAAACAATCAGAATCCCAGTCAAGTAAAGTAACCCACGAGTAATCTTCAAGCCTTGCTTCTGGAAGTAGAAGTAGAGACCTAGAACAACAAGCAATGGCAACATACCTGGCATGATTGTATCCAAAATTTCTTGGATATTGAATTTCTTACCGTTGATTGAGAACTTAATGTAACTTTGAACCTTGATATACTGTCCAGCTAGAATCCCCATCATATAGAGACCCATAACCCCCAGTCCATCAATAATTCCGGCCATCCGGCCACCAGTCATGATTTCCTTAGCTGCATTCCGCCCCAGTGTGTAGCCCATCTTAGTCAGGTAATAACCATAAGTAAAGGTTGCAATACTGAACAGTAAGAATGGTAACAGGGCACCTAAGAAGTTCCCTTTTTGAGCAAATGGTAAGAAGATCGCGATAAAGATATATTGAACAGTCCCAGAATCAATTGAATCACCAATTCCGGCTAAAGGTCCCATTAAACCAACCTTAGTGTTGTTAATCATGTCTTCAGAGATGGCCTCTTCACCATTCGCCATCGCTTTGGCACGCGCTTCTTCAAGTGAAATCGTCACCCCAGTTAACGTTCCACCACCCCAAGTTGCTTGAGTGTTGAAGAAAAGTAAATGCCGTTGAAAGGCTTTTGCCAATTCATCATGGTCCTTATACAACTTTTGTAATGTTGGAATCAGACCAAAACAAAATGATGGTGCCAGCATCCGGTCAAAGGTATGTGGGACTTCGTTAGCCCACCACCAGCCGAACCATGACTTCATTAAATCCTTATTGGTAATTTTGTCTGGTTGTGGCAATCTGTGTTCCGTATTATCTTGCACGGCTTCATTAGCCGTTGCTTGGATATCAGCAGTTTCACTCATCGATAGTCCCTCCTTTAATTATTTTCCGTGTTACGTGATGTCAACATGACGTAGATGATGGCAAAGATGGCACCAAATACGGCATAGATAGTCATGTTGATTTCTAGTTTTGCAAAGGCCACACTCATGAAATAAGCCAAGAAGAAGAATGGTAATAACGTCTTCTTACCAATAACTTGCATGATAATTGCGATCCCTAAGGCTGCTAACCCACCACCGACACTGTTAAGGACATGAATAATCGTTCCGTGTTCGATATTGGCCACAACTGATGAAATTACCGGAGCACCAAAGTATAGGGCGATGAAGATCAATGGGATAAACAGTAAGAACGAAATACATGCTGGAATAGCCATAATTGAGAACTTCAAGCCTCGTGCATTACCCTCGGCGGCAAATTTGTCCATCGATTTCAAAGCGAAAGTGTTGAGGAAGAATCTGAATTGATACAGGTAGCTTCCGAGCAAGGCAACCGGCACCGCAATGGCAATGGCTCCTTGTGGACTCATATGTCCTAGAATAGCAACTGGTACGGCAATCGCTGTTCCGATACTTGGTTCAGCTGGCAATGCCCCACCTGGTGCAACGAATCCCATGTAAACTAATTGAATGGCAGCGGTTACAATCATGGCTTGTTTAAGATCCCCCATGATAAGTCCGACCATCATCCCTGTCATTAATGGACTAAAGCGCATCGTCAAAGTCGCAAACCCCAGAATACGAGATTCAACAAGCGCCACCCAAATGGCAATCAAAAGTGCTTGCCATACTGTTAACGTCACATGCATTATATAGTACCTCCCTAAAATAAATGAATAAAATGATAGCAACTAAACAACAACGACAAATTGATTTTTGTGTCTAAACACATTATATATGAATTCGCTTTCATTACAAGCTTGAATATAATATTTTTTTAATATAAAATGTTGTTATAAATACTACGTTCGTCTTATCATGCTCTTAAACACCGGTAAATCAACGTTTCGTAGGGAGGTGAATTGATGAATCCCGAATTATTACAAACTTTTCTAAAGATCGTTAAATATAAACAAATCTCACAAGCGGCCGATTCGTTATATATTACCCAAGCTGCCGTTAGTAACCGACTCAGTCGACTAGAAAGTCAATTGGGAGTTAAACTAATCAATCGTGTGAAGGGCCAAGCTAACGTTACCCTGACTAAATATGGCCGTCGTTTGGTCCCCATCGCAAACGAATGGATGGAACTCGTCCAAGAAACTGCCAATTTGAAAGAACTCGCTAACTATGACAACTTAACCGTGATCAGTTCTGTCGATATTAACACGTCACTTTTATCGCTTCTCTTGCCGGACTTTATGGAAGATAATCCGCTTCTTCGATACACCATCAACACTGGTAATACTGAGAAAATCTATACCTCTATTGAAAATGGTACTGCAGATTTAGGAATCTCCTTCAATAAAATTAGCCGCTACCAAGTAGATAGTCGCAAAATTGGTGAGGAACGTCTTTTTCTGATTACTGGAGCGGACAGTGACTATCCAGATTTCGTAACCACAACGATGTTATCTCGGTCCGATGAACTCTTTGTCCCCTGGAATGAGGATTATGTTAACTGGCATTTAATGTGCTGGGATGATAGCATTAAGCCGCTTCTTCAAGCGGATGGTGCCGTCCAAGTTCCCGGATACTTACGTTTTCCAAAGGCTTGGACCATCATTCCTGAGTCCTGCGTTCAAATCATGGCACATCTTGAGCAGCCCTACCGCGTGTTACAGCTATTAGAAGAGCCACCGGCACTTAAACTCTATGCTTTAAAGAAAAAAGATCGCCATCTCAAGCAGGCTTCTATCGACCGCTTAATTTTACAATTGCGTTCAGCTATTTATAAATATCATCAGCAACAGCAAAATCACGAGGCGTAGTTACAGTTTTATTTGTAAAATTTGCTATACTGTTTGTTGGTAGTCAGCGTTGCACTTAATTTCAAGGAGGACTTTATGTCAGAACTAACTATTTACTTCGTTCGTCATGGCAAAACACTATTTAACCTGTTCAATCGAATGCAAGGTTGGGTTGATTCAGATCTCACTGAGGATGGAAAAGAAGATGCAATCAAGGCTGGCAAGCGGCTAGCCGCTATCAATTTCGATTGCGCTTATTCCTCAAACACGGGTCGTGCAGAAGCTACCCGCGATTTGGTGGTCAGTCAGTTACAACAACGTCCCTCAAAAGTAGGGGCCATGCCTGAATTTCGAGAAGTTTTGTTCGGTTATTACGAAGGCTTAGATTCAGATCAAATTTGGAATGAAATTGGAACCCCCTACGGTTATCATACGCAAGAAGCCATTATTGAGGCTGGCGGTCTCCGATACGCCAGAGAGTTAATGAAAAAAGAAGATCCAAGCCATATGGCCGAAACATATGACGAAGTCATTAATAGATGGCAAGCTGGTATCGACCAATTGCAACAGGCCTACCCCAACGGCGCCAAGGTGCTCATTGTGACTCACGGAACATCTTTACGCATGTTTGCCGATCATCTGGGCATCGAAACACTTAATAATTACCCTGAAAATGGTAGTATTTCTACTTTAACAGTTGATGCAGATGGCGAACGGTTTACTTCTTACAACCAAAAAGATTAATATTTTAAAACCGGAAAGAGAAATTTTTTTCGGTTTTTATATTGAAAAAATATTACGATCAATTTTGATTCGTCATTTGTTAAATCTTGGGAAATTTACGATTGGTCGACAGTCTGAGGTCTATATTTAAGAATCTAGGCAATATGCATTATCCTTGTCGCAAAAAATAACGCTTTAGCAAAAATGGCGTCCAACAAGCTCCGACGCCACTTTTATATCTATTAAATGAATGACGAAATTCAATCGTATGCAATAACAAATATCACTTCGATTCACTATTCCGTGTGAATCGAAGTGATATTTGTATCTAGTGCTAATTATTTTATTAGATCAGTAAATCCAGTTAGTTCAATGAATCTAGTAATTTGTCAGCCCACCATAACGGGCACTACCAGATTGTACGCTTACCGTTGATCAGACGCGGTTTAGCCGGTAACCTTGATAACACAATAAAGGCCCGTAAGGAGAAAAAGATTGATACCACGCCGACAACATAAAACCACGGATTATTGTGCATATTGAAGTATGGGCTAATACTTGACCACATATTAAACGGTGTAAACGAGTTGATCGTCCCGATGGCAATTACAATTGTGAGCCCCCAACTTGCACCAACACGAGTTCCCCGCTTTTCCCAATACAGACTAGGCATAATCCCCATCAAAACATTGGTAAAGATGTACCATTTCAGCATCACCGGATCGTTCATGAAGACTCGGAATAAGTTCACCACCACAATCATCACCACGAGCCACCCACCAACACGGATCCACGCTGAGGATACGGAAACAGTCGGTCCCCAAATTTCAACTCGTTCAACGTAGATACACATCACAAGATTATAAATTTCAAACAGTGTCCAAACTACCTCGGCCACCGACGCTGCAATAAACAACCAAAACCCTCCATTTTGGTGGGCGGCGAGTGCAAATACAAAAATTCCCATGGAATCAATCGCAAAGTAAAACGAATGCATCAAAAGATTGTATGGCGCTCTTCCCTCTCGGCGAACCAACGCAAAACTATAAATATACTCGATAAAACCGATGGCAAACGTGAGCGCTGCCACCGATAAAGATTGGACGTAATGCGGTGAGCTAGGGCTCAGTGCCACAACGAACTCATGCGCTGTGTATCCAGTCCCATTAAACGTACCAAATAAACCATGAATTAATGACCACATTGTTGAGCATCTCCTTATTTGTTAGACTGTATACTAGAATATCCTTTTGTAATAAGAAAAATAGCCATTTCACATTCAAACTGTTTAGTTAAACGAAAAAAGGTGTCATTAAATGAATTCACGCGTCATTCGTACAAAACGCGCACTTCGTTCTGCCCTGTTTCTCTTGTTAGAAACAACCAGCATGGAACATATCAGCGTCTCTGCTCTTTGTCGGACAGCTCACGTAACACGCAAAACCTTCTACACCCACTACGATACCGTGGTTGATGTGTTCGAGGATTTTCAAGAAGATACAGCAATGGCTGTTCAAGCGGCACTGGAGCGTGGCACCATGAACGCTGACCGACTACTTACCACTTTTGACCAAATCCTAATGGTCAATTTTGCAGCATTCCGTTACCTCTGTTTACAAACACCAGAGCCACAATTGGTAACCGACCTCAAAAACATGTTATTTGAAACGTTCAGCGATCAGCTGGTTGCTGGTACACCTACCGGTCCCCAGCAACTCATCCTACACTCAACGGCTGATACCGTTGTGAACAGTTATATCTACTGGTTTCGTAACCCGGATACCTTGACTTACCAAGATGTAGTAGCCACCAATACAACGCTTCTCAACGCCACGAGTTCCTGTCTCTAGCCGTTTAGATATCCCCGGTAACGATTATGTGACGACAACATACATGAAATCCAGGTTTTGTGTAACATCAAACATCCCCTCGTTCACTTTTCTTTGTGAATTGAAGGGGTGTATTTATTGGCACCCAAAAAGGCCACCAGTCTTTAACACTGGTGGCCTTTTACGGAAGAACTGAGCGACTTTGCATCACTAACTGGTACTCTCCCACAAAGTTACTATTGATCATTTCTAGCGCACGCTGGTAACTACATCATCCATTATTTATTCGATATTAAGAGTCACACTTACGCTGCTTCTCGCCTACTCTGATTCAACGTCCAGAAACGGGTCTCGGACAAAGTATCAATCCTCGATGACTGATCTTTTTTCACGGCGTCCAAGAACTTAAATTGTTCTTCCTCGCCTATTATATTAGCACATAATGTAAACGGTTACAACGTTTTTATTTGACTTAATGTTCTGCTTCGTTAATCTCATCGCCAACCTGCTGCAGATTCATTTGGGCATCCCGAAATGGTGTGTTATTAACCGGTAAATGCTGATTCAAGTTTTCCAATACCTGCACACTCACGTCTCCAGATGCTAATTGGAAGTCCAGAATATGTCCCCCAAAATCGCGCGCATCATTAATAAAATGCCAATGAATCCCACCAACTGCGGCGCCTAAGAAAAGATATGGCATAAAATAGCCCACAATCGTTCCATGCACTTGATCCTGTTCGAACTCAGGTTGCACTTTAGTGGCAACGGTTAGTTTAGGATATGGTTTTTCTTGCCGTGGCACTACCCGCGTATGCATATGAGAGAACGTTCCAGTAATTTTGATGGCGTAAAAAACATTAAACATATTGTGATCCTTAATCAGCCGTTCTTGCAATTGACGATCGTTCATATTTTCAATGTGTGTTTGCTCCGCATCAACATCGTCATAGTGCACTGATGCAAACGGAATTTTAGTGTCTGGTGTCATTTCAACAACTTCACCAGACTCCCTCACTTGGTACGCCTTACCGTCGACGATCACGAGTTCACCATCAAGACTATCCGCCGTTCCTATCCCGCTATCGCCATGCGTCAATAACTCTGAAAGCGGCATTGTCCCTTCGAATAAGCCCGCCACGAGCATTGCTAATGTGCCATGTTGATATACTGTGGTTAAGTCCTTCACTATCATTATCTCCATTCCCATAAATCAATATTTCCATTATACGCAATGTTCAAACTAAATTTCAAACGCATATTTGCACTTGTGAAATAAATTCAAAATCACAATTGCCGGCTTACCAACGATTGCTACTATAATCGCGATCAAGTCTCTGTAAAAAAATAATTCCTGCACATTGTGAAATTCACAAGGTGGCTGCTTCTGCATCTCAATCAATTTGTTTGTTAAACAAACAAATTTAGGTTAGAATTGCAGTATAAGTTGGAGGAGGAAGTACTAATGACCCTAAATTTGAATGAACCTACTAGATTAAATCAACAGATGTGTTTTGCTCTGTATGAGGCTAACAAGAAGTTTAATCGCTTCTACGCCGAAATCCTAGATCCGTTCAACCTCACCTATCCACAATATCTTGTGCTATTAAATCTCTGGGAAGCCAATTGTGAAATCACTATGCGCGACCTCGGACGCCAACTGGCGTTAGACAGTGGCACGCTGACCCCCCTTCTCCGACGCCTTGAACAACGCGGATGGGTGACGCGTCATAAAGATCCTGACGATGAACGTCACGTTTTGGTTGCACTTACCCCAAAGGCCGAACAAAGTCAGGGGATTATTTTAAACAAAGTTAATTCCTATCTCAATCACTTAAACATGAAAAAGTCTGAATATCTTCAACGACTACACGAAATTAATGATATTTCACAACGATTAGATCAAATCCTGAGTGAAATCTAAAAGCGATGGCTGCCGCCACCGCTTTTTAACGCATTAAAATCATAATCATCTGACTAATTGCAATTAAGTTATTCAAACCATGCAACGCAATCGACAGTTTCAACTGTCCCGTCTTCTGATACAAGAAAGCCAGCACCATGCCCATATAAAAATAAATTAAAAAGCTAATAACGGTGGTGCTCATGTGGCCAATTGAAAAGACAAAACCTGATAAAATTAGTTTCGGCCAAAATTGGTTGGGCTTAAAAAACAAATTCGTTAAAACACCACGAAAGATTAATTCCTCTGCGATTGGCGTCAAAAGGACTGTTGACAGACCAAACACGACCATCACCATCATATTATTAGCCATTATTTTTGAGACTTCATTATTGTTGGCCGTTTGTGTCTGGTGATAAAGCATGATGTTCAGGGTTCCTAACACTATCTGCCCCGCATAAATTGCGACATACCCCCAGATTACATAACCAATCGACTTTCCGGTACTCAGTGATTGCTTAACTGTCCGATTATTTTGCTGCCATATTTTTTTAGCCCACAGGATAATACCGACGAAAATGAGGATAAAGCAACCAATTGTCACAATTGCGGTTCCATTCAATCGCGGCTGATGTTTTAAAATGACCATTGCTTCCGGTGGTAGCTGAATTAGAATAAATAACAACGCAATCATGCCCATGCGTTTAATCAGACTTAGTAACCATCCTAAAAAGTGTCCGACCGTTGGATGTTGGCGATATAAATCCCAGTCGTCTGTCGGTTGCCCCATTGTTAATCCTCGTCTTCCTTATTTTTATATTTATTTAATTGTACAATCGTCATGATTGCTGTGGTGGCTAACGTCGCCAATACAAAGCCAATAATCCAAATTGCAATCAATGCGCCACCCGTAACAATTTTTGCCATCGTTAGCCATACAATAATGGCAAACGTCAAAATCGGCACCATCAATACAAGGGCAATTAATGATTTATTCATTGTGTTCTCCTTCTTAAATTCTACCTAAGCAGTATACCACAATCGCTAAAATTCAGCGGTTGTGGTTTATTTTTTTAATTTTATTAAATAATTGACATCGTTTGTTTAACTTGGTATATTTACATTGCATCCAATACTATATTGAATATAATATGACAGGGGAAATAATTATGGCAATTTCAATCACAACAGAACTGCTTGATGGATGCGTGCTTGCTCTCCTCACTCACGAAGATTACTACGGATATGCACTCACACAACAGGTTCAGGAATTTACTCCTGTTTCGGAATCGACCATGTATCCTGTTCTTCGCCGGTTGAAAAAGGAAAATTGGGTAATCACTTACGATCAACCCTTTCAAGGACGCAATCGTCGTTACTATCAAATTACCGCTACTGGCCGACAGCGATTACAAGAAATTCAATTAGACTGGCAGAACTACCAGTCCACCATTAATCGTATCTTGGGAGGAACTGATGATGGAAAATAACTCATACATTCATAAATTAACACGTCAATTGTCTCAATTAAGCGACAGCGAACGTGATGATGTCATTGACTTCTACAGTGAATACATCATGGACGCTAACTTAACAACCGAAGACGAAATTGTGCAAAAGCTCGGTACACCAAAACAACTGGCTCGTAAAATCCTTGCTGATTACTCGATTCGCGCCATTGATGCAGAAGACCAGCAAACGCCGAACCATAAATCTGAGCCGCGATCAAAACGTAACATTCGTATGATTTGGCTCGTCATCCTGGCTTTAATGGCCAGTCCAATTGCAATCCCACTGTTATTAGCATTAATCGCCGTTCTCTTCGCCTTTATGGTGGCCATTGCAGGTGTCATTATTGGAACCATCGTTGGGGTGATTGCCATTGCGGTTGCTGGAATTGCCTGCATTATTGGTGGTCTGCTGATTTCACCAACCTCTATCGCAACCTGTGTATTCTTCATTGGCATCGGACTGTCAGCCATTGGGATTATGCTGGTCGTCGCACCATTAGGATACTTGATTATCAAAGTACTTCTTGAAATGGCCGCCAACTTTACCCGGTGGTTATACCAACGATTCAGTAAGCCACGTCAGCAACCAAAGGAGGACTAATGATGACCAAAAAACTATTAATCACCGGTGTCGTTTTAACCATTATTGGTGCAATTGCTGCGTTTGTTGGCTTTTCAATGGGCGCTTCAACCAACTTAGTTTGGCATAACGGTGTGAAAATCGCACGCCAATCAAGTCAAACGTACCACATCAAACATCTTAGCCAAGTGAAACATTTCAATTTTGATACTTCCGGATATAACGTTGAATTTAAAACTGGTACTACCGCCAGCGTTAAAGTTACAGGCTCTAATCTCGTTAACCCCAAAGTAACTCAAAAAAATGGGACCGTGACAATCGACAGTAAAACCCTAGATGCCCCTGGAATGTGGTTGTCAGGCACTCAAGATGCCCTCATTATTATTACCTTACCAGCTAACACAAAACTTGATTCCCTTAGCGGTACCATCGATGATGGTAACTTGGACACCCAAGCTGGCTTCACACTGCAGACCCTTGATCTTCAACTTGCCAATGGAAACGCAGATATCCATGGAATGACCGTTACCAATTCCGGCCGGCTTTCACTGAATAACGGCCATCTCAATTTATACGGCGTCACCTTCAATAACGCGACCGTTTCACAGCAGAATGGCAAACTAGATGTTGAAAGCAGCACGTTAACTGGTGGAAACTACTCCGCCAAAAACGGTAATCAAGAATTTGATAACACAACTTTCAACCAGTCGGTAAATATTCATAATCAAAATGGCAAAGTCGAGCTTGAATCACCAACGACGCAAGGCTACCAGCTAACAACCCAAAATGGTCATATAGAACTCTTTGACCATGACGCAACGAATCAGTTAAATCAAAATGAATCAGCCACCAACAAAGTCATCATCTCTACCCAGAATGGTTCAATTGAAATCGACTAATTTTCGTCAAAAAGGATTGAAACTCAGTTAATTTGAGTTTCAATCCTTTTTATTTCACCGAAAGACACGATCTAAAATCGCCTGACACATATGTGCTTGCGATCCTTTAATTCGAATATAGTCAACTTCCGCCCATAAAATTTCATATTCCCACAATGAGCTGAGATCTTCAAATTTGAGATAATGCATGATTAGTTTAATTGGTGTCAGTTCATGAATATACCCTTCAAAGTCATCGCGATCCTTATACTGTCGTGTGCCAATCACGAGGGGTTCCTTTGTCTCGACGCATTCTTGCAAAATGGTGGCCAAAATGCCATCAGTTTTAAAATCCGTTTGCTGCAAATAATCCGTCACATGCCACAGATCATAAAAGCCATTTTGACGGGCCACGTCTTGTTTAATTTGCACCGTCGTTAAATAGTCTGTATCACGGGCCACCCGGTGAATACTACTTAATCGAATGGCGGTGAGCCCATTAATTTTGCCTTCCATATCAATGCCAATCGTCAATACAAAAACGCCATCTATCCCCACGACGTAACCAACAGAAAATGTGCCATCACCATCAAAGTTGTAAATTGTAATTAATTCTTGCTTCTGCTGCGCCAACACCAGTTCTTGCTTAATTTCATCTACGTTTTCCATTACCGCCAGTCCTTATCACTCAATATATTACCTCCCATACTACTATATAAAACGGTCTATGACTAACTTTCATCAATCGGATTATGTTATATTTTAGATAAACAATTTTGGAGGGAATTAATCTATGCTTAAAGAATTCAAAGAATTTATTCTTCGGGGTAACGTAATGGATCTGGCCGTTGGGGTTATTATTGGATCTGCCTTCACGGCCATCGTTAAATCACTGACTGACAACTTGATTAGTCCGTTATTGGGACTGTTTCTTGGCAAAATCGACTTTTCGAACGTGGTCTGGACTATTGGAAGTGCTCAATTTAAAGTTGGCCTTTTCCTCAATTCCATTATCAACTTTCTCATCGTCGCATTTGTGATTTTTCTCATGGTCAAGCTTATTAATCGTTTTTTCCACACGGAAAAGAAGGAAGAAGAACCGGTTGTGCCATCTAATGAGGAAACCTACCTAAAAGAAATTCGTGACCTCCTATCGGAACAATCTCAAGATGATAAAAAATAATAATTTTATATAATGCTTAATTCGATATAAAAATGCGTCACCATAGGGATCGATGCTCCATTTTCTTTTTTAATAACCAATAGTAGTATATAAATTTAATCAGAATTGTAGTAACATGTATGCATTGCGTAAAAATTTGTGTAAAGAGGGGCCACTATGGTGATAATTACAGCAGGAATGATTGGTGTTGGTAAAACAACTTTAACTGGCAAGATTGCCGATCATTTAGGAACTCAAGCCTTTTTCGAGCCAGTCGGTGAAAACCCAGTGCTACCATTGTATTATAAGGATCCCAAGCAGTACGGATTCCTATTACAAATCTACTTTTTAAATAAGCGTTTCTCCATGATCAAAAAAGCACTTTCTGATGATAATAACGTTTTGGATCGTTCAATCTATGAAGACGCCCTATTTACTAAGGAAAACAATGCCGAGGGAAATATCAGCGATACAGAATTAGGTGTTTATTTAACACTGCTTGACAACATGATGAACGATTTGAAACAACTACCTAAGAAAGCACCAGACTTGCTCGTATATGCCGAAACTGACTTCAATACAATTTTGTATCGAATTAAAAAACGTGGCCGTGACTATGAACAATTTGATAATAACCCTGAACTAGAAAGTTATTACTACAAAATGTGGACTGCTTATCGTAAATGGTTTGATGAATACGATGTGAGTCCTAAAATCAAAGTGGATCTCCAAAAGTACGACCTGGAAAACCCACAAAACGTTCAATTAGTGCTCGATCAAATTGATCAAGCTCTGACAGATATTCGTGAACCAAAACTAAAAGCACTTTAATTAATCAACCTCGTCAACTTTGACGAGGTTTTTGATTACAGTTTAAGTCCTTTTTTAAGTAGCAAACATACAATTAAGCCTGCGCTACTAAAACACACCTTTTTAATCGTCGCACTCATCCCCTTTGAAGAGTGGTTCTGCTGGTGGTGTTTCAGCACGGCTGACTTCGATGAAGGCCCTTGATGATGTTTTTGGGGGATGGCCGATGATGGAACTTCCGCGTGATCATAACGCGTTAAATCATAGGTTTTAATAATCTGATTTAACTTTTGTCCGTACGTAGGATCAGTGGCATACCGCTGTGTCAAAAACGCCGTGGCTTCTTGATAACTATTCGTTTGTGATTTTTTTGCATTTCTAAAAATTGGTTGTTGCATCACTACAGCATAATCCCTTAACGATGCAGCGACGCTTGGATAACTCCGAAAATCTGCCAAAATATGCTTTTGTACGCCCGCGTTAGTGACTTCTTTCGTCCACATTTGGATAGATTGGCCCCTGTAACCACCCTTAATACCAAACAAATTATGGTGTCGGCCACTGAGGTCACTCGTTCCCCACGAGCTTTCAAGCGCCGCCTGAGCAATCATCACCGAGGCATACAAATCATTATTAGCTGCAATTATCTGAGCTGACTGAGCAATATGTTTAATAAATGATTGTTGGCTACCAATTATTGGCAGCTTCTCCGGCAAAATTACCTGTACAGCCTTCTCTGTACTGGACGGATTGTTCGATACCTGAGACTTTGGCGTGATCGACTCTGTTGGCCCAGATTTTCTGGGTTCAGTTTGCTGTCTCTCCCGACTAAACTTGGGACATGTGGATTGTACCGGCCTCTCAACCGGCGGCTGCACCGGTTGTTGCACTAATTTGGTGGAATTATTTTTAATTTCTGGCTTTGTTCTCGAACTCGCTTGTTTCTCCGAAGTCGAAGCTGAAATGACGGGTTGGCGTTCGCGTTGCGCTTTGCCGCGCATTAACGCTTGATAACACACCGATTCATGGGACAACTTGGTCAATGCTTCGGGTAAAGTCATCACTGCCCAGTCAAATGTCTGGCCGAGCGTAAAATAAGCTTGGTAATCCACCCAGTCCTGGTTAAAGGTACGTTCAAATACCGTCTGATACTGAACCGATTTCTCACTCATCTGAACTGATGTGAGTTCGGTAATACCATCTAGTACCGCCTGATCGGCATCTTTTTGCGCCCGTTGCTGTTCTCGGTCCTGTTCATCGGCCGACCAAATGACCTCTTCTTTAATTGGCATGCTTGGTTGACTGGCTAACACTGCTACCGGTTCCCACCACTGACTCATCAGGATTATGCCTAATACAACACTACAAATTCGATATTTCTGCATTGATCTTGTTCACTCCGTTTCTAACTTCCTATTAGTTAAATACGGCACTTAGCTTGATCAACACGAAAAAAGGAACTCGTCTTTTCAACGAGCTCCTTTTCGTTTAGATTTCTGGGTAGGTGGTTTTCTGCTCTACATTTCATACCATATTTTCTTTCATAAACGAATTATTATTAAATCAGGATTCGGTTTCTTCTATTATATAGCCAACTATGTATATCGTACTTTATTGTATTTATTTTTTGTGGGCATTTCGTGGGCATGCCCACAAAATTGCGTATGTATTAATTGGGAGATGATTCTATGTACGTTTACCGACTAACAATCATAAAAAAACCAGAAGGCACCCACCGCATTATCCAGAAAGATTTTACGGTAGAACACTGGTTTGAAGAATATAAGTTTCGGAGCGACAAATATGACAGTTTGAGAAATGCCTATTTATGGTTTGTAGCATTCTCAACATCAATTAGACGAGGTTAAATGAATGTGCGTTTCTATTACTTTCTATTGTAAAAAACACATGATTTTCCTGTATGAACAGAACATATCCACATATATTAAGCATACACTCTTGGTAATGTGTATATTTTAGTAAGTTGCTCGGATGAACCACTTTTTTAGAGAAACCAATTATTCTTTTTTGCTTTAAATAGTATTTGATTTCTACACTAACATATTGTGCACAATTAATTAAATATTATTGTTCATAGTGCCTATACTGTTTTTTGACTTTATACCTGATAATTAAATACATCTTCATAATTGCTTTTTCAAGAGGGGGTTTTTCTTATCAAAGAGAGCAAAGGCATAGTAAAAAATCCAGATGGTACGATGCGTGCATTAAGTAACCGCCACGTTCAACTTATTGCAATTGGTGGTACCATTGGTACAGGGTTATTTTTAGGTTCTGGGAGCACTATTAGCAAGACTGGTCCATCTATTTTAGTAGTCTATTGTGTTTTAGGCCTATTTTTCTTTTTCATGATGCGTGCAATTGGTGAAATGTTTTTTTCTGATCCATCGCAGCATACATTCGTTTCTTTCATCTCTAAATATCTTGGTAACGGAGCTGGTAAGTTTGCGGGTATAACCTACTGGGTAGGGCTTGTGTTTGTTGGAATGGCCGAACTAACCGCCATTGCTACATATGTCCAGTACTGGCTACCTGGTGTCCCTGCATGGTTAATTGAAGTTATTTTTTTAGTAGTTCTTACATCCGTAAATCTAATTGCTGCCAGACTTTTTGGCGAAGCAGAATTTTGGTTCGCCATGATTAAAATCGTAGCCATAATTTCGATGATAATTGTTGGAGTTTACATGGCTCTAGTCGCTTTCAAAACACCTATGGGAACTTCTTCATTTGGAAATCTTTCACATAATTTTCAAATGTTTCCAAAAGGTTCTATTAATTTTATTTCTGCCTTTCCAATGGTTTTCTTCGCCTTCCAGGGTATTGAATTTGTCAGTATCACAATTGGTGAAGCCAAATCCCCACAAGTTATTATTAAAAAGGCCGTTAATGAGACCTTACTCCGAATTCTGATCTTTTACCTTGGAGCTCTTATTGTAATTATGAGTATCATTCCTTGGAAATCAATTACACCTGATCAGAGTCCTTTTGTTGAAGTCTTTAAATTAGCCGGATTGCCTGCTGCCGCTGCGGTAATTAATTTTGTAGTGTTAACCTCTGCTTCATCTGCTTTAAACAGTGTCATTTTTTCGGCAGGACGGCATCTATACCAAATAGCTGAGGAAGCTTCGGCAACATCTATGATTAAGAAAAAACTAGGTGTTATTTCTAAAAATGGCGTTCCAGCTATAGCAATTCTATTTTCAGCTGGATTAGTTTTTATTACTCCTATTTTAAGCTTGTCTCATGGTCTTGTCGCTTCATTTAATATTGTAACTGCTATTTCCAGTGATATGTATTTAGTGGTTTATACAATGACTATGCTAGCTCACAGAAAATATCGGGTATCAAACGACTTTTTAGATAATGGATTTAAAATGCCTGGTTACAGTATCACAAGTCCATTAACAATATTATTCTTCTTAGCCATCTTTATTAGTTTATTCTTCGTCCCAGGTGATAGTGTAGGTGCTATTGGAGCAATCATTTGGACCCTAGTATTCGGAGGATGGTGCTATTTAAGTGATAAGCGAAGCTTAGTAAAAAATAGTAATAGTTAGGATTCCTATGGTATAAGAATTGTACCTGTATAAACTAAGATGTAGATACAATTCTCTATGGAATAAATTAGAATTTAGCATCAGTTAGACGAAATTGAATCAATTTATGTAAAATAAAAAAGCCCAATTCATGCAACTAACCGGTAGAATTTACCAGTTAAAACACAAGAATTGGGCTTTTTAACATATTCAATTGTGTTTCCAGTGCTCTTTATTGTAATATTGGCAATTTTACAATAAACAATGCAGGCTCGTTTAAGCTCATTAAAATGGCCGTACGCCTGCATTTAGCTTGGCTTGCATAGCCTTGATGACCATGGACGGATTGCTAAGGGCACCGTCTTGAGGTGTCCCAAGACGTCTCTGCATAGCCCGGATTGTCTGCGGTCCAAGATAGCCATCAACACGCACACCGAGTCGCCGTTGCATGGTACGTACCACCATCGATCCCTGTGACCCATAGTGGACGCCAGTCATGCGATTAGTTACCGCATTCCGATACTGTCCGCTAATGATCCCGTCTTGAGGGGTGCCATACATTGCCTGGAGCTTGCGAGTGGTTGCTGGCCCCCAGTAGCCGTCCACACTGATCCGTGAACTCGATTGAGTCGTCGTGGTCTGTGTGGTGCCTGTGACGGCTTGCTGAGTCGAGTTGACCCCACTTGTAGTCACACCATAGGCAATATCATGCGCAAATTGAGTCTTGCTGATACCCCAGCGTGCAAGATAACCGTATGGGTCTTGATGATCGCCCCACCAGTGCTGAGTAACATAAAGATGAGTGATGATCCCACGTCCTTGGTCCAGTCGAACCGGCAGACCATACGCCTTGGCACTGTTACGCAGTAAGGCTACGTACGTCGCATAGTCCGTCTTGAATTGGACGGCGTTGGACGTGTGGGCCAGCTCAACCTGCACCGGTGAATTTGCGTTCGCATACGAACCGGCACCCCAGGCTACTTGACCAGGTGTCCCAATTTGGTAAACGTGGCCGCCGTCACCGACGATATACGTGACATATGCCTGATTGGATGACCAGGTACGGTGCTCAAACTGTGCGTTGTTGATCGCACTTGAATCGGTGCCAACATCATGCGCCACAATATAGTTGTTGGCCGTCCGAACATGTTTGCCGCCGTTGGCCCCTAGTGCATACGTTTGGTCAATCGTATAGGCGTGTGCAGTAACCGGCGCCAGAATTGGGCCCACTAAAAAAGCCGCCGCGGTTGCGACAGCTGTCTTAGTTAGCTTGTGATTGAGTAGTTTGTGTTGCTTCTTGAGTCTGTGATCCGTCATCTGCTGTTTCACCTGCTTTCTTTGTAATGCTTGCGGCCGCCGCAAGCAAAGCTTCTGGATGTTCTTTGAGGTATTCAGTCACCGCCTGACTCACACCCTGCTCCTGTGCGGTTTGCGCTTGAACTGTTTTGGCATCTTTACTGGCTTGTAGTGTTGTGGCCACTGCCTTAACGGCTGGCTGTAGCCCGTCAAACAGCCCACTGGTTGCGCCACCTGCCAACAAGCCTAGTAGTGCGCCATTAAGATAGTTGGTGTCACCAAAGTAACCGAAGACGGCTAAGCCACCAATAGCGCCCAGGATGGCAGACAACCACGGCAGATACTTACTATCTAGGCTTGTCCATTTTTTGAGTACTTGGGTGATCAGGCCAACAACAGCCACAATGGCTGCTACTTCACCCGACGTTCCCAAATTTAAACTGTTTAAATCCATTCCAGTTACTTCCTTTCAGTCCGATCATATAGTTCTTTAATATCTTTACTGTGCTTGGTCAATTGAATATCTTGAGCATCGAGGCGTTTATCTAATTCGTCATAACGTGTTCCAAGACGCTCAATGTTTTTCGTGAGCCGGTCAATGGTGTCCATCAATGAACGAATAGAGACTTCCATCGGTTGTGTGATTGCAATCCGACTAAGCCACATAAATAAACCAATCAGCACTACAATAATGCCAATAATTGTCCCAACTTCAGACCAAGCAAGACCGAAAAAATAATGTGGGCCCAAATTTCATCACTTCTTTTCTCCAAAATAAAAAGGACTAGGCCGCGTAGTCCGTTCCTGTAAGTGTTTTAAAATCATCTGCAGTAATATACGTTGCTCTTACAAATACTTTCATATCGTCGGCTGTATATTGACCTTGTTTGTAATACTTTTCTACTAAATCTTTCATTTTATGCTGTCTCCTTTGCTGTTTGCTGTGCCGTTGCTAGTAATAGTTGTGCGTTAACTTTATCTTGATTGGCCTTATTCTGTGCAAGTTGCAATGTTAGTGTTGCGACTGCCTTATCAACATCAGATAATCCAGGGCCGGTTGGCAAAACTGGTGCAACATAGTTTGGATTAACTACAATTGCACCATTTGAGTACAAATAGTAACCAGGCTTAAAATTTCCGACAGTAAATCCAGTGGGTACGATTGACTGATCAATTTCAATTCCGTTGTTAAGTTTTCCACTTAATGCGTAAAACTGAATTTCATTTTTTTCGTTAACTTCAATTTGCATTTATTTATTCCCTTTCTAATTAGTAGTACGCTAAGAACGAGCCCGCAACACCAGCACCACCACCGGTATCTAAGCCTTGCCCGTTATTTGCCGAAAAACCAACAGTATGATCGTGGATATAAGTCAGAATGTTACAATTTCCCCACCCATTAAAGTTGTATTTTCCTGTTAATGGTGTGTGTGGTACGACTGACTTAAAAAACGAACTGCTAAATTGGAAAACATCTTGAGTACCATATGCGGCCACCCCTCCCGCTTTCTGTTGATCTTTAGGCCAATTAACCGACATTTCAAAAGAAATCTTCGCAATGCGATTAATCGGGTCAACAATTTCGAACGAGCAAGGACCGTCACCAGATTGGGTAAGCCCGTTGAGCACCGTTGAAACTGTTGACATTGCAACACACTTTAAATCCCCCACTTGTCCTAGTGTTTTAAAATTTGCGTCAATCGCTTCCGGGCCTTTTTCCATGCCCGTCGTAATAGATGTTAATGCCATTTAAAAATCTCCTTTTTTAATAGTCTGCTTTAATTGTTAAGCTGACGTCACCGACGTTAGGATAGCTGACCCAAATATAATAAGTTCCATCTGGAACCATCCAATCTTGGTCGCTGCTAAAATATAAATGACTAATATAATTTCCGTCGCTGTCATAAGTGTTGAACCGGAACAACCTTGAAGAACTGTAGTTTTCAGCATGAAAATGCAATACTTCACCTTCGACCACTTTAATTTTATTGGCCATTAAACTACCATCTTCATAAGTAATTTGATCTCCATACACATTGAGCACGGTGTGGGCCAACTCACCATCATGATTGATCAGGTTGGTGTTACCCCCCCACCACCAAAATAGATGGCGTGATAGCCGTTAAATGCGGCATATGTGCCATCTGCTTGCATTGTTAGTGCGGTTTGATCTGCGAAACTGGTATCACTGGTAGTTAATTCAACAACTGAACTGCCACCGCTTGAACTAATAACCGTGGCCGCTAATGTTTTTTGGTTACCGCCACCAAACATACCCGACGGCTCCGATCCAATTGCAACCAGTCCCAACGAATATTCTTGGTAACGCAAACTTACGGTCGCGCCAGCTGTTAACGTTTCGGGAATAATAAGCTGCACGCCGCGCGTTTTAAACGTAACGCTGGCTTTTGTACCGTCTCGCAAACCGTTGTTTGGTACAACATCAAGTGTGTACGATGTTGCCGGGCTTAACCCCGTAACCGTGTACGACTTGGTGGCTATTGTTGCCAATAGTGTTGTGCCGTTATAAATCTTGTAACTAATAGCCATCGGTTGTCACCTCTTTATGACCACGTTAGTGTGGTACCTGTTGGGGTAGTCCCAGACGCCGCTAATTTAGTTACAGTAACCAGTGCCGCGTATACCGTGACCGAAATAGCTGCGGACGTAATAGTCCCAACCTTAGCCGTAATATTTGCTTTGCCTTCTGCAACCGCCTTGATTGCACCAGTGCTTGCGTCAACCGTTGCAACTGCTGGTGTATCTGACGTATAGGACGCTGACCCATCGGTTTCGTCGGCTGGCGTGATCGTAACGCTGGCCTTAGCTGTCCCGCCGACTTCTAGCGACTTAGTATCAACTGCAAGAGTTACGGCAGTCGTTGCAATGTTAGTGGTTGTAACAGTAACAACCGCCGTCTTGTCGCCTTCGCGCAATCCGTTTGTGGCCGTGACGGCAAAAGTATATTCCGTCTTAGGCTTTAAGTTGTTAACGGTATAGGTCTTTTCCGTTGCCGTGCCTAACTTAGTCCAGTCGGTCGCGTCTCCTTCTTTTTGATAGATATTGTATGAAATTGCCATTAATTATTTACTCCGTTTCCCAATCTAATTGATCTGTTGTGTCATCAACTGATGTCACTTTTAAATTTCTAACTTCCGGAATTGCTGTATCATCGGTATCTGTTCCTGTGCCAGAATTATCACCGGCGCCGCTTGAGTCTGTTGACGTTTGATTGCTGCCGTTGCCGGATGTTGCTTTGGCATCGTCAATATCATCGCCCAGATCAAATCTAAGCGTCTTGCACCCATCGATCAGATACCAGTAACCGTCCTTGTAGGTGACAACACCTGTAAGTGCAAATGCAATTGGCAGATGTACAATACACGTGTCGTCATCTGGATAATCCACTTTGCAAGTAATCGTCTGTACAGCTGACTCACCCAGTCCATAAGGTCCTGTGCCAAAGCCGTCCGTCTCGGTTCCAATCGCATACTCATAATAGTGCACGACAACTTTAGGCTGTCGGTTCTGGCCGTGCTTGATTGTGACGTTAAAACCAGTTGGCACGTAATGCGCCATTTCCCCTTCAATCCATTCAAGTCGATCATCAAGAGTTGAAAAATCTCCATATCGCACCGAATCACGAGCCAGAATTACTTCACTGTCTTTAGTGCTGTTTGCAATGACAGCCTTGAATTGGTCAAGAACGTCACTCATCTTCTGCTCGACTTGAGTTTGACGATCTTCCACGCCCTCTTGCCGATTCTGGATCTTAACCTTGAACGCCGTCTCGTCCTCATTGATGTACGTCTGCACTGCCAGCATGATCTCAATCCATCGAGCTAACGACTCGCGTACATCAGCACCATACATCTTGGTCCGAATGAACTTAGCTAACTCAATCGCAATCGGCTGGATGTTGCTTGGTGTGTACTCCTGTTGCTCAGGAATCGGCGTTGAATCTTCATAGTTAACTGACCCACTAACTGTTGCCATTTTCTACCTCCTCTCAATCAAGATAGTTTTCTTTAAATCGGGCACTAGGATCGGTGCTCAAATCCACTGTGTTTTGTGTAATCCCTGCAATGTGTCCCTTACTTGTGTATTGCCACAAGTCATATGGATGATCAGGCTTGTCACTTCCTGCGACTGTCCCATCATTCTGACCGTATGACGGAATCCAAATAGCCCCGGCGCGCGACACGTCGAGGTTGAATGAGTCATACAGTTGATTGGCGATGTAGAGCACAATCTTGTCATCAGGGACACCCAGTGAGTTGAGCGTGTCCATATACGACGTGATGCAGGCTCGCATGTCGCTCATAGTCTTCTCTTCAACGTCGATCATCCAGAATCGTGGCTGTTTGCCAGAACCAATCACGGCCTGGGACCGATTGTAGAAGTTCGTGGCCTCGGTGGCCGCATCATCCGTTGAAATGGCCGAATTGTAGGCATAGACCGCGTAATTGATGTCTCGCTGGATAGCAGCGGGCACGTTAGTCTTGTACGTCAGATCCTCATGGCTTGTACCGTGCTGGATTCTGATTGCAGCCAATGCCACACCTGCGTTCACCAAGGCATCCCAGTCAATCGTGTACTGGAACTCGCTAATATCGATGATTGAACCGTCTGCACTGGTCTTACCTTCAAGCTGTTCAATAGCTGCTTGTAACTCAGCATTCTTCTTAACTAACTCCTCATATTGGGTGTTGCTGTTGGACTTAATCTCGGCCAGCTGTTGAGCTTGAGCGTCAATCATCTTAGCCAGTGTCTTGTTGGCCGCGTTAGCCTGAGCAAGGTTCATAGCCTCATACGATGATTGATTCATATCGTCTTCACCAATCGTCATGGTTGACGAAGCAATATCCACACAGTCGATCACCATGCCAGTAATCCGTTCGATTAGATCGATTCCTTGGATCTGACTAATAAACTGAACAGTATCCCCGTTGTTAAATGAGTCCAAATCCTTGTTGATGTGACTCAAATCCACATACGTGAGCTGGATCTGTGTTTTAAGATTCTTCTGGGCGTCCATCATGGCCTGACCTTTAGTCTTAAGATCTGCTTGCGTGGTTACATCATCCCAGTCATTAGCCTTAATGATCAGGCCAAACTTAGCAATCAGCGCTTCGTTACGGATCAAGCCATCACCACCGATTGTCAATCGAGGATAGGACACGTCCGTAGAGTCCGTGCTGTCATCTGTCGTGTCTGGTTCTTGAGTCGCCCCCAAAGGTTTGAGTGCGGTATAGAAAGTCGATGCATCGATCGCTCGTTGTAATGACAACAGGTTCTTTCCCAGTTCAATCTTTTGAGCTGACTGCCCACCGATCTGGGGCTCATAGTCCAGATACAAGCCATCAGATTCATGACGTACTCGAATCTCTCCACCCAACGAGTCAATCAACTTGTCAGTAATGTTGTCATAGGTGTCCTTATCGTCCTCTAGGAACCGGTACACATTATCTGTACTATTGGTCACTGTCACAGTCCCAAGCTTAAGCTGTTTATAACTGTCTACTTGATTGTTGTGATTGGTGATCATAGCTTGGAGAAAATCCTTAGGCGTCGTGTTGTGAAACTCAGCAAACGGCTGAACGGAGTCATGTAGAAATCCTTCTAGTCCCTCACAGATCACATCGTTGAAGATAGACCCATCTGTGTCCATCTCATCATCAGGAGTGATGACGCGGCCTTCGAAGATAGTCTTCTGGAGGTCCGGACGTGTGACCTTAACGAACGTCGTAAACTGATGGAAATTGGCGTACTGTGGCTGATCCGGCGTGATCTGAATTTCTAGCGAATCATAGGCGGTCACGTCTTTCGTGACCTGACACATCAGCAATCTGAATTTGTCAGTTCGCTCAGAATGGATCACATGCTCTTCACCGTCCCAACCTTGCCGAATCGTAACCCGATAGCCATGTCCTGCCATCAGATCACCTCCTCAAACCAGTCAAACGTGACGTGAGCGTTACCCGTTATCATAAGCGAATTCTCACCCGGGTTGAGCATGATCTCATCGTTATTGGTTGAACCTTGTGCCACTGAGAATGTGTCCCCGTTGAGGGTGAGTGTAAGTTCACCATCCGCCTCTATCATTAATGTCACAGCAGTTTCGCCGTTATTAATCAAGTTGAGGTACGACACTCCGCTGACGTCAATCGTCGTACGTTGAGCCACATCCCAGTCAAAGTTGAACGGATCCCAAAGATCGTCAGCTCGTTCGTGGAAGCGGTACGGATAAGCTTGAAACTCGATTGTGAGGTAACAAAAAGACGACATCTCACTAATTGTGGGCGCCGTCTGCACTTCTGCCTTGTAGAAGAAGTCCGATTGTACGTCATCGTCAAGTTCTCGCTTGCCCGTGGGATTCATCAACCAGTTGACGATCTTAGTCCACGTGTTGTACAAGCGGTCCCGATCGTTGTACCCAATGTCTAACCGACAAGGGAACGTGATCGTACGTTCGCCAAATGTGTTAGATCCATACAGATCACTTAGATCGAGCAGTCCATTCTGATACGGCACCTGCACAGTAGTCTTAGTCTTAGCTGGCAACACCATCGACTTAGTGTTGAGAACTTTCAGACCAAACTCACTAGAGTGGTGGCCGTTAAATGTGAATCCATAGTTCTTAGATGTTGACATTAATAGCTAACCCCCTCCGTGCTTGTTGTGTGCGCTGTACCCGACGTGCAGACCCGTAGGCCTCGTACGTCTTTGAAAAGCTGTGGCCGTTGATTTCAAGCGACTTGTTAGCAATCGTATCCAGCTTATTAAGTACGTTGTCCAGATGGCCTGTGTAATCGTGTGAGTTGTCACCAGTGGCCACTTTGATGTTCTGTGATGCCCGCTGGCCCCAGATTGGAGCAACTTGGCCTGAGTCCTTAGCATTTTCGATCACCTGAGCCAGTTGAGCTGTGGTGCTGTTCGGTGCTTTGGCCGCACGTGCTTGGATCGCCTGCAAGATATGTTCATCTGCGGTGTTCCGTGCAGGGTTAATTGCCAATTCTGGCTGAGTAATGTCTTCACCGAAAATATTTAAATTACCGGGAATGCTCCACCCACCGTCGTTGTACCAACCAACCCGTTTGTGGAATGATTCGGCAGCCATAGCGGTTCCATACCGGCCCTTAATGTAATTGACCATCCATTTAATCTGCGTAATTGGATTATCTCGCCAGTCTTTACCAGCACTAGCCAGCTTGCTGGCAGGTAAAGATTGTGGAATACCATAAGCACCTGACGATCCGTTGCGAGCATGTGGATTCCATCCAGATTCGGCATTAATTAGCCACGCCATCGCACTGGTCCACGAATCAGGTACACCCGCTTGCTTTAACCAATTTAAATGACTTCCAGTGGCCTTTGCACTCGTACCATTAGCATTCATTTCAGTACTTTCTTCAGAATACTTATCAAATTTCTCTTTCAAATAGTCAATGAAACCTTTTCTAGTTGAATCACTGGCACCCTGCATCAGATCATGTTGAGCAGCATCATACTTGGATAAAAATCCTCTTAAGCCCAATTTATCGGCAACAAAATCAAACGCTTTGTCCGCACCGTCAGAGACAAAGGACATAACATCATCCAGCTTGTCCTTCAACCAGCTATATGCCTGTGTGATAGTTCCAGATTTACCGTCCTTGTATGCAGGCAATCCATGTGTCATAGACAGAAACTGTTGAGACAGTGCATGTGGCAAAATGGATGTGCCAGCATCCAAATGACGAATTTCTGGCCCATTTGTTCCTAACGCAAATATTCCACGATTAGGATTATGAGCAAGTTCAAATCCTTCTTCACCAACAAGTGCAATTTCGCTAGTAGATAGTCCTGATGCCCCACGTGCATGTTTACCAATCTTTGGAATTTTACCCCAACCTTTGTGGAGTGCGTTAAGTACGCTATTTAGACCTGAGGCAATTCCGTTCCAAATGCCACGCATGGAATCAAAACCGCCACTATATTGACCATTAACCTCAGTCATTTCACCTTGAGCAGCGTTTACGTGGTCGGTGGCCTGTTCGTCGGCCTGCTTTTTTACATCTTTTTTCTGTTGAGTGATTTCGGATGTAACTTTGGTGTGCTGATCATGTGCGCTTTTTGTTACTCCGTGATATTGATCATCTGCCGCATTTTTTGTATCAGTACGTTGCTGTTCAGCATTATGTTTAACCTCTTTATACTGTGCATACGTAATAGTACCTTTCTCTTTCCACTCTTTTCTTGCTGTGGCAACGGTTTTGTGATACTGATCATCTGCCGCATCTTTTACATCATCACGAGTTTTTCGAGCTGACGTCACAGACGTCTTGTACAGATCATTAGCGTGCTTCTGCGTAGATTTAAGATCACTAGCATTAAGCTTGCCTTTGTCTTTAATTAACTGATCATATATCGATTTTTGTTCCTTGGCGCCCTTGCTAACGTCTTTTTTAACTTTGGTGTTAAGCCCGTTTTCATCTTTAACATACGTATTTACGAAATCTTTATGGGCTTTTTGAAGCTCTTTGTTTTTTTCTTTTTCGTATTTTTCGGAATTAACGCCATACTTTTGGGCGATTTGTTGAAGTTTCTTCGTTCCGCCATTTTGAATATTCTGAACCTGCGCATAATAATTAGTTTGATCTTTTTGCATTTGTTTGAGTGCATTCTGTTTTGTAGTACGTTCTTTCTGATCGGCAGTAGTTTGCTTCTTTAATGCGTCGTTGGCTTGCTTTTGAGTCATGACCCCCTGCTTAACCAAATTATCCAAATCTTTTTTTGATTTAGATTCTTTATTTTTGTAATACGAGTCAATTGACTTAGACATATCAGAATAAAGCTTTTCAGTAGCCGCCTTTGTACTGGCCATACTTTTTGAATCATAACTAGTGCTTACTACTAGCTTTTTATCCAATTTTTTGATGGATGGTTCAAGTTGCTTACTAAGCTTATCAGCGTCGATCTGCGCAGACTTAGCACTTGCAGATATTTTAACGTTGGCCTTGATTGTTTTTGGCTTGAGCTTTTTGCCGTCTACAGAATCCTGCAAACTCTTACCAAATCCTTCACCAAATTTCTTGCCGACCCAGGATCCGGCTGAGGCTCCTAATATTGTGCCTATACCAGGTAAAACTGCCGTACCAAGTGCAGCACCTGCGGCGGCACCACCGATAGAACCGGCTGATCCACCAATTTTTGCACCAGTCCCATTTTTGCTAGTTAATTCAGTAGCAACGTTTGCCCCTGCTGCTAAATAAGGACTAGCCTTGGCAATCTTACTGATTAGTGAAGTCCCTGTGGCAATCAATCCTGATCCAGCAGCAATCTTCTCACCACCTGAAACAGTTGTACCTTCCGCAGCATTCGTGACTAGTTTGGTACCGGCACCTTTGGCACCTGAGCCACCACCCAAAAATGAAGTAGCGGCTTGAATCACTGAAAAGCTCTCTAATGCTGTCTTAGCTTCACCAATGTACTTGATGAAGTCAGTAATCTTCTTAATCGCAAACATAGCAATTAAGGCTTTCGTGAAATCCTGTACCATCGCCTTGTGGTCAACAAGGGCTTGTAGTACGTCATTGATCTGTTTAAGTGGGTCAACAGTCTTCTTGCCATTGTCATCAACTAATCCAAACATCTTGGCGATATCATAGATCGTGTCTGCAAATAAATCCCAAGCGGATTTACCAATGATTCCCAGTAACTCGATTAAATTGCCGGTAATATCAACAATCGTCTTCTTGTGATCATTAATATAGCCAAGTACCTTAGATACCCATACAAACACGCTACCAAGTGCAGCTGAAATACCTTGAGCGTACTCCTTCATCATGTCGTCAGATAGTAAATCACGAATGTCTTGTCGGGATTTCTTGCTCATCTTGAACGACGTGCTCGTGATGTCGCCCCAAAGGGTTTGCCAACGTGAACTGATGTACATTGACATACCTTGGAATGAGGTCATAGCTTCGTCTGTGCCTGACTTGTACTTCTTACTTAGGTAGTCCAGGGCTTCGGTGAACTGAGTTGCAGATAACTTACCAGCCGCACTCATGGCATACAGTTGTTTCATGCTCTTACCGGTTGCCTTCTGCAAGGCTTCCCCGAACATTGGGAATCGATTAATCATGACGCTCATGTCTTCGGCTGACGCCTTACCACCAGCCACGATCTTAGCGAATTGTTCACCAGATTCGGCCAGTGCATCATTGCTCATATGGAGTGTTGAACCTAAACGAATGAACGCATTTGTCCAGTCCTTGGTTTCACTGACTGATGAATGAACGTGATAAAACGATTGGGCCATCTTGTCAATCGTATCAGCGGCATAAATGGAGTGCTGTGACATTGAATTAATGTAGTTGATTAATTCCTTGCCGTCCTTCGGGGCTTCCGTTGTGAGGGCCGTCCATACGGTCTTCATGGTATCTTGTTCCTTGTTGTATTCCATACCAGCTTGTGTGGCCTCTTTCAGGCCGCTAACAATCGCATGAATACCACTCAACGCTAAACCACCAGCAAAAGTGCCTAGCATAACGTCCTTGAGCCGACTGAATCGACTTTCAGTCTGCTGAGTCTCCCTCTGAATTGACTTTAGACCAGATGAAGCGTTGTCATTTAGCTTGACCTGCGTGGCTACCTTGGCTGGAATCTTCCGGAGAAGCTCCTCATAGTTGATGACCTCGCCACGTTCAGCCTTAGCTAACAGTTCAGTTTGCTGTTTCTTAGGTAACTTATGGAGGATTGTCTCGAAGTTCTTGATTCCGGCTGTTTCAGCGTCCGCCACAAGTTTGACTTTGGTTTCTTTCGAAAACTTGCGGTCCATGTCGTTCTTGAAATCAGACACCGTTTCTTTGGCCTTACTAGTATTTGACTTGATGGATTCGTCCATCTTGTCACCGGCGGTTGAACCAATACCATGCAGAACTTCATTAGCTCGATCAGCATCAGATTTAATGCTAGGAAGATCCATGTCGAAATCAATTGTAATTCTTCCATCTGCTGCCATTTATATTTCCTCCTTTCCTCAAGATTTTTAATTAACGTGTTGCTTCATTTTTTAGTGCAGAGAAAATATCATTCATGGCAGTATCTTGGACTTCAACGGACCGATTATCATCGAGTTCGTAGTACTGTTTGAGCTCCATCATATTAGCGACCTCTTGGCCTTCCATACCCTGAGTATCACGCATCCGAATACTTAGGATTCGCCTGAAATACGTTTTGTCATTAAGTCCGGCCATCAAGGCCTTGAACTTGTCCCAGTGCAATTTGCCCTGTTGCTGAATCAAGTCGATGCCGTACTGTTCAACAAACGATGAATAAATGGCGTCGGCATCCTGACTATATGAGTAGTACCTAATTGGATCACTGGTGCCCACACCTGTATTGTCCTCGTAGTGGCCGTATGGCTCTTGATGGATGTAATCAGCAATCGCATCCACACCAGTCACTAGCAAATCAGAATCCAGCGCACAAGCATTGTAGAACATCTCAAATGCCATTGACACTTTGCCATAATCGTCAATCCCGTCATCTTCCAGAAGTTCATACCAACGCAGCACGTTGTCAAAACTCAGATCAAGCTCGTAGCGATGCCCCCTGTACTCAAATGAGTGCTCTAACTCCTTAGTTAGGCTTAACAAGGATCATCACCGCCGTTTGTTGTTGGTGTACTTCTGACGCCGCTTCTGACGATTCTTGACTAGGATGTTGGTTGACTCTTTATCCAGCTGATTGATGATAAAGGCCATTGCTTGGGTGTCCTCACTGTAATACTTGTAGATTCGATCACCCTCGCCTTCACCGATTACATCGTCGAAAAACTTGCGTGCTTTCTTACTAATTTGATCAAACTTGTCAAACACATATGCTTTCTGTTCATCGAGTGACATCTCATTTGCCTCTTCTGGCTTGAGCTTACTAATCTCGTCTTGCACGTCGAGGATTTCCATATTCACCTCGGCCACGTGTTTAGCAAAAGCATCGTTCATTGGAATAGAAACCTCTTGACCCGCAATAATGAAACTCTTTCGGTTTTGAATCCGTTCGTCTAAGTTAATTGCCATGATTTATTACCCCTTTAATTTACGTCTCATTTTTTACTCGTCTCTGTCTTCCATCAGTGCCTATTCGGCAGCTGTTACCGTAATTGCTGATGTACCAGACTTGCCATCAGCTGTTGCAGTGATCGTTGCTGATCCAGTCGCTACACCAGTGACCGTCCCATCACTTGCAACCGTGGCAATTTTCTCGTCACTCGACTTATAAGCAATCGTCTTATTTGTGGCATCATCTGGTGCTACCGTTGCGGATAATTTAGTTGTCTTGCCGACTTCTACGCTGGCCGTCGTAGGTGTAACTGTTACACCCGTGACGGCTATTGTTTTGGGTCTGGAGTGTCCTCCGTAGAAGCTGGTTCAAAGTCAGGCTTGCCGTTGAACACAATAACAACTGAGAACGTCTGCTTGGCTCCTGGAGCACCACCAGAACTCACAATGCTAGTCAATGTGATTACACCAGTGATCGTATCTCCTGATGGTTGAGTCCAACGGAACAACGTCTTGAGATCGTCACCGATCGCTAGTTGCTTGGCCGCAATGTAGTCTTGGGCCGGATCACCTTCCAGACGATTACCAGCCAGTGTGAGTTGCAGACGCTTAGACGTCACATCTGACGTTCCAAACCCTTCACCGTCGTAATATTCGTCGTTGGTGGTTGTGTCGTTAGCAGCAGGTGTTGAGTTGTTAATACCTGCCGCCAAGGGCTTCCATTCAGCCTTGTCAACATTGCCTAGGCTGGTCTGCCCCGAAATATCAATTTCGAATTTGTTCTTGTAGTTCAGCGTAAACTTACCAATTTTCCCAGTAGTTGCCGCGTCTTCATTTACAATTGCCATGAGTTATTTACCCCTTTTCATATTTGTTGCATCCGACAAAAACAGCCATGTCTAGTGCAAACGTTGAGTTGCCTTCGGTATCCTGCATAATTAATGCGGGAGCACTAGAGACAGTCAACGATTGAAAGACAAAGCTGTTGTCGTTGCTATTAAGTTCAGTTAAGCCATCCAAGTATTTCTGGATAGCAAACAGGCTTTCACCTGCTGATTCTTGGTCATTCGTACGTATGGTGATTGAGTAGTTGTACCGCCAGTCTTGATTGCCAGCGTAATCCTCATCAATCACTGCACTACCAGGAGCCGGAACTAATCCAATGCCCTCGTTTGGGATCAGATAGCCCATCTTGATTGCCACTCCGGTATTGGCCTTAATGGCATCAAACAGACGTTGCTCAAGATCCATTCCAGTTGGCCCCCTTCACAAATGCTTCTGTGACTTTATTCATGAGCTGTTGATCACCTTTGAGACGTAAGTCCCAGCGCCCAGATGTACCTGGTTCACGATAATGGCTGGCTGGCGCTTGAAGGTAGAATTGCCTTCGTGCATACGGCATGGCATACACGATGTCACTACCATCAGTATTCACATTGGAATACTCACGCAAATCGCCACTCTGCTTGGGCACAAACTGCTCCATGGCTTGGTGTGCATCACCGGCTGCCGCTAAACGTCCCATGCGCAGATTGGACTGCGTGAACTTACTCTCAAATCCACCTAGATCAAACCCAACATGTACAGGCATCACAGCACCTCCAGTTCATACGACCACAGCTCATTACTAAATGGATCACGATTGTCCACGATCGTCTGTAATGCGTAATCGTGACCCTCAAACGTGATCACCGACTGGTAGTTGTCCTTAGACAATACCGGCATCGGTGAGCTAACTCCGGCATACAAAAAAACAATCGCGTTAGCTACTAGCTGGCGATTGTCGTTGGTACCGGAATAGATTGTTTGAGGTTGAAACACGCAGTTATTTATAGTTTGATCAGGCTCATATTCAGGTTTACCCCAATCATCAGTCTGACCTGTTGACTTTCTCAATGTAATCTGCTGATTTGCCATACTTTTAGGGAATTTAGGTATCATAACCAACCAACTCCCTTATATAGCAAACCTGTTCTAGCTAGATAACGCATTGCAACAGTATAAATACCCGACTTTCCAGATGTGACATTGCTTACTGTACCAGACTGCTCAATACGAGTACGTCCAACACTAACGCTGCTGATTTGCTGTTGAGTAAGTTCATACGGTGTACTTGCTCCACTCTCTTGTGCAAAATCACAATGTAAAGCTAATGCACGCTTGAAGAACTTCACTCTAGTGCTGTCTGTATCTTGTTGAATGTCATTATCCACGTAGTAAAAATGAGTTACAACATCGAACAAAGGCTCAGTGTTGCTTTCAATCTTCTTAAAAGCATCCTCATCACTTATTTTTGTGTAACCCATCTGTTTATACTCATCAAAACTTAGGTAGGCCATTTATATGCCTCCTTAATATTAGTTGCTTGATCCGCCTGATGCTGCGCCTGATGCTGGTTTAATTTGAACAATTTTTGCGTCGTTCATGATAGCTACGCCATAATGCTCATCAGCATTAACTTTTGTAAGCTTGTAATCAATATCACGGGCTGTTTCCAATGCAATCCCACGCTTAAGGTATGTTTTCATTGCCCCTGGAAGTGCAGCAATACCATAGCCAACTGCCAATTTGCGTGTACGGACAATCTGCCAACCGAACAGCTCACCAAATGCTCCAGTAACTAAAATGGAATCGCCTAATTCAGTTGCACGAGTCCAATCCGCGGCTGCGAGCTTACGTAAAGCATTTGCATCTTTAGGATTCAAGAATAATACGCCCGTGGCTGTATCATCTGTTTCGGTATTGAAATCAGATGTTGAGTCGATCATCTGGCCTGAGATAGCATCAGGCAAGTCCAAATCAATTGCATGTTGAACAACAAGTGGAGCTGTCTTAGCAGTCGCCAAAATATCGTTGTCAAGTTTAGACCCAATGGATAAGCCTAATTGACGAGTTCCCTCACCAACTGGGTCACCATAACCAGAAAGAACAGCCTCATCGGTCAGCTTTACACCAATACCAGCTTTCTTAATGGTTACTTTTTGAGTAGCGGTAAGCAACTGGTTGTACTGAATTGCAGCACCTTCTGCGACATCTTGCGCATCTCCAATATATTTGTAACGTGGTACTGTTACCGTATCGCCTGGACGCCCCTCAAGTGTTGTATCAATAGGAGCAATCGAAGTAAACCGGATTGATTGTGGTAATTGTGCCTGAAGCATAGTAGCCATAACTTCCGGGTCAATCATTTGTGCTAATTGTGTTAAATCAGCCATATAGTATCATTTCCTTTCTATTTATCTGCTTCTGCCTTAGCAGCTTCAAAAGCTTTAGGATTAGATTGTTTAAAATTAAGCATTTGTTGATAATTCATTTTAGAAATATCGTCTTTTCCCGTGTCCCCGCTCGGATTGCCACCAGCAAAAGCATTAACCTTTGTGTTCTGATTCTGATTATCTTCTTCTACTTCAAACATGTACGGATCTGATTCTTGAATACTCTTGACTTGATCTTCTAGCCCAATCAAGTTATCTCCGTCGACTGATACCTTGTCAGCATCTAAAAGCGCCTTAACAGCCTTAGGATTCTTAGCTTTAGCATCACGCAAGTAAGTGTCAATCTTGAACGCTTTATTTTGTTCAGCCAATTTGCCTTGATATTCTTCTTTAGTCTGCTTATTAGTATCTTGCAGTGACTTAATTTGCTCTTTCAGCTCTTCATTGTCACCAGCGGACTTCTTAAGCGTAGCTAACTGACCGTCTCGTTCGTCAATTTGAGACTGTAACGATTCAGTCTGACTGTTTGCCTCTTCCAACTTTGCCTTAGCATCAGTCAATTCCGTACGTGTTTTCCCGTACTCTGACATAACTTTTTCTGCTGCATCACCCTCGATACCTAATTGTTTTAAATCTTCGCGTGTAAGCGACATATGCAAAATCCCCTTTCGTTTATTTACGTGATTACGATCACGCCTAGTTGATTGCATAAAAAATAGACCTTTTAACGCCGTGTCTGGGGCGAATTGTTATTTGACTATTCTTTCTCTAGCGTACTGTCGTGCTAAGAAGTCGTTGTTCTTGACAATATCCCTTAGTTTACCTTGATAACTACTTATAGTTGACTTAGCTGCACGTTGGCCTTGTTCATCTTTCAACCCGTTAGCTAGTTCCAGCTTATATTTAGCAGCTCTGATTGAGCGCTCATAATACCGTTGCTTTTGTTGAATATCAGCATTCTTTTGTGCTTCTTCTGGGTCATACTGCTTTTGAAAGTTATGAGATACGCCCTCAACATACGGGTATAAATCGTGTCGGCAATTCACACCTTGAGTTCCCGCAGCAGTACCGTAGCCATGATTGTAAATTGAATCGTACTTGTCGTTATAATCAGGACTTTCAGGGGCAACAATATTGACTACATGTCCTTGGATATAAGCACACGCTTGCCTAGCGGCTGGGTGACTACTCATTACAGCTAGTGGACTATTAAAGTCTTTCATGGACTGAATACGGACGTCATTGAACGTTCTATGAGCTGTCGAAGTAATAACCGTGCGAGTATATCCCTCAAGTGACCATTGATGACCACCTTTATCAACTAAATTGGATTTAATACCATTTGCACGCCATTTATAGATGTTGTCGGCTAATGCTCTTTCAGGTGTTTTAAGTCCTGTTTGAGCTTCTAGCACTGTCTTATTAACAATCTCTTGGAAAGCCTTGTCAGCGCCATTTTGTGAGTAATTAGTGGTTAATAAAGTCTGATTGACGTTGTTATCAATATCTTTGAACGTTTGGTGTGCATAGCTATTAATCAAGCTATGAATATCTTTGCTAATTTCGACTTTTTTATTGAGCATACTTGATAAATCACCATTTATTTCATCAGCAACTTTCAATCCGTCAGCCTGAATAAGCTCACGTATCTTTTTTTGACTAACCTTTGAAGCTTTTGACACCATTTTTATAGTATCGTTGGTCAATCCACCCATCTTAGACAACATCTTAAGCCGCCATTCAAGTATATGATCGCTGTCAGTCAGTAGAGATCGAGTGTCATTAGATATATCAACTATTAATTTGAATATGTTCTGTTGTAAATCAGCATAATAATCAGCAATCTTATTTGCCTTGTTGTACATATCATCTGACGTAACCATTGTTATTCACTCCCAAAAGTGCCTAATTCAGCTTGTGTTGATGGTTCTGGTGTCTCAGATTTAATCTCGTCTAGCCATTCGTCAGCTTCAACATCACTCAAACCATAGTTGCGGATTAAGAATTGCTTAGTTGGCAATGCTCTAGCGGTCAAAGCTTTCAAATCTTCTTCGAGCTGTTTGTCTTTATCAACAAACACACCATCATCAAAACTAATAGTCATTCCCATATCATCAGCAGATTCTATCTCAAAACTAAACAATGGCTTACCATCATCATAGAATTGGCTCGCCTGCGCTAATTGAATAATAGCAACCGACAATGCTTTGATAACTTTTTCCACTTGTGTCAGATAACTAGATCTCGTCTGATAAGTCATTGAGTTATTAGAAACAACCTCGGTTGCAGTCTTCACACCGTCATTTGCATAACTGAATGTGCCAGCAGACAACCCGATTTGAGTTTCAAATTTCTTGATTGCATGATCCATTGCATCTTTTAACTGAACAATGCGGAAGTTAGTAGTTAAATCTTGTATCTTATCTGAATCGGAACCGCCTAATCCTTCGTACACTTGCTCATCTGTATCAAAGTAAGGCTTATGAACATCATTGTCATATCGCAAATAATTTGCTGGTACAGATACACGTTTCCTACCTAACTTAATTTCTGAATAGGTCATGTCGTTAACCATGTTGATGTCGTCCAGCTGGTCTTTAGCATTATCAACAACGCCAACACCAAGCGGGCTTTCAAGATTACAGTTATTAGCACCAGGGCAACGGAAATATGCAAACATAGGAGCAATTAAGCCTGTCATAGTCACACTTTCCTGTAAATCATCATAAATAGTATTCAGTGGCACTTGAATGCCAACTTCATTTTTAGATGTTGACCGATAAAGCTCGTTAGTGATGTTGTAAATATCATTGCCATTTTCGTCCTTATCCCATTGATGAAATTCAAGTAGCGTATAGTAAACTGTTTGATGTCCTTCAATTCGCTGAGTCTTACTAGCAATCGCACATTCTGAAATATCATTTGTGTTAGAGCGCAACGGATAAAACTGGTCTGCTCTTACCCAAGCCAACTTGATTTTGTTGTCAGCCACATAAGGTCGGATAACAAATCCGCCTGCTGCCACACCTTTTTCAAGATTGGTCTCAAACAGATTAAAGAAGTCGTTCGACTCAAACACGCTGTTCATGAACTCGTTCAGCGCTTTATCTTCATAAGATATCTTGCACTTCTCGTTAAATACGATGCTTGCTATCCTACGAGCAGACGTTTTAGTCATGTTGAGTGTTCGTGGAGCACGTTTTTTAGTTACAGCACCCTCTTTTTCATCGCCAATGGCCTTATAATCAACTTTTGGGAACTCGTTCTTGTAATAATTAAAAGCAACTCTAATACGCTCATATTCGTCTTGTGGAATATTGATTCGATCATCATCAGTGATATTAGTCAACGATTTAACCATGCCTACATTTGCACCTGCCTTTCTAAATAGATTTTTAATACGTTCAAACATTCAATCACCTACCATTTGAGTTTGAAGTCTCTTAAGTTATCTAGCACCACATACTGAAACGCATCACAAGTGTGGTCGAACTCTTTGATAACTTGTGGCTTGCCACTTTCCAGTGTGTCTTCTTTCCAGCGATATTGTTGGTGCTGCTTAATAAATATTTCGTTTTCAGGAATATCAATATAATAAAAACGCCCAGACGCTAATAAGTTCTGGACGTTATCTATCATTTGCTCTTTACCAACATTCTTATTCACATGATGGTAGCTTTCGTTGTAAATCTTTTCTTTTTCATGGTCTAACGCAAAATCAGACGTCGCGCTATCAGCCGACATTTTCCAAAAAGACATGTCATACTTCTTTTGCCATTTCTGCTCAACGTCATGTAGTTCTCTAGCAAAATCACTAGGTGCTTTCTTGTTAGACTTGCCAACTGGCGAATAGTAGTAAGTGTTCAGCAAGACAACATTATCTTTGTTCGTTAAGCCCACACACAATTCAGTAGTCGCTGAAACCTGTTGCCCACTATCTTGCCCAGTGTAAATGTTAACCAAGTATTCATCGCCTGGTATTTCTTTGATCGGGTGGAATAAAGTCATGTTGTATATGTTTGTGCCTAGTCCAACTGCCTCGCCTAGATAGAGATACCTGTAATAGTCATAATCGTTCTTCTTAATACGATTAATTTCATCAAGTACCTGCCCACCAATAATTCCTAATTCATCGTCAAGGTAACTAGATGAATCGACTAAGTAGTTTTCATTTCCGACAAGCGTTTCAACCCACTCGTTTATCCATGAATAAGGATTACGAGGCGGGTTATAACTCCAAAAAAAATACACCTTATCAGCTAATTGGTGTTTTTGACGCATGAAAGTGATATTTGTTTGGTCAAATTCTTCTGCACTATCAAACTCAGCAGCCTCTTCGTACCAAACAGCAATAATATCGTTAATGTCATTCGATTTTAACTTTTGAAAGTCATCTTGGCCATAAAAGTAAAACGCTGATCCAGTTGCTTTATGGATAATTCTGAACGGAGTAACTTTCAGGTCAAATGCCCACATTATTCCAAACTTTCGCAATGCCCACTGTATCTTCAAAAAAGTTGAATCACGTATTGTATTACCCACTTTGCGGATAACTACAACATTTGCTTTCTTGCCACGCATAATGTACCAAATCATCATGTAAACTAGCTTAAGAGCTATCACAGAGGACTTGAAAGAGTTACGACCGCCCTTAAGCACGTTATACGGCTTTCTAGTAGTCCATACTCGTTTGAAGTGAGGCTGAACTTCTTTCTGTATATCAATCGTCGGTGTCATTGCCATCACTCTCCCAACGGTCAACAATGTTAATTGGCTGTGTTAACTCAGTGCCGTTCTTTTTAGCCTGTTCAGCTTTAATTTCAGCAATTTCTGCTTCCGCTTCAAGCTTACGGATTTTAGCAGCTTTAATTGCCTGCTGATCACTAACTAATTTAGTCAGTGCATCAAGTGCTTTCTGTTTGTCATACAACTCAAGATCAATCTCACCTTTGTCAGTCTTAACCTTTGAAATAAGTGAGGTATCAACCATACTTTGGTCCTTGAATCGCACCTCGTGCTTCGTGTGCATCGCAGGCTCACCAGTATTGGGATCAGTAACCTCTACGTAATCGTAATGACCGTTGTTATCAATGAACGGCCCATTTTTACGATAGAGGCGTTCCCAGATAGGCGTGTCGGTCGTCACAAAATTAACGTAGTCACCCATATCAGCAAACGCCTGCTTGGCATACTCGTGGGCAATGTCAACAACAGTTAGATGAAGATCATATGCAACCGACTTTTTGAGTTCAGTCAGCTGTTTTTGAATACCAGTATTTACCAGTAAGGCTGGCCCATTGGTGTTGGCCGTTCCATAGTTCACACCATACGCTTGCATATAAGCCCAAGTCGCGTTGAACCGTTGCAAATAGTACAAACAGAACATCTTTTGCTTGTCAGTAAGTTCATCATTACCTGCTAATTCTTCCGTGATATTTGAAAAGGAACGTTCCCTTTGCCCATTGGTAACGTTCCCTTTACTTCGTTCCTTTTTATTTACTCGTCTTGTGCTATCAGAATCCCAACCATCTAATGATTTCCACTTGCGAACTTGACTAGGCGGTTTACCTAATTTAGCAGCGATATCTTTCAATGGTATTTTCTTACTAGATTCAAGCCACATTCGTTTCGCTTCATCACGTGCCGGGTCTCTTTTACGTGCCATTACATATCACCACACCTCCGTTTTATTGTGAGAATTATCATTATAATTTCATTACTTTATCCTTTCGAGCATATCTTTTGATAATTTAAGTACATGTTTGTTATCCTGACAGCGGACACATATTACATTTTCAACGAAGGGAGATTCATTTATGACTCAAGAAGAAAAGTTTGAGAACAAAAAGGATCAATTAGCTGGTAAGGCTAAGGAAGTCGGTGGAAAAGTTACTGGTGACAAAGAATTGGAAGCTGAAGGAAAATCTCAGGGTGTGCTTGGTAAAGCTAAGGAAAAACTTGACGATGCAAAAGATACGGTCAAAGGTGCCGCAGAAAATGTCAAAGAAAAATTAAGTAATAAAGATGAATAATTAATGTAACGTAGACGGAGTTTGTGTGGGTACTCCGCCTTTTTTGTGCACTTTTTTATGCATATTAAAAGCGCCATGCTGTTTAGCACGACGCTTGTCTTGTTTGATGGCCTTGTCAGCACGAGCAATCATATCACGCTCAAACTGGCAGCTGACTAAGCCATAGTCTGTTTGTTTCATGTTATTCACCTATTGTATTAAAAAAGTCGCCCCTGCTAAGGCGACCAAATATGAAACCCATCGTTGACGCCACGGGTCAGAAGGGAGCTTTCCCACCTCCATGTGTGCCGTGGCTATGATTCAGGTGGGGATCGAACCCACATTTTCCGTCTTACCAATTAAACGACTGAATCACGTTGATTGATGTGTGTATTGCTGGAATGTACGTTTCATTTATTTGCTAAAGGAGAAAAATAAGTAGTTAGTGTGGATAACTGCTTGGCGCGGTACCTATCCACCAATCAACACTACTAGCATAACTCAAAAAATGGTGCTGTGAGACCCAACTTAGACCCAAAATAGACCCACTTTTTTACGTTTTAGCTGTTTTAAAGACCTGTAATTCCTGAATCCCATAAATTTCGGCAAAGGTTAAGCAAGCATTGTGCCACCGTCTCCGATAGGTTTCCTTTGGCATATTATTGAGCTTAATCATGATTGCTTCGTTGGTATCACCCCGCAAGTACTTATCGTGTAGAATAGTCCGCAACTCGTTATCTTCGATTGATTCAATCGCATAGCGGCAATTCAATTCGACTTGTTGTGCCTCAACATGGCTAACATATTCTTCCTCTACGCGGTTATCATAGCTATCCGCTTTCGGCATACCGTCCATTGATGGTGATCGTAATAACCCAGCTTCTCGTTTAGCCCGCATCCGATAATGTGGGTAATTCTTTAACAATCCATCAACGTTTTTAATTGTTTGTTCCTCATCTACTTCTGGCCAAAATGACACAGGTACCACTCCTTTGAATATTCCATTATCATTAAAATAGCGCTATAATAAGTTTTGTGGATAATTTAAAAGTGGTACCGATAGTCGTCTCATGCCCGAGACGGCTATTTTTTATATTTCTAATACATAAATTTTATTATGATAATTTTAGTTGTTATCATTTAGTTTATATAAGTAAACATGTTAGACTTTAATTAATCAGATAAGGAGGCGTTCCGTATGACTAAAGATAGTAAAACTAGATTCAACTGGTTACATCTCATTATTTGGATTGTAGCAATTCAGATAATTGGCGGTCTTTCCGCCCTTTTTGCAGGAGACATAAAAAACATCTATAATCATCTATCCGTACCTCCCCTATCGCCACCTAACTATTTATTTGGCATTGTATGGCCAGTTTTGTATGCTTTAATTGCCATCTCTGGATATTTGATTTACCGTAGTAGTTACTCTAAACATGATAAAACTATGAATTATTCTCTGTTTGGAATTCAACTATTTTTAAATTTCATCTGGAGTATTGTATTTTTTAATAATTTGCAATACTGGATTGGCGTCATAATAATCGTTATCTTGGATATTATTGTGCTGCTATGTGTAACTAACTTTTATAAATCAAGTAAATTAGCCGCCTATTTACTCATTCCGTATTTTATTTGGATACTATTTGCCACATACTTGTCTATTGGTGTGGCCATATTAAATTAACCATTTTCAGTTTCTATTTATCCAAATATAGATGTCATTGAAGTCACTATTTAAATTAATAGCGGCTTTTATTTTGCTGAAATTTTAACTAGTTATGCTCGTCTTTCTGCCTCCTTGAATGGATCATCAACGGTTATCTGACTTTTGATCTGTCCCGTTTCACCAACTTCAACCACGTGAATCTGTTTTAAATTGCCACCCGGCTTGATGCCCATTTCGGCCAGTCTATCGATTGAAACAACGGTTAAAGCAACGGCACGATCTTTACTCTGTTCAATCACTTTGCTGAACCCCATCCCGTAACTTGCCTCAGCTTCCTCTTCCAGAATATCGTCTTGCACGGTCAAAATGATATTATCAATCGGGCTTGGCACCGTAGCAATCCAAGCTCCGAATTCATTGATTTTTTTAATTACACCTGCTGGATCATTCATGATCTTCCTCCAATTCCACGATCACCCGTGGATTCTGTTTGTCTGTTTCAAAGTGGTGTTCGATGTCATGAACCTGTTTCCGACCGTCGTTCTCGATCAACCCCGCAGCCATCATACCGTCCAGAATGAACTTGACTGCAAACGCCACATTGTCCGGATCCTTCTTGTTGTTCTTAGTCACCCACGTGATATGCAGATTGAACGGTGGCTTGACGTCTAGTCCCAGGTTCATGGCCCCCATGACGGCGTAGCAGCATGTTTCAGTGGCTATCTTCTTGGACCGGCCCCCAGCGTACCTGTTTTGCCGATTAGAGCCGGTGTACTCGTTCAGGCTCGGTAACTCACCTGGTATCTCAAATGTGTGCGTATGGGTCACTGCGCCACCCGCATTGCATCGTCTGCGATTGCCTCAGCATCCAACTGACGGATCACAGTCTGAGTTGCGACTGATGGAGTCCAGTTATCCACGAACTCACACGCCGTTTCAAAATGGCGCTGACGAAGCTGTGAACGAGTCCGAATACCCGTGACCTCGTTAACACCGTGATTGATGTCCTTGTACAACAAGGCCCGTTGTTTGGCGTTGAGTGATAAATGGTGCACCATGATGTACGTATTAACTGCCTTGCCGATCTCATGACTGAGGTAGTTGTACTGACCAGGATCAAGTGCTTTGTCTTCCTCCAGTTTGGTAACGCGATCGTCCAGCTCAACAACACCTTCTGCAGCTAGTTTGAGCTGTTCAGTGGCCGTAAGCGGGCGTTTCTGTGGTTTCGGTGCGAAGTAGTTCTCCTCCAGCTCGTCAAACATGTCCCAAGCTCGATCAGTTCCCAACATTTTCGAATGGCGACCAGCACCGCGGCGGGTCCATAAAAACAGTTGATTGGCATTCTTTCCAACAAGGTCGAAATTTTCGACCCTGTTCTTGAACTCCTTGAGCCGTGGTCCCTGAAGCAGATAGTAATGTTTGCCATCTTCGAACTTGTCACGATTGTTGGAGAAGTTCTGCTTGATCTGTTTCGGTGTCACTTCGTAGAACTCTGCCAATTGTTCAGTAGTCAAAATCAATTGATCGTTGTACTTAACTTGTTTTAATTCGTTCATGTTCTAAGCCTCCTGTGTTTGTTCTTGTTTAAGCCGTGCCATCTGAGCTTTGAGAGCATCCTTTGTAGCTTCATCAACTGGTTTAGTCTCGTGCTGATACCCGTCTTTTGCCCATTCAGGCAAAGTCTCACGTGACTGTGCCTTAGAAGACGGATGAGAAGACTGTTTGCGCATATGCTCAGCATCTTGTACATCAACTTGGGCCATAGTTTTGACATTGTGTTTAATCCAATTTTTCATGATGCCCTCAGCATAGCTGTACTGCTTGTTGTTAGTTGCAGCACGTCTCATAGCCTCAATGACAAGCTCAGGTGACCCAAAATCTTTAACCCATTCAGTAATGTTTTGAGAATTCACTGAATTCAAAGCTCCAAAACATTCTTGATAAATTGCATATGGATCGGCAGCGTCATCAGGCGTACCTTGCGCACTATCATTCTGATGTTGGTTCTGGTTATGGTTCTGTGATGGTTCTGGTTCTGGTTGCGATATCGTATCGCTACTGTATGGATACCCTATCGATACAGTATTTTCTTTTCCAGATAAAGTATTTTCATCATTGACCTTTGCCCGAATAGGATATTCGTAATGTAGTGCCATCCTGATGACTTGGTTTTCAAATTCATGGCTTTTTATACTTTCAATTTCCTTGTCGATCACTTTTGCAACCTTTGGCGAACGAGCTGAATTATATTTCAACCAGTTCTCAATCATGATCTCGTTAGTTGATTGATCGTAACGGACACGTCCGGCCTTGATGAAGTGTTGTAGGGCTTCATTTACTTCTTTCCGGCTTAGCCCGGTTTCAAAGCACGTGTAACGAGGCGAAAACTCATAAACACCGCTTTGAGTGGTCTTAGCATTAGTTAATAGGTACATCCATAGCAACTTTTCAGTTGGTTCGAGTTCACTCACCCAGTTGTCTTGCCATATAGTGGTATGAACTTGTCTGTAAATAGCCATAGGCTACTCTTCCTTCTTGTCAGTTGACCCTTGTGTTTCTGGAGCAACATTTTCTTCTTCGGCTTCAACTTCTTGAACATCTTGAATCTCTCCGGTTTCATGATCAAATTCTTGTGGTCTCTCGTCCTTAACAAAAGCCTGCTGCATCTCAATACTCATAATTCCCCACTTACTGATTAGATTGCGGAGAACCGTCTTGAGTGCCATTGCATCAAAGTTTGATTTCCACACACCAGTTGGATCAGTTTTCGAGGACATCTTGCTGAATTTCTGGCGATGGCTGTTAATCTGATCGTATGTCCAGTAGGTAGTCTTTTCGAATCCGTTAATCAACTGAAAATAGCCAACATATCCGGCCGGTGTCTGATTATCATGAGAGGTGCCACTCGACTCGTATTCCAGTTCTTCGGTAAGTGGATTCCACGACTTCACCTCATCGTCATAAACGGGCAAGGCGTTGATGTGCTTATATTGGCCTGTCCGTAGTGCCAACTGAATATAGCCCTTATATCCCATCTGCGGTTGCGCTTGGCCCCGATATGGGACGATGTACATGTATCCTAAGTTCGGATCAATAGGTAAGTCTAAAGTAGCGGCTACCATTGCCGATGCAACAACGGACATTGCATCTACGTGTTGCAAATCTTGATTGCTATTGACCAAATTCGTAATACTAGCCATAAACTGCGGCGCCTTAGCTCCCATTACCTCATCGAAACGATTTTTGATACTGTCTGACCGCATGAGATTTTTAATCATTGAAGTCGGTGATCCTGCTTGATTTCTTGAATTTAGTGCTCCACTTAAACTATTCATCATGATTGCTTCTCCTTTATTCTGAGTGTTCGTGTGCCTCGTTTATTCGCATGGTAGGTAATATTGAAATGCTGGGTCTCACCACCAGATGCGTCGCCGAGAGCCTGCCGAATTTCATTGTCAACAGTTTTCACATCGCTGTTTAGCGCATCAATCGTTTGCTTTGCCTGATGACGATTTCGAAGTTGAACGTCAAACTTACTTCCTAAATCAATGAATTCGCCATCGTCCTGTGGGTAGAGTGCTCTAAGAGTGGCGGTCGTGCTGTCTGTTCCATCAGTTGGCGGTGGGGTCTTGCCAATCATGTACTGATTCCACCAGCTGATAAGCTCATCCTCAATCTCGTCAATAGCTTTCTGGTCACGGTTAATTTTTGTAATTCCAAAGTGATGGCCACCCACCAGATATGCAAAATACGCATACGGTCGATTCAGTACATACATGTAGTGCTGAATTTGTGTTTGGTAGTAAACTGGGATGTTTCCATCCGCCCATTCCGTGGCCTTGTACTCTGTGGCTGTTTTGATCTCTAAGAATCCAGGTTCTCCAGCAATATCTCGATCGATGTTTGCAGTCAAAAATGGGTGCTCAGGTCGATAGAACATCTTATTCTGGCGATAAACATATTTACCAGTTTCTTCAGCGAACTTGTGAGCAATGATCGGTTCCATGATGGTGCCCCACTCTGTAAACTCTGAACCGTTTTCGTCAATCGGCAAATAGCCCATTTTGTCAGTCCAAACCGTGTAAGGCGACCGCCACGGCGATAGTCCAAGGATGGCAGCAACATCCGAACCACCAATACCATTACGCCGAGCCTTTAACCATTCAATGTGACCCATTCCAGCCGTTGAGTGATAAGGAATTTTAGATGGCATTTGAATCATCCTTTCTTTCTGCACCCATTAAACGGGCAGCTACATAATCTCCAGACTTTTCAATGACCATGCTTAAGATGTTTCTAAGCTCCTGCGGTGTGCGTAATGCAATGTAGTTATCAAGTGCACCATCACGAAGTTCGTCGGGCGTAATGTCGAAATCTGGAAAGATTAATCGTGTTTCTAGTGAGTATTTATCTTCTAATAGATAGCGTTCGACTGGTGTTGGCCAATCTGATGGCTGTCTTTGTTGTTTAACATCCATTGCAAAAGCCCCCGTTTCGATTTATGATAGGTGTATAAATTTGTTTTGTATGAGTTTATCCAGACGTTCGACAGTTGCCACTGTTGAGCGTCTTTTTTTGCGTCCTTAAACATGTTTCTGCTCCTTCCGATCAAATAGATAGTTGCCAGCTTTGACGACGCCAAACGCGATCCAGAACAACGCTAGCCAATTGATTAAGACTTGATTGCCTGTAACGAGTACGAGGCTGGTCACAGCTCCAAGAATCATATATAGCCACTTCATTTTTTCACCCCTCAATTAGACTCCAATCGCCTTTTTCCTTAGCGCGGATGTAGCGCGGATAATCCTTGTAGTATTCAACATACTTTTCGTGCAAGTATTTATCCCATAGCTGTCGAATTTCCGGATAGCGGTAAAGACGTTTATTGCCGCACCGTTCTTCAATGCGTTTCACATCGAATCGTGAAGTGAATTTCTCAATCGTCGATTTGCTGGTTCCTGTTGCTCTAACTAATTCTTGAATACTCATATCCCACTTGCTCATTTCATCAAGCTTGTTAGCAACGGCAATTGGAACTAATCGATTAACCGTTTCTTCAACTCGTCGGTTGATTAACTCTTCCACGCTATCCATTTGATCACCTCATTTCTGCATTCCATTGAGTTATTAGCTCATATGGATTAATTCCTCGTGCTTGGTCAGTCTTGATTAACCACAACATTTCAATTGCGATTTCCTGTGCGAGTTCTTTCGACCATTGCTTAATTTTTTCGGTGTCGCCATTAACAAGCAGTTCTTCAAATGCTGATTCATCAAGTTCTGTCCGCTCTCGTTCCTCAATTCGTTGCTGAAACTTGATAGCATATGGATCGTCTTGTAAGAACGACTGCCACTGCCTTGTACTATACAATCCAAACGCGTTGAAAAATGTTGCAGCAAACTCTTGGCTCAACTCAGTATTTCGTAAAACTTCATTAATTTTGGCAGCTACATCCACAGGCATCTTTCTGTCTGCTTGTTTGTAATTCGACAACGCTGTTTTATTGATTCCAATCAACTTGGCTAACGATGTTAGGCTTAATGCTCCGTTATCCATCAAACGGCTTGTTCGGTTAGTTAACTTCTTACTCATAACCATTTGTTTCAAACTGTCACCCCCTTTCGTGGATGATTGATATTTCAATTCACGGCTTTGAGCGAGACAATACAATCAAGCAAATGATTCAATAGCCATTTCGGCTACTTCATCTGCTACGCGGCCACGCTCGATGGTCAGCATATTGTTTAGTGTGTCCGTTCCAAATCCTTCAAGAAACGACCGCTTAAGGTCCGGACGGAAGGACATCAGGTCCTCTACTAGTTGTGATTTATTCATATAGTTACCTCCTCACTCATTTAAAATTGAATATCTATGTTCACCGCCAAGTGGGATAATAATCCAAAGGAGGTGAACGCAATGTATAACACGTACTTAATATCTTTTGATCCCGGAAAGAATAACTAGGAACTAGTTAAAAATCGTGCTCAACTACATCCAAGCGATCGATTCATCAAAGTATACGAAGGTGCAATTATTATCCGCACAATTGGTGATCAGCAATCGATTATCAAATCGTTGCAATCAAGCAGATGTCAGATGTTTTTAGTAGCACCTGTTAGTTACCCGCCATTAGATGGGGTTCTTAGCACCCCGGATTGGCAGTACTTACAGCGGAACATTTTCTAGTTTCGGAAAAGTTCTTTTCGAAGATCGTTACTGACAAGGTATTTTGGGATATGTTGTCATTGATGATCTTTTTTAAATGGTCAATATCATCTGATTCATAAACTGATCGATGATCATCGCCTTCGATTATCACTTTCATACGCTCACCTCCTTGGCGGTGGAATTGGTACGTTTTGTATCAAAATTTGGCAAAAAAATATCTGGGAACAGTTCTTTGATGTCTCGTCCAAAATAGCTGGCAAACTTAACAGCAGTTTTGCTGCTAGGATTCCGATTACCTTTTTCGATTTTTCGCACCGTAATTTCAGCCAGTCCAAGATCATCGGCAACTTGTGCTTGAGATAATTTTTTACTCAATCGTGCATTAATCAATGTTTCGCGTTCCATCTTTTCACCTTCTCTCTGATACATATCGTATCAATGGCTATATAATACACGATACAAATTGTACCGTCAATAGATTTTTGGTACTTTTTGTATCTTTTATAGATTTCGATACAATTAGTATCTATAATGATACATATAATATCAATTAAAAGGAGGCATTCATACATGCTCGGCGACAGACTAAAAGCACTCCGACAAGAAACTGGTAAAACTCAAGAGTCAGTGGCAAATGATTTGAAGTTGACCAGGGCCAGCTACTCCCACTTTGAAAATAATAGGAACCAGCCTGATGGGGAAACACTAATAGCACTTGCCAATTATTACAATGTAACAACTGACTACCTACTTGGAAATAATCAAACGCCAGAATGGGCAACTGAAAAAGATACAATTGATCTCGGAAACTTTTTAAATGACAATGCCAAATTCGCCTATAATGGTTCATCGCTTACCGATGAAGAAAAAGAAAAATTAAGAATTGCCCTCACCCAAATTTTTTGGAAACGGCACAAGCATGGAAGTGATGCGCATGAATGATCATCTTTACAAGTTAATTCGACTTATGTATAACCGGTACGGTACACATGACCCATTTGTGCTATCGGACAAATTGAATGTAGAACGCTATTGGAGCAGTATCGGACCAAATCCGCTTGGAATGACTTCATACGACGATGGTCAACCTATTGTCACTTTATCAGACTCCATCAAGGACAAGCCGCAGCGATACTTCGTTATGGCCCATGAATTGGCGCATATAGTTGAGCACGCTGACCTCGCAGCCTATTATGTGACAAACGATCTCAACAAGGGAAAGCTGGAATTACAAGCGGATAAGTTTGCCATTGCATTGCTTACAAATTTGTATGTTGATGAAGTCGGTGAATTGCCTGAAAAATACGATTCACTCGTTTATATGTACGGGTTTCCTAAATTGCACGTGTAAAATTCTTGGGAGAAATTTAAAATGATGACTACTATTGCTGTTATTGCATTACTTGTTCTTGCGTTAATTGGTGGATATAAAAGATACGTTGATTCAAATATGAACAAAAAAGTAAAACCAGAAAAAGTCTTCGAAAATAAGGCAAAAACGGAATTTATTGCTTTTAAAAATAGTAATTTTTACGTTGCTAGTTACGAAAATGGTACAAAGCCCCTTCCACTAAAAAATAATGTCTTCATGAATTTGAATAACAAAATATATATACCTAACCTAAGAAAAAACATTGACGGCCTGAAACCTGATCAAGTCAATCAAGCTGTTGATTACGCCGTAAGTCACGGTGGAAAGACAGCTAAAACTGCATTTGCTTTAACAGCTCCACAACCCCTAGCGGATAAATTAGGACTCAACAGTGTGAACACGACCTTGTGCATTTCTGATGACGAACCCTTCTTTTTCAGCAACGATCCACAATACAATCCATATAGAGTGTTAGGAATTGATTTTAATTCAAACTATAAGACCTCATATCAGACAAAAACAAAAGGCCGTTCTGGGAGTGCACTTGTTGGCGGTCTGGTCGCTGGCCCAGTAGGGGCAATGATTGGTGGATCCCGAGGCAGAAAGTCAACTACAACGTCAACGGAAAAAGAAGTTCCCTCTCGATGCCACTTGCATTTTGAAGACCAAACACACAAAGAATATGTGCTTCCATTTCTAGCATTGAGTAAACAGGTATCATTCTTGGAAGACCATTTTCTTTATTCAAAAGAATTCGAGAATAGTAACGATGTTCATACTGATAACGTAAACGAATTAAATACCGATAGCTCAAATAGTGATTCCACCGTCGACAAACTCCGTAATTTGAAATCTTTACTTGATGATGGAATAATCACTCAAGAAGATTTTGACGCTAAAAAGAAACAGCTACTTGATTTGTAACATATTGGGAGATGTAATAATTGAAAAAAGGTTTAACGATTGGTATTGCACTAATCACTACCCTATCACTTGCGGCGTGTGGGAACTCGCAAGCTAAATCTGATAAGGCTAAGAAAGATTCAAGTAGTTTAGTGGCTAAGAAAAAGGCA
>Ga0214872_100026_pt1 | contig 195179 bp, 176 predicted proteins | sample Stichaenrichm18X_FD_168614 | JGI IMG/M metagenome (GOLD analysis project Ga0214872, IMG submission 168614) | Xylose enriched microbial communities from anaerobic bioreactor in Madison, Wisconsin, United States - 18X | ecosystem: Engineered > Bioreactor > Anaerobic > Unclassified | place: USA... | reverse complement strand
GCTAGTGTGGTGATGATGGCTAGAAGGATATACCTGTTCCCATGCCGAACACAGAAGTCAAGCTTCTAAGCGCCGAGAGTAGTTGGGGGATCGCTCCCTGCGAGGGTAGGACGTCGCCATGCACGATAACCGTTAGTCGGAAGACTAGCGGTTTTTTTATTGTGTTCCATTAACGCGTAAATGACATGGTAGTTTACTGAACGTAGATCTGGGTTATTACCAAATTCATAAATTTCTCTAGTCTTGGGGCCACTAACGATGAACTGACGCGTATTTTAATTCAAAATAAAAGAGCCTTACGTCCCGCGTACATGGGCTAGTTATTGTAAGACTCTCATGCTATTCTAAATCGATTATGCTAATTCTATTGATATCCAACGGTGAGGTGCAGATCAGCGCTTGGTTGAACATACTGATGATCGTATAGAGCACCAATTACGTTAAAAATGGCTCTTTTAGTGTAGAAACCACTCCGAATGAGGTTTGAAAATTCATCTAAACGGTAAACCCGATCGCCGTACTTATCTGGAGTAATGTCACTAATCAACTGATCCAATTCAGTTAAATCATCGATCACCCAGCCAATTTTCTTTTGTGTCACAAGTGGTGCAAGGCACGATTTGGACCACACAATGCTTGGAATACCGGCTACCGTGTACATTGAAAATTTATGAGGCATGGCGAGTTGCATGTACTTACCAAACGCACCAGTGACTTGTGGATACGTCAACGAATCCCAAATTAAGCCAAAACTTCCTGACAGCATTTGGTCAACGTAGCTAGCGTCGTATTGGTGACCGGTGATATGGATGTTAGGAGCGACATCGTGCATCGTCCAACGTGCGTCAAAGTTCGGGGCCTCGATGTTGGCAACGGTATGGGCGAAGTCTGAGATAATGTTGAAATCGGTTTGAATATGATGACTCAACTGATTGAGATAACCGGCCTTGCCAGGGCTCCCTGCAAATAACAGCGTATTGGTTTTAGACTGTGGTGCGGGAACCTTTTCTGTATAGAATCCCCAAGGTCCATGAACAATAATGGGGCTCGTGATAGCAAAATTATCGATCATAGCCTGAGCCATTTCATTAGACTGTGTGATAATGGCATCGCACTGGGCAAGAAAGTCCTTTTCACGCCGAGACCCATCCATAAAAAAGTCGCTAAAATGGTGTTCCTGTGCGAAACGTAGCTCATGTCGAAATGACAGCAAATCGAATGTGATGCCGACTACTTTGACACCAAACACATGCTTAGCATGGTCAATGATTGTATTGAGATAGCGTTCGGAGATATAGAAAGTAGGGGTGGCGATTAGTAAAATATCATCTTGTTGGAGGCCACCGAGTAGGCCGTCCGTTCTCACACTGACACTTTGTTCGGGTTCATCGTCCCATCGAAAAGTATATATTGGTAATATTTTAACGTTAATTTCTGTGAAATACTTCTGTAAATCTGCTTGTAATTTGGGAATGGCGCCAGGCCCCGATGCGTTCGTGTGTTTTTGAACCGTTTCGACTGGCTGAAGATAATAAACCTGCATGTGTTCGCCCGCTTTCTGACTAATTAATTCCTATATTGCACTGAAATAAGCTGTTTTTCAATTACTTGGCTAATATTTAACAGCAGTGATTATGATGAATTTTCGTGAGTGGGTTGACGTACTCAGCTTGATGGATGAGTGAGACATTTGATGTCAATTTTACAAAGTTCGCCAGTTTCTTACCTGGAAGACGCGGATCATAATCTGCTGGTTGCGCTTCAACGGGCAGATTACAACCTATAATGGTAAAAATCAAGTTATGACGATAGACCTTAATTTGTGGTGTCACCCCAACGAATGAAGACGCTCTAAAATTCGTGATTGACAACCCTGTCGGTTTCAACTATCATTACACCTAATGAGCAACCTTTAAGATAGTCCAGCGAGGCTAAGAAGGATTCGGAGAATATTTAGGAAATATTTTGAAGACCTCTTAGTCGCAGTACGAGATTAAGAGGTCTTTTGTATTAATAAAGAAGGAGTGAGATTGGTGGCACACGAAGTTGTTGACGGATCAAGCATGCAAAGAGCATTAACACGGATTACCTATGAAATTATCGAACAAAATAAGGGTGTTGATGACCTGGTTTTTGTCGGCATTAAGACGCGTGGAATTTTCATTGCTAAGCGTTTAGCTAAACGGCTCAAGCAATTAGAACAAATTGAAATTCCAGTTGGAGAATTAGATATTACACTTTATCGAGACGACCGTCATGTTCCCGATTACCATCGCGAACCGGAAGTTTCTGCTGCCAATATTAATGTTGATATTAATGATAAGCATGTAATCTTGGTTGACGACGTGCTCTTTACTGGTCGGACAGTTCGCGCTGCCCTCGATGCTTTAATGGACATTGGTCGTCCTAAGAAAATCTCCTTAGCTGTATTAGTCGATCGCGGTCACCGCGAATTACCAATCCGTCCTGATTTTGTGGGGAAGAACATTCCTACTGCAATGGACGAACAAGTTCAAGTTGCCATGGAAGAATATGATGGTCACGAGGACGTCACAATTGAAAAAATAAAATAATCACTGAACCATTTAATTGTTTCCTGAGAGATACAAAACGGTACAGTAGCGTTTGATGCGGTGTAGTGGATGCATTGAACAATACAAGTGCAGTTTTAATCAGGAAATGATTAAAACTGCACTTTTTTGTTTGGCATTTAGAAAGGACGATCACAATGATGATAACGGAACGGATTCAACCCAATCTTGTAACAATCGATCAACTCGACGCCGAGGACGCCCTAGACCTCATTCATGAGGCACAAGCCTATAAGGCTGGTAAGACTGTCGAACTGAAACGGCCGGCATACGCTATGAATCTCTTCTTTGAAGATTCAACCCGGACAAAATCAAGCTTTCAAATGGCACAGCTTAAATTAGGCATGAAGATTATTAACTTTAATGCTCAAACAAGTTCTGTTAATAAAGGGGAGAGCTTGTACGATACGCTCAAGACGATTGAATCAATTGGAGTCGACATTGCGGTTATTCGCCACTCAGAGAATAACTACTACCGTGATCTATTAAAAAATCATCATTTGAATATCGGCATCGTTAATGCCGGTGACGGCAGTGGCCAGCACCCCTCACAATGTCTGCTGGACATGATGACCATTGCGGAACAGTTCCATTGCTTTCACGACTTAAAGGTCCTGATCGTCGGCGACATCAGCCATTCACGAGTTGCCCGTTCTAATGCCCAAATGTTGACACGTCTCGGTGCCAAGGTTTACTTTGCGGGTCCTAAGCAGTGGTTCGATGACGCCTTCACCCAGTATGGTGAATACGGCGAATTAGACGACCTGCTCCCCCAAATGGACGTTGTTAACCTCTTGCGGATTCAAAACGAACGTCTCGGCGCTGATATTGAAGTCGATACTGGTGATTATCACGAACGCTACGGCCTGACAAAGGCCCGTTACGACCAGATGAAGGAAAAGGCCATTATCATTCACCCAGCCCCCGTTAATCGCGGTGTGGAAATCGATAGTGACTTGGTAGAGAGTCCTAAATCACGTATTTTTACCCAGATGGAAAATGGGGTGTTTGTTCGGATGGCCATTTTGAGCCGCATTCTACGCTATCGGAAAGCTCTATAAGGAGAAATCAATGTCAATCCTATTAAAAAATGGTCAAGTGATTGATCATCACCAACTCATTACACAAGATATCTTAATCGATAATGGTGTCATTCAAGATAAACAGGGTCAAATCGAAACCGATGCTGATCAAGTAATTGATTTGCACGGGGCGCTCATAACGCCCGGCCTTGTCGACATGCACGTTCATTTGCGTGAACCCGGTTATACCAATAAAGAAACCATTGTGACGGGGGCGAAGGCAGCAGCTCACGGTGGCTTTACCATGATCGGCGCAATGGCGAATATTAATCCGACCTGCGATACCCCAGAAAAGTTTCATGCTCAGGAACAACGCAATGAAGCCGGAATTGTGAAGATCAAACAGTACGCGCCGGTGACACAGGGACGCGCCGGACATCAAGCAATCGACTTTGCGGCGCTTCATGAAGCCGGTGCACAGGTCTTTAGTGATGACGGTTCAGGCATTCAAGACGCGGCCGTCGTATTCGATGCGATGAAGCAACTGGCTAAGTTAGGCTTGCCACTGTGTGATCATGCGCAAGATGAGCAACTCTCCTTTGGTGGTGTGATCAACTGTGGTGATGTATCAGAACGACTGGGCCTTCCTGGTTTACCAGACATCAGTGAAACCGCACAAATTGCGCGTAACTTGATTATCGCGCAGGAAACTGGCGTGCACTACCATGTCTGCCACGTCTCAACCACCGAAAGTGTTGAATTGGTGCGCCAGGCTAAGCGACATGGTGTGAACGTTACCTGTGAGGTCACCCCACACCACTTATTACTAGATGAAGATGATATCAAGGAAGACGATCCCCAATTTAAGATGAATCCGCCACTGCGCGAAGTGACCGATCGTCAGGCCTGCATTGCAGGGTTGATGGATGGCACGATCGATATCATTGCGACAGATCATGCACCGCACACGGACGAGGAAAAGCAGCATGGGTTCTTGAACTCACCAAATGGCATCGTCGGATCAGAAACGGCCTTTGCCTTACTGTACACGAAGTTTGTGAAGAGCGGCATTTGGACGTTACAACAACTAGTGGACTGGATGAGCATCAATCCAATTCAAATTTTTAACCTCGATGACGCTGGTCAACTGCGAGTTGGGGACGCCGCTGATATTGCGGTATTTGATTTAACGACTGATTTTGTAATTGATGAAGAAAACTTCTTCTCGAAGGGTCACAATTCACCCTTTGTGGGAGATCACGTGAATGGATTAACCGTCCTCACCATGGTGGATGGACAAGTTGTGTATCGGAGGGGTACAAATGAGTAAAGCAAGGTATCTGGTGCTTCAAGATGGCACCGTTTATGAAGGACAAGCATTTGGCGGGGATGTAACCACTGCCGGTGAATTAGTTTTTAATACGGGGATGACCGGCTACCAAGAATCAATTACCGACCAATCTTATAACGGTGAAATTTTAATGTTTACCTACCCGTTAATCGGGAACTATGGCATCAACTTTGACGATGACGAATCTGTTGCGCCAACGACGGCCGGAGTGGTCGTTCACGAACTTGCACGCAAGGCCAGCAACTGGCGCAACCGTCTCAGCCTCGATGACTTTTTGAAACAACACGAAATCCCCGGTATTCAGGGGATCGATACCCGATCATTAACTAAGAAAATTCGACACCAGGGGGCGATCCGCGCGGCCATCGTGGATCACGTCGCCGACGCGGCTGTATTAATTGACGGGCTAACTGAAAAGCTCAAGCAGGTGGTGGCCCAAAGCAGCACTAAGAATGCCTATCCCAACCCAGCGACTGGTTACCGCATTGTGGTCGTGGACTTTGGTTTGAAGCACAGTATCCTCCGCGAACTCGCCAAGCGCGAATGCAACGTCACGGTCTTACCATCAACCGCTACGGCCCAGCAAGTGCTTAACTATCAACCAGACGGGGTACTGCTCAGCAACGGCCCTGGCGATCCCAAAAACGTGCCACATGCGTTGCCAATGATTCGCGAAGTGGAACAACAAGTACCGGTCTTTGGAATTTGCCTTGGCCATCAGTTGTTTGCGCTCGCCAACGGGGCCGACACCTTCAAAATGAAATTTGGTCACCGGGGTTTTAACCATCCGGTGGAAGAAATTGCCACGAAGCGCATCGACTTTACCTCACAAAACCATGGGTACGCCGTGGATGCCGCTTCGATTGAAAATACCGATCTCTTAATTACCCATCAAGAAATTAATGACCAAACGGTGGAAGGCTTACGACATAAGAATTACCCAGCCTTTTCCGTCCAGTTTCATCCAGATGCTGCGCCGGGTCCACACGATGCAAGTCACCTCTTCGATGACTTTTTGGAAATTATTGCTAGCAATCAACGTCAAAGGGAGTTAGAAGAAAATGCCTAAACGCGAAGATATTCATAAAATTTTAGTAATCGGCTCCGGTCCCATCATTATTAGTCAAGCGGCCGAATTTGATTATTCTGGCTCACAAGCCTGTCTCGCACTGAAAGAAGAGGGTTACGAAGTGGTCCTCATTAACTCTAACCCAGCGACGATCATGACGGACCAAGAGATTGCGGATCAGGTTTATATTGAACCCATTACTGCTGAATTTGTGGCTCGTGTGATTCGCAAAGAACGGCCGGATGCCATCTTGCCAACGGTCGGTGGTCAAACCGGCCTAAACATGGCTAAAGCCCTTGATGAGCAAGGGGTCTTGGAACAGTACAACGTGCAACTCTTAGGAACTAGCCTAAAATCCATTAATCAAGCTGAAGATCGGGAACAGTTTAAGGAACTCATGCAAGACCTTGGCGAGCCTGTACCACAATCCAAGACGGTTAACACGCTCGAAGAGGCCCAAGAATTTACCGCAAAAATTGGGTTTCCAGTCATTATCCGCCCCGCTTACACCCTCGGTGGTACCGGTGGTGGGATTGCGGATAACGAAGAAGAATTAGACGAAATTTGTAGCAATGGCTTGGCTTTGTCCCCAATTACGCAGGTGCTGATTGAGCAAAGCATTGCCGGCTACAAGGAAATCGAATTTGAAGTGATGCGTGATTGCAACGATAACACGATGGTTGTTTGTTCAATGGAAAACTTCGATCCCGTGGGGATTCATACCGGAGATTCAATCGTGTACGCTCCCACGCAAACACTATCTGACCGCGAATACCAAATGCTGCGTGACGTTGCCTTACGCCTCATTTCGGCCTTGAAGATTGAGGGGGGCTGTAACGTTCAACTAGCCCTTGATCCCAAGAGTTTCCAATATTACATTATCGAAGTGAATCCTCGTGTGAGTCGGTCATCTGCGCTGGCTTCCAAGGCAACTGGGTATCCAATCGCTAAGTTAGCCGCTAAGATTGCGGTGGGCTTGACCTTAGACGAAATCGAAAATCCCGTCACCAAGACGACGTTTGCAATGTTCGAACCGATGCTTGACTACGTTGTCTGCAAGATTCCACGCTGGCCATTTGATAAGTTCAACCAGGCCGATCGGCATCTGGGAACCCAAATGAAGGCGACCGGAGAAGTGATGGCCATTGGTCGCAATATTGAAGAAGCGACGCAAAAGGCAGTGCGGTCGTTGGAAATCGGGACCCAAACACTCGATATGGCTGAAATGGCGGATAAGTCTGACGAAGAATTGGCTGACTTGCTGGTGGCCGCCACTGACGATCGTCTCTTCGCGGTTTACCAAGCACTCAAGCGTGGTTGGGGTGTGGAAGAAGTTCACGAATTGACGAAGATCGACTTCTTCTTCTTAGACAAGTTGGTTCACATCCTCGAAATGACAACTGAAATTGTGGCCCATCAAAACGATGCCGCCACCTTGAAATTGGCAAAGCAAAATGGCTTCGCGGATGCTGTACTAGCTGATCTCTGGCAAACGAACGCCGATCAGATTCGGCACCAACGACTTGCTAACGACATTGTGCCAACGTACAAGATGGTGGATACCTGTGCCGGCGAATTTGACGCCCACACGCCATACTTCTACAGCACATATGAAGATGAAAACGAAAGTACCCCATTCGATCAACCAACTGTGTTAGTTATCGGCGCTGGACCCATCCGGATTGGTCAAGGAATTGAATTTGATTACGCAACTGTGCACTGTGTTCAAACACTGAAGGATGCCGGCTACCGTGCAATTATTATGAATAACAACCCGGAAACTGTGTCGACTGATTTTTCAATTTCTGACAAGCTCTACTTTGAACCATTAACGTTAGAAGACGTCATGAATGTGATCGACCTCGAAAAGCCGTTGGGCGTTGTCGTTCAATTCGGTGGTCAAACGGCGATTAACCTTGCTAAACCCTTGGCTGATCGGGGAGTGAAAATTCTCGGCACTCAGGTTAAAGACGTTAACCGTGCGGAAGACCGGGATGAATTCAACAAAGTAGTGACTGATTTACGCATTCCTCAACCCGTGGGCCAGACGGCCTTCACGAATGCACGAGCCCTCGAGGCTGCTGAAGAGATTGGCTATCCCGTGTTGGTACGGCCAAGCTACGTGCTGGGTGGTCGGGCAATGCAGATTGTGCATAATCGGGAACAATTACACCACTACATGACGAACGCGATTAAGGTGTCACACGAACACCCCGTATTAATCGATAGCTACCTGCAAGGAAAAGAATGTGAAGTCGATGCGATCTGTGACGGCACCACCGTCTTGATCCCCGGCATCATGGAACACATTGAAGGGGCCGGTATTCACTCTGGTGATTCGATGGCTGTCTACCCCTCACAAACCCTTTCTGATGATGTGATTTCCCAGATTGAAACCCAAACGATTCAATTAGCCCATTCCCTGAAGTGTATCGGATTGATGAACGTCCAATTCGTCATTCATGAGGGGACGGCCTACGTGATCGAAGTGAACCCCCGGGCCAGCCGGACGGTGCCGTTCTTGAGCAAGGTCACAAAAATTCCAATGACCCAGTTGGCAACCGAAGTGATTATGGGACAAAAGCTGGCTGATAAGGGCTACACGGATGGCCTCGCTCCCGCTGATAAGATGATTCACGTCAAGGCACCCATCTTCTCATTCAGCAAGTTGAATGATGTGGATAGTTTGCTGGGGCCTGAAATGAAGTCGACCGGTGAAGTCATGGGAAGCGACGTGAGTCTACCGAAGGCCCTCAATAAGGCCTTCATCGCGAGCGGCTATGAGATTCCTGATCATGGATCAATCTTGATGACGATTAGAGACGAACAAAAGCCGAAGGCCACGGAAGTTGCCCGACGGTTGACGAACCTTGGTTTCAGCATTTATGCGACGCAGGGGACGGCCGACTTCTTCGAACAACACGGTGTGCCAGTCATGAAGCGGGTGGCTAAGTTATCCGATGGTAGCGACGATGAAATTATGGACCTACTGGTTAATAAGCGGGTATCGCTCGTGGTCAACACGGTTGACGATACTGAAAATGGGCAGCAAGACGGCGCCCGGATGCGGGCGATGGCCATTAGTCATGAAGTATTATTGATGACGGCGCTTGATACGGTATCGGCGATCTTAACGATGCTCGAGGACCGCGCTTACGCACTAGAAGCACTTTAAAAACGGTTTTAAAATAAACGAGGAGGCACCATCATGAATGCAGAGCGCTTAGCAGTTAAATTACCAGGCCTCGACCTGAAGAATCCCGTGATCCCAGCCAGTGGCACGTGCTGGTATGGTCAGGAGTTAGCAGAACGCTATGATCTGAACGTCTTAGGATCCCTGGTGCTTAAATCAACCACCAAGGCCCCCCGAGAAGGCAATCCCAAACCACGGGTTGCGGAAACGACTGCCGGTTGGATGAATGCCAATGGGTTACAAAACGTGGGGGTAGACGCCGTCGTTGATGAAAAACTGCCCTGGCTTGGCGAACATTATCCGCAATTACCAGCAATTGCGAGTGCCGCTGGTTTTAGCGAGGATGAATACGTTCATGTGGTGCAAAAATTATCCGCTTCTCCGTTTGTGAGTGCCATCGAAGTCAACGTGTCATGTCCCAACGTTGATCACGGGGGCCTCGCGATGGGCACTGATCCGGAAACGGTTGAACGGTTAGTGAAAAAATGTGAGGCCGTGGCTACGGTACCGCTGTACATTAAGCTGACGCCGAACATCACCGATATCGTCCCAATTGCCCAAGCCGCTGAACGCGGGGGCGCGCAAGGATTGACGATGATCAACACGTTAACCGGTCTGGGGATTGACCTGAAAACACGGCAACCCCAACTGGCCCACGTTACGGGAGGCTTATCCGGTCCAGCACTGAAGCCAATGGCGCTCCACATGATTCATCAGGTACGAAGCGTGAGTCAACTACCGATTATCGGCGTTGGTGGCGTGACGACGGCCGAAGATGTCCTTGAATTTATGATGGCCGGCGCTAACGCGGTTGAAGTCGGCGCGGCGAGCTTCCATGATCCCCTGGCCTGTCCTAAAATTATTGCGGACCTGCCAACGGTCATGGATTATTACCATGTCGATCGGTTAACGGATTTGTGGGAGGGACAATTTTGAAACGATTAACACCATTTGTGGCGCTTGATGTGGCCACTAAAGAAGACGCGGTGGCGCTGCTCGATCAATTAACGGTGACACCCAAGCCGTTTATCAAAGTGGGGATGGAACTGTTTTATCATTTCGGTCCAGAAATTGTTAAGACGGTTCAAGACCGTGGATTTGACGTCTTTCTCGATTTGAAATTATACGATATTCCCAATACGGTTAAACGTGCAATGACTGCCATTGGTCGCCTAGGAGTGGCCTTTACGACGATTCACGCCGCCGGTGGCAGTGAGATGCTAAAGGCTGGTAAGGCCGGCCTGGATGCGGGAGCACAAGCGGCCGGATTACCAGCACCTAAACTATTGGCGATTACCCAACTGACATCCATCGACGAAACCATTTTGCGCGATGAACAACACGTTGCGTTGTCGTTGATCGAGTCCGTCCAAAACTATGCGCAGCTGGCCGACCAGTGTGGTTTGGATGGCGTGATCTGTTCCGCGCAGGAACTCCCCGCCATTCGACAGGTGGTGGGCGATGATTTCTGGTGCATTACACCCGGGATTCGTCCGGAAATTAACCATGATGACGATCAAAAACGAGTTGTTACCCCGGCTCAGGCTCGTGAACTCGGCAGTAACGGGATCGTGGTGGGACGGCCCATTACGCAAAATGCCGACCCAGCGGCCGCATATCAAGCAATTCAACGCGCATTTATGGAGGCAAATTAATGAACGCAGCACAATCTGTAGCACAAGACTTACTCTCAATTAACGCCGTGACGTTACGGCCTAACGACCCATTTACCTGGGCAAGTGGTCTCAAAAGCCCAATCTATTGTGATAACCGGCTCACGATTTCGTACCCTAGTGTGCGTAAAGGCATCTACGACGGCATGACCGACTTGATCAAACATTACTATGGTGAGGTTAATGTCATCGCCGGAACTGCCACCGCCGGCATTCCGCATGCTGCTTGGGTGGCCCAGCAGATGGATTTGCCAATGGTCTACGTCCGTTCAAAACCCAAGGATCATGGCCAAGGCAAGCAAATCGAAGGGGTCCTGCAACCACGGCAAAAAGTGGTCGTCATTGACGATCTCTTATCAACGGGCGGCAGTGTTTTGAAAGCCGTCCATGCCGTTCAGGCAGCCGGTGCAGAAGTAATGGGGGTCGTCGCGGTATTCTCATATGAATTAGCGGCTGCAACCAAGAACTTTACCGACGAACAAATTAGTTTTCACACCGTGACCAACTATTCAACGCTGATTGACGTCGCCAAGCAAAACGGCGATATCACTGACGCGGACTTGGCATCACTTAAACAGTGGCGTGCCGATCCAACTAAGTGGCTGGCAAAGGGGTAACCATAAAAAAATCATCTCGGGCACAATAGCGGCCATGAGATGATTTTTTTTTAGTCAAATTTAGGATTCTTATATAAAAATGGAATATAATTTTAAATTTAATCCAGATCATGGGTTTCAAGACGCAGAAAATCTGCTACTATAATGAGCAACGGTGTCCCAAAAGAATTGGAGTGATGAAAATGAAACAGGTTGACACTAAAAGTGGCTGGATGTGGCATGGCCCGACACGTCCAGCAAAAATGACCGCCACGCACACGCACTGGTTGAAGGTCTGGGGCCCAGGATTGATTGTTATGCTTGCTGATACGGACGCTGGGTGCCTGATTACGGCAGCCCAGTCTGGAACGCAGTGGGGGTACACCATGATTCTCCCACAGCTGCTGTTGATTCCAATCCTATACATGGCTCAGGAGATGACCGTGCGGCTCGGAATTGTAACGCATAAGGGACATGGTGAGTTGATTCGTGAACATTTTGGGGTTGGATGGGCCTGGCTTTCTGCTGGAACGTTGGCAATTTCGGCCGTCGGAGCCCTATTAACCGAGTTCGTCGGGGTGGCCGGTGTTGGTGAACTATTTGGTATTTCGAAGTGGATTACCATTCCGATTGCGACGGTGCTACTGGTTGGCATTGCGTTTAGCGGGAGCTATCACCGAGTTGAAAAAATTGGTGTGGTGATTGGTCTCGCGGAACTCGCCTTTATTATCGCGGTCGTGATGATTCGACCAAGTTTTACCCAGATGGCTCAGGGATTAGTCACCATTCCCTGGCGACATTCATCGTACATATATTTAGTGGCCGCCAATGTTGGGGCGGTCATCATGCCTTGGATGATTTTTTATCAGCAAGGTGCAGTGGTAGATAAACATCTGCAGCCCAGTGCGCTTCCTAAAGAGCGCCATGATACGTTTGTCGGGACGCTGATGACGCAAGGCATCATGTTGATCTTTGTGATTGCCTTTGCAGCAACGGTCGGCCATGCCGATCATCCACAAGTTCTGAGCACGGTGGGCGACCTGGCACACGCCTTGTCACCGTTCATCGGAAGTATGCCGGCTAAGGTTTTGATCGGGGCTAGTATGCTCGGTGGTGCTCTGGTGGCTGCTCTCGTGGTGGCACTAGCCGGCACCTGGGGCATTACGGAAGTTTTGAATTGGAAGCACAGCCTGAACGAGCCCTTGAATCGGAAAAATGCGGGCTTTTACATCATGTACACACTGGCCCACGTGATTGGTGCCGTGCTGGTACTGGCAAACTTTGATTTGGTGAACATTGCGGTGGCCGTGGAGGTCATGAACGCCTTGTTGTTGCCAATCGTATTAGGCTTTTTGCTGCTTTTGGAAGCCCGTGTCTTGCCCGAACAATATCGGATGCATGGGTGGTATAAGTGGCTGGTCACCGTTCTTTGCTGGATCGTGATGATATTTGGTCTTTATATGGTCGGCCCCATTATGAGTTGGTGGTAGTAGATACAAAAACACAATGACGAAACCGTCATTGTGTTTTTGTATGCGTTCATTATTCTTTCCAATACTTCCACATGGTGAGTAATTCCTTCGACCGGTCATCTGCGGGTTGGTACCCGAGCGTAAAGAGGTGACGGAAGTACATGAGGTTATAAATTAAGCCAAAAATGATGGCCGGAATGGGCATGGTAATCTGTAAGCCTAACATCGAAACACCCATGAAATAGATCATGTCTAAAACGATCATGAGGGCGAAATTATACCAATCACCGCGCATTAAGGCGGGGATGGGACCGAACCAGAGGGTCGTCCATGATACGCCGACTTTTGCCGCTCTAATTTGGCCGTTTTCCGGATTGACAACCTTAGCATAGTTCGGTGGCAATGGGAGGTTGGAAAGTGGATCTTGGTCGTCGTTGTTCGGATCGTTTTGTCGGTTGAATGGATCTTGCATTGCGTGGAATTCCCCCTTTTATTTGTCTACTCATCATACCATATTGGCATAGCCTTTGGAATTGAAAGGACTATTTACTTACCCGGAGTGGTGAGATAGTCGCGTAAGCGAGTGTATTAGTTGAACTTCTGTCATAATTTAGAAATAATTATATTCTCGGATACGCTATGATATACAGCGCGTGATGATTAAGCCGGTTTTAAACCGGGACAAGACGAGGAGGATAACAATGAAATATGGCTATGCACGGGTGAGCACCCATGATCAAAATTTGGCACGGCAAATTAAAATATTGACGGATTTACAGGTGGATCGAATTTATCAGGAAAAGGCATCGGGGGCCAATTTAGATCGACCAATTTTAAACCAAATTATTAGTAAAATTAAGGAAGGTGATGAACTGGTCGTGACCAGTTTGGATCGTCTCAGCCGTGATGCGGATGATACGACGAAGTTAATCGTTAAATTATCGTTACGCGGTGCCCGTCTGCGGGCCCTGGACGTTCCCAGTTTTGAAGAGGTTGAAAACCAAAACATTAAACGGTTGCTCAGTTCCATGCTGGTTGAAGTTAAAAAGTTTTTGGCGTCGGAGGAACGCAATAAAATTTTGGAACGGCAACGGCAAGGCATTGATTTGGCTCTGCAGCGAGGGGTTTACAAGGGGCGACCGATTCTATTTGGCCCGAACGTGAAGGACAAGCGCCGGCGGGCAGTTTATTTTGAGATTAAACAGTTACTTGAACAGGGAGAGTCAATGTATGCAATTCGGAAAAAAACAGGGAAAAGTAATACATTGATTCAACGCATTAAAAATGAACTCGATTAGCCGGGGGCATTGAGGCGGTATTCTAAACGAATTATCTTAATCTGTTCAATGATGATCGACATAATCGGGATGAATCAACTTAAAAATAAAAAAAGAGGACTTATTTACGTATAATAGTGTACAACCCTTATAAACATGGACTATAATAAGCCATAATTGCAACGGTTAATCATGTACATCAACCATTGGTGGCATCAGCCGCTTCTTGGTGACAACGACTGATGAACTGGTGGTGTGATGTACAAACTTGAAGAATATTCGGTATAAAGAGAGTACGCACGGGACTTATAATTGAGGTGAATTACATGTCGAGGCTAATTGATTTGTCAGGAAAAAGGTTTGGTCGGCTGGTGGCTATTCGACCAGAGGGACATAGTATCAACGGTAATATTCGGTGGTTGTGTCATTGTGACTGTGGCAACAATGCTATCGTAGATGGGTTTGAACTCCGCCGTGGGACCACGAAGAGCTGTGGGTGTCTCCGGCGAGAAGTCATGAAAAAACAGTATCAAGAAAACCCCGTCATGCAAAAGTTTAAGGGGCGTTCTTCCAACCTCTACGACAGTAAGGGTGTGGCCTACGCCTCAATTAAACGGTCCAAACGTAACCATAGTGGTGTCATCGGGGTATCCTACGATGAAAAGACGGACCACTGGTTTGCGCGGCTCATGTTTCACGGCCGCTACGTGTTGATGAAGAGCTTTGATACGTTTGAAGAAGCGGTCGAGGCGCGCCAAGCAGCAGAACGACAGTATTTGGGTAAGACCAAGTCTACTAAGCAAAAAACGAATTAATCACAAAAGCAGCTTGAAAACCGATCTGGTTTTCAAGCTGCTTTTTAACGTCATTGATTTAATGGCCGGCGCGAAAATGCATCACGATAGAATGGGGAAACGAGCTGGCACTCACCTGATGGCAGCGGGGGACGACGCGGTGGTACATGAGCGCTTTGACTGCCAAATTGAATTCGGGTTTGGTCATTTGGTGGCCATCGATACACGAGATCGAGGCCTCCCATCCGCCATGGTAGGTAGAAATGAAAAGGAGCCAGCGATTATCGATAACCAACCGCCGGGTGAAGACATCCCCGTGCTCGCGCTGCCCAGCCTGGTTCATCAGTTGAATCGTATCGAAGTAACGCTTGGTTTCGTCAATCACGATCATGTGGCCGCCTCCCAATCATTTTTCAGGTCACCCAGATTGTATCACAGAACTATTGGGGAGCGTGGTACAACGCGGCCAAAATCAAAATGGGGGTCGCCTAAGGGGCCTATTGAAAGGTCAGGCGTCCGGCCATGTAGGCCTTTAACGCGGCACTTTTCATGTCGTTCCATGTCGCAAAGTTGGTATTTTGCTTGATCCACCGATTCCATTTGGCATCGGGGATGCTTTCAAAATCGGTGTCGGGAAATCCGGCCGCCACAAAATGACCGAAATCAGAAAACTTGTTACAAGTGTGCGTTTTTAAGAATTGGGCGTTGAAAAGATTATTGGACGGAGACCGGCGTGCTGAATGGGGGTGTTCGGCTCCGTCGGCCAGTTGGTCTATTGAGTGTGTTAAGTTGTCTTGAGTTGCAGTAAATGACATTCGATGACCCCGTTTCTGTTAGTGTAGTTAACGTTGTAATATCCATTATAGCACAATATATTGAGAGTAAAAGAAAATAAAAACACCACATATTGTGGTATGGCGATTTTTAGGGATTCGTGAGAAAATGATAAAAACGATGGAGGAGATGACCACGGTGGAGAAACTCGTTTCAATTATTATTCCATTTTATCGTGTTAGCCAGCAACGCCTTGATACGGTGTTGACGTCAATCAATAACCAAATTGGGATTGATTTTCAACGTGTCGAGGTGATTCTCGTTAATGATGGTGGCCCCCAAATGACATTACCGGTAGCACCGGTGCTACAGTTTACAGTGCGGATGATTCAACGAACTGATAACCAAGGGGCAGGGGTCGCCCGGCAGGCCGGCATGGATGTGGCGACTGGTCGGTACTACATGTTCGTGGATGCGGACGATCAGCTCCAAAATGTGAATGCGCTGGAAACCTTCTTTCGCGCGGTTCAATTTCATGGTGATCGAGACATCCTGATTAGTAAGTATTTAGAACAGTTGGTGGACGACGAGCGGGGCGGTTACCGGTATGTGGTTCACCGTAATCACAATTGGACGGCGCCAGTCGCCAAGTGGTTCAACCGTGCGTTTATCGACGAAATTGGTCTGCGGTGGCGTGATGATCTCCGAGTGTTTGAGGATACCTACTTTGTCGGTCTCGCGTGTGATTTGGCCGAGCGCATTTACTACATGGACGACGTGACCTATGTGTGGCTCCATAACGCACAGTCAACGGTTCGACAAAATGATGGGGCCTTCACGAGCCAGCTCCATGTGTGGGCGCGAATGAATCATGCCTACCTAGACATGATCGCAATGCAGCTACCGGCCCGCCTACTGGCAACGTTTGGCGATTACGTGGCCGATAGTTATCTGCGGACACAAAAGTATGTGGCCGCGGATCCGGCGGCCTTTGAACGGGAGCACCAACAATTGATGGTGGCCTACGAGGATCTATGGCCGCAGGTAAAACCGCAACTGAAGCACCTCGTCACTGACATTATCGAAACGAGCGGTGAGTTTGGGGATGGGACGACCTTCAAGCTGCGAGCCTTTATTAAACAGCAGGATCAACTATATCAAGCGCATCAAAAAAACACCGATCTCACTTGAGCGGTGTTTTTTAACTGGTTTAACGCTGACGAAGCGCGAGTTTAACCACTACTTCGCACTTGGGTGTTTGGGGCATCATATCGACTGGTTGCATGTACTTCACGTCGTAGGCGCGAGTGAGTGAAACTAAATCACGCGCCAACGTTGATGGGTTACATGAAACGTAGACGAATTTAGCGGGTTGAGCCCGTAAGATTTGCTTAATCAAGCCGTCATCTAAGCCAGAACGTGGGGGATCGACGACCAACGCATCGAATTGAACCCCTTCGTGAAGCCAGCGGGGCATGACGTCTTCGGCAGCGCCGACTTCATAACGGGCGTTGGTAATGCCGTTTTGTTCGGCGTTGAAATGGGCGTCCTTGACGGCATCTTCAATGACTTCCATCCCCAAAACCTGATCGACCTGGTTGGCGAGGGAAAGCCCAATGGTGCCGATACCGGCATAGGCATCGATCAATGTGTCGGTGCGGGCCGGTTTAAGGGCCTTGGCCGTTTCGTCATAGAGAACCTGGGTTTGTTCGGGATTGAGCTGCAGGAAAGCCCGTGCGGACAGCCGGAAGTTCAGGCCACTAATGACTTCGGTGACGGCATCGTTGCCGGCCAGGTTGATCGTTTCGTCACCCCAGATGAGTGGTGAGGTTCCCGGATTGATGTTTTGCATGACCGAAGTCACTTCGGGAAGGCGCGTTGCGATGGCGTCCAGAAGTTGGTGAACGTGTGGGAGTTTAGGCGTGTTGGTGATGATTGTCAGTTGCACTTCACCCGTTCCATCTGCGACCCGCACGGCAATGGTTTTGATAATCCCAGCCTTGGTATCCTCATCGTAAACGGGGATTTGGAGGTCTTCAATGAGCCGCACCATTTCGCGCATGACGGTCATGGTGACGGGAATTTGAACGGCGCAGGTCGGTAAATCGACGAGGTCATGGGAGCCAGTCTTATAAAGACCGGCGGCAACGTGACCGTCAATCATTCGAATCTGAAATTGCGCCTTATTGCGGTACTCGTAAGGAAAATCCATTCCCAACGTGGGATGGATTGTGTAACCACGGTAACCGTACGGCTTGAACTTGTCGAGGGCCTGCCGGATCAAGTCGCGCTTGAAGGCGAGTTGTTGGGGATAGGCCAGGTGTTCGAGTTCAAAGCCACCAACCTCGGTTGCGTAGGGGTCCTGCGGTTCAACGCGGTGGGGACTCGCCTTTCTCAGCCGGTGAATTTTGGCCCGGAGAAAGTGGGCGTTAGCCTCGGTTACCTGAGCCACGATGACTTCACCGGGCAGGGCGTAGGGAACGAAACAGATTTTACGTTGGTAGTAGCCAATGCCTTCACCGTTAATACCGAGACGTTTGATCGTCAGTGGAAACCGTTGGCCAATTTCAACGGCCACGTCACGTGGCTTTGATTTGGCGTAATGTTGATGAGTATTCATAATAGTTTATTTACCTGATTTCAAGTGTGAACTGGAGTGTCAATGCTAGTCAATTATACAGGTTGTCCCCCATTCTTGCTAGTCATGTGGTCAATGGATAGTGGTGCCATAAAAATATAAAAAACCGCGACAGGGCGTCGCGGTTAAATGGTTAAAAATCAGCGGTATCTGGATCAGTAGCGATGCGCGTAATGCCTTGTAATTCATCAATTGATTGCATGTCTTGATCATTGATTGTGAAATCAAAAATATTGGTGTTGTCCTTGATGCGATCCGCATGAGTTGATTTAGGGAGTGGCAAGAATTTATGTTGGAGTGACCACCGTAAGATCAATTGGGCAACGCTGTGATCGTATTTTGCCGCCAGCTCTTGGAGCATTGGAACCTGAAGAAGCTCGCCAGTGCCTAAAGGACTGTAGGCTTCATTTAAAATGTTATATGAGGCGTTTACGCGTGTGACCTCTGGTTGTAAGTCACTGGGATTGAGGTAATTTTGGTTAACCGCCGGCGTGATCGTGGCGGTTTTCATCAACGTGGTAAGGTGGCTGGGCCGGAAGTTAGAGATCCCAATTGCCCGTACGGTACCGTCACGGTAGGCTTCTTCCATCGCCCGCCAAGTTTCAGCGTTAGTTTCTTCCCAGTTATCACGGAAGGTGAGCGGGTTCGGCCAATGGATCAGGTAGAGATCAAGATAGTCGGTTTGGAGCTTTTTGAGGGAGAGTGCCAAGGCTTTTTTAGTCGCCTCGTACCCGTGATCCTCGTTCCAAAGTTTAGTCGTTAAGAAAATGTCATGACGATCGACGTCACTTTCCTTGATGGCTTTGCCGACGCTTTCTTCGTTACCGTAGGCCGCAGCGGTATCGATATGGCGGTAGCCCGCCGCTAATGCAGTTTGCACTGATTGATAGGCGACATCTCCGTCGGGAGTCTGCCACGTCCCAAACCCGACGATTGGAATTTCGACGCCGTTATTTAATGTATAAGTATCTGTTAGACTTTGCATCCAGTACGCCTCCAAATTTTTTTTATCCATTAAAGATAGTTTACCAGAAGACTCATCGATAGGAAATTAAATTGCCAAAAAGTGTAAGTGTTTTCTTAGTTGATTTATCAATGTTTACCCATCTTTGATGGGTCGTCTGAGCTTAGTTTACTACATTATAGGTAGAATAAAAATATCGAGTTCCAATAATTTTGGCGATTGAGACCTGACAGCCCCTAGTTTTCTTGGGTGCGACGCACTGATTCTTTGTTTCGAATGCCTGAACAGAAATTTTGCGGCATCTAAAAGGGCCATTGTTCTTTCGTGTAGGCCATCTGCCAAAAGTGTAGCTCATAGGTACTGCTTTGTAGGAAAACTTTTTGAACGTAGGCTTTCTGTTCGTCGCCCAGCGGGGCACATAGTTGCTCGACAATTTGAATCATTTGCTGGGTACCGTCGTTAAAATCGGCGGCCGAGTAGCTGTCCAAAAACTGTTGGTAAACCGTCACTGGTGAATGAACGTCCTTTAGGTTTTGCCCAATTTCACTGTAAAGCCAGTAACACGGTAATAAAGCAGCGACCGCAGCAGCTGGAAAAGCGTGGCTGAGCTGAAAATCCATGTGGGTCACGTAGCCGTAAGCGGTCGGTGCGATCGGCGTGGTTTTGATTTCCGCCGGTGTAATGGCCAGTTCCTTGAACATGGTGTGCCGAATCTGGGTCTCGCCGTCGTGAAGCCCGGCCGCACCATCGAGTAAAAACTGCTTAATGGCCGGCGTGCTGATTTGGTGAGCGATAGCGGCGTGCAGATCACCGAATTGTTCAAGGTAGTACCGATCCTGTTTCAAATAGAAGCGAAACTTATCGAGGGGCAACGTACCGTCTGCAATTTCGGTAATGAATGGATGGTGAAAACTTTGTTGCCAAACAGGCATGGCAGCGGTGTGGAGCTGGTCAGTAAAGGTCATAGTAAGACACCTCGTTTTATTTTGTACCTGTCGCGAGGCCGGTTCAGCGCGTTGTCTCCCTGCGTCAGTATTAACTGCTTCAGGTTCAATGGGTATTTCTCAGCACGTGGCACCCCAGACAGATCACGTTCATTGTAAGGGCTGAGTTTTCCCACGTCAATCACCCCTTTTTAAAAATTCTAATCGTATGTATTGACTAATATAATAATGGAATATACAATAGAAGGTGAGAGATTGTGAATTATTAAACTAAAAGGGGTGGCACGGAATGGAAAACCAAGAAAAAATGGCGGCTTCAATGTTGCATAGAATGGTCCGTGAATTTACCGAAAACGAACTAGCACCGCTGGATATGGAAATCGACGCCCAGGGTGATTATCCGCAAGGCTTATTCCAAAAAGTGATTGATAATGGCTTGTTAACAATGACACTACCACGTGAATATGGCGGAGCAGGCTTTAGCTATGACAGCGTTGCCAAGGCGATTCACCTAATGGCCATTGGTAATGCCAGCATGGCAGTTACACTGGAAGGCCACTTTAAGACGTTGGAACAGCTCTTAAAGTATGGTGATCAGCGCTTAAAGGATGAATATCTCACGAGTGCAGCCCACCGAATTTTTGCCTTTTCGCAGACTGAATCGTCTGGGGGCTCAAACCCGCGTGGGATTGCTACGCGGGCTGTGAAGAGTGGCGATGATTGGATCATTACCGGCGATAAAATTATGATCACGAACGGCGGCCTCGCCCAGGTATACTGTGTGTTGGCTAAAACGGAAGATGATCAAATGGCCGTGTTTGTCGTGGATCAGGATATGCCTGGTTTTTCATTTGGAAAGCGTGAAGACTTCATTGGTCTACGCGGGACACCCGTCGGCGAGATTGTGATGGATCATATCAAGGTGCCGGGTTACCACCTACTTGGTCAGATCGGCCAAGGCCTCGAAATTGGCAATAACGCCCACGACGACGCGCGGATTTTGATGGGCGCCGTCCTCACGGGCATTATGGAACACGAATTACAGATTGCGGTCGACTATTCGAAGCAGCGTAAAGCACTCGATACCCCGCTTTATGAATTACAAACCATTCAAGAAAAAATTTCAGAAATCGCGATTGCCCGTCAGAACACGGAGCTGCTGTATCAGCATGCGGCACAGTTGAAGATCACGGGGCAATCGTATGCCCAAGTTGCCGCGATGGCAAAATCGTACGGAAGTCGTTCGGCGGTCCGGTGCGGCGATATGGCGCTTCAAGTACTGGCCGGCTACGGGTATAGTCGCGAGTATCCGATCGAACACCTCATTCGTGATGCGCGGGCCATGGAAATTGCTGAAGGTACGGTAGAACGGATGAGCGGTGAAATTGCACTGAAACAGGTTAATCAGTAAGGGGTGAACAACATGAAAATTGTGGTCTGCATTAAACAGGTACCAAAAAGTGATTCGGTTAAAATCGATCCCAAGACGAACAATATGGTACGGGATAATGTCGAAGGGGTCATCAATCCATTTGATAAAAATGCGATCGAAGAAGCACTCCGGATTAAAGATCAACTTGGCGGAGAAGTCATTTTGCTGAGCATGGGGCCGGACGGATACATGAGTTCGCTGCGCGACGGTCTCGCAATGGGGGCTGATCGGGCCATTCTCCTCAGCTCACGGGCCTTTGGGGGCGCCGATACCCTCGCAACCGGCTATCCAATCAGTCAGGCAATTAAAAAAATTGGTGGCGTGGATTTGGTATTGCTGGGACGCCAATCAGTCGATGCGGATACCGGCCAAGTCGGACCGATCGTGGCCGAGTACTTAAACGTGCCCCAGGTCACCTTTGCTGAAGAACTGCGGTTTGTCGATGAACACACCTTGTACGGCCAACGTCTATTGGATGGCGCAACGCAAAGTGTCCAAGTGACATTGCCAGCCGTTGTAACGGTGCGCAGTGAATTAAACACTCCACGCTACGAAACGCCGGTTAACATTCAAACCAGTTTTGAAAAACCAATCGACGTGTGGACAGAACACGACCTCGACTTAGATGCAACGCGCATTGGTCAGGCCGGTTCACCAACCACGGTACAAAAGGTGTACGCACCAAAACGTGAGGGCCGTCAAACGGTTCAACTCAGTGATGACAGTGCAACGGCAGTCAAAGAACTGCTGGCGCGGATTCGAAATTAGCGGGGTGAATAAAATGGCACAATCAATGATTGCAGTTTATGTGCAAACGGACGGTTCGATGGTGGAGCCGACCAGTTTACAACTGATTACCAAGGCCAGAGCAATTGCGAACGGTCAGCGTGTGGTGGCCCTATTGCCGACCAGCGACGCGGACCAAACCGTTGCGACGGTCAAACAGTACGGTCCCGATGAAATTTTGGTGTTAGCCGACGACCGGTTTGCGGCAGCGACGGACACCGAGATTGCGGATGGCCTCTATCAGGTCGTGGAACAGGTTCAACCTAACAGCATGCTGATTCCAGCAACGGTGGTTGGGCGGTCTGTGGCCCCACGGTTACAGGCAAAACTCCAAACAGGGTTGACGGCGGACTGTTTAGACGTCTACTTTGATGGTGAAACACTGGTTCAAGTGAAACCAACTTACGGTGATGACATCATGTGTGAAATCATTTGCGCGGATCGGCGGCCACAAATGGCAACGGTCCGGCCCAATGTATTTCAGGCTGAACCAGCGCAGACTGCTACGCAAGTAACGAACGTGGACTTTGAATTTCATCCAGAAGCACACATTAAGATGGAAAAACCGACACCAATTATCAGTAGCTCGGCCAACATTAGTGATGCCAGTGTGGTGATTGCCTTAGGACGGGGGGCCGATAACCCGCAACTGATCGAAAAAGCGCAGAAATTAGCGGCCCGTTTGGGCGGAATGGTCGGTGTTTCTCGGCCATTAACCGATCACGCAGAATTTGGACATGAAAGCCAAATTGGACAAAGCGGCCAGTCTATTGCACCCGATTTATTGATTAACTTCGGTATCTCGGGGGCCACCCAGTACCTAGTGGGAATCGAAAATGCGAAGACGATTGTTTCGGTAAATACCGATCCGGACGCACCCATTTTTACCAAATCAGATTATGCGTACGTTGGGGATGCCAATGATTTCATGGATGCCCTAATGGCACGGGTAAAGTAAAAGCAATAAAGCCCTCCATTTTTTCTGCTATGGCTGTTCAAAGATAAAAAAATCGCCCCAATCCTGAAATCACGATTTTCAGGATTGGGGCGATTTTTATCATAAGGAATCTTGGTGGAACTTTGTAATTAGCGTTTTACGGTTGCTGATGAAGGACCATACGAAGATTGGTCAGAAAATGCAGTAAAGCTCCCGCCATCTAGCGTGCCGTACACGGCTGTAATCTTGACGGTTCCGTCACTGCTTGGTGTTAGGGTGAAGATATCCTTCCCTTTTGCACCAGGGTAGGTGTCCATCTCAAAACCGCCGTTAGCAAGTTTATGACTACCATCAGAGAATTGGGCAGCATTTTCAGCACTGAAATCAGTGAAGCCCCCTTTTTCGATTAAATCAGAAGCTTCTTGGAAATCAATTTGTTTGATTGATGAAGACGGGGTACTTGTACTGTGTTGTGAGCTACTTGAAGACGTGCCAGCAACAATCTGGTTGAATCCTTTCGTGAGGTCAGCATTTTGGGTTTGCGAGAAGTGCATGCCTTCCGTGGTGACGTCACCATTGGTCTGCTCGGAGATTAAGACAACCGGCTGTTCGTTGTGGAAGGCAAAAAAGTACAGGTGCCCCCCAGGTTGGTCATTAATGCTTTCAATGTCCGAATAAACTGCAACAACGTTATAGGTCGCATTACCCTTGCCGTCGGTTGACCATGCCCCCGTGTATTTTGTGCCCCCGATGTTGAGCTTGGTGCTTGATAAATCGCGGGGGTAGGTCATCCCGTAAAAATTAACGTTGTGGCTTGGCGTATACTGGGTATATGTTTGCCCCATTGTCTGTCCCCATGACTGCATGAAGCTGGCTAACTGTGAATTCTTAGATGAATTCCAAGCGGTAGTGGTGCTACTCGTTGAATTCGATTGTTGACTACTAGTGTTTCGTTTACTGGTTTTGGCGGTGTAAGTTGAATGATTTGATGACGATTTTTTGCTATCATTCGATGATGAACACCCCGCCAGTAGTAGTACCGAGACGCCAACAAGGGCGCCTAACTTGATCCCCAATTTCATAATAAGTTACCTCTCCCAAATGAACAATTTAATCTTATTGTAGCATAGGCAAAATAGCAGACAAATGATTAATTACGATTTGCCAAAAATAGCGTCACTAGTGTGTACTTAAGCGAATGAATGGGTGCTTGGCTTGGAAGTCGTTATGCGATTTTCATGGTTGATTTGTCGGATAAAAAAGAAGCTTGCCTCGATCGCTTGGATACGGTACCATGAAGACGACAATTAAATCGATTTGACACTAGGGGTGTTCGGAGAAGAACTGAGACGCGTTTGTGCAACGCGATCCCTTTGAACCTGTAAGTTCAGACTTGCGTAGGAAAGTGGAAAGTAGGGGGACTGTGCCAGATGAACGTTAATCCAGCGCGGCCCTCCTTTTGCGATACGTACAGGGCCAGGCGATTTGGTTTCGAAAATTGAGCATAGATGATAGGAGACCTTGTGATGCAAACTAAATTACTAGATGATGTCCGTAACCAGAATCCAATCGTGTTTAACATTTCTAACTTTGTGACGGTCCAAGACGTGGCCAATGGGATTAACGCCATTGGGGCGTCCCCGATTATGTCCGAAGAAATTGATGAAGCCGAGGCCATGGTCCAAATGAGTTCGGCCGTTGCGCTGAATCTTGGCGCCTTTACGACGGGGCAAATCGCGCAGATTAAGCGCGTGGGTGAACTCGCCAATCAGTATCACAAACCCTTGATTATTGATCCGGTGGCGGTCGGGGCGGTGCAATACCGGCTAGACGTCGCAAACCAGCTACTCAGCGATTTTCAAGTCGATGTTATTCGGGGCAATGCTGGGGAAATCGCGGCGTTGGCGGGGATTGACTGGCAAGCGAAGGGCATTGATGCGGGTGAAGGCAACCAGGATCTGGATTTGATTGCCCAATCGTGCGCGCAAAAGCAGCACTGTGTCGTTATTTTAAGCGGCCCAACCGATGTGATCAGTGATGGACAACGGGTCGTGCACGTCTTGAACGGAACGCCACTCTTCCAACTCCATGTTGGATCGGGGGACATGCTGAGCAGTATTGTGGGCGCCTTTGCGGCCGTAACTGCGGATTACTTTGAGGCAGCACAAACGGCCTGCGCCGTCTTTGCGACGGCCGGTCAAATTGTTGCCGAGCAACTCGCTGAGGAACGGCCGGGAACGTTTGCTGTCCAATTAATGGATGAATTACATTTAGTCACACGAGCAGAAATTGAACAAAAGTTAAAGGTGGAATGAGAATAATGGAACAACAATTTACTCAGGCACTTTCGATCGCGGGATCGGACAGCGGCGGTGGGGCCGGCATGCAGGCCGACTTGAAGACGATTCAGGAACGCCATGTTTTTGCGACGACGGTTCTGGTAGCGGTCACCGCGCAAAATACGTTAGGAGTCGATGATTTTGTGGCGTTGGATCCCAAGATCATTGACGAACAGTTTGCGGCGCTGGCGAACGATTTACAAATCAAAGCCTGCAAAACGGGGATGCTGGCGGACGTGACCCGGGTAAAGACGGTTGTTAAAAACTTGAAACAGTATGATTTTGGCCCGCTTACGGTGGACCCAGTCATGATTGCTAAGGGCGGCGCGCCCCTCCTTAGTGAGGATGCGGTCACCGTGGTGCGTGATGAATTACTGCCGCTGGCGACAGTTGCGACCCCGAACCTTCCGGAAGCCGAAAAACTGGCCGATATGACGATTCATAACGAAGAAGATATGATCGTCGCAGCGAAAAAACTCCAAGAAATTGGGGTGAAAAACGTGATGGTGAAGGGCGGTCATTTTGTCAGTGATGACCAAAGCAGCGACTTTGTGTTGCTGGAAGACGGGCAGTCGTTTTGGTTGAGTGCCCCCCGTGTCGATACGGTCCGGACGCATGGCACCGGTGATACGCTGTCGGCCTGCATTACGGCCGAACTGGCGAAGGGGCAGACGGTGGAAGCTGCCATTCGGACGGGAAAACAATTTGTGGATGCGACCATCCGTGACGGCATCATCGTGGGGCATGGTCATGGCCCGTTGAACCACTGGGCTTATCGAAAGGTGGCCACCGATGAAGTTTAAACCAGAAATGCTCCAAGTTTATCTGATTGCGGGAACACAGGACGTGCACGGTGATGTGACGGACTATCTGGCACGGGTCACGGCTTCGCTGCAAGCCGGCGTGACGGCTTTTCAGTTTCGCGATAAGGCTGGGTCGACGCTGACGGCGGCCGAGCGGTTGGCACTGGCGCAGCAGTGCCGCGACCTTGCCACCCAGTATCAAGTACCGTTCATCATTGATGACGACTACGACATGGCACTACGGGTTCACGCGGATGGCGTGCACGTGGGCCAAAAAGACCGCCGGGTAGACGAAGTTCTTGCGGCAGTCGGGGATGATATGTTTGTCGGCTATTCATGCAATACGTTGGCCGAAGTGGCGCATGCCAACCAGCTTCCTGTGGCCTATGTTGGTAGCGGCCCTGTTTTTCCCACCAACTCCAAGGATGACGCGGACCCCGTCATGGGCTTCGATTACCTTCACGAGCTCGTGACCGCTTGCCACCACCCAATTGTTGCGGTGGGTGGCATTACACCAATGAATGCGGGGGATGTGATCAAAACGGGAGTTGCTGGAATTTCCGGTATTTCGATGATTATGCAAAGCCCGGATGTCACGCGAACGGTGCAAGAATTGAAAGCATTATACTAGTTGAATGGTGATAAAATCGCTCCTAAGAGTCGTAATTCGGCTGCTTAGGAGCGATTTTTGTTAATCCTCCATCCCCTGTAATGCGAGATTTAGGTATTTAATTAGTTTTTCTTGCTGTTTGGCACTGAGCTTAGCCGTCAGTGGCGCTTGAACGTCGTGGCGAATGGTAGTAAAATCGCTGACCACTTGCTGGCCCTGATCGGTGAGAAAGAGTTGCTTATTCCGGGTGTTGTTGGCTGGAATGGTACGGGTAATCAACTCAGCATCCTCAAGTTTTTTTAAAAGGGCAGAAACCGTGGCGGCCCGCCGCTGGGTGAGCGTCACAATTTGCTTTTGAATTAGCCCCGGATGGGCACCAATAAAACTTAAAATCATCGCCTGCTGATCCGTAATATGACTGGTGGCAGTTAATCGTTGGTTAATTTGGCGCCGTTGGGTCAGACTGATTGAACGAATCAAGTCGCTGATGGCGGTCGCGTTAGAAGTTGTTGTCAAAAATATCACCTCAAGCAAAGTTTAGCAAAAAGTTAGATAGAAAGATAGTTAGATCGTCTAAATAAGCGTTGACAATCATCAAAAATAAAAGTAGACTAACTAACAGTTAGTAATGCTAATTGTTAGGATATATAAACAAATGAAAAATCAAACAACCGAATTAACGAATCTAAATCCACAAATCACGGCGTTTCAAAACCAATTACGACACAAATACGATCAAGAAAACCAAACTGCGCAAAAGGGACAAATTGTTTTCGTCGGGTCATCACTAATGGAGATTTTTCCGATTGAGAAGCTGCAGCAACAGCAAGATTTGGGATTGCATTACCATATCTATAATCGGGGTGTTCGAGCAACAACGACGGCCGATCTATTGGCTCACATGGAGACCTTGATCTTTGACTTACAGCCCAGCAAACTCTTTATCAATATCGGTTCGAACGATATTGGGTTCAACGTACCAGAGACCGAGTTCAAGGCCAATTATGATCAAATTTTGACGCAAATTCAAACACGCCTCCCCCAAACTAAAATTTACGTGATGGCATACTATCCGGTAAATACCACCGCTGATTTTGGGGAAGCACACGAGGAACATGCGGCGTTATACGAGCATCGTTCCAATGGTCGTTTGCAACAGGCCAACCGGCTGGTGGCAAAATTAGCTGCGAAGCACCAAGTGCCATTTATCAACGTCAACGCAGGTCTGACCGATCAAAATGGGGACCTTAAACCGGCACTGACGTTTGACGGGGTCCACATGTTGCCACAGGGGTATGACATCGTACTGCAGAACTTGATGCCCTATTTGAAGGCGTAATGGGTGTTGCGATTTTGACAATGAAAGAATATATTTTGGTGTTGCTCTTTAAGAACCCCCTCATTTCGTGATAGCATATCAGTAAAATGAACCGAGTGCTGATGAAATATCAACTGACTTGCAGAAAGGGATGACTCACAGATCATGATTAGTCAAAAATCCTGGTTTAATTTTTTTACAACGCATATTTTTGCCTTCGGCCGCGTAGATGGGCCCACGTATACGACGCGCATGTATTTCAACTCGAATGGGCGAATTGGGGGGTACACTACTAATAATGAATATTTCTGGCAGCTAGACGAAACCGGATTAGTTTTACAAAATGGTAATCATGCTGCGACCACCCATTTTACGTTAGATGAATTTCCACGTGTCGATAATGAGATGGGCCAGATTTCAGGCCAGTATTTGCCGAATAGTTCGGTACAACACCGGATAACGGTTGTCAGTATTGATCGATTTTATGACGCACAAGCTCGAATGATGCGTGAAGATCTCCAAAAGACGATTGGTCAAGGCGTTCAACCAGCACTTAATCGAGCATTCGCACAAGCTGAAACGGCAATGGCTGGGGCTCGGACCCACCATAAGATTCGGCTGGCTTTTATTTTAAATAGTCGTGAGACGCTACCCGCGGTGTTACCATTATTGAATGCCACCCGAAACGATCAACGGTTCGAGGTCAAGCTGGTACTCACCAATAAGTATTATTTAGGAACTGAATCGTTAGAAACATTTGAGCCGATTGCTGCGTATTTTGATGAGCATCATATTGGATACGTTAATGCGGCGAACCGCACTGATTGCGTCCGCGTCCTCGAGATGCTTAAAATTTGGCAGGCTGATTTTATCGTTCGGCAGTCGGAATGGGAACAAGATTTTCCGCCTGAATTTGGCGGTCGTCAATTAAATTGGTCGCGTTTGATTTATATTCCCTACGTTATCACTGAGAATATGATCAAATCGGCACAACGACAGGATAGTGGACTACTGTTTAACGATTACTATCGTTATATTTGGCGTTATTTTATGGCTGATCCACTGACGGCTGAACAGCAGTATCAATTGGAATCGGGGTTTATTTCTAGTGAGATATTTCAATCAGTGGGATCAATGAAAGCAATTGAAATTAAAAATGAACCGGCTCAGTGGCCGCTCGATATGAAAAATTGTACGAAAAAAATGGTCTGGATTGCGCACCATTCCATTGGTAATCACTGGTTTAATATGGGCAGCTTCCCACGAATTTATCAAGAAATGATTGATTGGGCCCGTACCCATCAGTCCGTATCAATTTTGTTCAATCCGCATCCTTTACTAGAAGCAACCATCAAAGCTGGTGAATTTTCTGGGTATACGCTCGAAGATTATCATCATTTCCTTGGGCAATGGCAACAGTTACCAAATACCGGCGTACTGACAAAAAAATCTCAATATGGGGCAACGCAAGCTGCAGATTTAGTTTTCACGGATGGTGTTTCGTCACTGTACGAAATGCAAATTCAGGGTAAACCAATTGTGACATTGGCCCGTCACGACCAGGTCGGATTTACTGCTCTAGGACAGCAATTGATGCGGGGTGTTCATGTCACACATACAATGACGGCCGCCCTTGAACAAATTGAGCAGCTGTTGGATCATGAGGATGATCGTACTGAACTTCAAGTTCAAAATGTGCATAACTGGATCAAAAACGATCATCCAGAGGTCAATATCATGGATGAAATGGTGCGAGAAATTAGCTCGCACTGGTAAGGATTAGTAGTGAAAATTAAAACAGCAAAAAAGTTTAATTAATGGGTTAATGGTGTCATCAAGGTTTAAAATAATCGGTTATCGTATCAAATGACGGTTGGCAAAAGTTGCTAACCGTTTTTTCGTCATTAAAATAAAGCGACTAAAGAGAAACTAAATATAAGTACATGAATTAAATAATATCCATTGTGAACATCTTGATTATGCACCTTTGAATGCTGTACCATTAAATACGTATATCCGGCGGTAGTATGTGAACGTTTTATGGGCTTAACTGTTTGGTGAACTAAAGAGGTTGGAGCTGTGATGGAAGCAAGCCTAAGTTTTGTAAATGTACAAGATCGGAAAAGGTGGGATTATCAAATTAAATTTCGAACCACTTTGATGAATTAGAAAAATTAGTCTGTGAACTACTGCAGAAAGGAGCCTGATGATGACAAATTGGATTACAAGCTTTAATAATGAAGAGTTAGGGCACCCCGATGGTGCAATTCAGCTAATTACTAGGAGCTTTAGTAAGGCAGCAATGGCGCTTGGATTTCAAGAATTAAACTATGTGACCTTCGATTTTGTTAATTATGTTAATTTAGAGCGACGGTTAAATGTGATTGATACCATCCTCGCTCCGGTTCGACCGGGGGATACAATTTTCTTCCAATTTCCAATGTATGCGGCCCAGCGGTTTTCGGAGGATTTCATGATCCAAATGATGGCCTTAGAAAAAGTAAAAAAGGTCGCCGTTGTGGTGGACGTACCAACTTGGATGAATTCTTCCAATGATGATAGTTACAATGCAAAAGAAGATGGGTGGCTTGGTTGGTTGCGCCGCTTTGACCTACTGATTGTGGCTAATCAACATGAAGCGCAGCATTTACGTCGTGATGGTGTGACAGTTCCCATGATTTCGATGGTACTTAGTGACTACCTGTACCGCGGTCCATTACGGACCAAGACGTTTCAAAAGAAACTATACTACGTAACGGGACGTGATGTTTTGGATATTGACTATCGGGCAGCGACACCCATTAACCTGTTTAGTGCCGTTGCTGAACCACCTGTTACAGAGAATGCCAGTTTGATCTGGCATGGTCGTCAGCCTAGTGATGCGATCATGGCCGCGTTAGACGGAGGATTTGGGATTGTAACGACGGACAATTTGGTTGAACGGCGTGGTGAAATTTGGCGGTACTATACGCGCTTTAATAACCCTACTAAGCTTTCTTTATATTTAGCAGCCGGTTTACCGGTGATTACGATGAGTAAAACACCCCATGCCGCATTGATTGCGAAACGTCACTTAGGATTAGTTGTGGACGATTTGAATGAGATAGATCATGTGTTGGCGAAACTAGACCAAACGGATTATCAACGAATGTTGGCCGCTATTGTGCCATGGCAAACCGCCGTTGCATCAGGGTTCTTTATCCAGCGCGCTTTAATGGCAGCTATTCAAACACTTGATTTAGGATTGAAAAATCAATTAATGAAGGACAACGGCGGGGATCTTTGAACAAATCAAGATGGGATGATCGTGCTGCACTTCAAATCCGAATTATGTGTAATTGAAAAGACAGTTATATTATGGATGAAATGGTGCGAGAAATTAGCTCGCACTGGTGAGGATCAGCGGTGAAAGTCAAAATAGCAAAAAATAGTTTAACTAAATGAGGTCAAGGCTTTGTCCAATTGAGGTTTGTGTGTGATAATTGAGGAAAATATTGGGTAAAACCAAAGTAAACTGGTGGTATTTCAGTGAATGACATCGTTAATCTCAAAATTTATCAGCACAATCAACAAAAATCGGGAATTGGCTGTTCTCTTTTAAAATTATATGTACAAACGTGATCCATATAATTAAACTATACGTATAAGAATATAGACAGCTCACTTCGTTTTTAGAAGACGACCCGTACGCAGGATGTTATGTTGCTGTGCATAGGTCGTTTTTGTCCATGTATAAGACTGGTATGGCAGGAATTTCGACGCACAATAATCACCAATTTTTAGTAGAGGAAGTAGATTATGACCAATTGGATTACGAATATTAATGCGAGCAATGCGCAGGAAGCTAACGATGCCGTACACTTAATTTCTCGTAGTTTATGTATAGCAGCCCAAGAAATTGGCTTTCAGGAAATCAACCTTGTCGGTTTTCAATATACGGATGCGTACCCGGATCGGCGACAGAATTTAGTTCACGCGTTACTCGATCCTGTACAACCTGGGGATTTAGTGGCTGTGCAGTTTCCGTTATTTACGACAGACAGCTTTACGGAGACTTTTTTTGAGCAACTATTTCACCGTCAAGGCGTCCAAAAAGTGGCCGTGATTCGGGATATTCCGAGCTGGATGAATGCTGTGGATAGCGATGGGTATGATGCACAAACGGATTGGTGGTTAGCACTGTTGCGTCGCTTTGACTTACTTATCGTGGCCAACGAGCAGGAAGCTGCTCAGTTACGCCGTGATGGGGTGAATGTTCCCATGATTTCACTAGTTATTTGCGATTACTGGTATCAAGGCCCGTGGCGAAAAAAGCAGTTTCGGAAGGAACTTTACTATGCTTCAGGCCGCGATATCTTGGGATTGGACTATCACGCGGCCACCCCGCTCAACGTGTATAGCGCTGTTGCCAGTGATGCGGTGCAGGCTAACGGCAGTACCCGGTGGCTGGGATTTCAACCGAGTGATGCGATTTTGGCATCCCTATCAGGTGGGTTTGGCATCGTGACGGCCAATAATATTCGGGAAAGTCATGACGAAGCCTTTAAATACTACACGCAGTTTAACGATCCTACCAAACTGTCGTTTTACTGGGCGGCTGGGTTGCCGGTGGTGACCACCAGTCGAACACCCCATGCCCAACTCATTAAGGATCGCCATCTGGGGATGGTTGTGGATGACTTAAACGACATCGACCGGCTTTTGAGTGATATGAGTTCGGCAGATTATCAAGCCATGGTGGCCGCGGTGGCACCATGGCAACGAGCGGTCACGACCGGATTTTTTATCAAGCGGGCGCTGATGGCTGCCATTCAAACACTCAATCTGGGTGTGAAGCAGCAGTTGGTTAAGTCATGATGAGGTTTATCAGATAACAGCAACACAAAAAAATTATGAAATGCACGCTGATTAGCATTAAGTGTACAGAGGGGGAACTATTTTGAAAGTTTATAACATTAACAAGGGCATTGGGTATGCATCAAGTGGGGTTGAATACGCACAAATGTATCGGCAGGAATTACTTGCCAAGATCGACGCCGATGATTACTATATTTTTCTCGATTATATCTCTACCAATATCACGGTGTTCACCGATCTCATGAATTTTCCGCGAGAAAAAGTGATTAATATCTACAGCTATCTAAGTGGTCGACCAATCGTCGAGTCGGCGTACACTGTGGATGACTTTTTAGCGACAATCGGTGATAAGTATGAAATTGTGTCACAAGACAAAAAATCAGTGAAGGTCAAGGTTCAGGGCATGGATCTGGTGTACCAAATCTGGTTGCTAAAAAATGGTTTAGTAGACCGGGTGGACCGCTTAGAACAGGGAAAGCTAACGGAATGTTACGACTATGATGCGTCACTCAGCAACATGCAGGAGTTTAACGATGGCAAGATTACACGCCGGGTATTCTATCGTTTAGACGGAACGGTCGCCTTCGAACAGTTCTACCAAGACAATGAAATTACGGTTACCTTTATTGAAGACCATGTTATTTATGGCAAGCTGGATTTCTACATGTACTTTTTCGATAAGCTGCAGATTCAAAAAGACGACGTTGTGATTGTAGATCGCGCGTTGGAAATGATTGAGGCCTTTTTACCGGCATATGCTGGTAAGACGCGCATTATGTCAGTCGTCCATGCGGAACACTTTAGTGAAGGCACGACGGAAGGTGATCACGTCGTATGGAATAACTTCTATGAGTACGTCTTCGATCATGCGGAATACTTTGATGCGATTATTGTTTCCACTGAACGGCAACGCCAAATCTTGGAAAAACAATTACCAAATAAGACGCGCATCGTTACGATTCCGGTGGGCTACGTCGAAAAGGTGGTCTCCAAACGAAATTACGATCCATACGCCCTAGTTTCGGCTAGTCGACTCGCCATTGAAAAGCATCTGGACGTTATTGTGCGGGCGGTGGCGCATGCTAAGAAACAGTTGCCAAAACTAACCCTGGATATCTATGGGGAAGGAACAGAACGGCAAAAGTTGGAACAGCTGATTAAAGAGCTCGACGCTGGCGACTACATCCGGCTGATGGGGCACAAGAAGATGAAGGGCGTGTACGCCAAGTATGGCGCCTACATTTCAGCTTCGACTTCTGAAGGATTTGGGCTGTCGCTACTGGAAGCGACGTCAGAATCATTACCGATTATTGGGGTCGATGTCGAATACGGAAACCGTGAATTTGTACAACCGGGTAAGAGTGGCATTCTGTATGAAAAGAGCTCAATTGATGAACTCGACCAACACCTGTATAAAGCATTGATTGAATTTTATCAAAAGGGATTGGAAAATTCTGGTCGGAAAGTAGCTCAAAAAGTGGCCAAGGGCTTTTTAGGCTCGGTTGTGGCGAAAAAATGGCAGAAACTATTGGAATCGAAATAGGGTGGCGAAACAATGAAAGTAAATATTTTTGATTATTATGATGAAAACACTGAAAACCTACTGCAATCTTTAAAAACGGCGAAGCTGCCCCGTAAGTCACTATTTGTGCATTACAACGGCAGACTACCAAAGGATGCAATGAGTCCGTTTACCTTTTTTACCGGATTGAAAGAAACAAATACGCAGGGACTATTTTTTAACCGGGTCGCGGTGCCTACCTTTTACGACATTATTGTGGGTGGCGCTAACTCTGCTCGAATTCAGAATGGCATGCGGACCGTTGGTTTGATTACCTTCCGTAGTGAAGGCTACCGCGTGGTCGATAACGTTACTTGGTTTTCCAAGGAAGACGGCGACACAGTTGTGCGTAAGGATTGGTACAACATCTCGGGAGACCGCTACGCAACAACGTACTTTAAGGACGGCGAACAGTATGCGACCCGCTACTTTAAGGACGGCCAACCGGTGATTACCGAAAATCATCGTTCTGGCATCATCGAATTACGGTATCAGGACAAAACGTACGATTTTGCGAACATCACGGCCTTTTTCGTCTTCTTTTTGCAGGAGGCTAAGATCAATGCGCTGGATATTGTCATCAATTCATTATCCTACCCACTGTTCATCGCCCATACGTTACACAACGAAAAGACGACGCTCTTCTGGCAAGAACCATTAGGTGATGATGTGCCGGGCAACATGGTGGCTGAATTGGAGAATCAAACATCCTTTAAGCAGATTATCTTTAGCGACGAGTCACAACTGAAGTTTGTTAGCGACCGTTATCCAGATACGAAGGTCAAGTTGACTTACTTATCCAATATCGGTGAGTTTGCACGGAAAACGAAGTACCGGCATCAAGCCTTTGTCCTCACGAATAGTGACGATTTACGAGGCCTTGATGAGATTTTGACGGCCTTACCAGATCTCAAGGTCACGGTGGCGGCCTTTACGGAAATGAGTAAGAAATTACTAGAGCAGGGCGATAAGTATCCGAACCTCAGTCTCCTACCTAATTTTGCCCCTCGCGAAGTCCACTTGGAGTTGGAAAAGGCAGATATCTATTTGGATATTAACGCCGGTGGCAAGGTTGCTAACGTGTTACGCTACGCTTACCAGAACCACATGATTATTTTGACGGATCAAGACGTCAAAGCCGGTAAGTATAAGAGCTTAGTATACGATGGGACCAACGCTTTGATCGCTGATTTGACGGCTCTCTTAAGCGACAAGACAGTATGGGATGATAAATTACGGCAGATGATTAGTCAAAACGGACCGGTTTCTACGGCAACGAACTACCGTAAATTACTACGTTAACAGTAGTTAAATCGCGAAATGAGTTGAGGTTAAAATGGCAAAAAAGCGATTAAATGAATTAATAGATGAAAAATTTGATCAGGAACAGAAACGACACGAATACGGGAAAAAGCCCAAAACACCGCTGGGACGCTACGCACAACCAGCAATGTTCGGGGTAATTCTAGTCGTTTCACTTTGGGTCCTGTTTTCACAAATCTACACGATTGCCAAGTATTTTCTTGGCCAATAGAGTTGTGACTAGCTGTCAAAATTAGGCAAAGGTGAAGTTGGTATGTCCAAGTTAAAAAAGTATCGAAAAATTGCAAAAAAAATATATCAAGTTTTGCCCAAGTACCAGCAAATGACCGATGAAGAACTGCAGGATCAGACCCGGATTTTTCAAGAAGAATTAGCCGGTGGTAGGACCCTGACACAACTTCTGCCGCGAACGTTTGCGGTCGCCATGGAAGCTGATCGGCGGGTCCTTGGCCTGTCACCATATGAAGTGCAAGTGCTCGGTGGGCTTGCACTGTTTTTTGGTAACATTGCCGAAATGAAGACCGGTGAGGGTAAGACGCTGGTGGCCACCTTACCAATGTATGCCCGGGCAGTGGCTGGTAATCGGGGGAATTTCTTGATTACCACGAATGACTATCTGGTCGAGCGGGATGGCAAGGAAATCGGGGCAGTTTACGAATGGCTGGGCCTCAGCGTTGGAATTGGGGTCGATGTCGAGGAAGATGATGAAAAGCGGCAGCTGTACGCTAACGACATTATTTATACAACCCATTCAACGTTAGGCTTTCACTATCTATTCGATAACCTAGGAACTGAGCTGAGCAAGCAATACGTCAAGCGGTTTAATTTTGTGATCGTCGATGAAATTGATTCGGTGTTGCTGGACGCTGCCCAGACATCACTGGTTATTTCGGGAGCCCCTAAAGTGCAGTCGAACTACTTTGAAATTAGCGATTGGTTCGTCAAAAGCATGGAAGATGACGATTACGAATTCAGTGAGGATAAAAAGAAGGTTTGGTTTACCCCTCAGGGACTGGATAAAATTGAAGAATATTTTGACATTGATGATATTTTTTCGGAACAGTATTTTGACCAGTATCGGCACTTAGTGTTGGCACTGCAGGCCAACATGCTAAAGAAAAATGGGCAAGAGTACGTGGTGGAGGACGGCAAGGTCGTCTTACTAGATGAAGTTAACGGTCGCAAGATGGACGGCGTCAAGCTGAATGGTGGGTTACACCAGGCAATTGAGGCCAAAGAAGAAGTTGACGTGACCGCAGAAACGAAAACACTGGGCATGATCAGCTACCAAAGCCTGTTCCACAAGTTTAAGGTTTTGTCTGGGATGACGGGAACCGCCAAAACGGACGAAAAGGAATTTATTCAAACCTATAATCTGAAAGTTGTTGAAATTCCGACAAACAAACCTAGTCGACGGATTGATCAACCCGATCAGGTGTACTTAACCAACAGGGCTAAGATCGATCACTCGCTTGCGACGGTGCAGGCGGGGATGGCGGCTAAGCGACCAGTCTTGATTGAGACGGGATCGGTAACGATGTCGAATCTATATTCGCTGGTACTACTGGAGAACCGCATTCCCCATAACCTGTTGAATGCGTCGACCGCACCGCGGGAAAAACTGATCGTGAGTGAGGCTGGTCAAACTGATTCGATCACACTGGCCACTTCAATGGCTGGCCGGGGAACCGACATCAAGCTGAGTAAGGAAGCCAAAGAAAATGGTGGCCTGCTGGTTGTCGGAACGGAACGCATGACCAGCAAGCGAATTGATAATCAACTACGAGGCCGTGCTGGGCGCCAAGGGGAACCGGGTGAAAGCCAGTTTATGGTGTCATTGGAAGATAAAATCGTGGTCGAAAACGGCCCAGATCGCCTGCGTAAGTTCTACGAACACGGCCAAAAGCGGGTGGAAAAGGGCAAGCTTGATCCGAATAACGCCTTAAAGCAGCGGGTGGCCGTGCATGCCATGGATAACGCCCAAAAAAAAGTCGGCAATAGTGAGTTAGAGTCGCGTAAAGAAACCACCGGCTACGATGCAATTATGAGTAACCAGCGGGAAAAGATTTATGTTGCCCGAAACCGGGTTCTTGCTCAGGATCCCGCGTATCTGAATGCTCTGATTAATGGGGCGCTGGAGAAGGTCATTGATAACTTCATCAGTGACCATCGCAAGATGCAACTGAACGACATTACGAACTTCGTGTATAACAACATTGACACGGGATTTTCGTTCCAGCGCATTAAGGATGGCCTGAATGGGAACTTCAAGAAGAAAAATGTTCGGCAATTTCTGATGGCCGCGGCGCGTGAAGCACTCCAACGGTCCTTGGATCGTTTCCGGAGCCCGATGCAACTGGCCTATTACAAAAAAGTGGTGATCCTCAAGGCAATTGATACCTGCTGGATTGACCAACTGGATTATTTGCAACAACTAAAAATGATTGTGACTGGTCGAAGTGCCGCCCAGCATAAGCCGATTACCGAGTTTACGCTCGATTCTCGCCGCGGCTTTTTCCGGATGGAAAACGAGGCCTGGCTCGCAATGTTTCGAAATTTAATTTTAACGGAACTCGATCAAAATAAGGATGGGTCACTCGAAATGACTTTCCCATAGTGAGGATGTGACAAGCGTAATGAAAAAATACCAAGATTTAACACACCGGCTAGCCGTAACATTTATGTTAATTGCGGTTTATAGCTTGGGACAAAGCATTCCAGTGCCCTTGTTTGATATGAGTTTTCGCGTTGGCGGTGGACAAGTCACGACCGAAAAACTGCTCTCGATGATTACTGGTGGGGTGTTTAACAGCCCAACCCTGTTTTCGTTGGGGATGGGACCTTACATGGTTGTCTCGATTTTGACGTCGATTATTTTCTTAGCGGCGCGGGATCGGATGAGCCAAATGTCGCAGGACCAAAAGGGGCTCCTGCAAATCTGGCTGACCCTCGTCTTTGCCATGTTACAGGTCATTCCGCTGACCTTTAACATTCTTAACAATGCTAAACCCATCGTACACGGGTTCAGTTCTCTGCAACTATTTTTAACGACCGCCTTGATCTTTATTACTGGGGCAATGATTGCGGCTTGGATGGCGGGAATCAACGCTCAGTTTGGGGTTGGGGGACCGTTTGTGATGATCATTCCCGGAATTGTGACGGGGATCACGGGGAGCTTAAAACTGGTCAATGGCTCGATTTTGATGCATCTCGACCGGTTACTGATCCTGCTGGCTGTTACAATCGTCTTCATGTACCTCACGACTGCCCTATATTCAGCCGAATATCGTATGGATGTGCAACGAATCGGTATCGACCGCCGTTCTAAGGACGGCTACTTTGCTTTCCGGATTTTAATCGGGGGCACAATGCCGCTGATGTTTGCGACGACATTTATGTACTTTCCCATCTACATTATGCAGGCGTTGAAGTATCATAATACGACGGTGATGAACCTGTTTGACGTGACCAAGATTCAGGGAATCTGGATGTATGGGATCGTGATCTATCTCTTGGGGTTTGCATTTTCATTTGTTAACGTGGTACCGGACCAAACCGCCAAGGATATGAAGGAAAGTGGCGACTACGTGATTGGTGTTCAGCCAGGAATTGCCACGGAACGCTACATTACGCGCCGAGTAATCTTTTTTGCCGTCTTTGGGAGCATGTTTCTTGCTATCGTGGTGATTTTTCCGATGTTGCTGGGATACTGGCTCCACAATCGGATGTACACGAACCTCTCGAACTATTTTGCAATGCTGTTCGTGCTGATATCGATCTTTGATAACCTCCGGCAAGATATTGATATGCTGTATTACAAGGATAGTTATGGGCTCTTTAACGTGAAGGTTAAAAGGAGGGGACGCGCGTCATGATTTACTACATTGCCGATTTGCCGGCAGATACCGATAGTTTAGAGCGGAACCCCGTTTTTAATACGATTAAAAATTTTGAGTTGGGTGGTTTTGACTATCAGGTGTTGATCCCCCGGTTAGTCCCGTTTCTACGTTATTTGGGCGCCGAGTATGGTATGTACGATGGCGCCCACATTGTGCACGTGTTTGATCAAATCCAAGATATCCAACAGACTGAAGGATTCCCGTTTACCATGGACGATGTGCCGCTGCCGTCTCAGACGGAGTCGGTGTATACGCGCGATCAGGTCCGCCTATACCAAGGGCCACAACTATGGGGTCAGGTGACCTTCAACCGGTTTGGCTTTGTCAAACAGGTTCAATGGATAAGTGAAACGGGCACGCGGACGGATACCTATTCGGATCGGGGATTTGTTGCTGGTGCCCAGTTTAAAGATTCTAATGGTGAGGTTGTTCGGACTGAATGGTACAACCAGGACGGGGAGACGGTACTCACGGAAAACTCGGCCGGCATTCACGTTGCCCCGGCTAAACGGAATCTGTTTGATCATCCAAACTACCCCACGATGGCGGCGTTGCGGACCGAGTTTTTAAACCGGGCGCTCCGGCAGTTCGATGTAACACAGGATTACTTAATCATTAATATTGAAAATGAGTGGTTGCTCGACTTTGCCCAACACTTTGAGGCGCCGGATCGGATAATCTTTGAGAATATTCAGGCTGACCAACGGTTGACGGCAGCGACGATTAGTAAGCATGCTGCGCTCCTAGACGGCCAGACAATTGTGACCGATAGCCCGTTGCAGGCGGGGCAGCTAATGGAATTGGAGACGACAACCCATGTTCAGCAAAATATTGAGTTGTTACCAACCTTTGTGACAGAGCTCAATCTAGGTGAAAGTAACACCTTGGCGGAGGCCCGTCTTTATTGGCGCATCGGGTTAGTGGACGATCAGTTAATCATGGATTTGCAAGCGGTCAATGATCAATCAATACTGGAAGGACTAGTGACGCGTTTCGTGAACGAAGTGCTAGAAGTGGACACGAGTTCGACGTTGTTTGCGATGCTGCAAACGTACTACACGGCGAAGAAGGAACATAAGCTACTCGAAAAACAACAAAAGGCCTTTGAAGCCGCCCGAAAACAGGTGGCAGGGTTTAAGAAAATCGACGATGCGTTTCATTTTATGGACAATGTCAGCTACCGGTACCAGTCCGACACCCCGGATTTGGATCAGGATCTGCGATTTACCCGCGTCTTTATCGATGACCGTGCGCAAAGTGACCTCTTTATGCAGTCACGGGTCGTGGGGGCCGGCATTCCGATTATTAGTCGGGAACCGTCGATTTACTTTAGTGACGGTGAAAACGGGGCCCTGATTGAAAATGACGAAGCCTTGTTCAACAGTTTATCCACCTACTTGCAAGGCAGCCGAGAATGGAACCAGGCACTTGTGGCAAGTATCGATAAAATTAATGCGAACGGCACTGATCAATTGATTGAATCGTGGAGGGGGATTTTACATGGCCAGAAAGAGTAATTTTATTCAAATTGGTGGGCAACCACTGGAAAAGGCGGGCGACTTGAATGCTGAATTGGCAACTTACCACTACTTGCCCTTGAGCGGAGTGGATTTGGCCCAAGCATTGGATGACCTGTCCGCGTTTCCGACCGAAGCTGTTTATAATTCAGGGACCATTTTTCTATTTGCTGACACGACGATTGATGAATTTCCAATGGATCAGGTACTGCTATTACCGGCGGATCAAATTTTTTACGAAGCAAGTTCCCAGTCTGATGAACAACGGTGGCACCTACTAAAAATGAAACGGGCCCAGCAGGTGGATCTCAGCGACGGTGGGCAATCATTGATGGCATACGTCAATGACAATACGCTGACTGATCCGTGGGGTCTTACTTTTGAAAATAGCCGAACGCAGTTGTCTGCTAATTTTAATGGTGAGGTGACGCGTCAAGGGACATCTCGATATATCTTTGAAGGTGACTACGGCACTGATTATCAGCGGCTGATCTTGTGGAATACGCACTGGCAACCGGCTGGGAAAATTATTCTGCATGCGGAAATTGGGGCTACCAGTGGGGACGTCGAGTATTTCTACCGCGTTTACTACGAGAACGAAGCCGGTTTTCAAACTTGGGATTTCGACGAGGCTGATTTGGTTAACGGCTACGTGCAGCGTGACGTGGCGTTTCTGAACTATCCCTTGAACGTGGCCCTGTTTGTAAAGGGGAGTGGTCGGCTGGTGGTCGGCGAAATTCACTTACGGAACGGATCGTTAGCAAAAGAAAACTTTCTGAGCGTTGGCGGTCAACGGCTGGTGGATGATCAGCACTATCACGAAGAGTTAGGCTACTACTTTAACCCTGCCGACTTGAAACCACCATTAAATGTGTACTTCTCAGGATGGCGGGCAAAGGAAAGTTACGAAGGTCGGTGGATGATGGGGTCACTTGGATCGCCGTTTATCCTCGTATTCGATCCCCGGATTGTCGGGGGCGCGTTCTACCGGGGTGGCACTCTAGAACAGCAACTCGTTGATGTGATTCAGGATAAGCTGGATGAACTAGGCTTTACGTCCGACCAGTTAAACTTGTCGGGGCTGTCAATGGGAACGTATGCGTCGTTATTTTATTCGACGATGCTCAATCCCCATGGTGTTGTGATTGGGAAACCGCTAGCTAGCATTGGGCACCTTGCCATCCATCAACGACTGTTTACGCCCTATAATTGGGACCTGGCGATGGATACGATTATTAGTTTGACCGGTGAGCTGACCGAAAAGAGCGCGACCGCGATGGATGATGACTTTTGGCATCGCTTTTTAAACACCGACTATTCGAAAACAACGTTCATCATCGCCCACATGTTACAAGATACGGATTTACCGTTTGAGCGTATTTTTAATCATCTAAAGGAACATTATCCGACGTCTCGGGTGCTGCATAAGGGGCTGGAAGGGCGTCATAATGATGATACGTTGGGGATTACCAGCTGGTTTTTGAAACAGTATCAAAATATGCTGGCGAATGATTTCGGTCGTAACTTCCAAAAGGACCTCGAACTCGACGAGGAAGACGAAGTAGTCACGGATCAAGTGGCACAAAAGGAGCATCAAAATGGGTAGTTTATATCTTACCCGGTGGCCCGACAACTTTGACGATGTCGAGATTACCGGCACAACCGTTCAATACTTAGATAGCGGTGAAGTGCTCTTTGCCAACGAAATGTTTTCACCCGGCATGCAGTTGTGCAAGTGGCGTTCACGGGTTAATTATCTGGATCAAGGCATTAAACCAACGTTACCATTGCTAGAGGTGGGCAAAGAATACACGGTCTTGGCGGTGTTAACGGCGGATCGCACGCCCGCGGTTCAGCTACGGATCACATTTTTCGACGTGAATGGTGAAAAATTGAAGATGATCAGTTCAACGACCCTATCAAAGGCGTTCGTCTTTCCCGAAGGGGCGGTGTCGTACGAGGTGGCCCTTGTTAATCTCAACCATACCTGGATCAAATTTCAGTATTTGATGATTAAGACGACTGAGGATGCCCGTCAGGTAACGGCGCGGTTAGATCGCACCAGCGGCTGGATCGCCGTGCAGGCGGATGAGACGATTGGGATGGATGAGCAATCGGCAGTTTTGCAGATTAGCTACGGATCACGAACGACGATGGCGATCCCATCAGCGACGAATCAGCCGTCATTACTAGTACGGGCCTATGTCGATGATGCTAATGTGATGAAAATGCTGACAGATATTCGGCAAACTTTGGCGCACACACACTTTACACAGGTTAAGTATCTTCCCGGCCAGCGGGAGCGGTTTTCACCGGAGATCCGCGCACAGGTCGACGAATTAGCGGCACACTTATTAATTGAAGAAAATTAACATCGTCTCTTCAGGGAATGGGATTTTTGTTTAACCGTGGGGATGACGTTAAGAGAAATACCGATTTTTGTGACTTTAGCTTACAAATTGTGGGATAAACTAATAAACCCCATTATTCGCTTAGAATTGTGCTGTTAAGCACTTTACTATGAGAAATAAAATTGTTAAGCTTGACGATAATTACGATGATTAGGCTAAAATTTGCAAATTTTTTGGAATGGCGGGTCTAATCACCTACATATTCAGGGTTAGAAAAGGACAGTTATTGGTATTTGAGGAGCTGCGTATAACCTGGGTAAAAAAGGGGAGGGATAGTTAAATGACATATTGGGTTACAAAAGTTGATGAAAATGAAGCAGCATCCAGTTATCAATCTGGCATTATTGCGAATAATATGGCTGCCGAATCAATTAGCCAAGTTGGTTTTCGCAAACTCCATTACCCACGTTTATACGCGCAGGAGTTGAATGATATGGGCGCCGGTGGCCGGCGTGAAAAGTTGGAGGCCATTTTGAACGTTGTCTTACCAGGGGATGTGGTGATCGTCCAATACCCACTGTGGACAAGCGAAGTTCAGTTTGAAATGGAGTTCATCGATTACTTAAAGAATGAACGACACGCGAAGACGGTGGCCTTGGTTTGGGACATTATTTCTTGGATCCACGATGCCTCCGACCGAGACTATTCGGGGGACGCCTCATTGTGGCTGTTGAATAAATACGACTTGGTCATTGCGGCGAACGAAAAAATGGCGCGTCACATGGCCGAAGCAGGCGGGGTCACCACTCCCAAGATTGGGATGGGCTTGAGTGACTTTGTCTATCATGGACCAAAGCCTAAGCAAACCTTCAAGAAGCAGTTGTACTACGTTTCTTCCAGCGTTGATCCGGCGATGGTAGCTGAATACAAGTCGCAAATTCCGATTAATTTCATCGGTCCTAACAACCAGCAGGGGCAACTACCAAGCTACATTAAGATGCTGGGCCAGATGAGTAGCAATGATATTCCGAGCCAGCTCGATGGTGGGTTTGGCCTGCTGTATTACCCGATGGCGGGGTACTACAAGGGGATGAACAACTACGGGCATTATAATAACCCGATGAAGTTGTCCTTGTACTTAGCGGCGGGGCTACCAATCATCACGATGCCGCACACCGCCCACTCCGGTTGGATTAAGGACCGGGGCGTGGGGATTGTGATCGACTCAATCGGTGATATTGATAAGGTCATGAACAAGCTCACCGAAGCCGATTACAACCAAATGGTCGCCAATGTTCGACCTTGGCAAGAAGCGGTTACGAGCGGATTCTTCGCCAAGCAAGCAGCATTGGAAGCAATCCGCTACCTTGAGTTAGGGTTTGATGATCAGATTGTCGAGACGGGAGGTGGTGGCCAATGACCAACTGGATTACACGCTTTAACGGACGGCTGGAAAGTGAAAATCAGCAAACAACCGTGCAAATTAGTGCTAACGTCGCCAAAGCCGCCCAGGAGCTAGGGTTTCAGGAACTCAACTACGTTCCGTTTGATAATTTGGGAGAGCAACCGGATCGACGACGAAGCTTAATTGAAACAATTTTACGTCCGGTACAGCCGCGGGATCTCGTGGTTGTTCAATTTCCACTCTGGGAACAACTGGATTTTCAGGCAGAGTTTATTGACTACCTCAAACGAATTAAACAGATTAAGGTCATCGCACTGGTTCATGAAGTTCCCACGTGGTTGTACGCCGATGATGGTGACCAAAATGTCATCAAAAATGACTTTTGGTTTACCCAGTTACGTAAATTTGATTTGCTGGTCGTGGCGAACGAAAAACAAGCACGACGACTATCAAAGGATGAAATTGATATTCCAATGGTGTCCTTGCAATTGTGGGATTACCCGTATGCGGGGCCATTACAGGAAAAACAATTTCGTAAGCAGCTCCATTACATCAGCGATCAGGCCGTTACGGCACTTGATTACCGGGGCTCAACACCGATTATGTTTTATAACACAGAAGTTGATGAAAAAGTCGCCAATAATCCGAGTGTTAAACACATTGTCGGATTGGCGCGGGATAACCTAATTGCAGAATTAGCGGACGGCTTTGGCTTAGTTAATACCGTTAACATCACGGAAGCGACTAATCCTAATGAAGTCCGGAATAGCCAATATAATGACCCAATTGAATTATCAATGTACTTAGCAGCCGGAATGCCGGTCGTGGTGCCTGATTCCAGCGCCCACGCCCAGCTCGTGAAGCAACATCATTTAGGACTGGTGATTCATGATCTGAACGAGATTGACGAAGCATTGTCTCACGTGACGATTGCCGATTATCAGGAGATGGTGGCCGCGATTGAACCGTGGCAAAAGGCAGTCAGTACACGCTACTTTGTGAAGCGTGCATTGATGGCCGGCATGCGAAAAGTAAACTTGGGGTTTGATAATTTTCTCATTTAGCGGTGTTTACCGATTTTAACGATCGGTAGCACGTTTGTATATATCGGGTTAATACGTGTTACGCTTATTTTATTTTAAAAATTGAATGATGACTATCAATCGAACTTGAACGTGTATTAAGCACAGGGGGGCAGTAAATATATGTCTAGAAAAAATAACATTAAGAAAGCTAAGTACTCTGATCAGAGTCAGCACTATAAAACGTATAAAGCTAAAAAGACCTGGATTTACACAACCATTACCAGTTTTGCGGCTGTATTTGGTGGTGGATTAGCAGCGCCAATCGTAGGTCATGCGGATACAAGCAGTACAACCACGAGCACGAGTAAGGAGGCTGATACCGGCAACATACTGGCGGCGAATAATACCGCCACGATTCCGGCGGATTCAACGAACAACAACACGGCAGTTTCGACGTCCGAGTCGACGAGTGGCTCAACTTCGACAGCTTCGGAATCAACAAGTGGTTCAATTAGCGGTTCAACATCAACTTCGACGAGTGGCAGTCAGTCAACCAGCGTGTCAGATAGTGGCACTTCGAACACGTCAGAATCTGACAGCTCAACAACGGCTACCTCGAACACGGATGATGCGTCAACCAGCACTTCAAACACATCAGACTCAGATAGTTCGACAACCGCAACATCTAATACAGATGACACCTCAACGAGTGCCTCAGAATCAGGTAGCTCAAGTGCCACGACATCAACCACCGATACCACAACAACTAATACAACAGATACTGCCACAACCGATGCAATCAAGGATGTGACAGCTGAATTAGGTTTGACTGGAATTGGGACTGCAGAATCAAATGGATCAAGTTTGGTCGTTGCAGTAGATAGTGGCAACGAATTAACGACTGATCAATTTAATACCCTTGCACAATATTTACAGGCTAACAGCCTTACAACGATGATCATTGCGTCAGACGCCTATTTGATGACGTATAGCAAGGATAATACCAACACTATTGTGAAGGATGATGCTGAAACCGATGTTGCTGTTGATGCTGCCAAGGCCTTTGGTAGTGCCACTTATAGCATTACAGGTGAGGCACAATCATTCTCCGTTGTCAGCGCAAGCTCGACGGTAACTGGTAAAGGAACACCAACAGGATCTGGTTCTTCTGTTTTTGGTTGGCAATTAACTACCGGCTTTTCAGAACAACCGGCTAGTCAAAATATCTATACCACCACGGGTTCAGCTGATGTTGAACTTAATTCAACTCTAACTACTGGGACAATCAATACACTTAAATCAGCACTAGGGGTTGTAACAAGTGTACTGACTGCTGGTTTTTCTGGAAGCTTAGAGACAACCTATACGCTGTATCGGAGCACTAACGGTACGTCTTGGACGGCAGTGGATTCAAGTACTTCGACTTCAGATTTCACCTATACGCAACCTGCCGGTACTACGTATTATTATCAAATTGGAGTTTCAACCGCATTCCAAAATAATACTTTAACGAGCTGGCTGACACTGGGAATTTCTTCTTCGGTTGCTAACGCGCTTTTGGGGTGGGCCCTTGGTAGTGATTATTGGTCAGATGTAGCCACCGTAACTGTAACGTCCAAGAACGTTAAGGGAACGGGACTTGAAATTACTGCCGATTCCGACTATTTGATGGTTGGTGGTAAGCTAACCGTTTCTAGTGATATTTCTGGTGCGACAACGCAAACTACAGCTAATAACGGAACAGAGCAGGCTGATTATAACCCCGTACCTTCCAACGCTACGATTGATCCCGCTACGATTCAATGGTCAACAAATGACAGCAGTATTCTTGCCGTCGATCGAGATACAGGATTGTTGACTGCCAAAGGTGCAGGAAAAGCTACAATTACGGTCACTGGTAAAGATTACGACGGTAATGTAGTGACGGGAACCAAGGAATTTACTGTTGGAACAGGGGTTAACAGTCCGACAGTGAATGTCGGTGATACAGCCACATTCACCCTAGATGCGGGTGTTACTCAACAAGTGAAGGACGTTAAGAGCTCACTTGGCGATTTAACTGGGGTTACCGTATCATACGATTGGTATAATGCCGATGGTACTGCAGTTTCCGGCTCCAATGTTAAGTACACCAATGGCGGGGCATCAATGAGCTTGTCAAATGTGACGGCTGATATGGACCAAAATCAATACTACGTGGTTATCAGTATTACTGGTCAACTATATGACGATAGTGGTACTAATTTAGGATCGGTGACTACCGAAATTCAACCACAGAACGCGACTTTGACAGTTATTGATCAAGCTGCTCTTGATAAAAGTGCGGTTGATGGAAATAATTTAACTGTTAACATTGGTGCAGCTGGGCCAACCGCTGCGCAACTCATTGGTTCAATCACAGAATCAGATGGGACTGTTGTTACTGATCAAACTGCAATCCAAAACGAGATCGATGATGGTAATATCATTGTTTGGAACGCGGATAGCGATGGTAATCCAACAAAAATGTATGACGGCACACTAGATACGTCTGCAGAAACAAGCTACAACTTTGTGATTCAGTACCTTGATACAACAAGTGGTACACCAGCAATTGGCCATGCGACCGTGACTGTTGAAGGAAATACAGCAACCGCAGAAGGTCAAAACTTGACCGTTCCAGAAGGGCAGCAACATGCAGTAACCGATTTTGTTACTTCATTGACATTTAATGGAAATGATGTGGATGCCGCTACTGCGATTGCCAACGGAACTTTAAAGGTTTACGTGTATGTTGATGCGGATGGTGATGGTAATGGTGATTGGGTCGACTATACGACGACAACGCTGGATACAACCAAAGTTGGCACAGTATATTATGTTTATTTGGAATATCAACCTGCATCGGATGCAAGTGTGCGAACTGAGGAATACACACTTACTATAACGGATGATGCTGACATTACGGGAACGCCACAGACTATTACGCAGGGAGACGCACTTCCTTCACCAGAATCATTTATCGGCTCTGTTTATAATTCAGCCGGTGAATTGCTGACGGCAGATGAAATTGAAGCCGGACTTGCGGATGGTACGATTCAAGTAGGTACTGCCTCAAAGGTAACCTATCCTGGTACGATCGATAACAATACACCTGGGACATATGATATTGGTGTCAGCATTGTCGTTGGTTCCGCAATTCACACAGATTATACGACTTTAACAATTCTCCCAGACACGGCGTCATTGTCGACATCAGAAACGACATCAACAACGACTTCGACAACAACTTCAACGACGACTTCGACAACAACTTCAACAACCACATCGACAACGACTTCAACGACTACGTCAACAACGCAGTCATTGACTGACTCGACAACGGCCTCGTTGACAGATTCGCAGACGCAGTCGTTAACAGATTCAACCACAGCCTCGTTGACGAATTCGGAGACGCAGTCATTAACGGATTCAACCACAGCTTCGTTGACAAATTCGGAAACTCAGTCATTAACTGACTCGACGACGGCCTCATTAACAAACTCTGAGACACAATCGATCAGTGACTCAACATCAGACTCGAACAATACAGAATCAACTTCAAATTCGGCTAGTCAACATCAGAGTGACATCTTCTCTGAGTTGCAATCGGCTCGTGATTCTGATATCGCATCTGGTAGCGATTCAACGTCGATTCACAAATCTGACAGTTTATTAAACAGTGATTCGACATCTACGTCATTGTCTGATTCAGCAACAACATCATTGACGGATTCGCAGACGCAGTCATTAACCGATTCAACAACAGCCTCATTGACAGATTCACAGACTCAATCGTTAACAGACTCGACAACGGCTTCGTTGACGAATTCAGAAACTCAGTCATTAACAGACTCAACGACGGCTTCGTTAACGAATTCAGAAACCCAATCATTAACAGACTCAACAACGGCTTCGTTGACGAACTCCGAAACCCAGTCATTAACAGACTCGACAACGGCTTCATTGACAAACTCCGAAACCCAGTCGTTAACAGACTCAACAACGGCTTCATTGACGAATTCAGAGACTCAATCATTAACAGACTCAACGACGGCTTCATTAACGAACTCAGAAACCCAATCGTTAACTGACTCGACAACAGCCTCATTGACGAATTCGGAAACCCAGTCATTAACAGACTCAACAACGGCTTCATTGACGAATTCGGAAACTCAGTCATTAACAGACTCGACAACGGCTTCGTTGACGAACTCGGAAACTCAATCATTGACCGACTCGACAACGGCCTCATTAACAAATTCTGAGACCCAATCGTTGACGGATTCACAGACTCAGTCGTTAACAGATTCGACAACGGCTTCGTTGACGAATTCAGAGACTCAATCGTTGACCGATTCAACGACCGCTTCATTAACGAATTCTGAAACTCAGTCATTAACAGATTCAACAACGGCCTCATTGACGAATTCTGAGACTCAATCATTAACTGACTCAACAACGGCCTCATTGACGAATTCGGAAACACAGTCATTAACTGACTCAACAACGGCTTCATTGACGAATTCGGAAACGCAGTCACTAACTGACTCAACAACGGCTTCATTGACGAATTCGGAAACCCAGTCGTTAACTGACTCAACAACGGCTTCATTGACGAACTCGGAAACTCAATCATTGACCGACTCGACAACGGCCTCGTTGACGAATTCGGAAACTCAATCGTTAACTGACTCAACGACGGCCTCATTGACGAACTCGGAAACACAGTCATTAACAGATTCGACGACGGCCTCGTTGACGAACTCGGAAACTCAATCGTTAACTGACTCAACAACGGCCTCGTTGACGAACTCGGAAACTCAATCATTGACCGACTCGACAACGGCCTCATTAACAAATTCTGAGACCCAATCGTTGACGGATTCACAGACTCAGTCGTTAACGGATTCAACGACTGCCTCATTGACGAATTCTGAGACTCAATCATTAACTGACTCAACGACGGCTTCATTAACGAACTCGGAGACTCAATCGTTAACAGACTCGACAACAGCCTCGTTGACGAATTCGGAAACACAGTCACTAACAGACTCGACGACGGCTTCGTTGACAAACTCGGAAACACAGTCATTAACAGATTCAACGACGGCTTCATTGACAAACTCGGAAACACAGTCATTGACCGACTCGACAACTGCTTCGTTGACGAACTCGGAAACACAGTCATTAACTGACTCGACAACGGCTTCGTTGACGAACTCAGAAACGCAATCGTTAACTGACTCAACGACGGCTTCATTGACGAACTCGGAAACACAGTCATTAACTGACTCAACGACGGCCTCATTGACGAATTCAGAAACACAGTCATTAACAGATTCGACGACGGCCTCGTTAACAAACTCAGAAACGCAGTCACTAACAGATTCAACGACCGCTTCATTAACGAATTCGGAAACACAATCACTAACAGATTCAACGACTGCCTCATTGACGAATTCTGAGACTCAATCATTAACAGATTCAACGACTGCGTCGTTAACGAATTCGGAAACACAGTCATTGACAGATTCAACGACTGCCTCATTGACGAACTCCGAAACACAATCGTTGACAGATTCAACAACTGCTTCGTTGACGAATTCGGAAACACAGTCATTGACAGATTCAACGACTGCCTCATTGACGAATTCAGAGACTCAATCATTAACAGATTCGACGACAGCTTCGTTGACGAACTCCGAAACCCAATCGTTGACTGACTCAACGACAGCTTCATTAACAAATTCAGAGACCCAATCGTTGACAGATTCAACAACAGCCTCGTTGACGAACTCCGAAACCCAATCGTTGACTGACTCAACGACAGCCTCGTTGACGAACTCCGAAACCCAATCGTTGACTGACTCAACGACAGCCTCGTTAACAAACTCAGAGACCCAATCGTTAACCGACTCGACGACTGCTTCGTTGACGAACTCAGAAACACAGTCATTAACTGACTCAACAACGGCGTCATTAACGAATTCTGAGACTCAATCATTGACTGATTCAACAACAGCTTCGTTAACAAACTCAGAGACTCAGTCATTGACTGACTCAACGACGGCTTCATTAACGAACTCGGAAACTCAGTCGTTAACTGACTCAACAACGGCCTCATTGACGAACTCCGAAACACAGTCACTGACAGATTCAACGAATGCGTCATTAACAAATTCAGAAACTTTATCAGCGACTGACGGTTCTACTTTAGGTTCAATCACGAATTCCGAGACCCAATCATTAACTGATTCGACAACCGCTTCACTGACGAACTCCGAGACCCAATCGTTGACCGATTCGACGACCGCTTCACTGACGAACTCCGAGACTCAATCGTTAACTGATTCGACAACCGCTTCATTAACGAATTCCGAGACTCAATCGTTGACTGATTCAACGACCGCTTCATTGACGAATTCCGAAACCCAATCATTAACTGATTCGACAACTGCCTCGTTAACAAACTCAGAAACACAATCGTTAACTGATTCAACGACCGCTTCATTGACGAACTCAGAAACCCAATCATTAACTGATTCGACAACTGCCTCGTTAACAAATTCTGAGACACAATCGTTGACCGACTCAACAACCGCTTCGTTGACAAACTCAGAGACTCAGTCGCTGACTGATTCAACGACAGCTTCATTGACGAATTCAGAGACTCAATCGTTAACTGATTCGACAACGGCTTCGTTAACGGATTCAGAAACCCAATCGTTGACTGATTCAACAACCGCTTCATTAACGAATTCCGAGACTCAATCGTTAACTGATTCGACAACGGCTTCGTTGACAAACTCAGAAACGCAGTCATTAACTGACTCAACAACGGCATCGTTAACAAATTCAGAAACCCAATCGTTGACCGATTCGACAACGGCTTCGTTAACGAATTCGGAAACTCAATCACTAACTGATTCAACGACGGCATCATTGACGAACTCAGAAACACAGTCATTGACCGATTCGACAACCGCATCATTAACGAATTCCGAGACTCAATCGTTGACCGATTCAACAAATGCTTCCTTGACAAATTCAGGAACTTTATCTGATTCAACATCGACTTCGGTTAGTGTTTCAGATGTTAAGTCTGATAGCACCTCAGATTCGGCTGCCGGTTCAGACACTAACTCAACAAGCACCTCAATCTCGAATGCGGGTTCAGATACTGGTTCGACAAGTACTTCAGTATCGCTTAGCGATTCGGATAACAGTCAAGCAAGTACTTCAGACTCATTGAGTATTTCGGACAATAGCCAAACGAGCACTTCAACTTCACAAAGCGATGTGAAGAGCATTTCAACGGTTGGTTCAGACTCGAATAGTGATTCCGACAATGGCTCAACAAGTACCTCAGAATCGCAAAGTGATTCAACGACTGATTCAATCAGCACCTCAGAATCTGTAAGTGATTCGACCAATGGTTCGATCAGCACGTCTGATTCAAACAGTGATTCAAATGCGGGTACTGAAAGCGACTCAACCGCCGGTTCCGAAAGTAATTCAGGTTCCGACAGTCAATCAGATATCCATTCGACGAGTGACTCTATCTCAGACAGTAACTCAACGACTGGCTCAACGAGTGCTTCAGTTTCCGATAATGCCTCGACAACTGGCTCAGCGAGTGCTTCCGTCTCGGACAATGATTCAACAACTGGTTCAACCAGCGATTCGATCTCGGATAGCGACTCGACAACTGGTTCAACGAGTGCTTCGATTTCCGACAGTAACTCAACGACTGGTTCGATCAGTACTTCAGTATCGGATAACAATTCGACGACTGACTCAACGAGCGACTCGATTTCGGATAGCACGTCAACGACAACTTCGACGACGACTTCAATTAGCAACTCAGATTCGAACAGCGCTTCCGACAATGGTTCTGATAGTAGTTCACAATCTGATAGCACATCAGATAATGGGTCGATCAGCACATCTGATTCAATGAGTACCTCGGATAACGGGTCAACGAGCACCTCAGAATCCAATAGCACCTCAGCGAACGGGACTCAGACGAAGTCTGATTCATTGAGTACCTCAGATAATGGTTCAACCAGCACCTCTGATTCATTGAGTGCTTCAGATAACGGGTCAACGAGTACCTCAGACTCATTGAGCGCTTCGGATAATGGCTCAATCAGTACTTCAGATTCATTGAGCACGTCAGATAACGGTTCAGACAGTACTTCAGATTCATTGAGTACCTCGGACAACCGTTCAACGAACACTTCGGATTCAAATAGTGATTCCGACAATGGCTCGACCAGCACTTCAGCTTCATTGAGCGAATCTGACAATGGTTCAACCAGTACTTCCGATTCACTAAGTGAATCTGATAACGGTTCAATCAGTGCTTCAACTTCGAATAGTTCATCTGACAATGGATCGATGAGTACTTCTGATTCATTGAGCACCTCAGACAACGGTTCAAACAGCACGTCAGACTCAAATAGTGATTCAGATAATGGTTCAACGAGCACGTCAGATTCTGGTAGTTCATCTGACAGTATCTCGACGGCTTACACTGGTTCCGATGAGGCTTCAACCCTTGGATCCGATAGTACTTCAACTTCGTTGAGTATTTCAGATAACGGTTCAGATAGTACTTCCGATTCAGCAAGCGATTCGACAACGGGTTCAGAAACCACATCGATTTCAGCTAATGCATCAGATACTGCTTCGGCAAGTACCTCAGATTCAATTGTTGGATCGGACACTAACTCAACCAGCACCTCAATCTCGAATGCGGGCTCAGATACTGGTTCGACAAGCACGTCAGAATCAAACAGCGATTCAGATAACAGCCAAGCAAGCACGTCAGTATCATTGAGTAACTCAGACAACAGCCAAACGAGCACGTCAGATTCACAAAGTGATGTGAAGAGCACTTCAACGGTTGGTTCAGATTCGAATAGCGATTCTGACAATGGCTCAACCAGCACATCAGAATCACAAAGTGATTCAACGAACGGCTCAACCAGCACATCAGAATCCGTAAGTGATTCAACGAACGGTTCAAACAGTACGTCTGATTCAAACAGTGATTCAAATGCCGGAACTGAAAGCGACTCAACCGCCGGTTCAGAAAGCAATTCCAATTCCGACAGTCAATCAGATATTCGTTCGACGAGCGATTCGGTTTCCGACAGTAACTCAACGACTGGTTCAACGAGTGCATCAGTTTCTGATAATGCTTCGACAACTGGCTCAACGAGCGATTCCGTTTCGACGAGTGATTCAACCACTGGTTCAACGAGCGATTCCGTTTCGGATAGTAACTCAACCACTGGTTCAACAAGTACTTCAATTTCCGACAGTAACTCAACAACTGGTTCGATCAGTACATCAGCATCAGATGAGAATTCAACCACTGATTCAGCGAGTGATTCAACATCAAATAGTACGTCAACCACGACTTCGACGACGACTTCAATCAGCAACTCAGATTCGAACAGCGCTTCAGACAATGGTTCTGATAGTAGTTCACAATCTGATAGCACGTCAGATAATGGGTCGATCAGCACATCTGATTCAATGAGTACTTCGGACAACGGTTCAACGAGCACGTCAGAATCCAATAGCACTTCAGCGAACGGGACTCAGACGACGTCTGATTCAAACAGTACGTCAACGAATGGCTCAACCAGCACGTCAGATTCATTGAGTGCTTCAGATAATGGTTCAACGAGCACCTCTGATTCACAAAGTGCTTCGAATAACGGCTCGACAAGTACTTCAGATTCATTGAGTGCTTCAGATAACGGTTCAACGAGCACCTCAGATTCATTGAGTACCTCGGACAACCGTTCAACGAACACTTCGGATTCAAATAGTGATTCCGACAACGGCTCGACAAGCACGTCAGCTTCATTGAGCGAATCTGATAATGGTTCAACCAGTACTTCAGATTCACTAAGTGAATCCGATAACGGTTCAATCAGTGCTTCAACTTCGAATAGTTCATCTGACAATGGGTCAATGAGCACGTCAGCTTCATTGAGCACCTCAGATAACGGTTCAAATAGCACGTCAGACTCAACTAGTGATTCTGATAATGGCTCAACGAGCACCTCAGATTCTGGCAGTTCATCTGACAGTATCTCGACAAACTACGTTGGTTCCGACAGTGCTTCAACCCTTGGTTCAGAAAGCACTTCGGATTCCGCAAGCACTTCAACAAGCGGTTCAACGAGCACGTCAGATTCCGCTAGTGATTCAACCAGCGGTTCAGATAGCACGTCAGATTCCGCAAGCACTTCGAATAGTGGTTCGGACAGTACGTCAATCTCATTGAGCAACTCAACGAACGGCTCAACCAGCACCTCTGGTTCTGCTAGTGATTCAACGAATGGTTCGACAAGCACGTCAGAATCAAACAGCGATTCAGACAACAGTCAGGCAAGTACTTCAGCTTCATTGAGTACTTCGGACAATAGCCAAACGAGCACGTCAAATTCACAAAGTGATGTGAAGAGCACTTCAACGGTTGGTTCAGATTCGAATAGTGATTCCGACAATGGCTCAACCAGCACTTCAGAATCACAAAGTGATTCAACGACTGGCTCAACGAGCACCTCAGAATCCGTAAGTGATTCGACCAACGGTTCGATTAGCACATCTGATTCAAATAGTGATTCCAATGCCGGTACTGAAAGCGACTCAACCGCCGGTTCCGAAAGTAATTCAGGTTCCGACAGTCAATCAGATATTCGTTCAACGAGTGCTTCGGTTTCCGACAGTAACTCAACGACTGGTTCAACGAGTGCTTCAGTTTCCGATAATGCATCGACAACTGGCTCAACGAGCGACTCCGTATCGGATAGTGATTCAACCACTGGTTCAACAAGCGATTCCGTTTCGGATAGCAACTCGACCACTGGTTCAACGAGTGCTTCGATTTCCGACAGTAACTCAACAACTGGTTCGATCAGTACGTCAGCATCAGATGAGAATTCAACCACTGATTCAGCGAGTGATTCAACATCAGATAGTACGTCAACGACGACTTCGACGACGACTTCAATCAGCAACTCAGATTCGAACAGCGCTTCCGACAATGGTTCTGATAGTAGTTCACAATCTGATAGCACATCAGATAATGGGTCGATCAGCACATCTGATTCAATGAGTACTTCGGATAACGGCTCAACGAGCACGTCAGAATCCAATAGCACCTCAGCGAACGGGACTCAGACGACGTCTGATTCAAACAGTACGTCAACGAATGGCTCAACCAGCACGTCAGATTCATTGAGTGCTTCAGATAATGGTTCAACGAGCACCTCTGATTCACAAAGTGCTTCGAATAACGGCTCGACAAGTACTTCAGATTCATTGAGTGCTTCAGATAACGGTTCAACGAGCACCTCAGATTCATTGAGTACCTCGGACAACCGTTCAACGAACACTTCGGATTCAAATAGTGATTCCGACAACGGCTCGACAAGCACGTCAGCTTCATTGAGCGAATCTGATAATGGTTCAACCAGTACTTCAGATTCACTAAGTGAATCCGATAACGGTTCAATCAGTGCTTCAACTTCGAATAGTTCATCTGACAATGGGTCAATGAGCACGTCAGCTTCATTGAGCACCTCAGATAACGGTTCAAATAGCACGTCAGACTCAACTAGTGATTCTGATAATGGCTCAACGAGCACCTCAGATTCTGGCAGTTCATCTGACAGTATCTCGACAAACTACGTTGGTTCCGACAGTGCTTCAACCCTTGGTTCAGAAAGCACTTCGGATTCCGCAAGCACTTCAACAAGCGGTTCAACGAGCACGTCAGATTCCGCTAGTGATTCAACCAGCGGTTCAGATAGCACGTCAGATTCCGCAAGCACTTCGAATAGTGGTTCGGACAGTACGTCAATCTCATTGAGCAACTCAACGAACGGCTCAACCAGCACCTCTGGTTCTGCTAGTGATTCAACGAATGGTTCGACAAGCACGTCAGAATCAAACAGCGATTCAGACAACAGTCAGGCAAGTACTTCAGCTTCATTGAGTACTTCGGACAATAGCCAAACGAGCACGTCAAATTCACAAAGTGATGTGAAGAGCACTTCAACGGTTGGTTCAGATTCGAATAGTGATTCCGACAATGGCTCAACCAGCACTTCAGAATCACAAAGTGATTCAACGACTGGCTCAACGAGCACCTCAGAATCCGTAAGTGATTCGACCAACGGTTCGATTAGCACATCTGATTCAAATAGTGATTCCAATGCCGGTACTGAAAGCGACTCAACCGCCGGTTCCGAAAGTAATTCAGGTTCCGACAGTCAATCAGATATTCGTTCAACGAGTGCTTCGGTTTCCGACAGTAACTCAACGACTGGTTCAACGAGTGCTTCAGTTTCCGATAATGCATCGACAACTGGCTCAACGAGCGACTCCGTATCGGATAGTGATTCAACCACTGGTTCAACAAGCGATTCCGTTTCGGATAGCAACTCGACCACTGGTTCAACGAGTGCTTCGATTTCCGACAGTAACTCAACAACTGGTTCGATCAGTACGTCAGCATCAGATGAGAATTCAACCACTGATTCAGCGAGTGATTCAACATCAGATAGTACGTCAACGACGACTTCGACGACGACTTCAATCAGCAACTCAGATTCGAACAGCGCTTCCGACAATGGTTCTGATAGTAGTTCACAATCTGATAGCACATCAGACAATGGTTCAACCAGCACATCTGATTCAATGAGTACTTCGGATAACGGCTCAACGAGCACGTCAGAATCCAATAGCACCTCAGCGAACGGGACTCAGACGACGTCTGATTCAAACAGTACGTCAACGAACGGTTCGACAAGCACGTCAGATTCATTGAGTGCTTCAACTAACGGTTCGACAAGTACTTCCGATTCACAAAGTGCTTCAACGAACGGTTCGACAAGCACGTCAGATTCATTAAGTGCTTCAGATAACGGGTCAACGAGCACCTCAGATTCAATGAGTACTTCGGACAACCGTTCAACGAACACCTCGGATTCAAACAGTGATTCCGACAATGGCTCGACCAGCACATCTGCTTCATTGAGCGAATCTGATAATGGTTCAACCAGTACTTCAGATTCACTAAGTGAATCCGATAACGGTTCAAGCAGTGCTTCAACTTCGAATAGTTCATCTGACAATGGGTCAATGAGTACCTCAGATTCATTGAGCACCTCAGATAACGGTTCAAATAGTACGTCAGACTCAACGAGTGATTCCAATAATGGCTCAACGAGCACCTCAGATTCTGGTAGTTCATCTGACAGTATCTCGACAGCCTACGTTGGTTCCGACAGTGCTTCAACCCTTGGTTCAGAAAGCACTTCGGATTCCGCAAGCACGTCAACGAGTGGTTCAACGAGCACCTCGGATTCCGCTAGTGATTCAAACAGCGGTTCGGATAGTACCTCAGATTCCGCAAGCACTTCGAATAGTGGTTCGGACAGTACGTCAATCTCATTGAGCAACTCAACGAACGGCTCAACGAGCACCTCTGGCTCTGCTAGTGATTCAACGAGTGGTTCAGAGAGCACCTCTGATTCAAATAATGTTTCAGACAGTGGCTCAACCAGCACATCAGATTCACAAAGCAGCGTTAAGAGTGGGTCAACGAGTGCTTCGGATTCGAATAGTACTTCGACAACTGATTCGATGAGTACCTCAGACTCAAATAGTGCTTCTGACACTGGCTCGACAAGTACTTCTGCTTCATTGAGTACTTCGACGAGTGGCTCAACGAGCACCTCTGATTCACTCAGCACGTCAAACAGTGATACTGAAAGTAACTCAACTGAAGGGTCACTCAGCGACTCAAACTCTGCTAGTCAATCAGATATCAGTTCAACGAGTGCTTCAACGTCAGATAGTAACTCGACGACTGGTTCAATCAGTACTTCAACATCAGACAGCGCTTCAACGACTGGTTCAACGAGCACTTCAGTTTCTGCCAGCGACTCAACGACTGGTTCAATGAGTACTTCAACATCAGATAGTGATTCAACCACTGGTTCAATCAGTACATCAGTATCTGATAGTGCTTCGACAACTAACTCGACGAGCGATTCAGTATCCGATAGCACGTCAGCAACTGCTTCAACGACTGCCTCGGCAAGTGCTTCAGATTCAAACAGCGCTTCTGACAATGGTTCAGATAGTAGCTCACAATCTGATAGCACATCAGACAATGGTTCAACCAGCACTTCCGATTCAATGAGTACTTCGGATAACGGTTCGACAAGCACGTCAGAATCCGATAGCACATCAGCGAACGGCACCCAGACAACGTCTGAATCAAACAGTACGTCAACGAATGGCTCAACCAGCACGTCAGACTCACTGAGTGCTTCTGATAATGGCTCGACGAGCACATCAGATTCATTGAGTGCTTCAGACAATGGCTTGACCAGCACGTCAGACTCATTGAGTACGTCAACGAACGGCTCAACCAGCACGTCAGATTCACAAAGCATTTCTGATACTCGTTCGACAAACACGTCAGACTCCAATAGTATCTCTACGGATGGTTCAACGAGTACGTCAGCATCATTGAGCACATCAGACAATGGTTCAACGAGTGCTTCAACGTCAACCAACGTGTCAGAAAATGGTTCAGCAAGCACGTCAGACTCATTAAGTACTTCTGACAATGGCTCGACAAGTACCTCTGCTTCAACCAGCGCTTCAGACAACGGTTCAAGCAGCACGTCAGATTCTGGCAGTTCATCAGATAGCCTTTCAATGAGCAATGTGACATCAAATACGTTGTCACAATTTGATTCAAGCAGCACATCGATCTCATTGAGTAACTCAACGAGTGGTTCAACCAGCACTTCCGGTTCTGCAAGCACATCAACGAGTGGCTCTGATAGTACGTCAGGTTCATTGAGTACCTCAACCAGCGGTTCTGACAGTACGTCAACTTCAAATAGTACGTCGACAACTGGTTCAACCAGCACTCTTGGTTCAAATAGTGATTCAACGACTGGCTCAACGAGCACGTCAGACTCACAAAGCACCTCAACGAGTGTTTCGAATATTGCTTCAACAAGCAATATGAATTCGAACTCAATGTCAGGCAACACGATGGGTGGCACAATCACCGTTAATTACTTGATCCTCGGTACTGACGACACTATCCGAGATACAAGTACGATGACTGGTCAACTAGGGACCGACTGGACATTGAAGGCACCACAAATTGCCGGTTACGACTATGGCTATGTGAGTGTGGACGGTGTGACATTCCAGAATCGTAGTGCAGTTCCTTCTGGTCCAAATACCGCAACAGGGGTATACGATTCAGAAACTCATACAATCGACTTCTACTACACACCAAGCGCGGCCGCTTCTGAAAGCCTTTCTGGTGTAAGCAGTAACTCAACGACTGGTTCAACGAGCACGTCAGATTCTGCAAGTGGTTCAACGACTGGTTCGATCAGTGCTTCGATCTCCGCAAGTAATTCTGGCAACGGCTCAACCAGCACCAGTGCTTCAAATAGTACTTCTGACAATGGTTCCGCAAGTACGAGCGGTTCGATCAGCGTTTCAACATCGCTCAGTGCCGCCGGAAGATCATTACGACCATCCGAATCAATGAGTATCTCAACGCTGGGATCAAGCAGTACTTCCGGTTCATTGAGTAATTCAACTACCGGTTCAACCAGTACTTCTGGGTCTTTGAGTGAATCAACTCAAGGCTCAACCAGCCATTCAGATTCATTGAGTCACTCGACACAGGGCTCAACGAGCACGTCAGCATCATTGAGTACCTCAACGACTGGTTCAACGAGCACGTCAGCTTCTAACAGCGGTTCAACCAGTGGTTCAACGAGCACGTCAGATTCACAAAGTGCCTCGCTCAGTGTTTCAGATTCATTAAGTAATTCAACGAGTGCCTTCTCAATGAGTACTTCTGGTTCACAAAGTGGCTCAACGAGCGGTTCAACGAGCACGTCAGATTCTGCAAGCATCTCAACGAGTGGTTCAGATAGTACCTCGGATTCCGCAAGCACTTCGACGAGCGGTTCCGACAGTACATCACTCTCGAATAGCACTTCGACAAGTGGTTCAACGAGCACCTCTGGTTCTACCAGCGACTCAATGACCGTTTCAGATAGTGCTTCTGACAGTGATTCCGTGAGCGACGCTGCTTCTGACAGCACTTCGACTTCCGCAAGCACGTCAAATAGTGGTTCAGGTAGCACCTCAGATTCACAAAGCGATGTGAAGAGCGGTTCCACGAGCACCTCGACTTCTGACAGTACGTCAACCAGCGGGTCAACCAGTACCTCTGATTCAAACAGTGCTTCAGACAGCGGCTCGACCAGCACGTCAGACTCATTGAGTGCATCAACCAGTGGCTCAACGAGCATGTCTGATTCACTCAGCCAGTCGAACAACGGGACTGAAAGTAACTCAGCTGCTGGCTCAAACAGCAACTCGAACTCGGATAGTCAATCAGATATCAGCTCGACGAGTGCTTCAATATCAGATAGCAACTCGACAACTGGCTCAACGAGCGCATCAGTATCTGATAGCAACTCGACAACTGGTTCAACGAGCACCTCAATTTCTGATAGTGACTCAACGACTGGTTCAACGAGCATGTCAATATCAGACAGTAACTCAACAACTGGTTCAACGAGCGTATCGGTATCAGATAGTAACTCGACAACTGGTTCAACGAGCACCTCAGTATCTGACAGCACCTCAACGACTGATTCGACGAGTGCTTCGGTATCCGATAGCACATCAGCGATGACTTCAACAACCACGTCAGCGAGCGTTTCAGATTCAACGAGTGCTTCGACTAACGGTTCAGATAGTAGTTCAATCTCTGATAGTACTTCATCAATCGGTTCCGATAGTACTTCAAATTCTGACAGCACTTCGACCAATGGTTCAACGAGCACGTCAGAATCGACCAGCACGTCAGCCAACGGGACTCAGACCACTTCTGATTCCAACAGTACGTCGACCAACGGTTCAACGAGCACATCAGATTCATTGAGTGCTTCGGACAACGGTTCGACGAGCACGTCAGATTCACAAAGTGGGTCCGATAACGGTTCAACGAGCACGTCAGATTCATTGAGTACCTCTGACAATGGGTCGATGAGTACGTCAGATTCACAAAGCACGTCGGATAATCGTTCGACCAACGCTTCAGAATCAGATAGCTCATCGGCTAACGGTTCAACGAGCACGTCAGATTCATTGAGTACTTCGACTAACGGTTCGACAAGCACATCAGATTCATTGAGCACGTCAGATAACGGCTCAACGAGTGCTTCGGCTTCGGACAGCACTTCGGCTAATGGCTCAATGAGCACGTCAGATTCATTGAGTACCTCTGACAATGGTTCAACGAGCACGTCAGACTCAGCAAGTGCTTCAACGAGTGGTTCAGATAGCACCTCAGATTCTGGTAGCACGTCGGTAAGCAACTCAACCAGTTATTCCGCTTCAAACAGCGTTTCAACATCTGGTTCAGCAAGTACTTCTGACTCACAAAGCACGTCAACCAGCGGTTCGGACAGCACGTCAGATTCTGCAAGCACTTCAAATAGTGGTTCAGATAGCACTTCAACTTCTGCAAGCACTTCGACAAGCGGTTCAGACAGCACGTCAGATTCATTGAGCAACTCAACCAGCGGCTCAACGAGCACGTCAGACTCCGCCAGCGATTCGAACAGCGGGTCAGATAGTGCTTCCGACAGTAACTCAATGAGCCACGTTGGTTCCGACAGTACTTCAACTTCTGCAAGCACTTCAAATAGTGGTTCAGACAGTACGTCAGATTCACAAAGTGACGTGAAGAGTGATTCAACGAGTGGTTCAGACTCGAACAGCACTTCGAATAACGGCTCAACGAGCACGTCAGATTCATTGAGCACCTCAGACAATGGCTCGACAAGTACCTCGGATTCATTGAGTACTTCGGATAGCGGTTCAACGAGCACGTCAGATTCACTCAGCACGTCGAACAGTGGCACTGATAGTAATTCGGATGCTGGATCTGATAGCAATTCAGATTCTGGTAGTCAGTCAGATATTCATTCGACGAGTGACTCGATTTCTGACAGCAACTCGACGACTGGCTCAATCAGCGCTTCAGTTTCAGCCAATGACTCGACGACCGGCTCGACAAGTTCTTCGATCTCCGATAGCAACTCGACGACTGGTTCGACAAGCGATTCAATTTCGACGAGTGATTCATCAACTGGTTCAACCAGCACTTCAATTTCTGACAGTAACTCAACGACCGGCTCAATCAGCACATCAGTATCGGCTAACACTTCGACAACTGATTCAATGAGCGTCTCGACATCCGATAGTACCTCAACCACCACTTCGACCACGACTTCGATCAGCACCTCAGATTCGAATAGCGCTTCGAATAATGGTTCGACAAGTACTTCAGATTCAATGAGCACGTCAGATAATGGTTCGATCAGCACGTCGAACTCGATGAGCACCTCAGACAACGGCTCAACGAGCACCTCAGAATCAACCAGCACGTCAGCAAACGGCACCCAGACGACTTCTGATTCCAACAGTACTTCGACCAACGGCTCAACCAGCACGTCAGATTCATTGAGTGCTTCTGACAACGGGTCAACAAGTACCTCGGATTCATTGAGCACCTCGGACAACGGTTCGGCAAGTACCTCAGATTCATTGAGTACGTCGGATAATGGGTCGATGAGTACCTCAGATTCACAAAGCACGTCGGATAATCGTTCAACGAATGCTTCGGAATCAAATAGTACTTCTGACAATGGCTCAACCAGCACGTCGGATTCATTGAGCACTTCTGATAATGGGTCAACCAGTACTGAAAGCTCAATGAGTACGTCGGATAATGGATCACTGAGTGCTTCGACTTCAGAGAATGCTTCTGAAAATGGTTCGCTCAGCACGTCAGATTCATTGAGTACTTCCGACAACGGTTCAGATAGTACCTTCGGGTCAACCAGTCAATCCGACAATGGCTCGATCAGTACACTGAGTTCGGCAAGTACATCTGATAGCACGTCAACGACCTACTCAGATTCAGTATCTGAATCAATGAGTGATTCGACATCAGATAGTGGCTCAAATTCTGATAGCATCTCAAGCATCAATTCTGACTCTGATAACAATGGTCAACCACAAACAGAATCTGGTAGTGGCTTAACCAGCAATTCAGATTCAATGAGTATCTCGGATAGCAGTTCAATCCTCAGCAGCGACTCAGCTTCAAACAGTAGCTCAGCCCAAGGCAGCAATTCATTGAGTAACTTCGGTTCGACAAGCGATTCAACTTCGAATAGTAGTTCACTCAGTGGCAGTGACTCTGATCATAATGGTCAACCAACAAGTGGTTCTACCACCGGAATTGGTTCTCACAGTCAATCAGGTTACGGTAGCATGTCAGCTGTGACATCAGGTGCGACGACTAACAGTCAAACTGCTACCACCACGCCAACCACTTCAAGTTCATCGATTCCAGCAGCAACAGCGACGAACAAGGGTGCGGCAGGTACGACGCAAAGTAAGTTACCACAAACTAGTGATAACCCAGATGGTGAAGCTTCACTGATGGGCGCAGTCCTAGCAATGCTCAGCGTTCTTGGTCTCCGTCGTAAGAAGCGGACCAACAAGCACCAAGGAAAATAGGTCACTAAAAGTGCCGTACAAAAAGAGAGTCCTGGAATGATGGGAACTTTCAAGTTAGCGATAACTTGGAAGGCCCATCAGGAAAGGGCTCTTTTTCTTTGTTTAATAGCCAAAAATTGCTGTACAATATTAAACAATGCGTCATACAATCATCAGAATAAAGGAGATTTTACGTTATGGACTCACAACCAGTGGGACTTTCACGAAAGACGGTGCTATTGCTGGCAATTGCGACCGGGATTATTGTAGCTAATTTAAACTATATCCAGCCTATTGAAGGGTTAATTGCGCACCACTTTGCGATTTCAAAGGCACATGTCGGGGTGATTGCTACGCTATCACAACTCGGTTACGCATTGGGATTACTCTTGATCGTACCGTTAGGCGATATTTTTGATCGCTACCACCTCATTCAATTCATGATGGGGCTATCGATCCTATCCTTACTAGCGGCGTTTTGGTCGCCCAATGTGCTCGTGTTTACGGTGGCGGCCGGACTGATCGGGGTGACGTCGGTGGCCGCACAGATCATTATTCCTTACGTGGCGTACTTATCGCCCGGCATTCATCAGGGCCGCGTTTTAGGAACGGTTCTCAGCGGCTTACTGACCGGGGTGCTGTTGTCACGCTCATTTAGTGGGATTTTAGGAAGTTTGATGTCTTGGCAATTAGTTTACCTGTTAGCGGCGATCTTTAGTCTGGTACTACTTGGAATCCTACACCGGTACATGCCACGCGATCCGCGGGGGCATCAACACCGTAGCTATGGTAGTGTGATTGGGTCGTTGCCACACCTCTTTATCAGCCAGCGTTACTTACAAAGTGCGGCCTTGAATGGGCTTTGTTTATTCGGGGTTTCAAATGTACTATGGTCGACACTGGCCTTTTATCTGGCACACCAATATCACTGGGGAAGTAGTATCGCCGGTGTTTTAGGATTGTTAGGTGTTACCGGAGTGTTATTTGCGCCAATTATTGGGCAGCTGGTAGATAAGTATTCGCCACGGTTGACGATCGGGTTGTCGTGGCTGTTTTCGGCGTTGGCCTTTGTTATTTTCTGGCTGGTCGGCCAAGTCTTAGTTGGTTTGATTGTTGGAATCGTGCTACTGGATTTAGGGACCCAGTTTAGCCAAGTATCCAATCAGGCCATCGTTCAGTCGCTCGATCGGGAAGCCAGCAGTCGTAATAATTCCATTTTCATGTTTAGCTACTTTTTAGGTGGCTCGCTCGGAACCTTCTGCAGTACCTGGGCGTGGAGCCATTATGGCTGGCATGGCGTCTGTTTAGTGGCGGTCGGGTTTCTGGTCATTGCCTTATTGGGTCACTGGATCATGAAGGAACCCAAGCAATTGCACCGACTCGACGTTGACGAGTAGGCACTTAATGCTCGTATTTAAACTCAAAAAAATCCGTCCTAACTTAATTGTTAGAACGGATTTTTTGATTTCACTTTGGCTAATTATGAATTGCAAGTTTGTGGGTGATGCCCAAGTTAACAGCGCCCAGTGCTGCAAGGAGCGCCCGTTTAACAAAGAAACCGTTGGAAATCGCAGTTTGCCACGGTTGAATTGCCGTCAACATGGCATTGTACTGGGATTCGGTTATTTGTTGCAAGCGGTGATCGATTTCGTTGAGGTCATCGACCACCAACCCGATGCCGCGGTCCTTCACCCATTGTGCGTGTGGTGTGCGACTCATGGTGACAATCGGCAATCCGGCTGCGAGGTAGAAGGATAATTTAGTGGGACTATTAAACTGTGTGTAGTATCTAAAATTTTGCTGTTGTTCTTCCTTAATATTATCTGATACGACAATGCCGAAGCCACCATCTAGCGAAGACAAAATCACATCACTGGGATGCCGTCCATGCCAGTTGACGCTTGGATTAGCAGCTACTTCGGGACTAACGTGCCCCGTGTAAAGGTTAAGGGGCGTGGCGGCGTGGTAATCGAGTCCCTCGACATTGCGACCGCCCACGTAGTAGAGTTTCTTTTGAAAGCATTTGGGGTGGAGAGGTCCGTGATACAGGTAGTCACCGACCGTTAACGAAACGATGGGAGCTGTGACTCCATCGGCTCGTAATTTTGCGGCGCCCTTGGTGTTTGCAGCGATAATACCATCAACTTTGCGCAGGGCATTGAGCCAGTTGTCGTGAAGATCGTAAGCGCCATCCGATGTGGCTATCATCCAGGTAGGTACATCGTGAATGATGGCGAGGACTTTGACGTCTGGTTTAGCGACCAACTGATCGATCAGGTCCATCTGAATGACGCCGCCGATAAACATGGGAAATTGCACGACAATCGTGTCGCCCGGTTGAATTTGCCCTATTAAAGTATCAAGTAAGTTTTGGCGTCGCTTAGGATAAGAATCAGTTCCGGGAAATTTAGTATAGTTGAGGACCTGAAAGCCGATCGATTCAGCTGCCTGCTGAAAGTTTTTGGTCATAATGGGAATTGCGGCGGCTTGGGCAAGGTCGTTGTTGTAGCCAGTAATCCAATTGGTCATAAGAAGCCTCCCGAAGAGTGTGGTGTAAATGAGCATCATATCGATCGTGTGATGATGATCAGTGAAGCCCTAAATTTACCACGATTATACATTTAGTTTACCACAGGCTTGATCGAAAGATTAACTACAGAAAAAATAGTGTCGATGCCTTGATTTGATTGGCTTTTTAGATAATTAAGTTGTTAAACCGTGTCATATGGAAAATACGTATAACCCACGAAATCCCGTTTTTTTTAAGTAGTAGTGATAAAAAATGGGAATTACTGATCATTTTTTTAAAAAAAGTATGGTCATACGTGTGGCTGTGCTATATTCAAGATGTTAAGAAGAACACGATAACTGCTCACTTCGCATTTTGAAGACGACCCGTGCTTGGAGCCCATCAAGGTGGCCGAGGACGGGCCTTTTTACAATTAGAACATTTTTATAAACAGATTATTAATAAATGTCAATTGATAATGGGAATAACAGTCGCTGGATAAAAAATGGAATCGGGAGTTGATTAATATGAATGCACAAGTAAACCAAGTAGAAGCGATCACTGAGGTCAAGTATATGTCTGTGGATGCCTGTTTGAATCTCATGGCAGATGTATTTGTTCAGGGGATGAACCACGCTTTGGGGACTGATCCTGCATTACAACCCCTACGAGCCACGTTACAAGCAGCACTGAATGAATCAACCAGCGTTGAATTCATGACAATGGACGATGCAATTAGTGAAGCGGTGTTCGAGCAAAATCAAGTTATGAGTTGGGACGACCTGTTCGATCTGGAGACAGTGAGCGTTGACCGAGCAGATTTGATGCAATTATGGCTGAGCGGATGGCAATTTGGCCGCCAAAATCAGATTTTCCACGAACAAATGACAACTCAACCGACAGCTTATATGGCTGCGCAAGAACAGGCCGCCAGTGAGGCTGACGACTGGGATGACGATGATGCGCAAGCCTATATCTTGGAACAAGTCAATCGCAGGTTTCAGGATCAAACGACAATGATGAATTAAGTCATTGGTTTTAGTATAAAAAGGGAAAGATCGGGAATCGTCCGAATGAGTTATGGTGAAATGTTGGGAGGAAATTATGATGGTAGGAAAGAATAATTTTAGTAAGCGGATTCAAGGGAACTTGACGGAACATTATAAGATGTACAAGGCTGGTAGAACATGGCTCTTTGCGGCAATGACAGGATTGACACTGGGATTAGGCGTGTTGGGAACAAGTACCGCACAGGCCGATGATCAGGCGGCAACGAGCACCGCGCCAACTGTTTCGAGTGCCAGTGGGACGAGTGCGCAACTATCTGGCAGTCAAGTAACCCTGACGACGAGCAGCACAACTGCCGCAAGCGAGACATCAACTGCGCTATCAAGCGCAACTTCAAGTACAGCTTTAAGTGCGGTAACGAGTGAGAACACAAGCGCCGCAAGTAGCGCGACGAGCACGGCAACATCAACAACCGTAAGCGATAGCACGGCCACCACGACATCCGCGGCAACGAGCAACACAACGACATTAAACAATCCAACCAGTACCCAAATCGCCACGGCCAAGGCGAGTGCGGCGGCGACCTACCAACAAACCGGACAAGCACAACAAATTACAGCAGTGGCGGATGCCGTTCAGACGACCGTTACCGTTGGCACAACGACTAAAACCTACGATGGGGATGCTGGCACGCCCCTTAACTACAACGTAACACTGGGCAACGGCATGGTGGCCCCGAGTGATTGGTTCGTAACTGGTGTCACGAATCAGTATTTGGTGGCTCAGTCGACGGGTGACCTTGATACGAGTCAAATCCAGCAAAATGTTGGGTCGTACACGGTTACCTTATCAGCAGCCGGATTGGCAGCCATTAAAGCAGCGAATCCCGATGTGGTCTTAACGAGCGATGACATTGTGGCGGGGCAGTTGGTCATTGATAAGGCCTCGGTTTCTGCCGGCTCAGTAGTGATCACTGGAGGGAGTAAGAAAAAAGATGGTGATCAGAGCACGGACCCCACGAGTTATGTGGTGACCTTGGATGCTGATAGCCATTTGGTAGCTCCGAGTGACTGGACTGACAATGGCGATGGCACCTATACGGTAGCTGTGACAACGGGTGATTTGGACGTTCAAATTACGAGTCAGGACGTCGGCCGTTATCGGGTGACGCTCTCCACGCAGGGGTTGGCTAGATTAAATGCGGCCAATGCCAATTATCAGGTCACCGCGGGCGATGTGACGGTGGGGATTTATCAAATTCTCAGTAATAATCAGGCCGTGATCGGTACGGTAAGTGTCAATAACGGGTCGAAGCTGAGCGGGGTGAAGGCCACAGTCACCATTACGGACGCGACTAACTATCAGGTACCGAGTGATTGGACCGTCGCCTATAATAATACGGGACAAAACAGCATTGTTTATAATGTGCCGATAACGTACTTTGATACGAGTGATATTGATTTAAGTACCAATGGCAGTTATGAACTGACATTTAGTGACAAAACGATTACGGATTTGAATGCGGCCAATGGTGAGCTAGCATTGGATGCTAACAATATTCAGGCTGGGACCGTGACGGTGCATGCAGCGGTGACGGGGGCTAACTCGTTTAGTCCTTCCAATTATTATGTTGAAATCAAAGGAATTCCACGTGGTAGCTCGTTCACCGCTAGCGTGGGGTCATACCTGACGCTACAAATGAAAATATTGAGTGACAATGCCGCTAATGCTGCTTCTCCGGATTTTGGTGGTAATGGTATTGGTCAAGCATTTGCAAATTTGACCGAGTATTTGGTCATTCCAACTGGGTTTGTGATTGGTGATTTGGATGCGGATGGGAACGCGGTTGTTGCCAGTGATCCCACGGCATCCGTCAAAGCACAACTTGTCAGCTATTTGACTTCATATGGAATTGAGTATAGTGATTTAAGTGTAACGCAGGAAACTGATTATAATGGCCGCCAAGTTTTTAAATTAAAGTTTGGTCAGGTTGTTAGTAATTCAAACGCATTTGAGTTAAATATTATTACGGATCCTAATGCAGGAACGTTAACAGGACATCTGGGAACACAAGTGGGCAGTAACGATGATTCGGTGATGTATATCACCGATAATTACGCGGACACGCAGGGGGCCTATACCGTGCCATCCGGCGCTTATGTAAGTGTGAAACAAATTGCTGCGGCGCTGGGAATCGATGACGCGTATGTCCTAAATGATAGCTATGGTGCGTTTGTGTACGCCTACACCATTATTAATAACGTTAAGAGTCAAGATACGTATCAATTTGTGGGAACGGGAAATGTCAATTTAGGGAATGCACAGACGAGTGGCTTGCCAGGAACCATTTATGCCACGAGTAGCGTGGTTCCTACCCAGATTACCAAAAATGGTGATGTGTACCAGCTTGTAACGAGTTCGGTCAACCAGTACAATACGTACCCGTTTATCACGCAATCGATTAGCAGTACAACGACCGTTGCGACGGGAACGGCGTATACGGTGACCTATGTCAAGGTAGTGGACGTAACTAAGTCGGAAAATCAGGTCAAATTTAGTCAACAAACAATGGTCATGGAAACTGCTGCGCCAAGTACGTACACGGTACAGTTGCCCAGCTATTTCAATGCGCCGGCGGGCTGGACGTTAAACGCTGATGGATCTTATACGATTCAGGCATCCTCTGGTGACATTGATACTGATTTGGTGTCTACGAAGGTTGGCACTTACTCGGTTAAACTTTCAGCATTGGGACTCGCTAAGTTAGCGGCAGCCAATACAGGTTACCTGTTTACGAACCCAATTGTTGTGGCAGGGACGACGACCGTTACACCGATTCAAAAGGCCATTACGGTTAGTGTAAGTGATACGGCTGGTACCAAGTTAGTGCCCGATCAGACTATTAATTTATCGGTTGGGGATGGTCAGTCGACTACGGGTGCTAACGCCACCGTTGATGGCTACCCAATTAAACAACTACACTCGATCACGCTATCACTTGCTTCGGGTGAAAAGAGTGTCTGGACGGCGAATAAGGCCGATGATTCACTCATAATTACGAATTACGGCACAGATGGTGCCGTTACCGCAGAGACTGTGATTCCGGTTGCCGCAATGGGCACCACTGCTGGTGAATTCATGGTATTAACTTTCATGAATGGTGTTTCAATTCCTTTATTTTCGTTTGGTGGCACCTCGACCTTGACTGAAGCACAAGAACGGGAAGCACTACAATACGATTCAGTTGCGATTGTTTACAATCAGCCGGCGACGTTGACGGTCACATACGTTGATGATAAAGCAGGTCAGCTTCAAGTTGGTGATTCAGTGACGTTGACTGGCTTTGAAGGAGATGCTGGTAGCTACGATGCAGTTGTACCGGTGGGCTATTCATTGGCAAATGGACAAAATAAGACGGTTGCGTACACGCTAACCCTTGATGATACGGATAATATCACGATCCATCTTGTGAACAACGGTCGTGATGTAGATGAAAGCCAGACGTTGGCTCAATTGACAGTGCACTATGTGGATGAAGCAGGGCATCAATTGAGTGCGGACAAGACATCAACGGGAAAGCAGGGGGACAGCTTTACAGAAACCGCAGCGATCATTTCAGGGTATACCCCGACCGAACGTGAAATTAGCGGGATATATCAAGGTAACGTGATGGATTTGACGTTCACGTACACGAAGGATGGTGTTGTGCCAGATGAAAGCCAAACGCCGGTGAAGTTAACGGTGCACTATGTGGATGAGAATGGCGACCAAGTGAGCGCGGACAAAGAAGTCACGGGAGCGCAAGGTACCGACTTTACAGAAAGTGCTGTGGCAGTCTCTGGGTACACGCCAATACAACGTGAAATTAGTGGCACGTACAAGGGTAACGTGATGGACTTGACGTTCACGTACATGAAAGATGGCGTGACTCCGGATGAAAGTCAAACACCGGTGAAGTTAACGGTGCACTATGTAGACGAGAACGGTGACCAACTGAGTGCGGATAAAGAAGTTACCGGAACGCAAGGTACCGGCTTTACGGAAAATGCAGTGGCAGTCTCTGGATACACGCCAACACAACGTGAAATTAGCGGGACATATCAAGGAAATGTGATGAACCTAACCTTTGTTTACACGAAAGATGGCGTGACTCCAGATGAAAGCGAAACGCCGGTGAAATTGACGGTGCACTATGTGGACGAGAACGGTAATCAATTGAGTGCGGACAAAAAAGTTACCGGAACGCAAGGTACCGACTTTACGGAAAATGCAGTGGCAGTCTCTGGATACACACCAACACAACGTGAAATTAGTGGGACGTACAAAGGTAACGTGATGGATCTGACGTTCACATACACAAAAGACGGTGTTGTGCCAGATGAAAGCGAAACGTCGGTGAAGTTAACGGTGCACTATGTGGATGAGAATGGTAATCAACTAAGTGCCGACAAAGAAACCACCGGCATTCAAGGCGATATTTTTGAGGAAGCCGCAGCGATCATTCCAGGATATACCCCGACTGAACGTGAAATCAGTGGGACGTATCAAGGCAACGTGATGAATTTGACGTTCACATACACGAAAGATGGCGTCACCCCAGATGAAAGCCAAACACCGGTGAAATTAACGATCCACTACGTGGACGAGAATGGTAATCAATTGAGTGCGGACAAAGAAGTCGCCGGCACGCAAGGCACTGACTTTACTGAAAGTGCTGCTGTGATCGATGGATATACACCAACACAACGTGAAATTGGTGGCACGTATCAAGGCAATGTAATGAACTTAACGTTTACGTACACGAAAGATGGCGTGACTCCAGATGAAAGTCAAACACCGGTAAAATTGACGGTGCACTATGTGGACGAGAACGGTAATCAATTGAGTGCGGACAAAGAAGTTACCGGAACACAAGGTACCGACTTTACGGAAACTGCAGCGATTATTTCAGGATACACGCCAACACAACGTGAAATTAGTGGCACGTACAAAGGCAACGTGATGGATCTGACGTTCACGTACACGAAGGATGGTGTTGTGCCAGATGAAAGCCTGACACCGGTGAAATTAACGGTACATTACGTGGACGAGAACGGGGACCAATTGAGTGCGGACAAAGAGGTCACCGGTACACAAGGCGGTAGTTTTACAGAAACTGCAGCGATTATTTCAGGATACACGCCAACACAACGTGAAGTTAGTGGCACGTACAAAGGTAACGTGATGGATTTGACATTCACGTATACGAAAGATGGCGTGACCCCAGATGAAAGTCAAACGCCGGTGAAGCTAACGGTGCACTATGTGGATGAGAATGGCAATCAATTGAGCGCAGACAAAGAAGTAACTGGTACGCAAGGTACCTACTTTACGGAAAGTGCTGTGGCAGTCTCTGGATACACGCCAACACAACGCGAAATTAGTGGGACATATCAAGGCAATGTAATGAACTTGACCTTTGTTTACACGAAAGATGGTGTCACACCGGATGAAAGTCAGACACCGGTAAAATTGACGGTGCACTATGTGGACGAGAATGGCAATCAATTGAGCGCAGACAAAGAAGTAACTGGTACGCAAGGTACCGACTTTACGGAAAGTGCTGTGGCAGTCTCTGGATACACGCCAACACAACGCGAAATTAGTGGGACATATCAAGGCAATGTAATGAACTTGACCTTTGTTTACACGAAAGATGGTGTCACTCCAGACGAAAGCGAAACACCGGTGAAGTTAACGGTGCACTACGTGGACGAAAATGGTAATCAACTAAGTGCGGATAAAGAAGTTACGGGAGCACAAGGCGACAGCTTTACGGAAACTGCAGCGATTATTTCAGGATACACGCCAACGCAACGTGAAACTAGCGGGACGTATCAAGGCAACGTAATGTCGTTAACGTTTGTCTACACACTGAACGATAGTGACAATAACGGGCAGCCAACGTTACCAGATGATGGCAATAATAAACCAGGAACGGATGGTTCGACGCCGGTTACTCCTGAGACAACCGATCCAACGGTAAAACCAAGTGGTGAAAACACAGTAACTACTGAGAATCACACGGTGAATGTGAAAAATGATCACCCAACAGGAACGTCGCGTGATACAACTCCGATTGAGTTGGGCCAAGCAACAGGCATCGCTCAAAACTCAGATCACACACGAGCAACTTCTTCTAAGACCCAGCAAGAATCAGATCAGAAGTTACCCCAAACAGATCAGCAGCAAGAAACAATGCTCACTGTAATTGGCTTAGCATTGATGTCGATGTTAGGACTTTTGGGAATTGGTAAAAAGAGTCGTAGAAATTAATTGATCAATAAAATCAAAAATCGGGGGTTCACAACTAATTATGTGAACCCCCGATTTTTAAGTGTGGTAAAAAAAGTCCCATTTGGAAATGGCTTCCAAATGGGGGCTTATTGCAATTTTTCAGACCGTATTTTCTTGACGGAATGGTGAAGATATAAGGACAGTCAACAACTTATAGCCATATTCAGGATAAACTGAATGTAAAAGAAAGAAAAGGTGTAGACATGAATTCTTAAACGAATGCTAATTAATGACAACCAATTTAGAAGAAAAAGTCACTTTGTTGGTCACTTTTTACCAAAAAAATTCAGATCTTGTAGACAATCCTACAACCGGCCTAAATTTAGTCAAAAAGTTTTGCGAAAACGCTTGCAAATGAAATTTGGATCCGCTATACTAATGTCATCGGTTAGTTGTTTCGGACAACCAACTATAAACTTTAACCACTAAAACAAACCCAAATCACACGGAGGATGGACATGACTGAATTATTTGATTTTCCAAAGGCTACCTATCTTGGCGGCAAAAAAGGACTCGACTTTAAGGCTGCTAAAGGCTACAACTTCTACAACCCAGAAGAAGAAATTACTGCTAACGGCAAAACTTTGAAGATGAAGGACTGGCTCAAGTTCTCAGTTGCTTACTGGCACACAATGGACCAACGCTTGGTTGACCCATTTGGTGAAGGTACTGCACAACGTCCTTGGGACAAAGAAGGCGAAGAAGGTTCGATGGAACTGGCTCTTGCCAAAGTTGATTACATGTTCGAATTCATGGACAAATTAGGCGTTGAATACTTTGCATTCCACGATCGTGACTTGGCACCAGAAGGTAACACCCTTCGCGAAACCAACGAAAACTTGGACAAAGTTGTCGACAAGATCGAACAAAAGATGCAAGAAACTGGTAAGAAATTACTTTGGAACACATCATCATTGTTCACTAACAAGCGTTTCGTTGCTGGTGGTGCAACCACACCATTTGCTGACGTTTTAGCCTATGCCGGTGCACAAATCAAGCACTCACTTGAAATTGCTAAGCGCTTAGGTTCAGAATCATACGTCTTCTGGGGTGGTCGTGAAGGTTACGAATCACTTTTGAACACTGATACAAAACGTGAATTAGACCATATCGCAGCCTTCTTCAAGTTGGCCGTTGATTACGCTAAGGAAATTGGTTACACGGGTCAATTCTTGCTCGAACCAAAACCAAAGGAACCAACTTCACACCAATACGATACTGATGCCCAAACAACAATTGCCTTCTTGAAGACATACGGTTTGGAAAATGACTTTAAGTTGAACCTTGAAGGTAACCATGCATTCTTAGCTGGTCACACTTACGAACACGAAGTACGCTTTACTCGTGAAGCCGGCTTACTCGGTTCACTTGACGCCAACATGGGTGACAAGTTGATCGGCTGGGATATCGATGAATTCCCTAACGACATCTACGAAGCAACACTCGTAATGTACGAATTCTTGAAGAATGGTGGTCTTCCTACTGGTGGTTTGAACTTTGATGCTAAGGTTCGCCGTCAAAGCTTTGAAGCAGAAGACTTGTTCTACGGTCACATGGCCGGCATGGACGTTTATGCTGCTGGTTTACGGGTTGCTGCTAAGATCATGGAAGACGGCTACTTTGAAGACGTCTTGAAGGATCGTTACTCATCATTTGATTCAGGGATCGGTGCTGACTTCGAAGCTGGTAAAGTTACATTTGCTGACCTTGAAAAGTACATCATCGACACACCAGATGCAGACGTAATTGCTGCAACTAAGTCTGGTCACCTTGAAGCAATCAAGGCTACCCTTAACAACTACATCTACTCTGTATTAGGTGCTCGTTTTAACTAAGCTATCGCCGAAAAAGAATTTAAAAAAGTGCTGCTACGAAACGATATTTCGTTTTGTAACAGCACTTTTTGTGTTCATTTGTTCGCTGTTCAATGAATCGATAATAAGTCTGCGGTGCTTTTTAGCAGCACGTTACTTAAGTGACGTGTAGTTCACGGTCAACTATTTTCTTCAATCGTAATTGAAGAAAACCAAAAATTCGGAAATTTTACAAACATAATTGAAGAATTTTTGATATCAAAATAAGCCGACGCGTGTTAGATGCTGATTATCGCCACAATATACCGCTCCCATTAGCGTTGGCGCCACGCTTGGATGACCGAGCGCCAGGAACCGGTGGCTTTAAATAACCGTTGGTACTTTTGTGGCATTTGGGTGATACCAATCTGGGTGAGGGGATCGATAATTTGCTGTTTAAACGCGGCACCGGCGGGATCGGTATGGTTGTTGAGAAACGCCTGCATCGCGGGGATGAGGTCTGGGCGTCGCTGAATTTGTGCCTCGTTAACTTCGTAAAAATGGAGTCGACCCTTGACCGGAAAGGGGGTAATGGGCATCATCGGGCGCACGTGCCAGCTATAGTTGCTAGCTTGGTCGGGGTGCGGAGAAACGGCCGTAATTTGAACGATGGCGAGGGCATAGCCATTGGCCATGCCCAGACCAAAGTCGGTCGTTGAGGGGGTCTGCGACGAGACCAGTAAAAATTGAGTGGTGTTGCCCGGCCGCCAAGTACGATACTCAATGGGTTTAGCACCGGTCAAAATATTGAAGGCGTAGGGATTTTTGATGGAAAGGGCGTCCATTATTTCAGCTCCAATCTGAGTGAGCGCATATCCGAATTAGTTGGTTCAACCAACTAAAACGGCACATACTTTAAGTGATAAAATAGATCAATTAAACGGAAATTCAAAGAAAATTCATACATCGCTGGAATTCAACAGTCGCAAGGCATTCACGCTTGTGGAAAACTTTTTTAAGTCAAAATTTGTTAAAATAGTTTGAAATCCAAACTAAATTAGGATAGGATATCGGTAACTTGTTGAAACCGATCAGCAAGTAAAAAATTTAACCAATTAGTTTGAATATCGAACTAATTGCTAGATCATAAAGGAGTTAGTAATGAGTCTATTAGATACAACGGAAATTATGCAGTTAATTCCCAATCGTTACCCGATTCTTTTCATGGATAAGGTTGATGAACTAGAACCTGGTGAATCAATTGTGGTGACGAAAAACGTCACAATTAACGAAGAATTCTTTCAGGGGCACTTTCCGGGGAACCCGGTGATGCCCGGTGTCTTAATTATTGAAGCACTGGCACAAGCCGCCTCTATTTTAATCTTGAAGGCCGACCGATATCAAGGCAAAACCGCGTACCTCGGTGCGATCAAGGACGCCAAATTTCGTCGGGTGGTTAGACCGGGCGATGTACTGAAATTACACGTTAAAATGGTGAAGCAACGCGATAATATGGGAACGGTTGATTGCCAAGCCATTGTGGATGATCAGGTGGCTTGCTCTGCCGGATTAACTTTTATCGTTGCGGACGCTGAATCAAAGTTATAATAAGAGATAAAAACGTTCACAGGAGAAAAGTACCATGACAAAGAACACCGCCGAAACCATTAATCACGAGGATTTCCTATTTATTAACGATTCGTTAGTTGAAATTTTCGATAAAATTTTGAGAATTGAAGAACGAGAACTACGTAAGAGCCGGTTCAAAGATATTACCATCAATGAACTTCACTTGGTTCATGCCATTACGCTGCATGAACAAAAGACGACGAGCGCAGTAGCCCACGAGCTTCATCTCAGCAAGGGATCGTTGACCTCCAGTGTCAACACGCTGGTGAAGCGTGGGTACGTGGAGCGGATTCGAAATCAACAGGATCGGCGGGTCATTAATCTGACACTGACAAGTAAGGGGCGGTTACTCTACCGGGCTCACGATGCTTTTCATCGACAACTGGTAAAGAGCTTCTTGATCGGGATGGATGAAAACGACATGCCCCTGATCAAGCGGGCGCTCACGAACTTACAGAATTTTGTAGACGAGGCAACCAATCATTGAAATTCGAAAATTTTACAATTGAAGCAACGGCCAGTGCAGTGCCTAAGCGGGTGGTCACGAATGATCAACTTGCCCAGATTATGGAGACATCGGACGAATGGATTGTGCAACGGACTGGGATTCATCAGCGTCATATCAGTACTGATGAAACAACGACCCAGCTGTGCACGCAAGTCGCCCAAACGTTATTAGCGAAGGCTAATCTGACCGCCGATGATCTCGATTATATCGTGGTGGCGACGATGTCACCGGATACGTTGACACCGTCCGTCAGTGCCGGGGTTCAGGGCAATCTCGGCGCCCAGCATGCTGCGGCCTTTGATCTAAATGCAGCCTGTTCCGGATTTGTGTATGGCTTGAGCGTGGTACGCCAGTTACTAATCGGCGACCGACAAAAGCATGCGCTATTGATCGGGGGCGAAGTCCTCAGTCGTTTGATTGACTGGCAGGATCGCAGTACTGCGGTATTGTTTGGCGATGGTGCGGCTGGTGTGCTACTGAGCAGCGCGCCAGCAGCTGAAGGGGCTTGGATCAGCGAAGATCTCCGCACGTTTGGCGATCTGGGGGACCATTTGACTGCGGGCCAGCTGCCGAGTCATGATCCCTTCACCGGCCAGACGAGCGCGGGCCAGCCATACTTTCAGATGAATGGGCGGCAGATCTATTCATTCGCAGTTAAGCAAATCCCGCAATCCATTGAACGGGCCGTGACACAATCTCGTCTGATAGTTAATGACATAAATCATTTTGTATTACATCAGGCGAATCAACGGATCATCCAGGCGGTGGCGAATAAGATGGCGGTTGAGAGTGCTCTATTTCCGGTAAACATTGGAGAGATGGGCAACACGGCCGCGGCAAGTGAGCCATTGTTACTTGATCAGTTGGTGACCGATGGTACCATTCAGCGCGGCGACTTGCTGGCGCTAACGGGATTTGGCGGCGGCCTAACGGTGGGAACGGTGCTTTTACGATATTAACCACTCACCACGCCTGTACTGCGGCAGTTCTATGACATCAATCAGTTTTAAACTAAATCAAAAACAAGTTAAATCAAATTTGGAGGAATTTAATTATGAATCAAACAGAAGTTTTCAATCAAATCAAAGACATTGTGATCGACCAACTGGATACGGACGCACCAGACATTCAATTAACAACAAACTTTAAGAGTGACCTCAGCCTTGATAGCCTCGACGTGTTTGAAATTGTCGACAAAATTGAAGATACATTCGACGTTGAAATCGAAAGCGATGAAGGGCTTGCCACCGTTGGCGATTTGGTTAACTACGTTCTGGAACAAAAGGCCTAAGCCGGGTGATCAAACATGACAATCGGATACTTATTTAGCGGCCAAGGGCAACAGTTTGCGGGAATGGGTGCGGACTTATACGCCCAAGAAGCGAGTTACCGAGACGTGATTGATCAAGCCAGCGACATTTTGCATCATGATCTAACGACGCCGGCAGTAGTGGAAGATCCCCAATTGGCACAAGCCAACATCGTGGCGTTTAGCGTCGCCTTGCATCGCGTGCTCGCACCGGAATTACCGGCACCAGCTGCGATGACCGGTCTGAGTTTAGGCGAGTATAGCGCACTGGTGGCGGCCGACAGCCTGGACTTAGCCACAATTTTGCCCCTTGTCGTCGATCGGACGGCTTACATGAATGAAGCCGGTACGCAACGACCCGGAACGATGAGTGCAGTTCTCAAAACGAGTGCGGAACAGGTGGAAGCAATTTGCCATCAGGTCCGTGAACAAGGAGAGCTGGTTTATCCGGCGAACTACAACACGGCGCGCCAGATTGTGATCGGCGGCAGCGCTACGGGAGTTGCTCAGGCCACTGAGCGATTTCATGCGGCGGGAATCAAGCGGGTAGTACCGTTGAATATGACGGTGGCCTCGCATACGCCACTCATGGCGGCGGCCAGTCGGTCACTGGCACGGCGGTTACAAGACGTCGTGTTTGAGGAACCCAGCGTGGCTGTTTATAGTAATACGACGGCGCGCCCGTTTGCCCAGTTGAGCCTGAGAGACACACTGGTCAAACAACTGGTTCAACCCACCCGATTTGATCTTTGCTTGACGGCGTTGTGCGATCAAGGCTGTGACACGTTGATTGAAATTGGACCGGGGGATGCGTTGAGTAAATTAGCGCATAAGAATCATCCGGATTTGACGACCGCCCACGTCGACAGTGTGGCGACGCTGAATCAGGTCCGACATGCATTGGGGGAAGTTCATGGATAATGAAAAACAAGTCATTTTGGTCACTGGTGGGACACGGGGAATTGGTCTGGCAATTGCGCAAGCACTGGCAACGCCTACTAATCAAGTCGTGATTAACGCCCACCATGAACCAGACGAGGTGTTCCAAGCAACCCTCGGTGACATTGATGTCGTCGTGGGCGATGTGGCGGTCGAAGCAGATGCGCAAGCCATGATTGATACCATTATGGATCGTTACGGGCGAATTGACGTGTTGGTGAACAATGCGGGCATCACCCGTGACAAGCTGTTAAGCCGGATGAAACTGGCCGACTTTCAGGCCGTGATCGATACCAACCTCGTGGGCGCGTTTAACATGACGAAGGCCGCGATGAAGATTATGCAAAAACAGCGTCGTGGGTGCATTGTGAATATGTCGAGTATTGCCGGAACAAACGGTAATTTGGGCCAAGCAAACTATTCGGCTAGTAAGGCCGGTTTAATCGGGCTTACGAAAACAACCGCGCAAGAAGGCGCATTACGTCATATTCGGTGCAACGCGATTGCACCAGGAATGATTAATACGGATATGACGGCCAAGCTCAGCGAACGGGTTGTGGAACAGTTTGTGGAAAAAATTCCGCTCGGTCGATTTGGTGAACCAGGAGAAATTGCACTCACGGTTAAATTTTTGATTGATAACCCCTATATTACCGGCCAAGTACTGAAGGTTGACGGGGGACTAACGATGTAGGGGATACCCCTACAACAGGAGGAACCATATGAAGCGAGTAGTGATCACAGGCATGGGAGCGGTGACGCCGCTCGGCAATAGTGCCGCAGAATTTATTGATGGCATTTTAAAGTCACAAGTCGGGATTGCCCCAATAACTAAGTTTGATGCCACGGCGACGGGGATTACGGTCGCTGGCGAAGTGAAAGATTTTGATGCAACAAAACGAATTGATAAGAAAAGTGCAAAACGTAATGACCTCTTCACGCAATACGCTATGTATAGTGCCGCGGAAGCATTTGAAAACGCGGGATTAAGTGACGGGGGCGTCGATCCCGAAGAACTCGGTGTCATTTATGGCTCCGGGATCGGGGGGCTCACGACGATCGAAGAGCAAGTGATCAAGATGCACGAAAAGGGCCCGAAGCGGGTTTCCCCACTCTTTGTGCCTAATTCCATTGTGAATATGGCAGCGGGGGATGTGGCGATTATGATTAACGCGCAAAACACCAGTCAGGGAATCGTGACGGCGTGCTCTTCGGCAACCAATGCGATCGGCAATGCCTTCGAGTACCTGCAACTCGGTAAGGCGCAAGTGATCGTGACGGGTGGTTCGGAAGCCTCAGTCAACCAGATTGGGATTGCAGGCTTCGCTTCGCTGACTGCTTTATCTAAAAGTGAGGATCCACAGCAGGCTTCGATTCCGTTTGATCGGGATCGCAACGGGTTTGTGATGGGTGAAGGGGCCGCAACGTTGGTACTAGAAACGTTAGACCACGCCCAGCAACGGCATGCGCCAATCTTGGCAGAGGTTGTCGGATATGGGACCACGAGCGATGCCTACCACATGACCGCACCGGATCCAGAAGGCAAGGGTGCCACACGAGCAATGCAACAGGCCCTTAACCAAGCCCACATTACCCCTGATCAAGTGGACTACATCAATGCGCATGGGACGAGCACGGCTGCTAATGATAGTGCGGAAGCTCAGGCCATTGAACGGCTCTTTGGGCAAAATAGCCACGTGAAGGTCAGCAGCACGAAGGGGATGACAGGTCATCTTCTCGGGGCAGCTGGGGCCATCGAGGCGGTTGCGACCATTGGGGCCATGCAACGGAGTCAGATGCCAGTCAACGTTGGGGTTCAGCACCAAGACGAAGCCTGCCCAGTGACGCTGGTGAACGATGAGAACAAACAGGCACCGGTTGAGTATGCGCTCAGTAACTCGTTTGGATTTGGTGGTCATAACGCCGTGATCGCGCTAAAGAGGTGGCATTCAGAAGATGAATGAAAAAGAAATTGAACAATTAATGACGAAGTTCGATCAGTCATCATTGCTAGATTTTCAGCTTGTTCAAGATGAATTTCAGCTATCGCTAAGCAAGCGGGAGCAGGCAACTCCGGCCGTACCGGTAGCAAGTGCACCGACAAATGATCCAGCAACCGTTAGCACGGCGGCAGAGGGTCCCGCACAACCGGTCGTCGATGAGACGGCAACGGCCGTGAAGGCACCGTTAGTCGGAGTGGTGACGTTTAACGACCCCGCCAAGCAGATTGGCGATCCCATTCAAAAGGGGGATGTCATCTGTTCGATCGAGGCAATGAAAATGGCTAACGAAGTCAAGAGTCCGGTCACGGGCACGATCAAAGCGGTTTTGGTGGACGATCAGACGATGGTCGAGTACGACCAACCATTATTTGAAATTAGTGAGGGGTGACGGTATGCAAGCAGTCGATGAGATGATTCCACAACGGTATCCGTTTCAAATGATCGATCGCTTTCTCGCGATCGAACCAGGAAAAAGTGCGAAGGCGCTCAAACTGGTGACGATCAATGAATGGTACTTCCGTCAACCGACACAACGCTTGGCGATTCCGCGTCCAATCTTACTTGAAATGCTCGCTCAGACGGGAACGGCAGCGTTGCTGACGGTCCCCGAGTATGAGGGGAAAACCATTTTCTTTGGTGGCATTAAGCAGGCGGAGTTTAGCGCGGATTGTTGCCCAGGCGATCGGTTGGAGCTGACGGTCGAACTGACGAAGATTAGACGACAGATCGGGGTTGGAACCGGAATTGTAACGTGTGATGGTGAGGTAAGGTGCCGAGCGGAGTTGATCTTTGCGGCACAGGGATAAGGGCGTGTAACGAACCGGAGCGTGACCCCCAACGTGATGCGAACGTCCCATCAACCAAGCTTGCCGACTTTCAGGAGTCGACCACAAGCACAACTCAGACACCTATCTAAGCAGAACAAAACCAAATGGAGAGATGCAATTGTTTAACAAAGTATTAGTAGCCAACCGGGGTGAAATTGCGGTTCAAATTATTCGTAATTTACAGGAAATGGGTGTGGCGACGGTTGCCGTTTATTCGACAGCAGACCGGGAAAGCCAGTTTGTGCAACTTGCTGATGAAGCGGTGTGCATTGGTGGCCCACAACCGGCACAGTCCTATCTGAATATGCCCCAAATTATTAATACAGCCATTTTATTGGGATGTGATGCGATTCACCCTGGCTACGGCTTTTTAGCGGAAAACGCGGCATTTGCGCAGCTGTGTGAGGATTGTCAGATTAAATTTATCGGCCCCCGCGCCGCAGTTATTGAAACTATGGGCGATAAGGCTCATGCGCGTCAGGCCATGCAACAGGCCGGTGTGCCAGTTGTGCCGGGCAGCAAAGCGGTCGTGACAAGCGCCACGGCGGCAGCCAGAGAGGCCCAACGCATTGGTTATCCGGTGCTCTTAAAGGCTTCGGCGGGGGGCGGTGGCAAAGGAATCCGACGGGTCGATCAGGCAGATCAACTGGTCGGAGCCTTTCACGCCGCTCAGCAGGAAGCCCAAACGGCGGTGGGCGACGATAGTATCTATATCGAAAAGGTGATCGTCAATGCCCGACACGTCGAGATGCAGGTGATTGCGGATGAAGCCGGCCACGTGGTGTATCTGCCGGAACGGGACTGTTCGCTCCAACGTCATCACCAAAAAATCATCGAAGAAAGTCCTTGTTCGGCACTGGATGAGGACCATCGTCAGGCACTGGGGCAACGATTAGTACAGGCTTGTCGTCAGTTAGGGTACACCAATACTGGGACATTTGAATTTTTAATGGATCAGGATCAGCAATTTTATTTTATGGAAATGAATACTCGGTTACAGGTGGAACATACCGTGACGGAAGAAGTGACCGGATTGGAGCTGATTAAGGCGCAAATTTTGGTTGCGGCGGGTGAGCCACTCCCGATTGCCCAAGACGATGTTCAAATTCACGGCACGGCGCTGGAATGTCGGCTGAACGCTGAAGATCCGGCCAACCAATTTCAACCCGTTGCTGGACGGATTGACCGGCTGAACTTACCGGCTGGCACCCATGGGGTCCGTATTGATAGCGGGGTCGTGGCGGGGGATCTGATTTCACCGTTTTACGACTCAATGATCGCTAAGGTGATTGTCCATATGGATGATCGACATGCGGTCTTGCATAAGATGCGCCGTGTGATGAACGAACTAACGGTGACCGGTATTACCACGAATCGATCGTTTTTACTAGCGCTGTTAGCGGATGCCAATGTGATCGAGGACCAGTTTACGACGGTTTATGTTGAGCAGGAATTTCTAGGAAGAATGCAACGCCAAACGGAAAAAGCAGTGAATTGATGGGCGTTGCGCGACTAAAGAGGTGAAAGACAGCATGATGAATAACCGATTTGAAGCACCGACACCGGAACAATTGGCGCAACGGTTGGATAAAATTCCAGATGACGTGATGGTACGGTGTCCTGTTTGTCAAACGACATTTTTAGCCCACGATGCCATCGATAAGACGTGTCCAGAATGCGGGTACGGTCTTCGATTGGGCGCGCGCGAACGAATCATGATGGTGACCGATCAGTTTGAAGAAATTGATCGGGAGGTGACGATTCCGGTTCGGTTTAACGATCTTCAGTACCGACAAAAGATTAGTCAGGCAAAGAAGAAGACCCAGCAAAACGAGAGTGTAGTCACCGGGTTCGCAACGATTGGCCGGCAAGCCTGCGGGCTAGCGGTCATGGACAGCCGGTTTATCATGGGCAGTTTAGGATCGGCCACGGGTGAAAAGCTAACGCGGTTGTTTGAACAGGCGCGACAACGTCAGCTACCGGTTGTGGTGTTTACCACTTCTGGCGGGGCGCGGATGCAAGAAGGCATTCACTCACTGATGCAGATGACGAAGGTCTCGCAGGCGGTGAGTGAGCTGCAAGCGGCTGGACTGGCCTACCTGGTCGTCCTAACCGATCCGACCATGGGTGGCGTGACGGCTAGCTTTGCTATGCAAGGGGACATTATTTTAGCTGAACCGCATACGATGGTCGGGTTTGCCGGGCGCCGCGTAATTGAGCAAACGATTAAACAGACGCCACCGGCTGATTTTCAGCGGGCTGAAACATTGTTGGAACACGGATTTATCGATGCCATTGTGCCACGGCCGCAATTAAAGCAGACCTTGGCACGACTATTGACCTGGCATGCAGGAGGGACACAATGACACGGACAGCATTTGAAGCGGTTCAAGCCGCCAGAAGTGAACAGAAAATAACCACTCGGGCCCTGATTAATGGCGTGGTGGATCATTTTTTTGAGTGTCATGGTGACCGAAATGCGAGCGATGACGCGGCGGTGATCGGTGGCATTGGCGAGCTCAACGGGCAGCCGGTCACGGTGATTGGAATTCAAAAGGGCCAAACACTGGCGCAAAACCAGCAGTGCCACTTTGGGTGTCCGGAACCGGAAGGCTATCGGAAGGCGCAACGCCTGATGCAACAGGCGGATAAGTTTGGCCGGCCCGTAGTGACCTTGATTAATACGCCGGGGGCGTTTCCAGATGTCCATGCGGAACATCATGGTCAGGGAGAAGCAATTGCCCAGTGCCTACTAACTGGTGCCCAGATCAAAGTGCCTTACCTCAGCATTATCGTGGGTGAAGGCGGTAGTGGCGGTGCATTAGCACTAGCTGGTGGGGATGAAGTGTGGATGTTTGAAGATAGCATTTACTCGGTATTATCACCGGAAGGCTACGCTAGTATTCTGTGGAAGGATGCGCACCGAGTGGCAGAAGCGGCGGAACAAATGCGGTTGACCGCGCAGGACCTTTACGAAGACGGGATCATTGACCGGGTGGTTGACGAGGTTAACGACGTCGCAAAGCTACAGCAATTGCGGCAACAAATTGCCGAAAAAATAACAACATTGAGTGCGTTGCCGGCGGCCGAACGGTTGGCCCAGCGACACGCACGGTTTAGAAAATTTTAAGTGAGAGGACGAAGCAATGAGCGAATTATTGACCGGTAAGACAATTGTCATCATGGGGGTGGCAAACAAGCGAAGTATTGCCTGGGGCTGTGCGCAAACGGCATTGGCCCAGGGAGCCAAACTAGTGCTCACCTATCAAAATGAACGAATCAAGCAAAGTTTACAACGGTTTGTCCCTGACGAGGCGGACCTGATCGAATGTGACGTTGCCGACGATGATAATATTGCCCAAACGTTTACGACGATTGGTGAACGTTACGGCAAAATTGATGGATTGGTCCATGCGATTGCGTTTGCGGACAAGGAAACGCTGGAGCACGGACTGGTCTCAACCAGCCGGGCCGGTTACGATTTGGCCCAGGAAATTAGTGCCTATTCATTAATTGCGGTCGCTAAGGCGGCACAACCCTTGATGACGGATGGTGGTTCGATCGTGACCTTGACCTATTTCGGGTCGGAACGGGCGGTCCCACATTACAACATGATGGGCGTTGCCAAGGCGGCATTGGAATCCAGCATGCGTTACTTAGCCAGTGAGCTGGGCGAGCAGGGAATTCGGATGAACGCCATCTCGGCCGGGGCAATCAAGACGCTTGCGGTCACGGGCATTAAGGATCACGGTAACCTGCTAAAAATCTCACGTGAGCGAACGGTGGACGGGAAAGACGTCACGGTCACAGAAATTGGTAACGTGGCCGCGTTCCTAATGAGTGACATGGCAACCGGCGTGACGGGTGATGTGATGTATGTGGATAAGGGTGTGCATTTGATTTAGGGATGCGAAGTCTCTCCTTATGCAACCAGTTACCAATTAAGACACAATAAAAAGGCCATTAGATCAACGATCTGATAGCCTTTTTTAGCACGCAAATAAATCATATTTTCCCTTATTCATGAATAAACAACGGCCAAATTCTTGCTAAAATATTAAGCAAATTAAGTTTCAGCAAAGGGCACTTGGCATTGATTGCATTCTCTCGTTTGACCCCGTAAGATAGCTACAAGATTTCAGAAAGGGGATGGATTGGAGATGCCATTATTAATGACAAAAGTGTTGTGGGCCACCTTATCATTGACGGGATTTATTGGCGCAATTGTGGGCTTTGCGCTACCAATCATTCCCGGATTACCATTTTTACTCCTCATGCTGCATAGCTTGAAAAAGTGCTCCCCACGCCTGTACCAGCGCTTACTGCAAACGCGGCTCGCGTTGTGGGTACAAAAGCATGAACCGAAAGTGATGAAAAAAGCAGTTTAGAGCATCGTTAAAGTTGCCAAGATTCTGAAACTAAAATTTAGGAGATCAAAAAGCGTTCCTGGGATTTTTAGGGAATGCTTTTTTTGACAACTTGGCCGTTGTCGAGTAATATAGTTAGGAAAATAAGTATTTACAGGAGCGTAATCAATGGGTGTAAAAGAAAAAGACGTCGGCCAGTACGTCAACAAGTTGCATAATAAGATTCGGCGGGAACTCGATATCTCGGCAACACGAAATGGTATCAATGGCGCGCAGGCGCGTACGTTAATTTACATATTAGTTGAAACGCAAACACATGATATTTTTCAAAAGGATGTTGAAGAAAAGTATAGTATTCGGCCTTCGACCGCGTCGGCGCTGCTCAAAAAAATGGAGCAGGCTGGTTTAATTGTGCGGCAGTCGATGCCTGAGGATAATCGACGCAAACGAATTATTCCGACCGCTAAGGCAGAACAAGCTCGTAGTGGGGTGCTGGCTGATATTATCCAACTTGAAAATAAGCTGACCGCGCACGTCGATGATGCCGATTTGGCCGTCTTTTTTAAGGTGATGGCACAGATGCTTGAGAATATGCGCTAAAATTTTGCCGTAATACTTAGTTTACTAACTATTTTTTAAAACTTGGAGGAACTTGAATGAAACATCAAACAATTGGCCAGCGCCTAGGATTTTACTTCCTGGGCCTTTTTATCATGACGATCGGGATCTCACTATCGGTTAAGTCTAACTTGGGCGTATCGCCGATTAGCTCGATTCCGTATACCATGACGGTGGTGTGGGGAATTGAAATGGGCAAGGCAACCATTATCCTACACGTCTTTCTCGTGTTGTTACAAATTATAATTTTACGCCGACGGTTTCAGTGGCGACAACTATTTCAAGTCGCAGTTGGCGTTGTGTTTGGCTACTTTACCACGTTTTGTAACTGGCTCGTGACGTTCTTACCCAACGCCACCAATTTCGGGGTGCAACTGTTACTGTCGGTCTTATCGATTGTTTGCATTGCGATCGGCATCTTTTTCTACATGCCCACGAACTTGATTCCGCTCGCCGGTGAGGGCATTATGGGTGTGATTGCGGATGCGACGCAGGTTGCCTTTCCCAAGGTTAAGATGGCGACCGATTCAACGATGGTGATTTTGTCGTTGATTACATGTTTACTACTCGTTCACGGGCTAGGCAGTGTCGGACTGGGAACGATTTTAGCCGCCGTGCTAGTGGGAATGACGCTCAATCTGATCATGCACTATTTTGGTCAGTGGCGGTATGGCGTGGATGCGACCAAATAAATTGGACCCAACACAGTTTTTACTAAAAAATCCTAAAAATTTTACTCATCAATTATCAGAAAAGTGTATAATATAAACCAATTAAAGCGTTTTCAAAGGGGATAATGGATGATGGAAATTACAACAGACATTTTTGGACAGCACGAAGGACAAAATATCGATCGTTACACGATCAAGAATGCGGCCGGTAACTACATTCAGTTACTGACACTGGGGGCCATTTGGCAGGGCTTTGTGGTCAATGGCAAGCCACTAATCGTTCATTTTGATAGTGTTGATCGTTACGCTGGTCCTGCTAACTACTGCCTGTGCAAATCCGTGGGGCGGGTGGCCGGTCGTTTGACTAACGCCCAAGCAACAATCAACGGGCAGGACTACCATTTTGATCAAAATGAAAATGGGAATACCTTGCATGGGGGCTTTAACGGGTTTACTGAACTGATCTGGAATGCCACCCAAGAAACGCGGGAACATGATGCGAGCGTGACGTTCTCTCGGCATATCGACAGTGCGGACGATAACTTTCCTGGCGATATTGACGTGACCATCACGTTCACGTTCAACGATGATAACGAAGTTGCGATTACCTTTGGCGCCAAGACAACGGCGGCAACCCTCTTTAACCCAACGAACCATGCTTACTTTAACCTGACGGATGGTCAGGCCGACTTGACGAGTCAAGAACTGAAGATCAACGCCGACCGCCGGCTGGAATTAAACGAAGAAAAGCTCCCGACAGGCAAGTTCTTGGCTGTTAAGGGAACCGGCTATGACTTTACTGACGCCATGGTAGTAACTAAGGCGTTAACCGACATTGAAGCCCAAACTGGTAAGATCGAGATTGACGATGCCTTCGAGGTGACACCAAGTGATGATCAGCCGATTGCGGTTTTAAGTGATACCAATAGCAACCGTCATGTTGCAATCTATTCCGACCGTAACGGGTTAGTTGTCTACACGGCCAACCCACAGGATGATTCGAAGCCGTACAACGCCCTGGCGACAGAAGCCCAAATGTTGCCAGATGCTATCAACCATGATGGTTTTGGCGATATTGTCTTGGAACCGGGTCAACCTAAGGAATACACGATTCGTTACAAGTACTACGAAGCATAGTGAATTGATTTACGAACGCCTGACTTGAGAAAGTGGGGCGTTTTTAATTTGGGCACCGCGGGATTGTCATAAGCGCGGGTGAAGCTCACAATGGCTTACTAAAGGTGAGCAGATCATTTAAATTTTCCCCTCTAATTCGGTATGATAGGTCCAAAGAAGGGGTGATCTGATGAAAATTAATATCAAAGACACTGCAGTAACGTACCTCAAGAAGCACGTTGACTTCACTAAACCGGTGATTCTGGCGCTGGATGATGGGTCGAACAAGTACTCGAACCTCGGCGGAACGTGCGCAATCGGTGATAAGTTTCAGCTGGTTGTGAGTGACCGACTCGATCCAGATTTTGATCAACCTTTGGTCAATGACGCTGGCCTACAGCTTTACACGAGTAAAGCGGAAGAATATTTCTTCACCACGGGGCTTAATTTAAAGCATCAGTCGGGGACCTTGCAACTAGGGGATGACTCTGGACTGTTAGATAGTGCGGTGACGATTCAAGTTGCCAAATCAGAGGAAGAGGCAGCTCGCGAACGCGACGAGCAAAAAGTGACCATGAAGAATCAAATTTGCTAGCCAACCCGCGTGTGAATTAGCACTTGAACAATAATGACAAACGAATAGTAATTACTGAAGTCCCTCGGTCGAAAGAAGTGTCTTTTGACCGGGGGATTTTTGGGTGAAATGCCGTCGAACTATAGGTTTAGCCGACCCGCTATATTATAATCAGAACAGTAGTTAATATTGGGAGGCTTTACATATGGGGATGAGCGGATTTGAAGCGTTTACTGCTGGGTGGTTTATGGCGGATTCATTAAAGAGGGATAACCAACCACAGCCACCAAAGAAACGGCCACAAAAGCAACGGAAGAATAAAACCTTTCGGATCGGCAGTACCTTTGGCAGTGTAAAAGAGGGGGCACTCTCTGCGATTGTCGATCAATTAATCGATGAAGATACGATTGAGTTTACATCAGATATTATTGATTCGGTGGCCCTTAAGACGATGGTCACCATTAAAGGAAATGGGCATCGCTATATCGCTAAGTCAGGGACGATCGGCCTACGAATTCATAATTTGTGCAACATCATCGATGTTCATTTTGTGGTGCCGAGAAAATCGAACGGGCTCAAAATTTTTGAACCAGAGTTGTCGATGTATCTGGGCGACTGCACGTTTGAACATGAAGAAGTTGCTGATGCGTATCCGTCAATTACGACGCAACATCCATTGGAGAGGATTGTTCTTGATGAAGTAACGGTTGATTATGGCGTGATTAAAGCACAAAAATGTGAAGGAAACACATTTCAGCTAGGGACACTTGGTTACCCCAGAAGCAGTTTTTTTGCGCAAACGGGCGAGAAGTTTGCGGCGTGTCAAGTTGATATGGCTAAGCTGGTTTTAATTGATGCTGGTGCGTGGGTGACTGGTAAAATTCAAGAGGTACAGGCGGCCCGTGGCTCACTGGACTCTTACGATCATGACCTCCAAGTGGCGCAATTTACCCCTGCACTCGGCGCCTTCGCAACCGCGCAGCAGCTTGAAAAAGTAGAGACGGCGTTGACAGTGGCTGGTAGCATGCACATTGATCAGATTGTCGCACCAGCGACGTTGAGCGATGCCGAAACAGCAGTTCTGAAAAAGAACATCCAATTATTCAGGGTTAAGGCAAGACCAAGTAGTCAAATAACATTCAGTGGAGAATGGCCCCATATTAATGCGTGGGCTAATCAGGTCTTGAGCGGAAACGTTGATTTTGTGAATTACAACGATCAAAATTTGTGGACTTTCCATAAGGAAGAATCGAAAATTACGTTTACGTCGTCGAAGTTTAGGTATAGAAATAAGTTTACGCCTAAGCCGAAACCCAAAACCGCACAGGACCAGCTAAACGAAATGATCGGGTTGGCCGATGTGAAGAAAAAGGTCAACACCTATATTTCAACGAACCTCGTTAATCAGAAACGTAAGGAGCTGGGACAGCCCGTCTCCGCCAACAGTTTGCACTTAATCTTCAGCGGTTCTGCCGGAACGGGGAAGACACAGGTAGCGCGGTTATTAGCGAAGATTTTATATTCGAACGGAATCATCACCAAGCCGGAAATTAAGGAAGTGATGGGGAAAGATCTGATCGGTGAGTATACCGGTCAAACGTCACCGAAGACGCATAAGCTCATTATGGAAGCCAAGGGCGGCATTTTATTTATCGACGAAGCCTATGAATTAGATCCAACTTCCGGTGGTAGTGACGGCTACAAACGTGAAGCTCTGACAACGCTGGTCAAGGACATGGATGACTTGCGGGCCGACCTGATCGTGGTCATGGCGGGGTATACCGAAGAAATGGCACACCTGTTAAAAGCCAACGACGGCTTACCGAGTCGGTTTGTAAACATCGTGGAGTTCCCTGATTACAGTGCGGATGAGCTGGTTGTAATTGCTAAATTACAAATTGGGCAGTTGAAGCAGACGTTGACACCGGATGCGGAAGAAAAACTGACGGCCTACATTCATGAATCGAAACAGGCTGGCCGGGTTGACGGCAATGGTCGTTGGGTTCGGAACCTGTTGCAATTCATTAGCCAGGCGCGCGATGTGCGCATTGTGGCTGATGGTTCACTCCAAAGTGATGCGACCGCCATCAATAAAATTACGGCGCAAGATGTGGTTGAAGGAATTGCCAATTTTTAGTGGGCACTCGATGAACTGGTTGCCAAACAGGAACGAATGTACTATCATTACTTTGTTAAGAAACACGATTGCATTTCAAGTAGACGCTAAGAGAGCCGCTGGGTGGTGTGAAGCGGACGTCGAAACTCCGATGCAGCTAAATGTGGGCGGGTAATGCCGCACGGTGATTGGCCGTTATCAATGTAACGAGGGTGTCGTAAGACAAACTTGGGTGGTACCGCGGAACTAGAGCCATTTCGTCCCAAAAATTTGAGGATGGAGTGGCTCTATTTTTATGGAGGTAAGGAATATGTTAGATATTAAAAAGATGCGCACCGATCCCGATCATTATAAAGAACGCCTGGCAACGCGGGGAGTTGCTGCGGCCGATTTGGATGCTATTTTTGCACTGGATGCCAAGCGTCGAGAACTGATTCAACAAACTGAAACGTTGAAGGCCCAACGAAACGAAGTATCAAAACAAATTGCGCAGGCTAAGCGGAACAAGGAATCAGCCGATGATGCAATTGCGGCCATGAAAAAGGTCGGCGAGGATATCAAGGCCCTTGATGATCAGTTAAACGCTAATGATATCGACTTTCAAAATAAGATGGCTCACTTGCCAAACATGCCCCATGATGGCATTCCGGTTGGGAAAGATGAAGATGCCAACGTCGAACAACGTAAGGTTGGAAAGGTTCCGAGTTTTGATTTTGAACCCAAGGCCCACTGGGAAATTGGTGAAGGACTTGGAATTTTAGACTTTGAACGGGCCGCCAAAGTTTCGGGTGCCCGATTTGTTTACTATGTCGGCCTAGGTGCACAGTTGGAACGGGCCGTTTACAACTTCATGCTTGATGAACACATGAAAGAAGGCTATACCGAGGTGTTACCACCCTATCTTGTGAATGGTAAAGCCATGTATGGAACGGGCCAATTCCCTAAGTTCAAGCAGGATGTGTATCAAATCGAAGCTGACGAACATCAGTTGACGATGATTCCGACGGCGGAAGTCCCGTTAACCAACTACTTCGCTGACGAAGTGATTCCTGCCGAAAAGCTACCAGTATACGTGACGGCATTGACGCCATCATTCCGTTCTGAAGCAGGTTCGGCTGGGCGAGACACTCGGGGATTGATCCGGATGCACCAATTTAACAAGGTTGAAATGGTGAAGTATTCGAAGCCAGAAAATTCATATGATGAATTGGAAAAGATGACAGCTAACGCTGAAAATATCTTACAAAAATTAGGTTTGGCGTACCATGTGATTACATTGTCAACGGGCGACATGGGCTTCTCAGCTGCTGAAACGCATGATATTGAGGTCTGGATGCCAGAACAAAATATCTATCGTGAAATTTCGAGCTGCTCTAACACGGAAGACTTCCAAGCACGGCGGGCGCACATTCAGTATCGTGACGAAAATGGCAAGTTACAATATGTGCACACGCTAAATGGCTCTGGATTAGCGGTTGGCCGAACGGTAGCAGCAATTTTGGAAAACTACCAAAATGAAGACGGTTCGGTAACGGTGCCAGAGGCATTGGTCCCTTACTTCCACGGCATTACAAAGATTACAAAGGATAATGCGGTACCGTTTAATAAAAAATAGGGTGTGGAGCAGAGTGGTTAGACTTTGAGCATTAACGTGGTCTAGCTAAGTATCCCTGAACTTGGGATGGTTAGCTAGACCGGGTTAAGCGCAGAAGTCTGCTCTGTGGAACCCAACTAGACAAAGTTAGAGAAGCGTACGAATAAGGCATGTTAATCCCGGCTTTTGGGATTGGCGTGTCTTATTTTGCTAAGCGCAGAGGGCTGGCCTTGTGTAGCTCAACTAAACTAGCTGGAGAATGGTTAGCTAGACCGGGTTAAGCGCAGAAGTCTGCTCTGCGGAACCCAACTAGACAAGCTAAAAGAAGCGTACGAATAAGGCATGTTAATCCCGGCCTTTGGGATTAGCATGCCTTGTTTTGCTAATAAAACCAACAAAACAACGGTCATTTCAATTAGTGTAAATCCTTCAAGTAAAATAGGGATTCTAAACAATAGCTTAAGTTCCTTAGCAAAAAGATTACGAACACAGCAAATCTTTAAGACGAAGTTCTTGAAATCTTCAAATTTACCAGCGATAATCAGAGTTAGATAATAAATATTGAACCTAGAATCAAAAATAGACAAAAGGGAGATGGCATATGTTGATGCAATTAACAATCGCTATTGTCTCATACCTGGTACTATCGTTTATGTTTGCTGTTTTTGTGGGCAAATTTATTGCGGTGGGCGAAGAAAATTAACTCGCATGAGAATGATGGCTTAGATAATGGTGGATTAGCGCTGGTTATGTCGGCGTTGAATGACCATGATAATAGAAAAAAGCAAAAATGACGTGTTATCAAGGAAGTCGATCTTCCTGATAACACGTCATTTTAATTGTTAAGTCAATGATATTGAACAATTATACGTTCTAATTGTCGTAGGTTTTCTCCCAATCAGGTGATTTGCCCGTTTTACCAACGGTACTGATTAGGAAGTCACCATCTTTTTGAACAATTTTGGCGCCTTTATAGGTGAATTGTTGGATCTTTTTGGTGTCGTCTTTGTAGAAGGTATACTTGACCTTGTAAGAAGCGGTCGCACCACCATTGCTGCTTGGCACAACACTGGTGATATCTGACACTTCAACATCCCAACTTTCGTCTTCGCTAAAACTATCGAAAAATTCTAGCAGTTCGTTGTAGCTGCTGTTGTCTTCTTCACCAACAAAATCGTCGGCCGAACTGGAACCTTCACTACCACTTTCGGTTTCATCATAGGCGGACTGTAAGAGGCTTTGTGCCTGATCTTCCGTCACCATGCCACTGAATGTAGGCGTGATCGTGCTGCTTCCGTCATCACTAACCTGATCTTCGACGTCAATCGTATCAGATTTAACTGTTTTTCCATCCACTTTCATGGTTGCGTATAATTCCATGTTGCCATTTTCAGAATAGTTGTTAACTTTGAGTTCACCACTTTTATTGATCTTACCAATTTTTTTATCGTTCAAGTAAACGACAGCGCCGGGGTTACCGGTAACGGTGAAACTTAATGATTTTAGAGATAAGTCAACATCACTGGAATCAGAGCCAACATCAATGGTGGTTTTGTTAGTTAAGTGACGGCCAGATACGTTCCCAGAAGCTTTAAAGGTATAGGTTCCTGGGAAGAGGGGACCAACCCGCTTAGATAGAGTATCACTCGATGATGTTGCTACTTTTTGGTTGTCCTGATACAACTTAACATTGCTTTCATTTGTTGTTAAATTAACGTAGCTCGCAGTGACGGATATTTTATACCGCGGAAAGACTAGCCAAGCATGACCGTCTTGAACAAGAGAGTAGGTTGAATCGTATGACCCGCTGCCTTCAAGAGCTGACTTTAATTCGGCCGCCTTGTCCTTATTTGCACTAAAATATTTTTGCATTGGGGCCACTGTGGTTGAGTCTACTTTTTCTTTTAGTGTGGGGTCATCTGAAGTGACATACTTAGCAGCGTTGGCATTTTTATCAGTTAGAGCGGCAATCATGCGGTTAACCTGTTTGTTGGGTTGGTAGTAGTTACGGCCGAAAAGATAGCCACCCAGTAGGACGATAACGATAGCACCGATTGCGTAAAGCCATTTTTTATTGAGTGGTTTTTGTGGTGCGTGTGGAGCGGTTGCGCTCGGCTGAGTAGTTGCATTAGCGGCTTGACTCGACCGACTTGGGGCTTGTTGGGGCGTTGCTTGTGGTGCGACCGAAAGTCGGTTCCCACAGTTGGGGCAAAATTCGTCGTTGGGACTGACAGCATGACCACATTTAGGGCAAAACTTATTTTCTGACATTTTACATAGCTCCTTTAGCTAAAAAGATCGAGGAATGAGGAAGAGAAGTCTCTGACGATGCTCATAACTTGTGATCCCACAAGTGAAAATGCAATTGCATAAATAATACTATTGGCAATGCTAGTAAAGATTGCGCCGTAGATACAATCTAAGCCAGTCTTAGCGGTGTCAGCGACGACGGCTGTGATGGTGGCGATAGACCATACTAGTGGAATTAAACTTAAAATAATAAATAGCAAAACAAATGATCCTGAACCACTAGCGCTGATGAAGGCAACCAAGTCAAAGCAGATATTTAAAATAAGAATCAGATTACTGTAATGGGCGATCACGCTTAAAAAGTCTAAGAAGTCAAAGTTTTGACCGACACTACCCGTAGCTCGCGAAATCAGGTAGGTAACCCCCGACATCGCAATGGCGCAGATAAATACGGTCAAGATAACTGCTACATAGAATCCGAGGCTCACGGAGTAGCTGGCTGATTTGGTTGATGAAAACAGGGCGGCCGTACTGTTGGCGACACCGTTAACCGCGTTGAAAGCAGCTTGAACGTAGTGACCAATTCCAATTCCAAATAAGATGGCTTCAATTGCAAAAGTAATCAATCCGGCAAACTTACTAGTTGTATGGAAGCTAAATGGTGTTTTCCAAGAACCTACTAACCACTGCCAATAATTTTGGGAAGCTTGCTGTAAATTAGCAGTATCGATGGTAATTGTTGTTCGGTGGGGTGCGGTGTTAGTTGCTGTTGATTGTGACGCATCATTGGCTGTCTCATTGGTTGCTGACTGTGTGGTTTCGTTGGGCATCTCGCTGGTCGGCTGCGCTCCCTGTTGGTCGGCGGCTACCGAATCTGCTGTACTGGTTGTGGCAGCAGTTGGATCGATGGGGGCAATGTCACGCAGGTCGTAACCACAACTGGTACAAAATTTAGCATCAGGCGCGACTGATGCTTGGCAGTTTGGACAAATTTTAATCATATTTTCCCTCCTAAAATGAATGTGTAGACATGTTACTAATTATTTTATAACAGCAAAGTAATCAGTTGTAGAGCTTCGGATTAATCTGTTAGTTATTTGTTACGGCAATTGATTTTTGGAAAGTAAGTGCAGTTTGTTTTTCATTGTCAGAATTCGATAAACCGATTGGTTGATCTGGTGCTCTGAGATTTGCCCACTTTGGACGGCTTGTGCAATTGCAGGAATGCCAGTTTTGTAATGGTCACTCATAATCATATCGTTGCCGGCTTCGACAGCGAGAAGGTCTGGTGAGACGTGATGTTGCTGGGCGTATTTGGTAATCGCGCCCATCGCCAGATCGTCGGTGACAATGACGCCGTTAAATTTAAGTTGTTTACGCAGCAATTGATGGACCTTGGGCGAAAGAGATGCAGGAAGATCAGGATCGACAGCGGTCATGACGATGTGTGAAACGAGTATTGAATCGGCCCCACTTTGAATTCCTGCTTTGAATGTTAGGAAGTCATTGGCTTCAAAATCAGCCAGGGAACGAGTCGTGCTAGCGAAGCCAGTATGCGTGTCGGCAGCACTGCCGTATCCAGGAAAGTGCTTCAATGAGGTGGCAACCTGCTGGTGCTGAATTGCAGGGACCACTTTTTTAATATAGGAAGCAGTTTTTGAAAAAGTCGTTCCTAAAGTACGCGCATAAATGAAACTATTTGGATCATCGGTGACATCTGCAACTGGTGCAAAATTCCAGTTAATGCCTAGTCCGTGGAGAATTTTGGCCGTTTGTTTTGCTTCTTTAATAGTGGCTTGGAGGCCGTCTTTTTGATAAGTGGTTTGTGGTGACGGGAAGGACCGTTGATGTGTTAGCTTAGCATTGGAACTTAAGCGTGAAACGTCACCGCCTTCCTGATCTGTACTGACAAGCAGCGGTATCTGAACCGCTTTTTGATAGCCCGTGATACGTTGTTTGAACTGCGATTTGGTTTGATTTTCAAAATCAGGGCCAAATAAGATAATTGCGCCGAGTTGATATTTGGTCAGCGTTGCAACCGTATCTTTAGAGGTGGTTTGAACCCGCGAGACGTACATTTGCCCAATTTTTTGCTGAAGGGTCATATGCGTAATTGCAGTTTTGAGTTGATGATTAGATAGTGGTGTTGTTTTTGATGCTTTGATGCTTCCTGACACTAGAAAAATAGCCAGAAAGGCGAGTAATCCCCCAATAAATTTCTTCAATTTTACTAACTCCCTTAGTTTAATAGCGCTATAAGAAAAGCCTATCATATTTTGGTGGTAGATAGGGGGCTTGAAGTGAATCGGCCGACTGTGTTCAGTTGGAAATCAAGCGCAAAGAATTATTAAACGCTTACATTAATTCGACCAATTTCAAATCGTTTGGTTGTCACTATCAGAGGAATGTTCGTTATAATCCGGGTATGAGCAGAGGTAATAGTTTGAAACTTAGTCAATGTTTGTCCGCACTTTTTTAAGTTCCACGAGGGAGTGAACGACAATGATCCAAAAAGATACCCCAATTACAGTGACGATGACCGCCGAAAATTGGCGGGTACTTTACGCCCATTTAACGATGATGGAGATTTCGGTTCCCGGGTTGCAGACGGTCGATGCGGTGAACGAGGTTATTGGGCAGTTAGAAGCCATGAAGATTATGGACGGCGCGCCAAACGCCGCGGAGTTGCTCAAGTTTGCTCGTCATGAAACGCCTGAGCAGGTTAATGCGGTTCAACCACACTAATGAGCAAAGATTAAGGTTACTGATGCTTCGGGGATGATTAGTCCTTGAAGCTATTTTTTTGTTAAAGTTAACTAAAAAAATAGGGCCACCCGCCGTTAATGGTTGCAATCAACCGATGTTTTATGAATAATGAAAGGCGGTTTATCGAGAAAACACTGGGAGGCACAACAAATGGCGACGATTTTATTGGTTGAAGATGAAGCGGGACTACTATCGTATTTGCAGGTCGAATTGAAATTCGAAGACTATGACATTTTGACGGCGACGGATGGGGTTGAAGCCCTTGAAACGTACCATGCCAACCAAGGGAATATTGATCTGGTCTTGTTAGACTGGATGTTGCCCAAAGTTGATGGCCTGCGGGTGTTAAAGAAAATTCGCCAAACTGACGATGTCCCCGTCATTATGATGACGGCCAAGGACTACGTTGGGGATAAGGTGGCCGGCTTAGATAATGGGGCGGATGATTATATTACAAAACCGTTTGAAATCGAAGAGTTGTTGGCCCGAATTCGGGTCGCCATTCGACGGCAGACAAGCCAGCCAGTGGAAAAGGAACGGGTTTACCGCATTGGGCACTTGGTGCTTGATACCAAGGCGCGTTCGGTTAAACGCGATGGGGACCTGATCGCCCTCACGCAACGCGAATATAATTTACTATTAGTTTTAATGCAACATGCTAACCAAGTTTTGACGCGCGATGAGCTGTTGAATTTAATTTGGGGTGTCAATTTTGAAGGGGATCCGAATATTGTGGACGTTTATATTCGGTACGTTCGAAAAAAGATCGACACCAGCAAATGTTCGGCGATCCGGACCGTGCGGGGAATTGGATATTCGCTGAGGGACGATCATGGCGAATAAAAAAAGTCGGGTTAAAACCAGCGCCAGCCAGATTACGCGGGCGTATGCCATTGTGCTGGTCCTAGTCACATTACTGATGAGCGTGTCGATTATTACGGTAGTCGGCTCGTTTTTGGTGGTCAGCACGAAAAATAATGGGACCGAACTGATGCAATCCCTCAAAAAATCAATTATTAACGACAAGATCGACTGGGATTACTGGCGTGAAACGAGTGCGTTCAACACGCACAATACCTTCGTTCAAATCACGGTTTCGTCCGAAGGAAAAGTGAGGGATCGATTCTATTCTAAAAATACGAAGGACTTTCTGGCCGATAACTACCGCAGTTGGCCGATTGTAAAAGATATTCAGTATCGTAATGGACAGGGGCTGTACTACCACATCGTCGATCATGACCATTTTAGCGAAAAAAAGCATGAGCATCGGATTCAGAAGTACGAAATATGGCTGAGTTTAAATCGCGTTGTCCGGCTATTTTTGACCATTATTGGTATCATTGTGGCGGTCTGTATCGTGATCTTTTTGATTGGATTGCGATCAATTTCCAAGCTGGCCCAAAAACTCAACACACCGCTTCAGGAGCTGACGGACGCAACGAGTCAACTTGTCAATTCCGGTGAACTGACGCACCACGAAAAGTTGCCGGTCGCGGATAATCCAAAGGAAGTCCACGATCTGACGCGGGAGTTTAATCACCTGTTGAAAATTATCAACGACACGGCACTGAAAGATCGGCAATTTGTGTCGGACGCGTCCCATGAACTCCGGACGCCGTTAGCGGTGATTCGCGGCCACGTTAACCTCATTCGGCGGCGGGGAACGGACCATCCGGAATTAATTCCCGAATCGCTCCGGTTCATCGACGAGGAGTCCCTGCGGATGCAGCACTTGTTGGAGAGCTTGTTGCAGCTGTCGCGAATGGACAATGCTGAGTTGGATACCCAAACGTTTGATCTCGGAGCAGTGGCCCGCGATGTTTGTGCGGCCTATCAGTCAGGCATATCGCAATCATTAGTATTGGCCGCGACAGAGCCGGTCATGTTAACGGCTAACCAAGATAGTATTCAACAGATTATGGTCTCGTTGCTGAGCAATGCTCATAAATATTCCCCGCGTCAGTCGACCATTACGGTCAAGGTCACTCAAACCGCACAACAGGTCGCATTTGAGGTGGCTGATCAGGGCAACGGGGTGAAAGATGAAGAAAAACAACTCATCTTTAATAGATTCTTTAGATCTGATAAATCGCGTTCTCAAAAGATTGAAGGGACCGGATTGGGCTTGGCGATCGTGACGCGATTGACGGAGCTTAACCATGGTCAGATCAAGGTTTTGGATAATTATCCGCAGGGGAGTCGGTTCATCGTGACGTTTGAGCGGCCGCCCCATTCTGAAAATCTTTAATTTAATTCTTAGCAAACTTATATGGCACCCCATCGGGGCGGTAATTATAGTGAATAGCTGTAATTATCACCGCGGTGGGGTGCTTTTTGAGTCCCGTCGTGGGTATTGAAATGAATAACGAGGTGAGGAAGATGCACAAATTGCGGTCACTTATGACGACCCATCCAATCGTGCCATTTGTCCTAAAAACGGGATTTTATTTTGTAGTTTTAATTGCGCTGATCTACCTCTACGGATATAGCGGCGTGAATAATAGCGGATTTATCTATAACGAATTTTAGTAAATGGGGGATCAACATGAATTTAGTCCAAGAAATTGATACCATTGCGCAACAAAATGCCGCTCGGATCGTCTATGACAATCTGGGGATGACGAATACTTACCGGGATCTCAAACAACGTTCAGACGCACTGGCCGCGCAGATCGATCGGCTGGCACTCGCTGATCATGCACCGATCATTGTGTACGGGGATCAGACGTTTAACACGATCGTAGCTATGCTGGCTTGTGCCAAATCGGGGCACGCCTACATTCCGGTGGATCGGCATTCACCAGCCGAGCGGTTAACCATGATTGAAGAAATTTCGCATGCCCCATTGGTGATTGCGATTAACGCCCTACCCATCGCACTACCGGGCGTACAGGTGATTGCCCCAGCCGCCCTCAATCTGATTTGCCAACAGGTCGTGTCCTACTCGTTGACGCATCCGGTTAACGGGGATCAGATTTTCTACATTATTTTTACGTCGGGGACGACCGGCAAGCCGAAGGGGGTTCAAATCAGTCACGACAATCTGCGCAGCTTCGTTGACTGGATGGTGCAAGATTTCGGGCTACCACAACACGTGGTTGGGCTATCGCAAACGGCCTATTCCTTTGATCTTTCGGTGATGGATCTTTATCCTACCTTGTTGCTCGGGGGCGAGCTTCAGGCGCTAGACCGGGAAACCACCGGCGACTTCAAGCGCCTGTTCAGCGCGTTAGGTAACTTAAAAATTAATTTTTGGGTCTCAACGCCTTCGTTTGCGGATATTTGCTTGCTCGCCAAAACCTTTGATCAGGCGCACTACCCACAACTGACCCATTTCTGTTTTTGCGGGGAGGAACTCACGGCTAGTACGGCACGACGGTTGAAGCAACGGTTTCCGCAGGCTCGAATCTTCAACACGTACGGTCCGACCGAAACGACGGTGGCCGTGACAGCCATTGAGATCACTGATGATATTTTGAACCGCTACGACCGGTTACCGATTGGGTATGCGAAAGATGATACCCGAGTGTGGGTAGCAAGCACCGGTGCTGATCAGTCTGGTGAGATCATGATCAGTGGTCCCACGGTTTCGCAGGGGTACCTGAACGCACCGGATAAGACTGCGCAGGCGTTTGATCCCGGCGATCAGTACCCAGCCTACCATACTGGGGATGTCGGGGTTCAAACTGCGGACGGCCTCCTATTCTTTGGGGGGCGCATGGATTTTCAAATTAAGATGCATGGTTATCGAATCGAATTAGAAGAAATTAACCACTACCTCAACAAGCAACCCCAAGTTCATCAGGGCGTGATTGTGCCGAAGTATAATCACGAGCATAAGGTGGCAGCACTGATTGCCTATGTCGTGACGAAGACCAAACAGGATCTGGCGCAGACCAATGCGACACTGACCGAAACCATTAAGCGGGCCTTACAAACGGAACTGATGCCGTACATGATGCCGCAGCAGTTTGTGTACCGTGATCAGCTACCGCTGAATATGAATGGCAAGGTCGACATCAAGGCCCTGATCAAGGAGGTCAACCCGAATGGTTAATTTACAACCATACGCGTCGCCGAGCTACTTTATCATCATTGGGCTCTGTTTATTACCAATTATCGTGGGACTGTATCACGGTAAACGCTTCGTGGCCTACGAAACGCTCTTTTCACTGGTGTTCATCGTGCTGACGTTTGGTGGTGATCACTGGCATCAGGGCGTAGCGCTAATCGGGTACGTCCTCTACCAACTGTTGATTGTCGGGGGCTATGCCCGTTACCGTCGTCGCAATAATCAGACAAGTGTCTTTGTGGTTGCGGTAGTGGCCGTAATTGTGCCCTTGGTCGTTGTGAAGGTGACGCCGGCGATTCAGGTAGGGAGCCAATCCTTACTCGGATTTCTCGGTATTAGTTACCTGACGTTCAAAGCCGTCCAGATGGTGATGGAGCTTCGTGACGGCACGATTAAGGCCTTTCAGCCGCTTCCCTTTCTGCGCTTTTTGCTCTTCTTCCCAACGATTTCGTCTGGCCCGATTGATCGGTACCGCCGCTTCGAAAAGGACTATCGCACGGCACCAGAGCGCGCAAAATACCTTCAATTACTAAATAAGGCGGTCTTTTACCTCTTTTTAGGATTTTTATATAAGTTCGTGCTCGGGTACATCTTTGGCAAGTTGCTATTACCGGAGGTCGCGCATGCAGCCCTGTTACAACGGGCAGCCTTCTTCCATACCGGTTTATCGCTGCCGTTGCTGGGGTATATGTACACCTATAGCATGTACCTGTTCTTCGACTTTGCGGGCTACAGTTTGTTTGCCGTCGCGATTAGTTACCTGATGGGAATCGAAACACCGATGAACTTTAACCGCCCATTTGCGGCACACAACATTAAAGACTTTTGGAATCGTTGGCATATGACGCTATCGTTTTGGTTCCGCGACTTCATTTTCATGCGGTTCACGTTTTTTTTAATGAAGCATAAATTAGTCAAGAATCGGGTGCGAATCTCGCAATGCGCTTACCTAGTGAACTTCTTGATCATGGGGTTCTGGCACGGGGTAACGTGGTTTTACATCGTGTACGGCCTGTTTCATGCCAGTGCCATCATCATCAACGATTACTGGCTGCGCTTTAAGAAACGCCACCAGGGCTTACCACATAATCGCTGGACGGAGGGCCTAGCCATTTTTACCACGTTTAATATCGTCTGCTTTAGTTTCTTGATTTTCTCAGGATTTTTGAACGTCCTGTGGTTTAAGTAGCATCGACGGACGCAGTTAACTGCAACTTAGAATTTAATATAAAAAGGGAGTCGTTTAACATGGATACAAAACAAACAATTATTGCAATTTTACAAGATATTACCGGTGCTGACGTCAGTGATGATTTGGACCAAAACATCTTTGACTCGGGCTTAGTCGACTCAATGGCGACCGTCGAAATGTTACTAGAACTGCAGGACCAATGCGGCATCGATGTGCCGATCTCCGAATTCGATCGTAATCAATGGAATACGCCCAACAAAATTATTGAGAAGGTGGCTTCAATGCAATGAACGCGCATAAAACCATTTGGCAAATTATTGGACCGGTCATCGTGGCCGTCGCCCTTGTGGCAGTGGTGTTTATCGTGCCACAGGGGTTCGGGAGCGTCAGTAAGCAGACCGAACAAAAGGCGGCCGTTTCCCTATCGACCAACGTGTTTAAGGGTAACAAAATTAAATCTCAGGCCATTGATGACGGCTACGTTCCGTTTATTGGCTCATCTGAGCTCTCTCGGATGGATCCGCTGCATCCAAGCGTTCTCGCGGCGAAGTACCACCGGTCTTACCAGCCTTTCTTGCTGGGAAAGCCGGGGACCCAGTCGCTGGTGCACTATTTTGCGCTGAGTGGTGTGATGCGCCATCTCAAGAATCGCAAGGTGGTATTCATCGTTTCGCCGCAGTGGTTTACCAAACAGGGGCAGATGCCAACCGCCTTTGACTATTACTATTCTCCGCTGGAAACAATTCATTGGTTGACGCACGCTCATGACAGCGTGGCTACCCGATACGCGGCCCAGCGGTTACTGACAATGCCATCGGCCAGCAGTGATCGAATCATGAAAGCCGCCATTACCAACGTGGCGGCGGGGAAAGCCATTACTTCAGGGCAACGGACGTACCTGACGACCAAGGAAAACCTGTTGGTGAACGCCGATGATTTATATTCTCGGTTAGTTTCCGGTCGCCGGCTCCGGCATATTCAGCAGGCGGAACGGCAATTACCCGCCCATGATTCGACGGCCCAGTTAACGAAGGTTGCCAACCGGCTAGGGGCACAGGCCACTGGCAATAACCGGTTCGGCGTTAAAGATTCGTTTTATAATTTACGGTTGCGTGGGCACAACGTTCAGAACCTCCGACAGGCGGAACGGAATTTTAACTACACGCAATCGCCAGAGTATTCGGACATGGAACTATTACTCAGCCAGTTTGCTAAGTATCACGTGCAAGTCATGGTGGTGATTCCGCCAGTGAATCATAAGTGGGCCAAGTATACCGGCTTATCCGACAAAATGTACGCGCAAACGGATCGTAAAATTAAAACGCAGCTGCAATCGCAAGGCTTTACTCACATTGTCGATCTCACCCATGATGGTGGGCAGAAGTACTTCATGGAAGATACGATTCATCTCGGCTGGCGGGGCTGGCTAAAGATGGATCAGCAAGTGAAGCCCTTCCTATCACGCAAGCAACCAGCAGCACACTATCGGATACAAAACCGCTTTTTCAGTCGAACATGGCAGTTAGCACAGAACAAGTAGGCGGAAAAGAGAATGAATAAACGATTATTAAAATGGACATTGGTGCCGCTACTTGTGTTAGTAGCGGCGCTTGCCGTGGGTGTTCGTCGTGCTGACCGTGTCCGCACAAAGACGGCCCATCAGACGACAACGGTGACACCCCAGCTCGCGACACCGCAGCAAAAGCAAGTCACGCGAGTCCTTTCTGAGACCCATTTTTCAGGAACGTGCAGTATTTTTCGGCACGGTCGTGAGGTGATGACGGTCGCGCGGGGGATGGCCGACAACGGCGCCCAAGTGCCGAACCGACGGCAGACGATGTATGAAATCGATTCGATTCAAAAGATGATCACGGCAGCGTTACTGATGCAGCAGGTGACCGCCGGGAAGGTGTCTCTAAACGACCGCCTCAGTCGGTTTTATCCCACGGCTCCCGGAGCGCACCATATTACGATTCGCCAAATGTTGGATATGACGTCAGGACTATCAATGACGGGGGCGGTCGGACCGACGACGGTGATGAGTGATCGGCGAATTATCGCCAGTGATCTGCACCGAGTACGGTTTAATCCCGCGATGCATGGCAAGTGGAACTATCAACCGGTGAATTTTAATTTACTGGCGGGAATTTTGGAACAAACGAGCGGCCAGCAATATCAGACGCTGGTTCAGCAACGGGTGATCGCGCGCCTTCATTTGAAGCACACCGTTTTTGCCTATAATGTGGCGTCCCAGCAATTAGCTGCCACGGGGTATAACAGTACGGGGGTGCAGACGGCACTGAACACGTACGATCATCCTGCCGGTCGCCAACTGGCGTGGGAGCACGATGAACTCGGAACGGGGCAGTTATATATGAGTACCGGAGATCTATACCGGGTGACGCGGGCGATTTTACGGGGCCAACTTATCCCCCTATCAGCCGTTCATCAGTTGTACCGATCAGGATCACCAAGCACGTACGGGGCCGGCTTCTATATTAATGACCGGTTACGATCCGTAAATGGGGCTGGTTATGGATTCGAAGGGACTTTACGTATTAGTGCTAATGGGCAAAATGCGGTCATTTTGCTCAGTAACTATCAAATCCCCGGAATGGGAATCAAGAAAATTGCTGACGCCTTTAACGTGTTGGCGTCAATAACTTAGAAACTAGGTGACCTTGTGCATTGGGTGATGACGGTGAATCGTTGGTGGCTGGCCCACCGAACGGTTCAACAACTATACGCGGCGTTACGCCAGCTGCAGACATTACTATACGGGGCCGCGGGACTCGCCACGGTGAACCTGACCATCTTTGCCAAACATGGTTTTTTGAACCAAATTTTCAGTCTTTCAACGACGATTCCGTTCCTCAAACTACTGGCACCGTTTATTGCGCAGCTGAGCTTTTTGCTGAATTTAGCGGTACTGCTGGGATTTACCGGGCTCTTTACTGCCCGCCTCGTCCGCCCACAGTTTCGGGTGCCGGCCTGTAGTAGTGCAATTGTGGCGTTAGTGCTTCTCCGGTTTACCGAACCGGTCATGCTCGACGTCGATGTCTTGCAACTACCACGATTTCTCAACTTGGAGGGGCAGGTACTGCCCAGTTTTGGGGGTGCCATTATTCTCGGATTGATCACCAGTTGGCTGTTTAACCGGTGGGGCCGTTACGCCACCGCATTACTGCTGGGAGAAGTGGGGCTGGTCTTTGGCGGCACAATTCTCTGGGTGTTGCTGGTGCCAGATTGGTCGCGGGGTGATTTGTACGGTGCTCTATGGCCTATTTTGGGTCGCCATGCGCCGCTCTGGATCGTGGTGTGCGTGATGGTAAATTGTTTCTTAAATCTAATCGGAATGACCGGCACAATCGGGGCCGGCAACTATAATGGGGGAAGCGTAGCGGTTCACCAGAATTTGAGCTACGCACTAACAACGCATCACTTAACTCGGGTTCCGTGGCCGATTAATCTCCATGCGATTGCGACGACGTATGCGAACACGGGCGGACCTGGCATGCTCTTAGCGACCGTTTTAGCCGTGTGGCTACTTACGCGGCATCAGGCACAATCACCAGCACGAGCGTCGTGGTGGCCGGCGCTATTTAACGTCGGTGCTCCGCTCACCCTCACGTTGCCCATCATGTTGAATCCAATTATGGTCGTTCCGTTTGTGACCAGTAGTGTGGTCGCCTGCTTAATACCGATCGGCTTGACGTCGGTGCGGTGGTTGCCACCGAGCGTTTATCCGGTTCCCGCCACGACACCGGGCTTTTTGCGGGGTTTTCTCGCAACCAACGGCAACTTGGTGGCCCTCTTTGTCGGGTGTCTAACCGTGGTGGTCGCGGTGGCGATTTACTGGCCGTTTGTAAAGTTGGCCGTGCAACAATTGGAGGATAAAAATGAGCATGATGAAACGATGGGCTAAATGGACCGGATCGGTGGCGGTCGTCATTTGTTTGGCAACGTTTGGTGCCGTGTGGCAAAAACGGCAGGTTAAAACGTTGCGTCATGAGGTGCCGTCGACCATTGCTCCAGTATTTTTGGTGCCGGGAAGTTCGGCGGGCCAAAATCGGTTTGACCCCCTCATTCGCCGATTAAACCGGGGGCGGCAGCCCCATAGTGTCCTGAAGGTTAAGGTTGGCAAGAATGACCATCTCACCTATACGGGCCGAATTCGTAAGGGCGATCGTCACCCGTTTATCGTCGTGGCGTTTAGTAATAACCGGGACGGGTATGCCAACATCAAGCAGCAGGCACGCTGGTTCAGCATTGCGTTTCGGGCATTGATGAAGCTGTACCACTTCAACCACTTTAGCGCGGTGGGCCATTCGAACGGGGGCATTGTGTTGACACTGTTTCTGGAGCGTTATTTACCCGCGCACGTGACGGCTGAACGGCTGTTAACGATTGCGTCGCCCTACAATTTGGAACGACGGACCGCGAAGAAAACACAGATGCTCAAGGATTTGATCCGCGAGCGCAAGCAGCTGCCGACCACGCTAAAGGTGTATTCAATTGCGGGGACGCAAAATTATAGTGGTGATGGGACCGTGCCGTTTATGAGCGTCGATAGCGGGAAGTACGTCTTCCAAAATCAGGTGGCGAGTTACACGGAAATTGTGGTGACGGGGGTGGCGACGAATCATCATCAACTCCCACAGAACCGGCAGATCATCAACCTGATTAATCAGTATGTCTTGCACGAAAATATTTCGGACACGGTTAAACGACAAAATAAATTGTTGCCGAGAATTAAGTGACGACTTCGAGGAAATGGTCAAAATGAATACGCAAAAATCACGATCACTATACGTGATGATATCGGGGATGATGTTTATCGTCCTCGGCAATTTAATTTCGACGCATGCCCAATTGGCACAGCGCTTTAATGAAACCGTAACACGGCTCACAGATCACTATTTTACCCATCGGAGTGCGTTTGGCCGCTTAATTTTAATGCTTAGTCGCTGGCCGGTGGTGGAGCTCGGATTTCTCCTGCTAGTGGGCGTGCTGATGATCCACCACGAGCGTGGACTGGCACTGTGGCTAGTCCTGACGGCCGGTATCGGGCAGATGATGTGTTGGCTGATCCAGCTTGGCGTCGCCGGCACGGGCATTATGAGTACGCAAACGGTGCCACAGACCATTAATTTTCCCGCGCCTCATCTGTTTGCGATGAGCCTGTTTGTATACTTGGTTTACCTAGTAGAACGGGTCACGCAGCACCGCGGTGGGCGGTTGATGAACGCTTGCTTACTGCTCCTCGTGTTGGTGACGGGGCTGGTGGAACTTTCACAGGCGCAAAGTTCGTTGATCGGTGAGCTTGGTGGCGTAGTGTTTTGTTACTTTTGGATTCAAGCCAGTGAGTGGGGCTACGTTTGGATCGTCAAGCAGCGGCGCACCGTATAATGAAGAATAGAAAAAAGCCCGGCAAATTTTTGCTGGGCTTTTATGCTGGGGATGGGTAAACTAGAAACAAAAGCTAACATGATTGTGTTAGCTGACACGATACGATTGCTGGAGGGCACTCACATGATTGTAACGACAAATGCGGCAATTGCCGGTAAACAAATTACAGCCTATCACGGTATTGCTAGCGGGAATATTACCTATTCGCGGAGCTTTGATAAGGGCATTAAGGCCGAGATCAAACAATCACTAAAATCGGTGATGGGTGGTGAACTGGTGCTGTATTCTGACATGAAGAAGCATTATTTCGACGTGGCGATGGCGCGGCTGATGACGGACGCCAAAGAAAAAGGCGCCAACGCCATTGTCGGCGTGAGCGTCTCTGAAACAGCTTCACAAGTGGGCGACACGGTACTGGTGATTGGGACTGCCGTGACGATTAGCGATTAGTCGCATTATTGCCAGTAGTGTTCATCGCCGTAGTACAGGTGGGTGGAGTCATCGGCCCAGGTATCAAATTCGATGGCTTCCTGTTCGAGTTCTTCGTGAGCTCGGTTATATGCGTTGGTGCCCGCCAGAAAGTGCAGTGGCGGCTTAGGACTATTGCTGATTTTGATGATCGCTTGAGCGACAAGGGCGGGTGAGCCGTCCTGAGTTCCCGAGAAGCCTTCGACGTTCTTGGTGGTTTTATGGGCGGTAGCCTCATAGTCGGCAATGTTCATCGGTGCCGAGCGGTGGGAACGACCCGCCCAATCCGTCCGAAATGGACCGGGTTCCACGTTGGTGACGTGAATTCCTAGTGGGGTGACTTCCTGGTAGAGTGCCTTGGTGAGACCTTCTACCGCATGCTTAGTGGCGTTGTAGTAGCCAAGACCGGCCCCGCTAACTAAGCCAGCAATGGAGGACAAGTTAAAGATTTGTCCAGATTTTTGTGCCCGCATGGTTGGAAGTACGGCCCGGGTCATATTAGCTAGGCCCCAGAAATTAGTTTCCATTAGTTGGCGGGCCACGTCAATTTCGCCTTCTTCGACGGAGCCAAAGTAGCCCCAGCCGGCGTTGTTGACGAGGACGTCGATGCGGCCAAATTCCGCTTTGGTGGCTTGAATGGCGGCATCAATTTGTGCCTGATTGGTGACGTCTAATTGGAGGGTGAGCATGTTTTTCTCACCGGTCCAGTCGGCGATTTTCTCAATATTTCGAGCAGTGGCAACGATTTTAGCATCGGTTGCGCGGAGAGCTTCAACGAGTTGACGACCGAAGCCGGTCGAGGTTCCTGTAATAAGCCATACTTTAGGTTGGGTCAAGCGGATCACGTCCTTTTTGATAGATGAGGATAGTGTAACACTTTCTCCGAAAACAGCAAAAAACGAACGACAATTCGAATTTTTTTTAAAATGTTTGGATAATCGCTGTAAGGGTTGGTAGTAGTGACATTAGACCGGTTTCAAAATGATAGATAACTTTGAGTTACGGCTAGGTGTTGTATTGACATTTATGTGAGGATTTGTATAATGGCATTAATCTCGAGAGACGGAAGACAGAGATGCTGGCGAGGCTGAGAGCTAGCAACCGGGAAAATGGCAGTAAGATGGGTGGTCCCAATATCGACCACAAGAGGCAGTTCGCGAAGCGGGCTGTAAAGCTTGGGTGGAACCGCGTTAAAAAGAAATTAGCGTCCCTGGTACGACATGTGTGCGTACTGGGGACTTTTTTATTTGGTTAGAGTGCGAAGCAACACGGGTAGACGCCGTCATATAAAGCCTAATCACCATTATGGTTGTGGGCTTCAAGCATGGTGGTGATTAGGCTTTATATGCTAGGCGTCTGTGTTGCTGAGCACGTTTCAGCCAAACCAGCAACCGCCAACTTTCAGTTAACGCCCCAAGTAAAATCAAAACAGTAATCGCAATTATATTTCAAGTATCAGTCATTGGCAGAACGATAGTAGGAGGAAGAACAGTGGACGAAAATCGAAAGTTATCACGATCATTGCAGAGTCGGCATATCCAAATGATTGCCATCGGTGGTGCCATCGGCACGGGTCTGTTTTTAGGATCAGGGAGTGCGATTCGTAAAGCCGGTCCGTCGATCATTTTATCGTACCTCATTGTCGGTATCTTTTGTTTCTTTATGATGCGTGCCGTCGGTGAATTGCTGCTGTCTGACATTAGCAAACACTCATTCTTAGATTTTGTTAAGCAGTATCTGGGGGATCGCATGGAATTTGTGGCCGGTTGGACGTACTGGTCTTGCTGGCTCAGTCTGGCAATGGCGGATTTGACGGCCACTGGAATCTACCTGAAGTACTGGTTCCCACATTTGCCACAGTGGGTTGGCCCGCTAGTAATCATCATTTTACTATTGATGGTGAACCTGATTAACGTCGGAATGTTCGGGGAATTCGAATCTTGGTTTTCAATGATCAAGGTTGCTGCGATCATCGCGTTGATCGTCGTGGGGCTGGGGATGACCATTTTCCATTATCATTCAGGGAACACTACGGCCTCGTTTAGCAACTTAGTTTCTCATGGGGGAATTTTCCCAACGGGGCCGATTGGATTCTTGATGTCGTTCCAAATGGTGGTCTTTGCCTTCGTCGGGATTGAAATGGTCGGATTGACGGCCGGTGAAACGAAGGACCCCGAACGGGATTTACCGCGCGCAATCAACAGTTTGCCCATCCGGATTGGGTTGTTCTACATTGGGTCAATGATTGCCATCATGTGTGTGGCACCGTGGAACCGCATTACAACGACGTCCAGTCCGTTTGTGCAGGTCTTTTCTGGAATTGGGATTACCAGTGCCGCAGCCATTTTAAACTTTGTCGTGTTAACGGCGGCGATGTCGGCCACCAATAGTGCGATCTTTAGTACGAGCCGGACGCTGCACGCGCTGGCAAGTGGTGGGAACGCCATGCAAAGCTTTACCAAGCTTAGCCGCCATATGGTTCCTAATACGGCCTTACATTTTTCATCTGCAATTTTGTTTGTCGTTGTTATTTTGAACTACCTCATGCCTTCCGGCATCTTCAATATGATTTCAGGGGTGTCAACGATTAACTTTGTGTTCGTGTGGTTGATCATGATCTGGTGTCACATCAAGTTTCGGCAGGTCCATCCCCAAGGGATTAAGGCGTTTTCGATGCCCGGATATCCGGTGACCGATTATCTAAGCTTGATTTTCTTCGGTGCCGTGTTAATCTTTCTATTATTAGATCCTGAACAACGCATTCCGCTCGCACTTTCAGTAATCTGGTTTGTGGCGTTATTCGTGGCCTATTCGGTGATTCACCGAAACCGCGCTGAATAGCGAAAGAAAACGGTTTACATGAATTTTTGTGAAAATTATTAAGATTTTTTAATTGATTTTTCATCAAAATTTACTATACTAAAGCGGATGTAACGACTAAAAGTGAGGTTAGAGATATGGGTGAAAAGTTAAGAGTTGGTGTGATTGGTGCTACGGGAATGGTTGGCCAGCGTTACGTGACGTTGTTAGCAAACCATCCGTGGTTTGAAGTGAAGGTTGTGGCTGCCAGTGCGCATAGCGCCGGCCAGACCTATGAAGAATCCGTTGCAGGACGTTGGAAGATGCAAGATCCAATTCCGGCCGGTGTCAAAGATTTAACGGTTTTAGATGTTAAAGACATCGAAGCCGTGACGTCACAGGTGGACTTCGTCTTTTCCGCTGTCAGCATGTCGAAAGACGAAATTCGGGCGATTGAAGAAGAATATGCGAAAACTGAGACGCCCGTGGTTTCAAATAACAGCGCGCACCGTTGGACACCAGATGTGCCAATGATCGTGCCAGAAATCAACCCAGATCATTCAGATGTGATCAAATATCAGCGGGAACGGTTGGGCACTAAGCGGGGCTTCATCGCGGTAAAGCCGAACTGTTCGATCCAAAGCTACACCCCTGCACTATCTGCTTGGAAGAAGTTCGAACCAACCCAAGTGATTGCGACGACTTACCAAGCGATCTCTGGTGCCGGCAAGACATTAGAGGATGCGCCTGAAATTATTGGCAATGTCATTCCCTATATCGCTGGTGAAGAAGCGAAGTCAGAAGACGAACCCCTCAAGATTTGGGGTCATGTCGACGATGAAAAGAAGCAAATTGTGTCGGCTGAAACGCCGGCCATTACGAGCCAATGCTTGCGGGTTCCTGTGCTGTACGGTCACACGGCAGCCGCCTTTGTGAACTTCAAGCAAAACCCAACCAAGGAAGACTTGATTGAGGCTTTGGAAAGCTATCGTGGTGTGCCACAAGAACTTGAATTGCCAAGTGCACCCAAGCAATTCATCCAATACATGACGGAAGACGACCGGCCACAAGTGCGCTATGATGTGAACTATGAAAACGGCATGGGGATTTCGATTGGTCGCTTGCGTCCGGACAAGATTTTCGACTGGAAGTTTGTCGGCTTGTCACACAACACCTCACGTGGGGCCGCTGGTGGCGCAATCTTGTGTGCCGAATTATTGAAGGCCCAAGGATATATCGCAGCCAAATAGGGTGTGAAACGAGGCTTCTGTCTCACAGAACCCAACTCAATCAGGGTGTGGCGTGAGACGGTTAGAAGTTGAGCATTAACGTGATAATTGTGATGATCCCGGGTTTGGGGATGATTACAATTATTGGGTTAAGCGCAGGCTTCTGTCTCACAAAACCCAACTCAATCAAATAATTCGTAAGTAGTGAGTCAAGCACAAACATGACTCGCTACTTTTTTGAATATAGCCAAAAAACAAGCGTACAAAACCACAAAATTCGGTAAGAAACCCGCCTTATCCCCGACTGCGATCTCCGCTATAATGGAGTCAAACCACAGAGGGGGAGTTAAACGATGACGGACCAAACCGATGAACAAAAAATGCTGGCCGGAGAAATGTATAATTCCATGGCCGATGAGCTGGTTACCCGCCGGGGCGTGGCACACCAGCTATGCGTGCAATATAATCAGTTGCTAGAAACCGATGAGGCGGCGCGGCAGACCATTGTGGATCAGTTGATGCCCCATCACGGTAGCGGCACGTACCTGCAAGGGCCGATCCAGTTTGATTACGGGCAGTACACAACGGTCGGCGATAATTTCTACGCGAACTTTAATTTCACGGTGCTGGATGAAGCCCCCATTACGATTGGCGATAACGTGATGTGCGGGCCTAACGTATCGTTGTTCACGGCTTGGCATCCCCTGCTTTGCATCCCCTGCGGTATCAGCAGCGCAACATGAAGACTAAGGATCGTGACGGTGTGGATTATAGCTATGAGCACGCGACGCCGATCACAATTGGCAATAACTGTTGGATTGCGGGTAACGTCACGATTATTGGTGGTGTGACGATTGGGGCCGGCTGTGTCATCGGTGCGGGGAGTGTGGTAACCCGCGATATTCCCGCCAATTCACTGGCTGTCGGTAACCCGTGCCGGGTAGTACGGGAAATTACGGCTGACGATACGCTATAACGCTGCGGCGTTGTTAGTGAAACAACTCGCGAAGCTAGTGCATTTACTGATCGCATTTCGTATACTAGAGGTATACCTGTGGAAAACCGGCACTATACGGTTACCACTGCAAAAGGAGATCGGGCGCATGAACAATCAATTGGTAGCTTGGCTGACAGCACTATCGGCAATGGACAAGGGTGTAATTGCCGTTTGGGGTCTGATGTTGTTAGCGTACGGGATTAATCGGCAACATCCGAAATGGTTTCGCGGCTCTGGAATTGTTGCTCGTGATTCGATAAAGCTCTTGCGTTTTTACAGCGCCGTGCTATAATTCACTTTGGATTGAAGGACGAGTCGACTAGCAAACCCGTCAGAGAAACTAAGACATAGGCTGAGATCTTAGTTGTGAGGCAACCTAGTCGGTACTACCTTCGATGATCCACTTCCGAAATAAGGAAGTTCGGGCGGTTCCCGTTACCAGACCATTAGAGGCGAAACTTTCTGCGACTAATCGCACCCGTTTCGCGAAGATGGGTGGAACCACGTTAAACTGTTAATGACGTCCCTAGTATCAATCATGATACTAGGGACTTTTTTTATTTTATGTGCAAGTTATTCCGGTTGAAGGAAAGACGAACACGACATCGAAAAGGAGAGAGACATATGGCACAAGTTCTAGTTTTATCACCAGACGGTTCAGCTAACAAAGTTGATCGTGACTCACAAGAAGCATTACAGGCACTGCGTCAAACCACAGCCCTATTACTCAAGGCTGCCTTGAAGCAGGAATTCCCCGGCATCCGTTTAGGTGACGGCGCCGCCACTGATGACGGCTTTTACGTTGATTCTGATAAGGATGATGCTCAAGTTTCAGCCGACCAATTGGAAGGCTTAGCTGCTGCAATCAAAAAGTTTGCTAAAGACGATGCTAAGATTGAATTAGCCACGGTGCCCTTGGACGATGCCTTGGCCCAAGCGAGCGACGATCAATTCTCAAATGCATTGATCAAGGCGGCCGCCCAAGACGGCCAAGTGGCCGTTTACAAGGTGGGCGATGTGATTGCCGTTGCCAATAACGCGATCTTGCCATATGCCAACGTTTTGAAGAACTATGAACTCTTGTCAGTAGCCGGTGCATATTGGGAAGGCAAGTCGTCAAACCCAATGTTGCAACGGATTTACGGGACGGTCTTCTTCAAGAAAGACGAACTCGAAGCTGACTTACAACGTCGGCAAGAAGCTAAGGAACGGGATCACCGTGTGATCGGAAACGACCTAGACTTGTTCTTCGTGGATCCTAAAGTCGGGGCCGGCCTTCCTTACTGGATGCCAAAAGGGGCGACTATTCGTCGGACAATCGAACGTTATATCATCGACAAGGAAGTTGCTAACGGCTACAACCACGTTTACACCCCAGTTTTGATGAACCTAGACGTCTACAAGACTTCAGGTCACTGGCAACACTACCGTGAAGACATGTTCCCACCAATGGACATGGGGGATGGTGAACAACTTGAATTACGGCCAATGAACTGCCCAAGTCACATCCAAGTTTACAAGCATCACATCCGGTCATACCGTGAATTGCCATTGCGGATTGCTGAATTAGGGATGATGCATCGTTACGAAAAATCTGGCGCCCTGTCAGGGTTACAACGGGTTCGTGAAATGACCTTGAACGATGGTCACACGTTCGTTGCGCCAAACCAAATTTTGGATGAATTCAAGAGTATCTTGAAGCTAATGATCGAAGTTTATCATGACTTTGACATTAACGATTACACGTTCCGTTTGAGCTACCGTGATCCAAAGAACACGGAAAAGTACTTTGACGATGACGAAATGTGGAACAACGCCCAGAGTATGTTGAAGCAAGCCATGGACGACATGGGACTGGAATACTACGAAGCAGAAGGCGAAGCTGCCTTCTACGGTCCTAAGTTGGATGTACAAACGAAGACGGCTTTGGGCAACGACGAAACGTTGTCAACGATCCAATTGGACTTCATGTTGCCTAAGCAATTTGACCTCCACTACGTTGGCGAAGATGGTCAAGACCATCGTCCAATCATGATTCACCGGGGCCTTGTGTCAACGATGGAACGTTTCACGGCTTACCTGACAGAAATGTACAAGGGCGCCTTCCCAACATGGTTGTCACCAGAACAAGTGAAGATCATTCCCGTTAAGGATGACGTTCATGGCGATTACGCTGACAAGTTACGTAACGAATTGGCTGCAGCTGGCATCCGTGCTTCGGTAGACCACCGGAACGAAAAGATGGGCTACAAGATTCGTGAAGCCCAAACGAAGAAGGTGCCGTACACATTGGTAGTTGGTGACAATGAAGTCGCTGACAACAAGGTAACGGTTCGTCTGTACGGTGAAACGGATCAAAATACCAAGACCAAGGCTGAATTCTTGGATCAAATCTTGGCAGACTTAGCAACGTACTCACGCGAAGGCTAGGCACCTGCTAAGACCAGCTTGACGAAATAAAAATAACCTCAACAAAATAATTCAACATGGTACCACGCAAAGAGACACTGATCTGCACCCGCACATGGGTCAAATCGGTGTCTCTTTGCGGTTTTAAGGGAATCACTTAAAATAATAAAGTTAGATATTGAATTTGCATACGAAAATTAATCGCTAAATTGAAGCGCTTTCATTGATCTGGGATCGGGATCATGGTAATATACAATTACAGGAAAGGTAAGTTTTACGTGTAGCTGCTTCAAAACCTTCTCACACAGAAACTCCTTGTATTACGTAACAAATTACCACAAGTTTTAAGTTTTAGAGCACCACGAGATTTAAAGTTTGTTTGTAAGATTTTCACCGTACTCATAGAACCAAAGATTGATGTTACCCCTTTAGTTAAGCAGGTAGTGACTAGCCTACTAGATGGAACAAAGATCACCAAGAAGAGTACCACAGTTAGTAAACAGAACCATGTAAGTGAACCAAGAACCGTAACACCAAGTACCACGTATAAGAATTAAGAACCACAGAATTGAGTACCAAGGTACCAAGTATCCAACGATAAAGCTGAGACCTACCGCCATATTTAGAACACTAGATCGGGTAGGTTGCTCAAAAGATCCCATATAAAACCATCGTTAGGCGCTGGGGTCCACCGATTTCAGGCGATGGATAGAACCATTGAGGCGAGACCAATAGATTTAAATGTAAGTAAACAATTAGGCAGTTGCACGTCACCTTCCTGTTGTTAATCAAAGAAGATCGAGGTTAGAGAAGGCCCTCGATCTTTTTTTGTGAGTTCTTTTTGGATTGGTCGACAGTAAAAGTAAGAATGAGATAAAAAGTAAATGGGGTGAACAGAAAAATTAGAATCAACTGATAGCCCAGTTTCGGGATGAAAATGAGGCCGCCAGTCCCTACTAGAAATGGTATAATAAGGGTCCTTGGCAGGGGCAGCAAACTTTTAGAAAGCAAACGCTTTCTAAAAGTTTTTTTAATCTAATTTTAATCTAAATGAGATTATAAGAATCAAATATAGCAACTAGTAAAACGTTTTAACCAATTATGTTTATTAAAAACGGGAAAATAAGTTTGTTTATCGAAACAATTAAAAAAATCGAAACCGCTATCATTTGCCAAAGGGGTGTTTTATGGGTTATATTTAGAAAGCGATACCAGGATGGCGCAATTATTTATTTAGTTTTCGGTAACGCAAAAAAATAGCAAAGGGGTTATTGTCCATGTATGTTGCGATAAATATTCTTGGGCTGGTAGTATTTCTCGCCATTGGTTTCCTGTTCTCAAAGAAAAAGAAGGAAATCAACTGGAAGTCAATTGCCATAATGGTTGTGATCAACTTATTCTTGGCATGGTTTTTCACAAGTTTCTCAGTCGGTCGGGACGCTGTTAAGGCGGCCGCCGATGGATTTAATTGGTTAGTGCAGGTTGCCTACCAAGGAATCGTGTTTGCCTTACCTAACTGGGTTACCCCAGACTTTGGTGGGACCGCGAAATCCTTGAACTTTATTACAAGTGCCTTGCTTCCTATTTTGATGATTGTTCCAATGTTCGATATCTTAACTTATATCGGATTCTTGCCATGGGTCATCAAATGGATCGGTCGTGGATTATCATTCATCACCGGCCAACCAAAGTTCGAATCATTCTTTGCCGTTGAAATGATGTTCCTTGGTAACACTGAAGTGCTTGCCATCTCAGGAATTCAACTTCGTCAAATGAATGCGCAACGTAACTTGACGCTCGCAATGATGTCCATGAGTTGTGTGACGGCATCAATCTTGGGTGCTTATACCCAAATGGTTCCTGGCCAATTCGTATTGACCGCCGTTCCAATCAACATCATCAACTCAATCATTGTGACAAGTATGTTGAACCCAGTTAAGGTACCAGAAGAAGAAGATACAATTGCTAAGGTTGGTTCAGAAGGCCAAGATGCCGATGGCAAGCGTGAACCATTCTTCTCATTCTTAGGCGATTCAATCTTGGGTGCTGGTAAGTTGATCTTGATCATCGTTGCCAACGTTATCGCCTTCGTTGCCTTAGCTGCATTGATTGATAAAATCTTGGGTGCTTTCTGGAAGCCACTTTCACTTGAAAGTATCTTAGGGGTTATCATGTTCCCATTTGCATGGTTGATGGGATTACCAGTCGACCAAGCATGGACACTTTCACAAGACATGGGTCTTAAGTTAGTTACTAACGAATTCGTTGTTATGGGGAAAGTTGCTGGTGGTGTCATCAACGGCTACGATCCTCACTTACGTGCCATCCTGACAGTATTCTTGACTTCATTCGCTAACTTCGGAACGCTTGGTATGATTATTGGGGCGTTCAAGGGCTTAGTTAATAAAGAAAAGAACGAATTAATTGCTAAAAACGTTGGTTATCTGTTGCTTTCAGGTATCTTAGTATCACTACTTTCAGCCGGATTTGTTGGTTTGTTCGTTTGGTAAAAAGATAGCGTGCGTGTCTCGACACTGCGGGATACGCCTAACTTCCAATCGAACCGCGGTAAAAGTGTTTGATCGGAATCTCTAATGCGACACAATCAAATTAGTTCAATTTTCCAAATGTCATCTTCTGGGCGGTTGTGGTGATTTAGCCCGGTAGGTGATTAGCTCTAGCCGATCGAGTTCGAGATAATATCCTGACCCGAACTTGATTGGTATCAAATCGAAGCAACAATCAACTCGTGTGAGCCGTAATTATCCCTTAGAAAACTAGTGCGGCAAGCAAAAGATCGGTACTTTGATTTGACTCTAAAAATAACTAATAACTACTGAGAGCCTGGGAGACCAGGTTCTTATTATCAACAGAATTAAAAGCGCTTTCTAAATGGAGGAATTGCAATGACAACAAAAATTATTATGGATACCGATCCAGGGATTGATGACGCAGCGGCCTTAACGATGGCGATTAACGATCCAGCACTTGACCTCAAGTTAGTGACTGCTGTTGCCGGCAATGTGACCGTCGATAAAACGACGGCCAATGCCTTAAAAATTGTTAACTTCTTTAAACAAGATATTCCAGTGGCGGCGGGTGCCAAGCAGCCATTGATCAAGCCATTTGAAGATGCGGCCCGGATTCATGGTGAATCAGGAATGCCCGGCTACGATTTTGGTGATGATTACGGCGAACCAATCGCCAAGAGTGCCGTCGAAGCCTTACATGATGAAATTATGGCGGCTGACGAACCCATTACATTGGTTCCAACCGGCTCATACACCAACATTGCCCTATTATTCTCACAATACCCAGAAGTCAAAGATCATATTAAAGAGATCGTGGCCATGGGGGGCACACTTAGCAAGGGGAATATGACCAGTGCGGCAGAATTCAATGTCTTCACTGATCCCCATGCGGCTAAGATCATGTATGATTCAGGGGTGCCAATCGTAATGGTTGGGTTAGACATTACCTTGAAGGCGCTGTTGACACCAGATACGTTGGACAAGTTAGCCACCATGGGCCGTGCCGGCGAAATGTTGCACGACTTGATTACCCATTACAATGATGGTGACGAAAACGGTCATCCAATGCATGACGTGAACACAATCTTCTATCTCTTACATCCGGAAGCAATTACGACCGAGGAAATGTGGGTGGATGTTCAGACGGAAGGCCCAGCAATGGGTGAAACAGTTGGTGACATTCGTGGTGCCTACCACGATGGCAAGACCAACGCCAAAGTATGTGTCGATATCGATACTGACTACTTCAACAAGTGGTTCTTGGAAGAAGTCAGCGCGATTAAAGACTAAATTTAATAAAACGTAAGTAAGCTTTTCTGCATGAGTCAGGCCATTCCGTAACTGGAATGGCCTGATTTGTTTTGAAATTAAACACCGGAAAAATGGGATTTGTGCCAAACGGATTATATGAAAGAAAGATCCGGTTTAGAAGACTGAACAATTATGATTCAGACTGGTATAGTTAATGGTTAGATGGTGAATTAACCCCAACCGAAAATATTGACTAAATGTGAGTCATAATCAAGGTTGGTTCTGTATCCAATACTTGCTTACAACCCTGATTTAGGGTAAAGTAGAACCGTACGTGAAACATAAATTTGTTTCACAAGTCTAAGGAGAAAATGTATGAATCCACAACAGTTTCAGCAAGCTTTAGCAGATCATGGTATCGATCTGTCACAGCAACAAATGCAGCAATTTCAAACTTACTATCACGAGCTCGTGATCGGTAACCAGCAACTCAACCTAACGAGTATTACCGAAGAAAATGAAGTCTATCTCAAGCACTTCTATGATTCGATCACGCCCGCCCTCGTCGTCGCGCAGCTTCAAAATGAGGCACTAACGCTTTGTGATGTCGGTGCTGGCGCTGGTTTTCCATCGCTGCCGCTCAAAATTGCTTTCCCTAAGTTGAAGGTCACCATTGTGGATTCGCTTAATAAGCGGATTAATTTCCTAGAAGGGCTTGTCGCTAAGCTCGGACTACAAGACGTAACTCTGATTCACGACCGGGCCGAAACGTTTGGTGCGAAGAAGAGCCCGTATCGCGAAAGCTTTGATATCGTTACGGCGCGGGCCGTGGCGCGCTTGTCGGTGTTGAGTGAACTGTGCCTGCCACTTGTGAAGGTTGGCGGCAGTTTCATCGCGATGAAGGCAAGTCAAGCACAGGATGAACTGAGTGATGCCAACCATGCGATTACGGTATTGGGCGGGCAGGTCACCCAGACCGAAAACTTGACGTTGCCATTCAATCACGAACCACGCACGATGATCGTGATGAACAAACAGGTGGCAACACCAGTGAAGTATCCTCGACGGCCTGGTGTTCCGAATAAAAAGCCGATCGACTAATCGAAGGGGAGGATGAGTATGGCATTTTCACTATTTAATAAAGGAAAGAAAAATCAACCGGCGACCAATCAGGTTGTCGAAGTGGATGTTACAAAGATTACTCCCAATCGGTTCCAACCCCGAAAGGTGTTTGATCCGACGGCGATTAAGGAACTTGCCGAGACGATTGAAGCGCACGGCTTATTACAACCGATCATCTTACGTGAGTATGAGGACGACAAGTACGAAATCATTGCTGGCGAGCGGCGGTTTCGGGCGGTGAACGAATTACAGTGGGAAAAGGTCCCGGCCATTGTCGAAAAGATGAATGACAAGGAAACCGCCTCACTGGCGTTGATCGAAAACTTGCAGCGCGAACAGCTTAGCTCCGTCGAAGAGGCGCAGGCCTACCGTGACCTGATGGAACTCAACCACATCACCCAGACGGCGTTGGCCAAGGGGATGGGGAAGAGTCAGTCCTTCGTGGCGAATAAGCTCCGGTTACTGAAACTCATCGCACCGGTTCAAAATGCAATTTTGGATCGCCGTATCACAGAACGGCACGGCCGGGCCATGCTAGATCTCGATGAAGATCAGCAACGCGACGTTTTGATGCAAATTGTTAACGATAAACTTAACGTTAAGCAGACCGAAGAACTCGTCGGTCGGATGCTCGGAAAGATTCCTGTTGCGGACGAAACACCCGCGGTGGAAGCACCTAAAAAGAAAACCAAGAAAAAGAAACAACGTGTCAGTCAGAAGGTCAGTGATTCGCGGATCGCGGTCAATACGATCAAGCAATCGATTAAGATGATCCAAGACAGCGGCATGGTCATTACCACGCGTGAGGAAGAACAGGACGATCACTATGAGATCGTGATTGAAATTCCGAAGAATAAGCAAGAGAAAGGCGGTAAATAAGATGGGATATGTGATTGCATTAGCCAATCAAAAGGGGGGCGTCGGCAAGACCACAACCAGCGTGAACTTAGGTGCCTGCCTTGCAGAACAGGGCCAGCACGTGTTGCTGATTGATATTGATCCCCAAGGGAATGCTACGAGCGGTACGGGGATTTCGAAAGCCACGATTGAACGAGATGTCTATCATGTGTTGATTGATGAAACGCCAATCAAGGACGTGATCATGAAGACGGTGCATGACGGCTTGGATATTGTTCCAACGACGATCCAACTGTCCGGTGCTGAAATCGAATTAACCTCGATGATGGCGCGTGAGACCCGCCTGAAAGATGCCATTGACTCGGTCAAGGATACCTACGACTACGTGCTGATTGATTGCCCACCTTCGTTAGGGCTTTTGACGATTAACGCCTTTACGGCCAGTGATTCGATTTTGATTCCGGTTCAAAGTGAATACTACGCTTTGGAAGGCTTGAGCCAATTATTGAACACCATTAAGCTCGTGCAAAAGCACTTTAACCCCGCACTGAAGATCGAAGGGGTGCTGATGACGATGTTTGATGCCCGGACTAATCTGGGCCAACAAGTGAATGCCGAAGTGAAGAAGTTCTTTGGCGATCAGGTCTACGACACGATCATTCCCCGGAACGTCCGGTTGTCAGAGGCCCCAAGTCATGGGCTCCCGATTATTGATTACGATCCAAAGTCAAAGGGTGCCGAAGTCTATCGCCAACTTGCAAAGGAAGTGTTAGCAGCGCATGGTAAATAGTAAAAAAGGACTCGGTCGCGGAATCGAAGCGCTCTTTGAAGATAATGACGTTTCCGCCAGCGAAGAAAGCGTCCAAGAAATTAGTATTAGTGAGATTCGGCCGAATCCCTATCAGCCACGGCGGATTTTTGACACCAAGGCGTTGAAGGAATTAGCCGCTTCGATTGAAAAGTCGGGCGTCTTTCAGCCCATCATTTTGCGGCAACCGGATAAGAAGCTTAAACGCTACGAAATCATTGCTGGTGAACGGCGCTTTCGGGCTTCCAAGCTCGCTAAGAAGCTGACTATTCCGGCGATCGTACGGGAAACTAACGACGAAGAAATGATGGAAGTTGCCGTCCTCGAAAACTTGCAACGTGAAGACCTCACTCCGTTGGAAGAAGCCCAAGCGTACGATACGTTAATGGAAAAGCTCTCCTTGACGCAGGCTGAAGTGGCTAAGCGGTTAGGGAAGAGTCGGCCATACATCGCCAACTATCTCCGGTTACTAGGCTTACCCAAGATGATCAAGGATATGCTGCAAGACGATAAGCTGTCGATGGGGCAGGCTCGGACGTTGCTCGGCTTGAAGGATAAGGATCGGTTAGTTTCCCTGGCCCGGCGGACGGTGCGGCAAAACTTAACCGTGCGGCAACTTGAACAAATCGTTAACCAGATGAACGGTGAGTTGAAGAACCGAAAAGATAAGAAGACCCCACAAAAGTCAGTCTTTGTGAAGGCCGCGGAAGACCAACTACAATCGAAGTTTGGCACCAAGGTGGCACTGGCCCAGTCGAATAAGAAGAACGGGGCCGGTAAGATCGAGATTTCGTATCTATCCGATGATGATCTCAGTCGGATTTTGGAAATGTTGGATGTTGATTTAAACTAGACTGGTTGAATGCCGGCAATGCCACCAAGGCAAAGCTGGTCACTAGAGTTAGAGCAACAATAAGACGAGGATTCACAACGAAGGAGGAATTCACATGTACGATAAGGGTGACGTTGTTATGATGAAAAAGCAGCATCCATGTGGCACAAACGAATGGGAAATCATTCGCATGGGCGCTGACATCAAAATCAAGTGTCTCGGATGCGGTCACATTGTCATGTTGAGCCGCCGAAACTTCGAAAAGCGCATGAAAAAAGTGCTTCGAAAAGCAACCACAAGCGAAGAAGATTAATTAAAATTCAAAGGAAAGAGTGAATTAACAAATGGCGTTAACAGCAGGAATTGTCGGTTTGCCAAACGTTGGTAAATCAACCTTATTTAATGCAATTACAAAAGCGGGGGCAGAAATGGCCAACTACCCGTTTGCGACGATTGATCCCAACGTGGGGATGGTGGAAGTCCCTGACAAACGATTGGAGCGAATTCAAGAACTCATTCCCGCCAAAAAAGTGGTCCCAACGACGTTTGAATTTACCGATATTGCCGGGATCGTCAAGGGTGCCAGCAAGGGTGAAGGACTTGGTAACAAGTTCCTTGAAAACATCCGTCAGGTGGATGCGATTGTGCACGTTGTGCGGGCCTTTGACGACGACAACATTACCCATGTGACTGGTAAAGTGGACCCAATCGACGATATCGAAACAATCAACTTGGAACTCGGCTTGGCTGATTTGGAAGCCGTCGACAAGCGCTTGGCAAAGGTCCAACGCGCAGCCAAGGGGAGCGACAAGGAAGCCAAGGCGGAATTAGCCGTTTTGGAAAAGATTCGTCCCGTTTTGGAAGCCGGTAAGAGTGTCCGGACGATTGATTTTGCGGAAGACGAATTACCAATCGTGAAGGGCTTGTTCCTGTTAACGTCGAAGCCGGTCTTATATGTCGCTAACGTCAGCGAAGACGAAATAGGCGATCCCGAATCTAACAAGTACATCCAATCCATCCGCGACTATGTCAAGGATGAGGGCGCCGAAGTCATTGGGGTTGCGGCCGCCAGTGAAGAAGAAATCGCTGAAATGGATGACGCAGATAAGGCTGAATTCCTTGAGATGGAAGGCGTAGAAGAACCCGGGTTGAACCGTTTGATTCGGGCATCGTATGCGCTGTTAGGACTAGAAACCTTCTTTACGGCCGGTGGTAAGGAAACGCGGGCTTGGACGTATAAGAAGGGAACGAAGGCGCCACAAGCTGCCGGAATTATCCATACGGACTTTGAACGAGGCTTCATTCGCGCGGAAATTATGGGATACGAAGACTTAGATAAGTACGAAACGCAAAACGCAGTCAAGGAAGCCGGCCGGTTAAGACTGGAAGGTAAGGACTACGTCATGCAAGATGGGGATATTGTAGAGTTTAGGTTTAATGTTTAGAGTGTGAGCAAGCACAGGTTGGTGCCGTGGGATAAGACACCATTAACTGTGATCGTGGGTTTGCGGTCAGAGTTAATGGGGGCTTATCCGTTAGGCGCCAGTGCTTCACGAACACGTTTCAGCAAAACCCGCACCAAAAAATCATCCAAGCACCAAGAGAGGGGAATTTCAGTGAGTGAAGAGAATCAAAACCAGCCTCGTAACGCCGCCGCTGGTAGCAAGCAACGGGAGCACGTGCATGAACAGCATGCTAATGTGCACCGCCAATTTAGTGAGTTAGGCTTAACTAAGCGTAGCGAAGAATTTATGTACCAATTAAACAAGCAGTTGGACGAACAGGGCATCAAGCAGGATAAGAAGCCCGAAGCCTTGAAGACGACTATCGATACGCTGTTAGAAGGTCAAAAGAAGGGCCAAACCGCGCGTCAATTATTTGGGACGCCAGCTGAAAAGGCCGATGAACTGATCAACGGCCCGAAGAAGGCACCGGTACCAGCGTCACAAAGTAGCTTTGGTTTATTGGCAACCGACAATGGACTGATGTTCTTCAGTATCTTTGCCCTATTGTTTGGGTTCATGGGAACCTTCCAATCGAAGGCACTGAAGGCCCAAGCCGCCACCTCTGGAACCAGCGGAATCTTAGCTATCATCTTAGTGGCCGTCTTCGGTGGTCTGCTGTTTGCTTGGGTGACGAAGTCGATTCAACCCGGAAGCGAAAAGGCGAAGCAACACTCAATGTGGTATAAGATTGGGGTTGTTGCTGTTGGGCTAGTGGCCTGGATTGCGATCTACTTCTTCGTGGGCTTCATGCCAGCCAAGGGGATCAACGCCCAGTTGCCAGGGCTCGTTTATATCGTGCTCGCCGTAATTGGTTTTGGGGTCGATATTTACCTGCGTCGCAAGTATCACATTGTCGGTGGGGCCCTCGGTGGTCAACCACGGCAACAACCAACCCGGCGGAAATAATCCGCTTTAAACACGTATTTTATTGAAATAAAGAACAGATAATGTTCGTACTTTCAAAAAGTGCGTGTTTTTGTTTTCCGAAAATGAAAAAATGATGATAAAACGAAAGAAGTATTTGACCATTAGCCATAAGGCTGGTAACGTAGTAACAATTAAAAGAATAGGGGTGCAAAAGTAATGTCAAAATGGGAAACAAAATTTGCTAAAAAAGGTTTAACGTTCGACGATGTACTATTAATTCCAGCGGAAAGTCACGTATTACCGAACGAAGTCGATTTGAGCGTTCAACTAGCAAAGAATATTAAGCTCCACGTTCCTTTTTTGAGTGCCGGAATGGACACGGTCACTGAAAGTGCAATGGGAATTGCCATGGCTTTACAAGGTGGGATGGGTGTTATCCACAAGAACATGTCAATCCAAGCACAGGCTGGCGAAGTGGCAACCGTTAAAGGGGTTAATTTGACGGGGAACTTCGAAAAGGCTGCTGTTGATGATAACAATCACTTATTGGTCGCCGCTGCGGTTGGTGTTACAAGTGATACATTTGATCGTGCTGAAGCCTTGCTTGATGCTGGTGTTGATGCCATCGTCATCGATACAGCCCATGGTCATTCAGCCGGTGTTCTCCGCAAGATTGCTGAAATCCGCGAACACTTCCCAGAAGCAACTTTGATTGCTGGGAACGTTGCTACTGCTGAAGGCGCTCGTGCCCTCTATGACGCCGGTGTGGACGTTGTTAAAGTCGGCATTGGCCCTGGTTCAATTTGTACCACCCGTGTCGTTGCCGGTGTGGGGGTTCCTCAAATTACCGCCGTTTACGATGCTGCTTCAGTAGCACGCGAATACGGCAAAACCATCATCGCCGATGGTGGGATCAAGTATTCTGGTGATATCGTGAAGGCTTTGGCTGCCGGTGGCAACGCCGTTATGCTGGGAAGCATGTTCTCAGGTACGACTGAAGCACCTGGTAAAATCTTCGAAGACAATGGCAAGCAGTTCAAGTCATACCGTGGTATGGGTTCAGTTGCCGCAATGTCACAATCCCATGGCTCATCCGACCGTTACTTCCAAGGTGGCGTTAACGAAGCCAACAAGTTAGTGCCAGAAGGTATCGAAGCAAGGGTTGAATACAAGGGTGATGTTACGGACATTATCTTCCAATTAGTTGGTGGATTACGTTCAGGCATGGGCTACGTTGGTGCCGCTGACATTGACGCATTGATCAACAACGCCCAATTCGTTCAAATTACAAGCGCCGGATTAATCGAATCGCATCCACATGATGTGCAAATTACTAAGGCTGCCCCTAACTATAAATAAGACGACGAAGTGCACCTGTTTAGGTGCCGTTAACTATCATGGCCGGCTAGATGCCTGCCAATGAGAAAATAGATCATTGAGTACCTGATTGGGTACTTGATGGTCTATTTTTTGTGGTTCGTGGCGGAGTGCGGTTTAAAAGTTAAAGATGAGCCAGGCACCGCCGCTGGTCGAACTACCTTGAAGGCAGGCGAGTGACAAAAATCTGGCTCGCACGATACAACAAAAGTGTGCAATCAAAATAAGGTATCGGGTCCTCAACAAGCGGAACTGTCTACCTTATTTTTAAGGGCCACCAGCGAACGCACATCATAAAAACAACGTTAATTTATCTCATAAAAATCTTGTATCGCGCACACTAAAATCAGTTCATTATGGTCAAGCGGGCAACCGGCGTGCCGTGATATTGGATTTCACTTAAATTGCGTCGCTCTGAGTTCGTCACCCTAGTCCCACACCCCGATAACTGGTATCATGGAATCAAATTGTTCAAGGAGGGATTTTTAGTGAGAAAGCACTGGTCAGTTTTTTATATTTTGTCATTATTCTTAGTGCTCATTATCTCGACCATTGCCCAGGAAATCGTCAACGTGGGATTTAATCTGGGCCTCAATAACTTAGTTAGCATTCATTCCACCAACGGAAAGGGTTGGGCCGGTATCGGCACCGAACTCGTCGCGTTACTGATTTGGTGGCTGGTCAATCGGCTGTATTTCCATGCCAAAATCGGGTGGGGACGCAACGCGTCCTCGACCGCGAAGAATTGGCTGTTTTTGTTACCGGTGATTGTCGTGCTGATTGGGGATGCCACGCTGGGTGCCCAATACGTGTTGACGCCGGCTAATATTTTAATTGCGTTAGTTATGGGACTGGCCGTGGGTCTGGTGGAAGAGTACGTCTTCCGAGGCCTACTTGTCAGCTATCTGTACAGCCATTTCCGTCTGGGGGCCATGACTACGGCCTGCCTCAGTGGTCTCGGGTTTGGCCTCGTGCACGCCGTCAACGGCTTAAGTAGTGGTAACTGGACCAATACCGGCGCGCAAATTTTAATGGCGATCGGACTGGGCTTCTTCCTCGCAGCTGTCTATCTGGTGACGAATAACCTCTGGATTACCGTGATTTTTCACGCCATTATCGATGCCTTTGATCAAATTGCGTTTGGCACGCTGAGTAACAATGCGGGCACGAGTGTGACCACGGCCATCATTTACTTTGTGGTCTTTGCCATTATCGGTGCGATTACGATCGGCCGCGGTTCCGTCAAACTAGATCGTGAACGTGGGCTCTTTGGTAGTGGTAGTTTTCAACGGCAACGGCCGATGGCTCACGCCGACTTTTCCTCACATGCAACGGCCACAGTTACCGTGAGTCCGATCAAGTCGCTGGTTGCAGTGGCCTTGATTCTCGCGGAACTCGGCCTGGGCCAGGTCTTAGTTCAACCGGGACAAACGCAGCTGGTGAAGGTCAGCATTGCCGTCGGTTTGGCCTTCGTTGCCTTTTTGGTCGTCGTCTTGATGTTCCGCGATGTGCTGGGGAGCAATTGGCGCCGGTATCGCGAACATATCGTCCGTAATATTGCTCTAGATGTCGTCTTGATGATTGCTGTCTACGCTGTGCTCGCCCTCGTTCGAATCGGAATGAAGGCCGTTACGGGATCCAGCGCCGCGGGCGGGGCTGCCGATGTGTTGAGCTTCCAAGCAGTGACGACGGCTGGTATTGGGCTCTTCGGGAGTCTAACCGTGTTGATGGCGCCGTTTACCGAGGAACTAGTTTTCCGGCACGTGCTGTTTTACCAGTGGCGTGGCCATCGGATTTTGACGTTCCTGATGTTCTTTGTGTCATCGATCGCCTTTGGACTGGTACACTGGAATAACTTCAATGGGGATGTCACCCAGATGGTACCGTACATGGTGATTGGCGGCTTCTTCGCCCTAATTTACTACTTTAGCCGGAATATCTGGCAAAATATTATCACGCATTTTCTGTTCGACTTCGTTCAATTTGCGGCGGCGTTGGTGCTCCTGATTGTCGCAATTTTACAACATTAATTAAAAAATCTCGTCTCTTCAATAGGAGAGGCGAGATTTTATTATATATCGGATAGTATCCACGAAAAAAGCCGATTTTAGAAAATAATGACGGGGGTGCCAACGGATACGGCGTTGTAAAGCTGGGCTGCAAAGGCTGGTGGATTGTTCACACATCCGTGGCTACCGTGGGTCAGGTACCAGCTGCCACCGTATTGAGGTTGCCATGGTGAATCATGGAGCCCCACACCGGTATCATCAACCGGCATCCAGTAGCTAACCTTCGTCGCGTAGTTCGCCCCACGAAGGGTCGCGTTACGTTGCTTACTCCAAATGTAGAAGACTCCGGATGGCGTTTCTTTTCCCTTATTCGGGTTGCCGGTAACGACCGCGGAACTCATCGCGAGCTTGCCATCTTTATAGTAGTATTCCATCTGGTTTTGCTTATCAACTTCGACATAGGTATTGCCAATGTCGGTGCCGTCAGCGTGGTACCCGTTTCCTTTAACAATGATCTTTTTGTCGAAGGTGGTGCCACTCTTCACGGCCTTCACGAGCACGGGGATTTCTTTCTTGTGGCTAATGGACCAACCGTAGATGCCGGCCGGTACATCGACCGTCCCACGCGCCGTTGACTTGAAGTGACGCGTCTTGTAGTAGGTCGCGTACTTGTGATCCAGCTTATCGAGGTAGTGATCGATTTTACTCTCGGAGATGGTCATTGAAGTACCAGTAATATCGATCCAACTTTGCACCTCGCTCTTGGAGACCTTCACGTTGTGTTGCTGAATTTTGAGCACACCGGAAACGTGACTGATCTTCGTGAGTTTGGCTTTCAAGTTCTTAAATGATTTCATCCCAACGGTCACTTGAGGTTTGTCGTAAGTCTTCTTCAAGTTAACCGTATTTTGGTTCGCGAGCACCTGTTTTTCAGTTTGGCTTGCGAGCTTAGTGGCTGAAATTTGATTACCGTAGCGTTCCTTCGTGGTGACCAGTTGACCGTCTTTGAAGGCCAGCTTAGCATCCCGAGGGGCTGTCCGCGTCTGGTTCAGTTTAGTGGCCGTCTGGGTCGCAAACTGCTTGAGCGTGGTTTGATTGATTAACGTCGCGGTTTTAGTGAGGCTGGCAGTCGGTTGCGTGAAAATGTGAACCGGCCAGCTCCAAGCACTCTGATTATCCTTCACCGAATTCAACATGGCGGTGAAATTCCGACTAATGCCCAGTTTGGCACCGGTCGTTGTCAGGACCGTTTTGTCACCCTCTTTGAAGGTGTACTTGGTGGTTTGAATATTCTTGTTGAGGATTGTTGCGGCTTGAGTGGGGGTCTTACCCGCAATCTTGATGCCGAAAACTTCCGTCCGTGGTAAGTAGCGATGTTGGTAGTGCAGCACGCCGCCGACGTAGATGATCACCAAGATGAGCGGGATCAGCCACAGCCAGAGTCGGCGTGAGGCACCTTTGTTTTGCGTTTCCAATTTAAACCCTCCATATAGTCCCAATCGTTAACGTGAGTTAACCCCATAAGTGTACCACGTTGGGCCGCGGATTCAATGGGTTAGAACCATAAAACGGCGAACACCTGTTTACGCAATAGGAGCGATGAATTTCGAATAGAATCCGCGAGATACTGTGACCAACTAAAAGACGATCCCAGTGAAGGATCGTCTCAGTTATTGTCAATTAGTCGTCTTTATTGCGCCCCTTAACGGAAAACCCAAATAGTCCGGTGAAGGCAAGGGCGAGTAGCCCCCAAATAGTGGTGGATTGTTGGGCGGTGTTACCGGTCTGTGGTAGTGCGCTGTTGGTTGACTTAGTCGAATGGTGTTTAGTTGATATCATCGTAATGGCGGGATTGGAAGTGGTGGTGTTAGAAGAGGCGGTTACCGCGGTCGTCTGTGTGTCGCGGTCGATACTGACAGCAGTCTCACGGTCGAGGTCCTGTACTGGAGTAGTTGATGTTTCAGATTCAGTCGGTTCTTCCGGATCAACAGGGTCTTCTGGATCGATTGGATCAGTGGGCTCCTCAGGATCAATCGGGTCGGTCGGATCTTCAGGGTCGACGGGTTCTTCAGGATCGATCGGATCAGTAGGTTCCTCAGGATCCACGGGCTCTTCGGGATCGATCGGGTCGGTCGGTTCTTCGGGATCAACCGGATCAGTTACGCTAGGCGTCTGTAGATCAAAACGGTGTGATTCACCACTGGCAATGTTGACATGGTCGGCCACGATGTTACCATCGATGTTCACGTTGCCGATGACCTCTGCATTCGGCGCAAGAATCGAACCGACAAAGCGTCCAGCCATGATGAAATTATAGTTCAGATGATCGTCACCGAAGTTCCAAAGGATAACGGATTGATCGAATTCAGTCCGCTCTTTAGATGGAAGAAGGTCACCATCGACCTCGATCTCCGTCTTTGTCTCTAGGTTGACCAGCATGCCGTCGAACACGTTGGCTAAATCATCGATCACATTAATAATTAATGTTGGGCCGCCGGATGAAACGCCAGTCACATATAGGCTCTGGGGTGCTTGTAGTACGCTGAGTGGGATACTAGCGTAAACATGGGCTTCATGGTTTTCAATGGCGTAAGTGAACGCGTCCGAAACGTCGATAGTTCGCTGATTCATATTAGAGAAGTCGTAAGTCACGCCAGCGCTATTAGGTTGAGCGTAGTAAGTGGCTGCTTTTTCACGAAGCAGTTTGAAGTATGCATCGAAATCAATGTAAACCGTATCGGCGCTGTCTTTGAAAAGACGGTCGGCAGGAACGTTCGTTAATTTAACGCGATTGATTACGGCGTGCCCGTCGATCCAGCCAGAACTAACCGAGTTACCGACATAAATGAGACTATCGTTGGCGCGGAATGAATTAGGTAAGACGGTGCCAGATAAATGACCAATATAGAAGAGATCACCGTCATAGCCGCGAGTCCCAAAATCTGTGGTGCCATCGATTAAGTGATCGGTGGCGATATTTCCATTCGTATCTGCACTAAGCACGGTCGAATTCGAGAAAATATGGAAAAGTGAAGCAATCCCGAGTGCATTATCCTCATGAGCAGTTTGCACATCGATGCCCATATCATCTAAATGTTCGTCAGTGAAAATAGTAGCGGTTGTTTCAATGGCGGGTGCTTCTGTGGGACCGGGGACGGGTTCGTCTGCTGTGGTTGCACTATTCGTAGCAAGGGGAATGTCGGATGTCACTTCCGCCGTGGTGCTTGTCGAAGATCCGGTTTCACTAGCCGGTGTAGCTGGATTAAGTGGTGTGGCAGATGTGGTTTCAACTGCTTCTGTCAGAACGGGCGTTGCAGTTATCTCACTACTTTCCGAAGCTATACTTGATGATGTTGCACTTGATAATGACGAAGCGGAACTACTGGTCGGAACCGAGGGTACGCTAGAGTTGATGATCTCTGACGATGGTGCGGTTGTTACTATTGATGTTGCGGTACTCTCAACAGAGGTCGCTGTCGGTGCGGTCGCTGCTAATGTCGTTGAGGTGGCTGGATCCTGAGTATCCGCATGGGCTATGGTAGTGACGCTAAAGGCCCCTGTTCCGATTACAACGGCACTGAACAGCCATATCCTGCCTTTCTTATACATCTTGTAATGGGTGGTGGTTGTTGTTTGATAGCCTCGTTTCATATTACTCGCCTCCATTTATATATTGAATGCACATTAAACTAAAACTTATTATAATTAAATTCTAATTGAAAGCGTTTTATACGTCAATACGTATCTTAACAAAATGATAATTAATTTCTAATTAACACTTTACGGTCGAAATAAACGTCGTGCCCGGCTGATTGAGCTGCGTTTCGCCTTGGAAACCGCTGCGGGGCTGATATCATATTTTAATGCGATCTCGCGCAGCGATAGGTGGTTAATTAGATGCTCCATCAGATAACGCCGTTCGCCTTCTGGTGATTGCTCATAGAGTTCGTGGAATTCTTCCATCTGAATAAGCTGATCAGTACTGTCTTGAGTAATGAAACTTTGGCCTAATTTTGCAGCACGAATATCTTCAGTTACCGCTTCATTGTCGAGTGAAAATTCGTTGTGGGATTGTTGCCGTGTCTGGCGTCGAAGGTAGTCGATGGTTCTGTGCTCAACATGTTTAAAGAGACGCCCGTTAAGTTGGTAGGGGTCGTCAAGCAGAGTAGCTTCGGCTTGGTAGTAACCATTGACGAAGGCAATTTTACCCTCGGTAACGAGGTCGTCAAAGTATTCCTCGTGACGGTTGACACCCAACTTTTTCAGAACACCGTAAATAATTTTTTCGTGGTCGTCGGTCGTGAGATAGTGAAATGCGCGTTGGATCTGGTCATCGTTCATTTGTGATAACTCCTTAAGATTAGTTATCAAGGCCTTGATGCCCACTAGAATAACGAACGATACAAATGAACCCAAATACCAAACTTACGTAAAACATCGATAAAATCGAGAAATTAATATATAAAAACTCGGTAATAACGTTCTCATCAAACTCTCAGTAGACTTTTATTGGGTATTTCGGTAAGTTATTATTTAAGAAATGGTTAACAGCTGTGTTATATTAATTGGTTTGCATAAAGGACACGTATAGGGAGATGAAGAAATGAATTATGTAAGAGGACAGCAGGCGGTCACATTGGATCGTTTTACGGAGCAGGACATTTTAGCGATGTTGGACGAGACGGGACAACTATCATGGGAACGGACACTTGCGTTTCGGCAATTTCGGTTTAGTAAAAGGATTTACGTAGTGCTGCTAAACGATGATGGTGAGTTGATTGCGGTGAGGAAAACGTCACGGAAACTACTTGCAGAATTTAGTAAGCGATATCATATTTCAGATGTTGTGTTACGTACAATCGCACAAATCGGAGAGATTCATACGGCGTATTCATGTACGCATGGGAAATTTAAATTAATCTCCACTCGTGGGGGAACTTGTGCCGATACGACGTGGATCATGGCCCACCATATTAATTCATATGGGGTCTGCCCAACGGATCAACTATTGACGATTGCGTTTAATTCTAAGGTCAAAATTAAAAGTGATATTTCTAAGGAGACTCTTGATGGCCGAATTGCGGATGCGCGTTGGATGAGTAATTATCAAAGTGGTATTCATCGTCAAATTGATCTTGAGTATGGGTTCTGCAACGAAGATAGTCGGGATGCCTTTTATGGCGATCAGGATTTCCATCTTCAAAATGGCAGCGGCGATAAGCTCTATTTTGGGATTGAACTCATTACGAACGTCTGTCAAACGCTGCATAAGGATGAATATGGTTCCTTTGTTGATCGAAAACGACTCCACGCAATGGTCGCCAAAGTATTAGAGAAAGGCTATATGGGGAGCGGTAAACTTCCCGGATAACATTGACACACTCCCATAAAGATGGAATACTGGTCTTGAATTGTGAAAAAAGTGTGAAATTGGATCGTCACAGACGATCACGGGAGGATTAAGTTATGAGTGAAGATCATCAAGTGGCTGAACCGCAAGAACCTCATCGGCATCATCATCACCACCATCATAAGCGGCACACGGTTAGAAACGTGGTTTTGGTCATTATCGGAGTACTAATCATTGCTGGAGGGGCCTTTGCGGCCGTTGCCTGGAAAAATATCAGTTCAATGACGAGTGGAATGTATCAAAGTTCGGGGGCCACAAAACAACGGAACGCAGCGGCTGTGCTGAGTGGCAAAAAGCCGGTGTCAATTCTGCTCCTCGGAACGGATACTGGCGATCTTGGGCGCGACTACAAGGGGCGGACGGATACAATGATCATCATGACGATCAATCCGAAAACTAAAAAGACGACCATGACTAGTATTCCACGGGATATGTATGTTAATTTGCCGGACTATCCGAAGTATTCACCAGCCAAAATCAATGCGGCCTATGCTTTTGGCGGGGTAAAGGAATCCATTAACGTCGTGCAAAAAGAATTCAACGTGCCGATTGACTACTATGTCTTGGTGAACATGGGTGGCTTGAAAAAGGCGATCAACCAAGTTGGTGGTGTGGACGTTACGTCACCATTGACCTTCACGTACAACGGATCGAGCTTTACAGCGGGCAAGTCTGAGCATATGAACGGCCAGACCGCGTTGAACTTTTCTCGGATGCGTTACGATGATCCGAAGGGTGATTATGGGCGTCAAGAACGGCAACGATTAGTGATTACGGCCCTGCTACGGAAGTCAATTTCGTACAAGACGGTGCTCAACAAGTCCTTCCTTGATTCGATTTCGAATGAATCTAAGACTGATATGACGTTCAGTCAGATGACCAAATTAGCACTGAACTATCGAAATGCTGCCAAGACGGTGAAATCAGATAACGTCCAGGGAACGGGGAAGATGATCAGTGGTCAGTCATTCCAGATGGTATCGACGAGTGAGCGGCAAGCGGCATCGAATAATATCCGTGATAATTTAGGGTTAAAACGCGTTAATTTAGGTGATTAATGGATCATAAATTCCGGGCAGAAATAATCTTCCCGGAATTTTGTGTGTTATATAAAAGAACCGTAGCTCCACATCCTGTAAGCGTTTCAAATGGTTGTACCTATCAATCGTATGTTTCAATTAGGTTAAACTTGTCATATAGGGTTGAACGTTTTAATGAAATATTAAATAATGAAGTAGATTGTATTAAATATATGTAAAGATTCCATTATTAAGTTAATTCATAGCATGGGGGAGAAATATGGACAGCATGTTGGACATTCGACAGATGTTTGCGATTTTGCGTAAACATTTGTTGTTGATAGTTTTGAGTATGGTGGGGCTCGCGGTCGTCGCCTTTGGCGTGGCCGAATTCCTGATCACACCGCAGTACACATCGACTACCCAGATCTTGGTCAACCGTAAGAGTGATAATAGTCAGGCGGCCGCGGCCTATACGGAGCAGCAAGCCGACGTACAAATGATTAGCACCTACAAGGATTTGATTACTAACCAAGTGGTGCTTAAACAGGCTAGCAAGGATCTGAAGAACAATACGGTGGTCGTCAAGAAAGCTCAGAAAGCTAAATACCGGACGAACTATGACGGAACAAAGCATGTAATCAAGGCGGCCCAACCAGCAGTCGTGAAGCATACAGGCCAGAGCTACAAAATGTCTGTTAGTGAATTAAAAAATTCAATCACGATTAGTAATCAAGAGAACTCACAGGTGTTTGCTTTAGCAGTTCAAACGAATAATCCTGAGAAGTCGGCCGCGGTAGCGAATGAAGTGGCCACCGTCTTTAAAAGTAAGATCAAAAAAATTATGGATGTTAACAACGTGACGATTGTTTCTAAGGCGACACCAAACTATGCTAAGACGTCACCTAATGTAAAATTATTTGTTGCTGCAGGCGCTGCGATTGGCTTACTAATCAGTGTTGCGTATGCATTTGCCGTAGAACTCATGGATACATCAATTAAGGGCGACAGTTATTTAGTAGAAACGTTAGGGTTAACCAATCTAGGCCAGGTTGCACAAATTAAGCAAACTGCCAAAGCAACAAGAAAACGAGAGACAGATAGCACACCACGTCGGGGTAACAGCCACCGACGGGTACGATAGGAGAAAGCGAAAATGGGAATTTTTAAGCATCATAAAAAATTATCAACTGACACCATGAGCAATGGCGCTAAGTTGATTACTGCGTCTAATCCCAAGGATCCAATTTCTGAACAATTTCGTACGATTCGGACAAATATAGATTTTTCGTCAGTTGATCGGGATCTCAAAACGGTGCTCTTTACATCGGCGGATGTGAGTGAGGGAAAGTCAACGGTATCGGCCAATATGGCGGTGATTTGGGCACAACAAGGAAAACGCGTACTGTTTGTCGATGCCGATTTACGGCGGCCAACCCTACACATGACCTTTGGTTTGGTAAATACGAAGGGCTTAACCACCTACTTAGCTCAGGGTGCTGATTACCACGAATTATTAGGGAATAGTGGTATTGAGAACCTAACCATCCTAACCAGTGGCCCAGTCCCACCAAACCCAGCGGAATTATTGAACTCCAAACGAATGAAAGACTTTTTAGCGAACAGCCAAAATGAGTTCGATATTGTGGTGTTAGACGTACCGCCACTGTTGTCAGTCACTGATACACAGGTATTATCGGCCGAAGTCGATGGCGTGGTTTTAATTGTACGACAGGGAATTGCACAGAAGGCGGCTGTTCAACGATCGGTAGAGTTGTTGAAGATGGTGAATGCTAAGGTGTTAGGCTACGTTTTGAATGATGTTTCAGCTCGTAGTGGCTACGGGTACGGTTATGGATATGGTTACGGGTACGGCTACAAATAACGGGTAGTTTTTGCTCGTATGTATAGAATGGCAACTAGAAGGGTGATGGAGGCCAAATGATTGATTTACACTGTCATTTACTACCGGGAGTTGATGATGGCTCGGCGAATATGGCGATTTCATTGCAACTGGCTAAAGAAGCGGTTGAAAATGGCGTGAAATATGCTCTGCTAACGCCCCATCATATGAATGGCGTGTATACCAATCATAAGGTGGATGTTCTTGCCCAAACAGAGGCGTTTCAACAGCAACTCGATGAGCATCAAATCGGTTTGACGGTTTTTCCGGGACAGGAAGTTCGAATTAATGGTGATCTGCTAGATGCATTTGATCAGGATGATATTTTATTTGCGGATGAAGATAACCAGTATTTGATGCTAGAGTTTCCCGATGATGATGTACCGACATACACGACTGAAATGATCTTTCAGTTACAGCAGCGCGGCATCATTCCAGTAATCGTGCATCCGGAACGCAATACGCGGATCATGAAACATCCGGATATCTTGTATGAATTACTTGAAAAGGGATGCTTATCACAAATTACTGCCAGTAGCTATGTCGGTACATTTGGAGAAAAGGTCGAGAAATTCAGCCGTCAATTAATTGAGACAGGGCAGGGCTACCTGTTTGCTTCAGATGCGCACCATTTGCCGGGACGCAAGTATGAAATGCGTGAGGCGTTTGAAAAGTTGACCACTGAGTTCGGCACTGAGTTGGCACAGCAATATGAAGATAATGCAAAAGCAATTATCAACGGAGAATTTGTGCCAATGAATCAGATACGGCAGATTGAATTAAAGAAGAAAAAGAGATTTCACTTATTTTAATTACTAGGCGGAGCGAAAGGAGGAGTGGGTTTGAAAGTCATCAAAGAAGAGAAGCAATTTAGCGGAGATCAACTAACCGAAACGTATCAGACGAAAATTGGGGAACAGGTTCATTCATGGTATATTCCAGTTAAAAACACATTTGATTTTTTTACAGCACTAATTTTGATGGTGCTTACGTCACCAATTGTGTTAATTGCTGCGATTGCAATTAAGGTGGAGAGTCCAGGTCCTGTTTTCTATCGACAAGAGAGAGTGGGATTGATGGGACAGCACATTATTGTCACCAAACTACGCTCAATGCGAAATGATGCTGAAAAGAATGGTGCTCAGTGGGCGAATAAAAATGATGCGCGAGTTACTAAGGTCGGTAAGTTCATGCGTAATACTCGAATTGATGAATTACCGCAGTTGTTAGGTGTTATTCGGGGAGACATGAGTTTGATTGGGCCACGGCCGGAACGACCAAATTTTACGGAGCAGTTTTCACATGAGTATCCAGGGTTTGAACAACGGTTACGAATTAAGCCAGGACTGAGTGGCTATGCGCAGGTACATGGTGGTTATGATATTGATCCGGGTGAGAAGGCCAAGCTAGATTGTTATTACATTGACAATTTTGGTTTTGTAATGGATATAAATGTATTTATTGCTACTATGAAAACAGTGATTACGGGAGAAGGGGCAAGGTAAAGTGACTGAACTTAAAAATAGTAAAATCTTGATTACCGGTGGAGCCGGTTTTATCGGTTCCAATTTGGCGGATGCATTAATTGTAGATAATGAAATTGTGGTGGTGGATGATTTATCGATGGGGAAGATTGAGAATTTACCAAAATCGGCTAATCTCCATTTTTTTGAACACTCAATTACCGACTATCAGTTTATGAGTGATTTATTGGTGGAGTGGAATTTTGATTATATTTTTCTGTTGGCAGCTGTTGCGAGTGTAGCGGATACAATCGAACGACCGATGGAAACTCATGAGATTAACCAGGATGCCAATCTTAACATTTTAGAAACAATTCGGACTAAACATCTAAAAATTAAAAAATTACATTTTGCTTCTTCTGCTGCTGTTTATGGTAATAATCCAGAATTGCCCAAGAAAGAAACATCACCTATTGAGCCGCTTTCCCCATATGCGATTGATAAGTACGCGACTGAACGATTTGTGATTAATTATGGGAAACTTTACGGGATACCAACGGTTGTCACTCGATTTTTTAATGTATATGGACCGAAACAGAATCCAGAATCACCATATTCTGGGGTTTTATCGATTATAGCTGATTCTTTAAAAAATAATGAGTTATTCAGTGTATATGGTGATGGTAAGCAAACGCGTGATTTTATTTATGTAGAAGACGTTATTCAAGCACTGATCATTATTATGAATTCAGCTACTGCGTTACATACTGTTTATAATATTGCAACTTCTAATGAAACAAGTATTAATGAGGTGGTTAGCTGTCTTGAAGGTATTTCAAAAGTTAGGCTGAATATTGGTTATGCAAATTCTAGAGTTGGAGATATTGTGAGATCTTGTGCAAATATTGATAGATTAAATGCTATTGGATATAAAGGTAAATATGATTTGCATAGCGGCCTATTAAAATACTGGAATTCATTGAGCTCTTAAAGATATACAAGGAGATTTTTGCTATGATGCCTTTCTTTTCAGTTGTGATGACAACCCATAATGCTGCTGTAACAATTAGTAAAACATTAGAATCTGTTATAGATCAAACATTCACTGATTTTGAGATAATTATTGTCGATGATGCTTCTGCAGACCAAACCATAGATATTGTAAAAAAAATTCTAAATAGATGTTCAGTTAAAAATAGAATAATTTCTTTGGAAATGAATATAGGAGTTTCTGAAGCTAGAAATATAGGAGTTAAAGATTCGGTGGGAAGTTACGTTGCTTTCATAGATGATGACGATATTTGGGATGTGTCTAAACTAGCAGTTCAACATACCATCATTAAAAAAAATACTGACATATATTGGCTATTTTCAAATTATTTTGTAATGAATGAACAATATTCTAAAGTATCTGTTCGAAGGCGAAAAAAAGGTGAATACGATTTTTCAAGATTAGTTAATTGTGGAAATCCTGTTGGTTTATTAACGGTCTTTATAAAAAGGAACATATTACTTGAACATCCATTTAAAAATATACCTCATGAAGACTATGATCTGTGGCTTGAACTTGGTAAAGAAGGTTACAAAGGTTTTCTTTATGAGGGATATCTTGCATCCTATATGTTAAGAAGTGACTCATTGTCTAGCAATAAATGGAAAGCAATGCTTTGGACGTACTCTTTATACAAAAAATATACTGGAAAAAATTTTAGATCGTTTTTACTTACAATTAAGTACATATATAATGCTTTTAGCAGATTTCAAAGGAGAGTGGATCAATGATTCCCGTTAACCATCCAACTGTGATGGTTAGTAAGAAATGTTTTGCAGAGTGTTGGCGGGTACAATATATGATGTAATTTTGAGGATTACTTTTTTATGGGTTAAGGCTATTTCAAGTGGAAAGATGGTTAAAAATATGTCTGATGTTTTGGTATATATGTGGATAAACGAAGGAATGTATGGACGGCGTGGTGGAATAAAAAATCTAAATATATTTTAAAGCTACAAAAATTATGCTTTGTTTTCAAATTACTGTGTTATTAACAATATCGCTGCGATGTAGATAAATGTTCGAGACACGTATGTGGTCTTATCATAGCGAATGGTATGACCGCCGTATGCCTTGTCAACAACGACATTCATGCCTGAAAGGGCAACTTCTTTTGGTAACTCATGTGCTACTGGTCCGTCATGCCTCGTTAACATGAATGTGACTGGTTTGCCAAGAGCGTCAACTAAGGCGTAAATTTTTGTGGTATTGCTACCAACGAACTTGCCAATTTGGTTGGGATCAAGATCTGGACCTCTATGCTGGTGTGCCATAAACACGGCTGAGTCAATATGCGAATATTCCATATCGGCAGAAGCATTCAAAGGGCTAAAGATGTATGTTAATATGCCACTTTTGGCTCAACGTGTCAGCCGTGTACAAAATGATTCCCATGGGCCAAAAAGTTGAGGAAAATCACGGCAAGGTGCGCTTGTACGATTCGGCCAAAGTATGGCATTAAACATTGTCCGATTATCATGGATAACTTGGTGGCCGGTAACATAAATCGGAAAGAGACTTTTGATCTGGTCCCATCGCTCGTAAGTAATATCGTATCGATGCGTTAACATTGGAAGTACTTATCTATTCCAACATACCATGTTGGAAATATTCGGGTAATTCCGAACATTTTTGAGTTTGAAGACATATCCTATTAGCAAAAATTAGTTATAAAAACACAATGTTTGTTAATTAGTAATCACTAGATGACATATGAGGAGAATAACTTTGATAAGAGTACTACAACTTACTGACAGTATAAATAGAAGTGATGGAAGAACACAGGTGGTTATGAATGTCTATCGTAGAATAGATAAGTCACAATTTCAATTCGATTTTACTACTGGAAAATACCACGATGATAATTTCAAAGATGAAATAGAAGCTTTAGGTGGCAAGATATACACTTTGAAGGAGTATGAGAAGTTTGATTTTTTTAAAATTAGAAAATTTATAAATAAAATATTAACAGAAAACTCATACGATATTGTCCATTATCATGCCTCCTCAATTTGGGGTGAGGGAATTAAAGTTGCGAAGAGACTGAATGTTCCGGTGAGAATTATGCATGCTCATAACGATGTTTTTGGGGGAGATCGGATGAAAAGTGCTAGAAACTATTTGTTTAGTTTAGGCATACTTCGAGACGCTACTGATTTCTTTTCTTGTTCTAATAAGGCAGGAAATGCAATTTTCGGAACAAGAGATTTTACAGTTTTTCACAATGCAATTGATATCGAAAAATTTAGGTTTAATAGTGATAAAAGGAAAAAAATTCGGCAGGAATTTTCAATTGGGGATAATGTTTTCTTAATGGGGCAAGTTGGACGGTTGTCTGCTGAAAAAAACCAAGAGTTCTCAATCAAATTGCTTTCCAAGCTAAAATTAAAGAAAAAATCAATAAAACTCCTTATTATTGGTGAAGGATCTAGATATGATCATTTAAAGGAATTTACCAAGAAATTTGGGGTAGAAAATAATGTTATATTTACAGGCCAACGTACAGATGTAAATGATCTTTACTCAGCACTTGATGTGCTTATTTTACCATCGCAATTTGAGGGGTTACCGGTAACTACGATTGAAGCTCAAAGCGCAGGACTGCCAGTTTTAATGAGTGATAACATTACAAAAGAAGCAGGAATAATTAATTGTGATTTCTTAAGTCTAGATTTGATGGATAGTTGGATCAAGAAATTAACCACCTTATCTAGTGAAATGCCTGACGAAACTAACCGGGAAAAGTTCGGGGATAAGATGGACCAAACAGATTATTCTGACAAACGTCAAGTTGTGCTTTGGAATGAAATGTATAAAAAATTAGTTAAGGAAAGATAAACTATTTTTCGTTTATTAATTATGATTACGTAAAGAAAGTGATCGTCGTTAACTATGTAGTTTTTATAAGGGAGGTATAAATTCATGCGAGGAATAGTTTCAATTATTGTTCCGGTTTACAATGTGGAACGGTATTTGAGTCAATGTTTAACTAGCATTAAAGAACAGACATATAAAAATTTAGAAATAATATTAGTTAACGATGGTTCTACTGATAATAGCAAGCAGATTTGTGATCAATTTTGTCTGCAAGATAGTAGATTTAATTTAATAAGTGGGCCAAATGGAGGATTGTCAAATGCAAGGAATTTAGGATTAAAACAAGCTCGTGGAGAATATGTGTATTTCGTTGACTCCGATGATTGGCTGAATTGTGATTTGATTTCTGAAGTGGTAGACATATTTAAACAGTTTGAAGTGGACGTAGTTGCATTCAGTTATAATGAGGTTCTTGGTACATACACGACGACAGCAGGGTATTCAAACCCAGAACTAGGAAGTGTTAATAGCAGTGAGGCTCTTTCTCATCTTTTTAGAGGATCATTTGGTAGTTATGCATGGAAGTTCATTGCCAGAAGAGATTTATATATCAATAATAATATTACATTTCCTAAGGGAAGAAGATTTGAAGATGTTGCTACGACGTATAAGGTGTTCGGTGCTGCCAGTCATGTTTATTTTTCTTCAAAACCGCTATATTATTATAGGCAGGTAAATACATCAATTACACATCGACCTGCTAATACGGATGTTGACGATATATTAATAACAATAGATGAGATGGACAGTTATGTTAAAAATAATTTTGAATCACTACTTCCAGATGTGAAGAGCTTAGAGTTTAATTTGCTTTTTATGCTGTTAATTAGGATGAATGGGTGGCAATCTCGGTCTAATAAAAGCGTGCTATCTGAGTTAGATTTAATGAACGAAAAAAAAATAATACGCGTTTTAGAGAAATTACATCACTATCAAGATAAGGGGAGGGAGTATATACGACAAGAGATTAAGTTAAGGGCGCTCAAGTATCGCCTGTTTCCCCTTATCTTACACGCAAAAAAATATGTGAACCATTTTAAAAGGAAGTTAAAATAATGAAGCGGGAAAAAATTTTTGTTCTACAAATAGGTATGACGCCTAATCCTGGTGGAGTTGAATCGTATATAATGAATTTATATCGGAAAATAGATACAGAGAGGGTTCAGTTTGATTTTGTTGATTGGTGCGGCGAAAAGGACATTGCATTCAGTAAAGAAATAAAGAAGCTTGGTGGGCGTATTTTTAAAATCCCTACACGTAGAGATAATTATTTAGCAAATAAGAAGGCAATTTATAAGATAGTAAGAACTGGTAAATATCGTTATATTTATAATAATCTTAATTCATTAAGCAATATCTTAGGAATTACAGCAACTTATGGTATGGAGAACACGGTTCCCATTATTCACGCGCACAATGATAGTATTGAAAAGAATCTATTTGTTTCAAAAATTCTTGACACAATACATAAACCGTACGTAAAACACAAAAAGTGTGTAAGACTGGCATGTAGTCAAAAAGCTGGTGAATGGATGTTTCCACGTAGTAAATTCGATGTGGTTGCGGATTCTATTGACACAATGCTTTTCGGGTATTCAGACACCATACGCGAGCATTACAGGAAGATGTTGAATATCGAAAATAAATTTGTGGTTGGGAATGTTGCACGATTTGGACCACAAAAAAATCATTCTTTTCTTATAGATGTTTTTCAAGAAATATGTGCGAGAAAAAAAGATGCAGTACTATTATTAGTGGGAACTGGATCACAAGAAAAACTAATAAAAGAGAAAGTTTCCCAATATCAGCTTAATGACAAGGTTATTTTCCTCGGAGCACGGAATGATATAGCTGGTTTAATGCAAGCTATGGATGTTATGGTTGCGCCCTCTATTTTTGAGGGGTTTGGTATGTCGGTACTTGAAGCACAGTGCGCAGGATTACCATGTTATGTATCGGACGCTTTTCATGATGAGGTAATTCAAACACCACTAGTTAAAAAGATTTCACTAATAGGCACTGCATTAGAATGGACGAATCAGATAATTAATGATTTTTCACTTTTAAGAAAGCCACGGGTTCCTTATTCAAGCACCATAAGGGAAAATGGTTACGATAGTCAACAAGTTGCGGACAGTTTAACTGATAAATTCATTAATGGGTTTACTTGCGATTGAAGGAGAGTGGAAAGTAGATGAGAATTTGTTTTGTAACCAATGGTTTGGGGTTAGGCGGTGTGGAGAGAGTTGTAACTACGATTGGCGAAAATTTGAATGGTGGTCAGTTTTCAACGTATTATTACTCGCTCTCAATGGAGGAACCTGCTTGGAAGATAAAAGAGTCTGGGCGATTAATTAAGCAAAAAAAACAGTTAGGCCAAAAAAAACGTATTCTGTTTAGAACTGGAAAGGCATTAGAGTTACTTCTTAAAGGAGAATTTAATGTTAATAGGTATCAAAAAAGTTTTATACAAGGAATAACTGAGTTAATTCGTATAAAGAAGGTTGATGTATTGGTTTTAACCTCGGCCCAACAATTTGCTGCTGTACCGCTTATAAAAGAAATCTGTGGGGACGTTCGGGTTATTTTGTGGGTTCATCAAAGCTATAAAGCAATTACGCAATTAGCAAAAAATTTTAGTAGCAGCTTTATACGTGGAATAAAGTCTGCCAACCAGATAGTTTGTTTGACCCAAGATGCTGTCCTGGCTTTTAATAAATATAATCACAATATAACACTGATACATAATCCATTAAGTTTTAATATGACAACTAAGGTTCCAGAGTTTAAGGGGTTTAATGTTGCATTTGTTGGTCGAATTACTTTCGAGCAAGATCAAAAAGGATTAGATCTGTTGGTGAAAATAATGCAAAAATTGCCGGATTCAATTAGGCTGAATATAGCGGGAGCTGGAGATGAAAAGTCGGAAAAAAAATTTCAAAGGTTAGTTAAAAGTTATGGAATCAGTCAGCAAGTTAACTGGAACGGGGCAAAGATGGGACATGCTTTGATTGAACATTACCAATCTTCTTCTGTGTTTATTTCTACTTCAAGGACAGAGGGTTTTTCGTTGGTAATTCTAGAGGCGCTGAGTTTGGGGGTGCCCGTGATCTCTTTTAAAACTGCTGGAGCAATTGAAATTTTAGAGAATGGGCGTTATGGAATTCTAATTGATAATTACGACATAGAGAAGTTTGCATGTGAGATAGTACGAATGTTAAATGACCATGAACTTTGGTCCAAATACCAGGCTCTTTCCTTAGAACGGGCAAAAGATTTCAAAATTGAAAATATTGTACAAGTGTGGCGCGAACTTTTTGTAAGATTAGTGGATCAGTCATAAGTATAGAAAAAGCTACTAAAATTCTCTAATGGAAACTAATGCTAACAGGCCCAACAAAAAAGTGACTATTATATTATACTTTTTATTCGGTTAAACCATAAATGACTAGTTTTGAAATGCTAATAGCAATGATTATATTTACAATCAAATCAAAAATACATTTACTTTATTTATGTGATATGACCCACTATGGGGCATGGTTCAGAGTTAATTTGCCGAATTGTTAGACTAAGTACAATATTTTGATCTGTTCTAATAAATTGGTATAGCTAATCAGAGAGCTTAGGGATGATATCCGCTGGATACATACATATTTCGAGCATGTTTTCAAATGGTGATTAAGTGTATACTGAACTCTGAATATCAATTGATGATGTGTCTTTGAATGGTTTTGCGGGAGAAGAACCCACGCAGAAGACCATAGGTGTTATCCTTGGGCACATCTTCCCAAGGAAAGTATGGGTGATCAAAATAGACATTTTTTCTAGAAACATTGTTTAACAAAGTAAACTCACTATTATCAAAAGTAACAGTGTAAAAGTTAACCATCGATGACTGTTTGGTGTGCCTTTTGATGGGATTATGCATGATAATTAGGCAGCTTAATAATATTTCTAGTCGATTGAAACGTTCTTGTGGCGCGTTAGTGCCGTTCAGATTTTATGTGAAATGCTATAAATAAATTTTAATTGCAAGTTAGAAAATGTAGGAGATAAATTAATGACTTTTTTAATGTTACTTATTAATCCGATGTTAGGGCTAATATATACTATTCATGCTTGTTTGAAAAATAAAATTATTAATAGATGGAAGCTAATAATTGTAACAGCGATTGTTTTTTTTTATCTGGGAATAAGTATTGAATTAACGAACATTAATGCTGATCTTGGGAAGTATTTTAGTTGGTTCCCTAACTTCGTAAATATTAGCTATAATGATTTATTTAGAGAAGCTATCAGTGAAAAAAATTTTTTTATTCTACAGAAGCTTATGTTGGCCTTTTTTGCAAAATTGCATAATAATAGTTTGTTTTCGGGTTTTGTTGTTTCTGTTTTTTATACATGTTATATGTATATAGTAACAACATACTTAAAAAAAAATAATTGTCAAAAAAATAGTGTATTAAAAAAAGAAATGGCTACTTACTTTGGAGTATTTATAATATCATTCGGGTGGGTACTGACCAATGTACGTAATCCTATGGCTAATGCTATAGTTGCTGTTGCAATTTTTAGAGATTTATATCTTCATAAAAAAGGTATAATAACTGTATTATTATACCTTTTAGCTCTTTCAATGCATGTAGCCGTAGTGCCAATTATTATCTGTAGAATTCTTACAGGAATTTTATTTGGCAAAAATCTATTACATCGCTTTTTAAGTGGTGTTTTGGGCGTATTATTAGTATTCGTAGGGCTACATTCTAATATAATTAGCATGACCAGCGATAAAATCAGTGCTTATGGATTAGGGTCAAGCGGTGGCGGGTTTGCTGAATACGCACATACAAGTTTTTATTACCAGATAAATAACCTTTTTTTACTGTATGTAATGTTATTTATACTGATACTGATAACTATTGCGAAAAGGCAAAAAAATACTTTCGAAAAACAATTTCCAGTTTTTTTAACTATGATAACAATATTATCAATTTTAAGCTATTTCTTACCTACCCCTTTAATTGACAGATATGGAATGTTTGTGGAGATCTTTATACCACTTATTATAGTTAACGTAAAATTCAGCCAAATAAAAAAAAGATCTCGAATAATAATCTATTTTCTCCTTATGATTACTGGACTTTTTGGACTTGCATGGCAAATAGCTTTTTTAAGCTTTCAAATAAATATTTTGTCTTTTTTGGGAAAAGTTTTTCTAGGTTTTTTATCACTAATATAAATTAAGATACTAATTATAAATTTCATAAGTAATGTAAATATAATAAAATTATTGGAGAATTAAGTGTATGAATTATACAGGAATTCATCTCTTTTATTAAGAGGATAACTTAGGACGGAGATTAGTTAAAATGTTTTCGCAAAAAAAATCAGGTGCTGTTCTGTCATATATTAATATAATTGTAAAGAATCTTGTAACATTTATGTATACTCCTTTTTTATTGAAATATATTGGGCAAAGTGATTATGGGCTTTTTCAGATGACTAATTCAGTAATTACTAGTTTAAGTTTATTGTCAATGGGGTTTTCAAGTTCTTACGTTCATTTTTATATAAAATATAAAAGTAATAATGAATGTGAAAATTTAAAGAAGTTAAATGGTATGTATTTAATATTATTCTGTTTAATTAGTTTAATAGCAATAGTTATTGGTAGTATTTTGGCTTTCAATGTTGATAATATTTTTAATTTAAAACAGAGTCAGATTAGTTTAATGGAAAAATTGATGGGAATTATGATATTAAATGTTGCATTAACTTTTCCTTCCTCGGTATTTGATTCAAATATTATTGTTAATCAAAGGTTTATTTATCAACAAGGTCGACAACTGATGCAAACAATTTTGGTTCCTTTGATCGCAGTTCCAATGATCATGTTAGGTTCAGGTGTTTTAGCAATTGGGATTACCCAAACTATTGTGACAACTTTGTTCTTATTCATAAATGCCAATTTTTGTATAAGAAAGTTAAATATGAAGTTTAATTTTAGAAATGGAAAAGTCATGATGTTCAAAGAAGTTTTGGCGTTTTCTTTTTTTATTTTTTTGAATCAAATTGTTGATCTTATTAATAATAGTGGACCAAATTTTGTCTTGGGAATTTTTGAGGGTGCTGAGAAGGTTGCAATATTTGCAATTGCAATTCAAATTAAAAATTTATTTTTTATGTTGTCAATTTCTCTATCAGATGTTTTTATTCCAAAAGTTAATGAATTAGTTAGTCAAAAAAAAGAAAAAAAAGTATTAACAGAATTGATGATTAGAATAGGTAGGGTACAAATGGTAATCCTTCTTTTTGTTTTTGGTGGCTTTATTGTAATTGGACAGTATTTTATTCATTTGTGGGCAGGAGATAAGAATATACTGGCTTACTGGTTGATAATATTGATGGTCTTACCATCAATTGGTCCTCTTTCTCAGAATATTGGAATTGAGATTCAAAGAGCAATGAATATGCATGCTTTTAGATCAATAGTTCTTCTTATTTTCTCTGTAGTGAACATTGTGTTTACTGTAGTAGGTACTAAATATTTTGGATTAATAGGCGCATCTAGTGGTTATGTTATCGGGATGATTTGTGCAAATGGCTGCCTAATGAACTGGTATTACCAGTTCAAAATGGGCATAGATATTATTTTATATTGGAAAAGGACTTTATCGGTAGCAATTCCATTTTTAGTTTCAACTTTTTTAACTTTAATTAGTCAACTATTCGTCCCCATCAATTCGGTCCTAGTATTTTTGTTTTATGGCGTTATATATGTAATTCTTTTTCTCACTATCTATCTTAAATTTGTTGCTAATAGCTATGAGAAACAATTAATTTTTCGAAAAAAATAACGTTATTTGGAATAATTTTGTCAAGGCGACATGGTATGGCAAACAATTAGTGATGGTGAATCCGGATAAGACTAGCCAAATTTGCGCTAATTGTGGGTATGCTGATGGTTACCATACGCTCAATATTCGGCAGTGGACATGCCCAACTGTGAGGTTGTCCATGATCGCGATACTAGTGCAGCGTTAAATATCTGTCAAGCATAGGTAAAAACGTAAGCACCCAATAACAAACCGGCTATAATTACGCACTTCAGTGCGATAGAATCACTTTATCAAATATGATGAGGTGATTTTTTTGAATAATGACCAAGAAATTGTCCAAGTGAAATTGGATCAACCAAAAAATTATCAGGCCGCTACTGCCAGTAAAGCTTTTCAAATGAAGTTAGGTGAAAATAAGACTGTTCTCGTCTACAACCGAATCAATAACTACATTCTGGATGCATTATTAAAGGCGGTGTTTAGGAATGATCATTGATATGAAACAACTTCACGGTATTTATTTGGTATGTGGCAGGACCGATTTGCGACGTGGAATTGACGGATTGGCTAACGTTGTCAGCCAGCAGTATAGTCTTGATCCATACAGTAAATCGCTATTTATGTTTTGTGGCACACGGAAAGATCGGTTTAAAGCACTACTTTGGGATGGCGATGGATTTCTGTTACTTTATAAGCGGATTGAGAATGGAAGACTTCAATGGCCGCGTAATATGAATGAAGTCAAAAAGCTCCATTCAAAGCAACTTGAGAGACTACTTTCAGGGTGGTCATTAGAATCTTCGATAAAACAGAGCACTCCGCCCAGAAAACACTAGGCACCGACGGTGACCAGTGGTAAAATCATGCCAACACAACAATGAACGGTGGTGGTATGTAATGACGTCGACTGAAAAATTATTGCACGAAGCACTTCAACAAAATCAGGAGCTGTTGAGACAACAAACTAAATTTTTGAAAGAAATCAAGCAGCTCAACGAGAACATTGCTTACCTGACCAATAAGTTATATGGGCGTCATTCCGAAAAACTTGATGATCCTAATCAACAATCGTTATTTGAGGACAATGGTGTTTTTACCGAACCAGAGCAGACTGGCCAACAAAGCGAAGAACCGGAAGTAACAACCGGTGAAAATGGCAAGACACGTAAACCAAAACGAAAACGATCTGAGATTATCAGTACTGATCTTCCGACGGAAGATGAAGTCCATGAGCCAATGATAAAACTGTGTCCACATGGGCATGACCTCCAACGAGTTGGTAAACATTATGTACGACAAGAAGTTCGTGTGATTCCAGGACGACTATATGTTGCCAACATATATGAGGCAACTTACAAATGTCATCAATGTGACCAACAAGATGCGATTAGCCATCTCTACCAAGGAAATGCGCCAAGGGCGTTAATACCTCACAGCATGGCATCGGCTTCTTTAGTGTCTGAAATTGCTTATCACAAATATGTCCTCGGCACACCGTTGTATCGCCAAAAAGGATATTGGAAAAACCAAGGACTGGATTTGAGCGATAAGACTATGGGTAATTGGATGATCGCTTGTGCCCAGATTGTGAAGCCGGTTTATGATCTACTCCGACAAAATTTGGTATCCCAGAAATTCCTTCAAGGTGATGAAACGCCCTATCAAGTTTTACAAGAGCCTGGTAAATTAGCCACCAGTAAATCATATATTTGGCTTGCACGAACCATCGGTCGTGCCCAACATCAAATTGTATGCTATCACTATGCAGATAGTCGGGCAGGAAAAGTGGCGCAGCAACTATATTCCGGATTTACAGGAGTTCTTCAGTGTGACGGCTACTACGGTTATAACGCCATTGCGGACTCAGTTGAACATGTTGGCTGTTGGGCCCATGTACGACGTAAATTTTATGACGATGCCAATATCGACAAGAAACATTTCAATGCATCAAAGGGATTAACTCTAATTGGTCAAATGATGCATGAAGAACAAAAGTGGCGAAAATGGGATAGTGTTGCACGATATCAGGCACGCCAAAAGTATCTAAAGCCATTACTTGATGAATTTTGGCAGTGGTGCAATATGGCAGATGTCCTTCCTAAAACACGTTTAGGAAAAGCCATTGCCTATGCACAGGGTCAACGAACTGCATTAAATCGAGTTCTGCTTTATGGCGAAGTCGATTTCACCAATAATGCATCGGAACGTAATATGAAAAGTTACGTCATCGGCCGCAAGAACTGGCTGTTCTCAACCAGCCCGCAAGGCGCTGAAGCAAATGCCATCTGGATGAGCATCGTTGAAAGTGCCAAAGCAAACAGAATCAATCCCAGAGAATATATTGAATTTTTGTTAAAAAACGTGTCACAGCTCTCAAAACAATAAATTGAGAATAAACTGGAGGCTTATTTACCATGGAATTATAACTCTTCATCGATTAAGCAAGATGAAGCTTAAAATCAAAATTGAGTCATCATCTCAAAATTCGAGGTGATGGCTCAATTAATTTTGCCGGTCTATTATTGGGTGCTTACTCACATCGAAGTCCTCCTCATAATTATGATGTGATCCATGTTATTAAAAATGCAGGAAAACCGACAATTCTTAATCGCCTTTTTGGGCGTGCATTTTACCGCTGCTATTTACACCTAGTGTTTTTTTATTTGGAGCAAGTATATAGCGATAAATAAATTCTGTGTAGTTGCTATTCAATTCCTGCAGATTGCCATTGTCAATTACTGAGCTGTTTTTAACCTGAACAAAATAGTTTGAATCAATTAAACCTTGTCTTATAGTGTAGGACACTGCATCTAGCTGATTGTGCATAATTTTAATGTAGTCACCAACAGGGGTACTTTTGTAATTTTTATCTAGCAACTTTATATTTGATTCAATTAAGGTCAAAAACGTAACATATTTAACAGGATCGAATGTCATAATTTCGGGAAATGAAATTAAAGCCTTTTTAGCGGAAAGATCTAATCTGTTTTTCCATTGATTTCCGAAAATAAGATTGTTCATTATCTTATTTGTATCATCTTTTTTTATGCTAAGGTAGTTATCTGCTATTTTTAGGTATTTCTCCATATCGTTACCTTTAGCATTCCATAAATTGTGTACAGAATTCCAGAATTCTAGTAGGTTTTCACCATTGTTGTCAAGTAAGCTGTTGATTTTATCTTGGATATATATACTAACTTTAAATTTAGTATTGTAAGTGGAGTTGTTTGTGATTGCCCAATTGGTATTTCTTTTGTATCCTTCGACACTAAATATTTTTACTTTTTTCGAATTTAAATTTAAGCCATCTTTCCATAGTTCAGAACTAATTATGTTTATTAAATTGTTAACATCTCGATTGTGCATTTTTTGAGGAAGCTGGATATACATATCGTCAACGTATCTGACAATATGTATATTATATTTAACTGCAATAGTCTCTAAGGAGTCTGTAAATCGTATTAAATATATTTGTGAAAGTATAGATGATGCGAGTAAGGCTCGTGACTGAGGCAGACTAGTATAGCCACTATAGTGCATAAAATTAATGATGTTATTGATTTCTTGAGTTGCATTCACACCTTCTTTTTTACAAAGTCGTAATAATGCATGTTGAAGGCGCTCAGCAGTGATACCAACAAAAAAATTTTGAATATCAATTTTTAATACGCGCGATCCCTGAAACTTTGTACGATATTCTTGAAAATCATTATAACTTTTTATGTAGGTGGCATTCTCTTTTAGATTATTTCTTTTTAATTCAAGAAAACCTGCATAAAATACCTTAATATGCTTTGTAGAAAAATCTAATTTTTGCTCGGACGATTGAGAGAGTATTGTTTTAAAAATGTACATAAATGTTTGAAATGTGTAGTATGCATATATTTTTGGCCTAATTAGTACAGCCATACGGGGAGTCATATAATCATTCTTATATAATAAATCTCTGATATATTCACAATCTTTCTTATGCTCCCCTGTAATAGGTGAAGCGTAGTAGGATACATTGTGTCGAGTCAATTTTACTCTAGACGGTTTAGAAAAGTAGTTATAAATTGCCATGAATTGGATTTTGTAAGGTTGTAGTTTACCCAGAATTCTTGTGTATTCAAGAGATGTTCGGAGTATTCTATTTCGTAGTTGATTATTCATTCTTAAAAATATAGTTTGCACATTAATGCAATCATGGCAAAAAGAACTATACAATTTAGATAAATAAATAATTGATCTAAAGTAAAATCAAAAATGTGCGAACACGTATGATGTTTTTCTGCATTATATCTTCGATCATCCAAAGTGACGTGGTTTTCGTTACCCCTAAGACTAGTTTGGTAGCAAGCGATGATATCCTTAAATTTTTCTTCATTGACTGAGATGCTTTGACTTGGCAAAAATTGAAGCTGTTTTAGCTGTCGTCTTAAGTCTTCAATTTCTAATTGCTGATAATGTAATTTTAAGCTACGCGCATTATAATCACGGGTACTTAAGAAATATTGCAAAATGATAACGTAGCAAGAAAATAATGAAGATGTGACCAAAAGAGTACGACTTGAATTTAGTTCAAAAGAAAAAATGATAAAAATAATGGCAACTATGTTAACAATAAATGTGAGGACGGACCAGATGTCTGCATAGCCTTTCAAGCGTTCAGAAGCATGCAGTCTGTTATGACGAGTTCTATCCCATCCGTCTAGTTTATGTTGAATATTTTCATTTAAGATAGCTTGTCTACTTGGTGCCATATTGTTGATAGTTTGGTCACTATTCATGTTCTTTATCCGCCTTCTATGAATGAATTCTAAAATACATTAAATTAACTATACGTAAGTATTAGTACAAATTCAAGAAAACGATAGAGTATTTTGAAGTTTATGTATTCATTTGGCTAATCGGTCTATGACAGTTTTGTAAATTTCTCTTAAAGAAATCGTACATTACTTTTCAAACAAGTTGCGCACGACCAGACACTATGAGACCATAAATAGCAGTAAATTTAACGAACGGAGAAAATTACTGATGATTGAATGGTCGCAAGATACGATTGATGCGTTTCGGCAAACACTACTTGATTGGTACGATATTCACGGTCGTAATTTACCGTGGCGGCGGAATCATGATCCGTATCACGTTTGGATTTCAGAAATTATGTTGCAACAGACTCAGGTGAATACGGTGATTCCGTACTACGAACGGTTTATGACGTGGTTTCCGACGGTACAAGAGCTCGCAATAGCACCAGAAGCACGATTAATGAAGGTGTGGGAAGGCCTTGGGTATTATTCACGAGCGCGCAATTTGCAGAAGGCGGCCCGACAGATTGTCGACGATTATCACGGACAATGGCCGCAAACGGCAGATGGATTGCGCGAACTGGCAGGAATTGGACCGTATACGGCCGGCGCGATTGCGAGTATCGCGTTTGGTCAACCCGTGCCGGCAGTCGATGGCAACGCGTTTCGCGTATTTGCACGTCTGTTAAAAATTGACGCTGATATTGCCAAACCACAGACACGCCAGATTTTTGAACAGGTAATTGCGCGAATTATTTCACCAGATCGTCCGGGCGACTTTAATCAGGCAATTATGGATCTCGGTGCGAGCTATATGAGCGCCAAGAATCCGGACTCGGAACACTCTCCCGTGCGCCAGTTTAATCAGGCATATTTGGATGGTGTTGAGGATCAATATCCGGTTAAGACGAAGAAACCGCGGCCCAAGCCAGTGGCGTACTTTGGGTTAGTGATGCCAGATGCTGATCAGTACTTGATGGAAAAACGACCGAGTAATGGGTTGCTGGCTAACTTTTGGACGTTTCCACTGGTTAAACAAGCGGATGTGTTGGCGGCCACGGATTCTGGGGATGATGAGCCGACGGACTCGGAAATACTAGAATTGTTGTGTCAGTACTTAATGACAAAATATGGATTCAAAGTTTCCTTGAAACCAGTACAGGGCCGACCGGTGACGCACACGTTTACGCATCAAAAATGGACAATCACATTACTGCAGGTAACCTGGAATGAGCGGCCTGATTTAAGCTATTTTCCCGGTGAATGGCTGAACGTCACGAAGTTTGACCAAATTGCTTGGCCGAAAGTGCAGGAAAAAATGTGGGCACGTGTGAAAAAGTAGACTACTGCACTGTAGGTACTTGTGGTGAATGAAATTGAATAAATTCTGACCAGTTTGCCATGTCATGGATTAACAAGCGCACTCTATCCGAGTGCGCTTTTATGTTGCTCTTACTGAAACAATCCATCCTCATCCCCCAACACGACATCCAATATTAACCAAAACGTAACCCGTTATCATCCCCCAGTTCCCGCAAAATTTGATAGAATGAACGTGAACAACTGCAAAAACGATGACGTCAATCAGGGGTGCATAGATGTTTTATTTTTTAAATGATAATATTCAAGAAAAAAAGTCGGGGATTGAACACGCCCAAATTAAGCGGTTAAACCTGTTCAATCAGTTTCAAGTGCCGGCAAAGATTGTGACGCGCCAGTTTGCGACCGACCTGCATAAAGTCACCAATGCGGCCGGTATCGCGGACCGACAATTAATTAACCTATACGACTACTTTCAGGGAACGCGGGAAGTGAAGTCTAAAAAAATTCGTATTCAAAATTTACGGCTAGATCCGAGCTGGAAGCGGGTTCCCGATGGGGACAGCTATAACTATTACCGACACAATAACCGGATTATGTATGTTAAGCGTGGAAGTGACAAGCGGGTCCAGAACGTTCAGTATTTTGATCATTTTGGCAAATTGCTAAAAGTGGACTGGTATGATGACCGGGGCTTTATTTCGGTAGAGCACGCTTATGATTGGGATGGCCAGATTGCCACCGAAAATTACCTGCGGCTGGATGGCAGTATCGCCATCCAAAAGTCGCGGTTACTCGACAAGCGGGGGCAGGCAGTTGAAAGCTATCATCTATTTAACTATCGGGGCCGGTCGTACCAGTTCGCGAACTTCGATGAACTGACCCGCTTCTTCTTTGATGAGTTGGTCACAGATCCCGATATCAATGATAATGATCGTCCAGTGTTGATCACGGACCGGTCGTACGAGTTGGGCTGGTCGGTATTGCATATGAACCAGCACGTTTACCGGGCCTTTCAGTTGCACAATAGCCACGTGAATGATGTGACCGATATGATCCACTCACCGTTGAACTACAACTATGAGTACGGGCTGAACAAGTTTGATTGTTGGGACGCGGTGATTAGTTTGACATCCCAGCAAGATCGCGACATGCACGACCGCTTCGGGACCGGCAAGGCCAAGCTATTCCAGATTCCAGGGCCGATCGTTCCGGCCACCCAGCTTAACGCACCGCATGTTGACTTTACTCAGCGGCAGCCGTATCACGTTATCATGGTGGCACGGCTGTCACCAGAAAAGCAGCAGGATCATTTGATTCGGGCATGGCAACAGGTTCACGAGCAACTGCCACAGGCCACTCTTGATTTCTGGGGCTACGAAAATGGTGACACTGGTAAACAACTCAAGCAACAGGTGGAAGATGCCCATCTGACTGAATCGATCAAGTTTCGGGGATACACCAATGATGTTGCGAGTGTCTACGACCATGCCCAGCTGTCTGTGCTCCCCAGTCGGGCAGAGGGCTTGCCGTTGGCCTTGGTTGAAGCACAGTCGCACGGCCTGCCGATTATTGCCAATGACATTCACTATGGTCCGGCCGATGTGGTCGTTGACGGGCAGGATGGGTATTTGACCCAAAATGGTGATATTGATGGTCTCGCAACCGCGATCACGACGTTGTTGAGCGATCAAACTCAACTGGCCCAATTTAGCGAACAGGCCTATGCCGATAGTGAACGCTATTCGGAGACTAATATCATGAAAAAATGGCAAAACTTGATCGCAGATGCCGATCAGTGGTATCAAACACGGGAGGCACGCTAACAATGTATTATTTTGTAAACCAATATATTCTCAGTCAAAATTCCAGTGTCGAACACGCCGAATTTGCGCGGGTAAAATTGTTTCAGCAGTTCGAGACACCCGCCAAAATTGTGACCCGCGACTTTGATCCGGTTTTACACAGCACGATTAAGAAGTTTGGGCTGGCCGATGATCAAGTACAAAACATGTTTGATTTTTTTGCGGGAACCACTGATTATACGGGGGAGCCGTTAAAGTTTGACGCGCTACACCTCAGCACCGATTATCAGTTCACTACGGGCAATAATTTCCGCACATTTAGTGATGGGGGGCGGACTGTCGGGGAGGTTCACTTTGCCCCCGGCACGGTAGCCCGAGTGCGTACCATCGACTACTTTGATGGGAGCGGTAATTTGACGCTCCGCGAGCAGTATGATATCCGCGGTTTCAAGACGGCGGATGAGTTCTTCGGTCAAGACGGCCAGATGCATTACCAAGCCTTGTATCGCCCCGACCAAACGAAGTACATGGAACGCTACTACGTTAAATCAACCGAAAATACGCCAATTAATTCTCTCAACCGGTTGATTAATTATCAGGGGCACGATTACTACTTTGATACGATCGATGACCTGTTTACGTTTTTCCTTGACCAGCTGAATAACAGCACGGCCGAGGATAATACCTTCATTGCGGATCGACCGGCAATGGCGAATAATCCGGTGATGGACATGATGACGCCGGCTAAAAAAATGCTCTGGTTACCGATTAATCACGTTGCCGAAGGCAATGATCCGGTAGCGGGCGTGCTGAGTGGCGTGTACCAGCAGGCACTGAATCGGGACAATATCGGCCGGCTTGACGGGTTGATCGTGATGACCGCACAGCAAAAGGCGGATTTGAAGAAACGATTCAAGCGGCAAATTAAGATCTATCAGGTTTCTGGTGGGATTGCGGCGACTGGTGAATCAGTGCCAATGGCCCAACGCCAGCCCAATCGGATCATTCATGTGGGGCGCTTAGGCTTTGACAAGCAAATTGATCAGGTCATTCAGGTCTTTCAGGGGATTCATGATCAGATTCCAACCGCCACTCTAACGCTTTATGGCTATGGTGAAGGTGCTGATGTGGCGAAGTTCGAAGAACAAGTAAAAAATGCTGGGTTAGAAGGGCTCGTCACGTTTGCGGGGTATCTGCCAGATACGAGCTCGGTCTATGAGAATGCCCAACTGTATCTCGACTGCGCACGAATTGATGGGCAACCCTTGTCACTGGTTGAAGCCCTAGGTCACGGGGTGCCCACATTGGCGTATGATTATCCGTACGGACCAAGTGATCTGATTACTAATGGTAAGAATGGGTATTTGATCGCACCAAATACGCCGACTAAGATGATCCAAACGGCTGTCAAACTATTGAAGAATCCGGCCCGGCTTCAAAAGATGAGCAATCAGGCTTATGAACTTAGTCGCGCCGTGGATGCGCAACATGTTTGGAAGCAGTGGCAAACGGTCATTAAGGGGTAGTTATGGTCGTTAATTAAAAATTAAAAAACAGTTCTGTTGTCTAATTTTGGATAACAGAACTTTTTTTATTAGCTAGAATCTGGGAGCAGATGATACAAGAATTACATTTGATTAAACAAAAACTAATATTTATTATAAAAAACATTTACAGAAAACATTGTTTTTTGATAAGATATTGTAAAGAAGTATATGATAACCATAATAATATTTTTCTTATCTACGCCCGCTAGTTCCACGAAAGGAGCGCTTATGATTAAAAGTCGTTCGCTATTTACCATTATCGCTGCGCATAAAACGATTGCCTTAGTGGCCTTTGTTGTGACCGTGGTCCTCATGAACTTCGTTGCGTTTGTGTTAGTGAAGCCCTATTACAGTAGTGATGTTGCGATGATCGCAACCGGTCAACAAAAAACTAATGATGTGGCAACCAAAAACATCAAAACTTACCAAAGCTTTGTGAAGACGCCGCTGGTGATTACGCCGATTTACAAGGATGTTGTAGACCGGTTTGACTATTCAGGAACCAAGACCGACTTAAAGGATAGCATTGATATTGCGGCCGATGAAGATTCACGAATTTTCACGATTACGGCGACCGGTCATAGCGCTTCAGAAGTGAAATATGTTGCTAGTCGCACCGCACAAATCCTGCAGACGGAAACCAGTAAGCTGGAAAGTTCAGAGAACATTGAACGGCTCACCACGGGTCACACGGTAGCCCACGTGCACCGCTTGAATCGTTGGATTGTGATCACACTTAGCGTCTTGTGTGGGGTCCTTGTTGCAATACTAATGGCCATTTGGCGCGAATTCGCTAATTCACACGTCACCAAGCAGGAACTGCAAAGCATGTCAGATCTCCCCTTACTAGGAGTAATTAAGCTAGATAAATAATTGCCGTCACCGATAAAGGAGGCCCCGCCATGACTCACAAGCCACTGTCGTCCGCCCCGTTGTTTGATCAGGCCGCATCGCTAGCCGATCAAATTCGCGTTGTTCGGACATCTTTGACACAAAATCATCCCCACCTACAAACACTCCAAATTACGTCGCCGCGCTACGGAGAAGGCAAATCGCTCTTGGCCGCGAACCTTGCCATTGCCTACGCTAAAATGGGCCGGCGAACGCTAATTGTGGACACGAATTTTGCCGCGCCCGCCCTGCAAGAACTCTTCGACGTCCGGGAAAAGGGAAGCTTAGCAGCTATGCTGAATACGACGAGTAGCTTACGACCACAGCCGACTAAGTATAGCAGCCTCGATATTGTGACAACGGGCAAGGCGACTTCCTCGATGAGCGATCGGTTGGCTCATCCCCGGTTTCGCCGCATCGTTACCGATTGGGCGCAGAACTACGATCTAGTGATCTTCGATTCTGCGCCGTTGCTAACGAGTACCGACGCTCAAATTCTGGCGACGATTACAGATGTGACTTTGCTGGCGGTATGTCTGCGAGTGACGAAGAAAAAACACCTGCAGGCGGCACAAGCACAACTAGCGGCCGTACAGGCAACCACGATTGGGTGCGTCGCCTTCGAGCGTTAACGACTTGGAAGGGAGGAATCAAGATGACACGAACGACGAAAGGCATTTTGCTCCGTTTCTGTGATTTTGGGTTTATCGTAGTTGCCAATCTACTGGCACTTTCCTTTGTGACCGAATCCCAGGCCGTACCTAACCGGATGTATTTAGCGGGGACACTTCTCGGGTTAGGGGCCTACTTTATGCTCGCCGGGTACCTTGACGTGTATAAGCAGGTGGTGCGCTATAGTGGGTTCCACGGATTTATGAAATTATTGATTTGCTGTGTGGGCACATTGATTACCAAGCTGGTGGTGCTGGTCGCTTTCCAAGCCCAATACAGCCTACGGTATGTGATCCTCGCATTTATCTTTGCCACGATGCTGATTATGGGCAGCCGGTTAGTATGGCGCATTTTGCACAGTCGGCAACTCTTTTTCCGGCCCGGGCGCACAATTAATTGCAATAGGACATTAATTATTGGTACCGGTCAACGGGCGGATCAGTTACTGACACAATTGGAAGGTCAAAAAGAAAAGCACACGGTTGTGGGTCTCATTGAACCCGACACACACTCCCAAAAGATGGCGATTCAGGATGTCAAGGTGGTGGGGACGCTCGATGAGCTCAAACCTTTGCTGGCGGAACTAGCCGTTAAGCGGGTGATCGTGGCGACCACGCTGAGTGCGGCGCAGTATACCGCCCTGATTGAACTGACCAGCCAGCTCGGGATTGAGCTACTCCGGATGCCGAGCCCCAGTGAAGCACTCCAAAGTCCTCATCAGACGCCTAACCTACGAGAGATTACCATTTCCGACTTATTGGAACGTGACGAGCTCCAACTCGACATTGCACAGATGGAACAGCAAATTAAAGGGCAAACCATCCTGATTTCCGGTGCCGGGGGATCGATTGGGTCCGAAATTGTGCGCCAACTCGTGCGCTTTGATCCGCAGCAATTATTATTACTGGGCCATGGTGAAAATTCGATTTATTTGATCAAGCACGAGTTGGAACAAATGACGACCATTCCGATCGTGCCGATTATTGCGGATATTCAGGATAAGCAGGTGATTACGCAGATCATGCAGCGCTATCGGCCCTCGATTGTGTACCACGCCGCGGCGCATAAACACGTGCCATTAATGGAAGATAACCCGCATGCGGCCATTAAAAATAACGTGTTCGGGACCTCTAACATTGCGCATGCCGCCGATCAATGTGGGGTGCAGACCTTCGTCATGATTTCGTCGGATAAGGCGGTCAACCCACCGAACGTGATGGGGGCAACGAAGCGGTTAGCCGAACTGATTGTCACTAATTTAAACCATCATAGTCAGACGAATTTTGTGGTTGTACGATTCGGCAACGTACTTGGTAGTCGTGGGAGCGTGGTCCCCCTGTTTAAGCAGCAAATTGCTAAGGGCGGCCCGATCACGATCACTGATTTCCGGATGACCCGCTACTTCATGACCATTCCGGAAGCTAGTCAGCTTGTTATTCAAGCCGGAGCACTATGTCAGGGCGGTGAGCTTTTCATCCTGGACATGGGTAAACCAGTCAAAATTTACGATTTAGCCAAGAAGATGGTGATGCTATCGGGCTTGCCGGAAGACCAAATTGAAATTCAAGAAGTTGGCATTCGCCCCGGTGAAAAGCTATATGAAGAATTATTGATTAGCGGTGAAACGGCGAACCATCAAATTCATGACAAGATCTTTTTGGGACAGGTGATGCAGGTCGAGGAAACCCATATCGTGTCCTTTGCACAACAACTACTCCAAATTCCAGCAACGGAGGTTCGCCAAAAGATTGTGGCCTTCGCTTGCAAGTACAATGGTGAAACGTCAGTTGAAAGGGTGGTGTAAGTTATGTATCGCAACGGTGGTAAACGCATGATTGACGCAACGGTGGCCGGACTGATTCTCCTGATCGGGTCACCCCTTTGGCTGTTAGTGGCCCTGCTAGTCCGGCTGCGCCTCGGCACACCCATTTTCTTTCGCCAGACGCGGATCGGCCTAAACGACCGCCCCTTTCAACTGATTAAGTTTCGAACGATGACGGATGGTCGAGATGCCCGCGGGGAGTTGCTAAGTGATGCGCAACGATTGACCAGGTTTGGGCGGTTACTACGCAAGACAAGTCTGGATGAGGTTCCCCAGCTCTGGAACGTCCTCGTGGGGGAGATGAGCCTAATTGGGCCTCGCCCGTTGCTACCGGCATACTTGCCCCGTTATTCGACGAAGCACCGGCAACGACATCTAGTGCGTCCCGGTATTACGGGACTGGCGCAGGTCAACGGCCGGAATGCGATTGACTGGGAGACTAAGTTTGATTACGACGTAGACTATGTGCACCACATCACGCTGATCGGGGACGTCAAAATTGTTGTCAAAACGATTCTGGCGGTGCTCAAACCAACCGATGTGAGTGCGGACGACCATGCAACGATGCCGGAGTTTAAAGGGGGAATCATCAATGACGAAAATGATTAACGTGCTCGTGTATCCTGCTGATACCGAGATCGGCCTAGAAATTAATAATGCCCTGAAGTACGTGAAGTTTATCCATCTGGTGGGGGCGTCACCAACGCACCGCCATGGACGCTTTGTCTACCGTGAGTTTATCGGGAATCTTGATGAAACGGATGATACCCGATTATTACAGCAGTTCAATGATCTGATTGAAACTCATCAAATTGAGTTGATTTTTCCCGCTTCGGATCAAATGGCCCTTTTCTTTGCGACATACGAGGACAAACTCAACGCCACCGTGATTGGTAGTGATCGGGTAACCAATGAAATTGCCCGTTCCAAACGGTTGACTAGTGAGTTCTTCGCGGATGATGGGATTTTGCCAACCTATTATCCGACCCCCGAACAGGTCGATGCCTTTCCAGTTTTTGTTAAGCCGGTTATTGGTGCCGGTTCGGAGGGGGCGTCGGTAGTGCATTCCCGCGAGGAACTGGACCATAAGTTGGCCGATGGGGAGGACTATCTGATTACCGAATACCTCCCAGGACATGAATACACCGTCGACTGCTTCACCGACCGGTTTGGTAAGCTATGCTTTACCGGCTTTCGCGAACGGCGGCGGGTCAAGGGCGGCATCAGTGTGAACTCGGTGGCCCTCGCGATTCCGGCAGCCGTCAGGGCGATTGCGACGATCGTCAACCGCAAGCTTAATCTACGGGGCGTCTGGTTCTTCCAAGTGAAGCAAAATACCCGTGGTGAATACCGGATGATGGAAGTGGCGACGCGGGTTGCGGGGACCATGTGTCTCCACCGTGGTCAAGGGGTGAACTTGCCACTGCTCAGCATTTACGACCGGTTGAACTACCCGATTCAGATACAACAAAACGCGTACCATATCGAAGTGGACCGCGCGTTATCGAACAAGTATCAACTCAGCGTTGAATACGGCACGCTGGTGATCGACTTCGATGACACGATCACGTTGAAGGGGCAGATTAATCCGCTGGTCATGTACTTACTCTACCAAGTGAAAAATCGCCAGATTCCGATCGTATTACTGACCCGCCACCAACATGATTTAGCCATGACCCTCGCCCGTTACCACGTTGACCCCCAGCTGTTCGATCAAATCCACCATGTGACCCGCCAAACGAGTAAGGGTGCAATTGTCGCACAGTACGCTAATCCGATCTTCATCGATGATTCGTTTGCGGAACGGGATAACGTTCTCGAAGAGGTGGGCTGTCCGGTTTTTGACGTGGCGGCCGTGGAAGGATTGATCGACTGGCACGCCTAGAAGGAGGCCCATCATGACGGAACAAATTTTACTGTCGCCACCGCACATGTCGGGGCGCGAACAAGACTACATTAACGAAGCCTTTGAAACCAACTGGATTACGACGATGGGCACCAACGTCACGGCCTTTGAACAGGCCCTCGCCGATTATGATGATGTCCACTACGCCTTGACGACTAATTCGGGCACGGCGGCACTCCACCTCGCCTTGCTGGCCCTCGGTGTTCGGGCGGGGGATCTCGTTTTTTGTCAGAGCTTTACGTTTATCGCCAGCGCTAATCCGGTTCGCTACATTGGGGCCGAGCTGACGTTTATTGACTCGGAACCTACGTCATGGAATATGTCTCCGCAGGCTTTGAAGCGCGCGCTGGCAGCGGCCGCTACCCGTGGCCGATTACCCAAGGCGATTATCGTGGTGCACCTCTTTGGGCAGTCGGCCGATATGCCCGCCCTCAAGGCGATCGCCGACGAGTACGAAGTGCCGATCGTTGAAGATGCGGCGGAATCGCTGGGGGCCGAGATCGCTGGTCGTAAGTCGGGGACGCTGGGAGCGATCGGAATTCACTCGTTCAATGGTAATAAGATGATTACGACCGGTGGTGGGGGGTGCATGGTAACCGACGTGCAAGCCTACCACGATCGGGCGCTCCATCTCGCAACCCAAGCTAAGGAAGCCCGACCGTACTACTTCCACATCGATCAGGGTTACAACTATCGGCTGTCAAACATCGCCGCGGGGATCGGGCGGGCCCAACTGGCCGAACTTGACGGGTACGTGGCTAAGCGCCGGCAGTTGTTTGACCGGTATCAGGCCGCGCTTGGCGACTATGCCGGTGTTCAGTTTCAACCGGAGTTACCGCATGCACGGGGAACGCGCTGGTTGACCGCCTTGACGATTGAACAGGATCCGTGGTGGGTGATGCAGGAATTGGCCCGCGAGCAAATCGAGTCCCGGGCCGTCTGGAAGCCCCTGCACCAGCAGCCACTCTTTGCGGGTGTACCGTACTACCAACACCAACCGGAGCGAGATGTGTGTGCTGAGATTTTTGCCCACGGTCTGTGTTTACCATCCGGCTCAGCCATGACGGATGATCAGCAAGATCGCGTCATTCGGGCATTACAAGGCTGCTTACAACCAGAGGAGGGGCGGACATGAAAATTTTATATGTGACCACGGTCACCAGCACGATTAACGCCTTTCTGGTGCCCCATATCGAACAGCTTGTTCAAGAGGGGCATCAAGTCGACGTGGCCAGTGCCGAAAACCAACCATTAAATCCCCAACTCGATCATCTCGGCTGTCAATTTTACCCGATTGACTTTACGCGAAGCGCGCTGTCGTTACAGCACACGCGCAGTTACCGGCAGATTCGTCAGTTGATTAAGGAACAAGGGTACGATGTGGTGCATACGCATACGCCGATTGCCTCGTTTATTGTGCGAGCCGCCAGCCGTGATCTGGCAGTAAAGGTTGTTTATACCGCGCATGGCTTCCATTTTCATCAGGCGGCGAGCCGTAAGAACCGGATGCTGTATTACTCAATGGAACGTTTGGCCGCACGGTGGACGGACCTCCTCATTACGATCAATGACGAGGATTACCGTAATTCACAACGGTTACCGGTCCGCGGGCACGTCGGTTTTACGCACGGGATCGGGTTTCGCCCAGGGGTTAATCAGTTGGCGGAGGATTTTGACCGCGAAACTTGGCGTGAGTGCTACGGATATCACGAACGTGACACAGTTCTCGTGTACGCTGCAGAACTGAGCGCCCGTAAGAATCAGTCGCGTTTGATCGCTGTTTTACCCCAACTGCGTGAGTCGGTGAAGTTGCTGTTACTCGGGGATGGTCCCCAGCGACAAGACGACGAACTCCTCGCCCACCAATTGGGAGTCAGCAATCGGGTGACGTTTGCGGGGTACCAGACCGACATCACCCCGTTTCTCGCAATGGCCGACATTGCGGTCTCGTCATCACGGCAGGAAGGGCTACCGGTCAATATTATGGAGGCGCTAGCGTTTAACCTCCCCGTCGTGGCAACCGATATTCGGGGGCATCAAGACCTGATTAAAAGTGGTGTGAACGGCTTTCTGTATCAAACCGACGATCAACTCGTGACCCAAATTCATTTATTACTTAACCAACCCGCCCCGTTTGATCCCCAGGCTGTTCAGCAACTACTGGCTAACTTTTCGCTCGAACGGGTGCAACGAGAACTGCAGCAACTGTATCAACAGGTCGGTATTGCCGGTAACCGGTAGAATTGAGAGGTGACCCATGGCACAAACAATTCCTATTATGCGACAGGCGGAACTATCTCGTCCGCGGCTAATCCTCACCGTTTTGACGGGAATCTTCATGATTCAAAGTGTCATCATTGGTGGGTTAAACTTTTCGTTTGCTGACCTTGGGTTGGTCGCCTTACTTTTGGTACTGTTCTGGGATGCAGAGTCCCGCTTGCCGCTAGTCGGGCTCAGCTTTCTGGCCGTCATTTTCATCAGTCGCACGCTCATTACGCTGGTGTTACCGACGTGGTTGGAAATCATGAATCCCTCGGTCTTTGGAAGCATTCTGAAGCTGGGGCTGATCATGGTGTACTTCGTTGCCGGCTACCTAATCGGCACGCGCACGGGGATGCTGACGGTGCTGTTGAAAACATTTCTGTGGGCGAACGTGGTGGTTGGTGTCGTGGGCATGGTCGTCGTGGTGACGAACACGAGCCAGTGGGTGCCGTGGCTCTTTACGGCGTTTCGGTTGAAGGGGTTGATGAACGATCCCAACTACTTTTCAATGTTGCAGTTGATGAGCTTGCCACTGGTCGGATTATTTTATCAACACCGGCCCGTATTGAAAGGGCTAGTTGTGAGCTGTCTTACGGTTGCCGCGATTCTCTCTGGTTCCAAGTCAGCACTATTAGTTTTGTGTCTGTACGGCGTCGCAATGTTGGTGATCTGGCTGGCACGATTAATGATGCAGCGGCACTGGTTGACACTGACGCTGGTGGTGTTAGGCAGCCTGATCATGGTCAATGTGGCCGTGCTTTTGGCCACCCAACTGACAGGGCTCATTCAGGCCTTGGAACAAATCAATCCTTCGTTTTCCCGGGTGAGCACCGTCTTTTCTGGGGATAATCCGCTAACGGCCAACGGCTCGGACCGGACGGAGGCTTGGACGAATGCATTACAAATCACGACGATTACGAGTGGTCTGGGAATTGGGTTTCACGAGTATGCGGTCGTGGCCCAGCAGCTTCTAGGAGACGGCGTCATCGCGCATAATACGGTATTGCAATTACTAGTGGAATGGGGACTGGGCTTCACTTTTATCTTCATCTGCTACGTGGGCTATCAGCTCTGGCGGGGGTGGCGCTCAACCAGCATGCGGGTGCGGGCGCTAACCAAAGCCATTTTGATCTGTCTGATGTTTTCCATGTCCATTTCGCTCAATAACTCGCGCGTCTTCTGGGTGTTCTTCGGCATCTGGTGCGCCCAAATTTACCTCACCGAGCAACTTAAAAAAGGAGGGGAGCACTGATGAAAATTTCAGTTTTGATGGGGACGCATAACGGGGCGGCAACGCTCGAAGCGGCGATCGCGTCGCTACAGCAACAAACCGAACCATCGTGGGAACTGATTGTGTGCGATGATCGCTCAACTGATGCGACGTGGGAAATATTACAACGCTTAGCACTGACCGATCCACGCATTAAGCCAATTCATAATACGGTTGCTGGCGGGCTGGCGGTGGCCTTGAATCGTTGTTTGTCAGTGTCACAGGCCCCGTTCATTGCCCGAATGGATGACGATGATTATTCAGCACCCGAACGTTTTGCCCGTCAGCTGCGCGCCCTTGAACAAGAGCCGCAGGTCGCCCTCGTTGGAAGTGCGGTCCGCCTGTTTAGCCAGCCGGGACAGCACTATGCCACACGCGCATGCCCGCGTTATCCCACCACCAACCAGATCTTTCGGGGACAAAATTTTGTTCATCCGACGGTGATGATCCGGCGCGCGGCATTGTTGAAGGTTGGCGGATATACGGTGATGGCCCAGACCTTACGGTGTGAAGATTTTGATCTATGGTGCAAGTTATACGCACAGGGGTATCGGGGGATGAACCTGACAGAACCATTACTGGACTATCGTGAGAGTCCCGCGACGATCCAACGCCGTGATGCGCAGCAATTGCACAATGTGTACGCGGTGATGAATCGACATCGGCAGCACCTCTCGCTGACACCATTCCAGCAGCTCTACCGCTTTACACCATTACTTAAATCGTGGATGCCCCAAATGGTCCGCAATTTACGCTATCGCCAGGTTAAGTAACTAGCTAGGGAGGAGGCCCACGATGGCTAAGCAGGAATTACTTTCGATTGTGTTACCAGTGTACAATGTAGCACCATACCTACGAAAGTGTATAAACAGTCTACTGGAGCAACATTATCGCCGAATTGAATTAATCATTATTAATGATGGGGCAACCGACGACTCCCCCGCCATCTGTGCGGAATTTGCGGATCGACCGGAAGTCACGCTTATTAATCAGGAAAATCACGGATTAGCCTACTGTCACAAGCTGGGTTTTGAACTGGCTCACGGAGAGCTTGTGACGTTCATGGATAGCGATGATTACGTGGATCCACGCATCTACACTGAAATTATAGGCGCAATGACCGCAACGGCCGCCGACATTGGGGCGTGTGGCCGCTATCTCGTGACGGAGGACCAGCGGGTGCTGGGGGATGAATTCACGGGCCGTCAGCTGGTTAGTGCGCGTCCCACCGCAATGAGACACTTACTGCTGGAACGGCGGTTTGATTCATCAATTTGCGACAAGGTTTTTCGGCGTACCGTATTAGCCAACGTCACGTTTCCGGGGCGCGGCTACCATGATGATGTGGGGATCTTGTTTCAGGCGGTGCACCATTGCCACCGGCTGGTGCATATTGGTCGGCCGTACTACTACTATTTACAACGAACGGGGAGCATTACGGGGATGAAACTGACCGATGGGCGACTGGATTTATTACGCTTTTCGGATGAAATTCTGACCTTTATTCGCCTGTGGTACCCGGATCTCGTCCAGGAGGCGTGGAGCCTTTACTACCGCAATTTAAAGAATTTACAGGTCTCGCTCACCATGCAGGGGGCTGAAAATACCCAAATTGCCCATTTCGTCCACGATCAATTCAACCGACTAAGTGGACGAGCGATGATCAGTCGCTGGCTGCGGGTGAAGGATCGGTTATCAATCTTAGCACTTAAAACGCATAGTTACGCCCCGCTGAAGCAACTCGCTGTCCGGCTCGCCAGAAGGGATTGATTCCGATGAAGAACCGCTTTAAACAGACGATGCTTAATTCAGGAATTTCCGTGATTGCCCAGTTTAGCAGTTTGGTCCTCAAATTTGTGACGCAAACGATCTTTATCCAAATTTTAGGGGCCGCTTTTCTGGGAACGCAGAGTTTCTTTGTGAACCTGATGCTCTTTCTGTCATGTTTAGAATTTGGTGTGAGTAGTGCCTTTGTATACGCGTTATATGATCCATTGGCACATCATAAACATGATCAAATTGGAGCGTTGATCGGGCTGTTTCGGCGGGTCTATCATTGGCTGTGTGGGCTCAGCGCGGTGGTGGGATTAGGCTTTATGGCAGGGCTGTATCTGGCCCATTATGATCGAGAATTGATTGCTAACTGGCAGTGGGCCTATCTGCTGGTGCTGGCAAACTATCTCCTGTTTTTCCTCAACGAAAATAAGCGTCAACTTTTGATCGCGGATCAGATGGGCTACGTGAGCGTCATCAATCAATGCGTCATTTTGGCGGTGCAAACGGGATTGCAGGTGGTCAGCCTGTTACTCTGGTCCAACTACCTAATCTTCTTAATCATTCAGCTGGTGTGCACGCTGGGAGGGAACTTGGCCGTGTCTTGGCAGGTGCGACGCCGGTATCCCTACCTCAAAAAATATCGGCATGCATCAATTCCGGCGGTCGTCTTAGAGAAGTTAAAGCGCAATTTGAAGGGGTTAGTAAGCTATAAACTGAGCACGATCATTACGACCTCCAAGGATGGCTTATTGATCGGCCTGCTGGTCAGCGTGCACGCAGGGGGCTTGTATGCCAACTACACGCTGATTGTGTCGGGGATCATGCTGATGCTGACGCAGATGATTAGCTCGGTGACATCCAGTGTTGGTAATTTGACGGCCACAACCGGCAACGAAAATGTTGAAAAGGTGGAGAAGGTCTTCATGACGCACTACTTCGTCAACTTTGCGTGTACGCTGGTGGCTTCGGCGTGTTTGCTGGGGTTGTTGAACCCATTTATCATGCTGTGGGTCGGCAAGTCCTATGTCTTATCAAAAACGACGGTCATCTTGATTGTACTGATCTTTGCCTGTAACCAAATGCGCGAAACGGCGATTATCTTTATCACCGCGTATGGCTTATTCTTTCCGTTAGGCATTAAGGCGGTTGTCGAAGTGGTGGTTAGTATCGGTCTGTCGGTGATTTTAGTGACGCAGGCCCACCTCGGGATCAACGGAATTTTACTGGGGACCTTAGCGAGTCAACTCGCGGTCAACCTGTGGTGGGAACCGTTCATCGTTTATCGTTACGGACTGCAATTAAGTTCCCGAACGTACCTGCGCCGATCGCTCCGTTACTGGGGCTCCCTATTACTAGCACTGCTGTTAATTGCCAATTATTTACCGACTCAGCTACTTACCAACGCGTGGCTTAACGTCGGGGGACTATTTGGCATTGTGCTGGTGGGGAGTTTGGGATGGGTGTACGTTGGTCACCACCGGCAGACCGAGTTTGCGGAGACCAAGGGGTTAATTAGCAATGTCCGGTACTTGGTGGTGAGCACCCTCCAGAAGCGGTCGGCTTAATCCGGTTGGCTTGGTATGAGCGATGCGACTGCAGACGATTGTTGAAGAAAATAATAAAACCGTTTACATTCACGCGGAACTAAGATAGGATAATATATAAGGAATACTTATGATAATGATTATTAATTCGAATAATTTTCGAGCAGACGACACGCAGTGATGACCGATACCGAGTTCCGAGGAGGAGATACGACATGATCAAAACCAAAGCTGACTTGATCCAATTTTTGGCGGCTGACCGCGAGGCCCTAGGGAAAACTGGTCGACCACGATTGTTGGGAGATGAGGTGTGGCGGTTTGAAATTATACTGCGCAAGCATGAATACTTTGAATACCAGTCTGGTCTGATAAATGGGATCTGCCGACGCTACTATGCTTACCGCCATCATCGGTTGGGACTTAAACTAGGGTTCGATGTGCCAACTCGTGTTTTTGGCCCTGGTCTACATATTAAGCACCATGGTTCCTTGGTGGTGAGTGAAAATGCACGTGTGGGACGTAACTGCGAACTGCATCAGGGGGTCCATATTGGGGTCGATGATGAACGGACGGTGTTGATTGGCAACGACTGCAAAATTGGACCGGGAGCGAAGCTGATTGATCATGTCACCCTGGGTAATGATGTGGCAGTCGAAGCGAATGCGTTGGTCAACCATCCTTTTTTACATGATCATGTGACGATCGGGGGCACCCCAGCCACGATTGTCGACCATCAGTGGGGCGCAAAAGTGGTCACGATGTAATTGCCGGGGCATGATTTCATGAATGATTTCGAAAATTACCCGATTGGAGCCGCAGGCGAGTGAACGCCCATCGATTTTTTTATTGGTGACGATTAAGGTTCGGATATACAAACAAGCTAGACAAAAATTAACGTTTTTGTCTAGCTTGTTTTAGTTCTGATAATTTAACCGACTGTCGGCATCAAAGGTCACGCCGCGCATTTGGCGCGCCTGGGCAGCTGTTCGATAGTAGAGAATGGCGGTCTGAGCCGTTGTTCCTTGACCTTCGACAAGGACGGTGGTGGGCTGACCATTATAGGTTTCAGTGGTGACGCCATAGAACGATCCGGGACCGGTAGTTTGGTCCCAGGCATGCATATTTAGGTAACGAATATGCCGAATGGTGGTCATCGTGCCGCGGACCCATTTTTTCTGGACGGATGCCGGTACTTGACTGGGATTGCTGCCGGTCTTGTGGAAGATCGCCGTGCCACCATCTGCGCCAGAGGCGGTCATCGTTGATGGCGTGAAGGTCAGCTTAATTAATGAGCCGTCGTCCATCACGGCGTACCAGTTGCCCTGCATGTTAGTGGGCACGATTCGCTCGACAGGATTTTGAAGCGCTCTGGACGTTTTGATACTACTCGTCGTTGAACTGCTGGCGCCGGCTTTGTGATGGGCACTAGTACACGAGGCCAACAGCAGGACGGTACAGATAAGAGTGGCAGTGAAAATACCGAAATGTTTCATTCTAACTCCCCCAAAGTAGAAAGTGCCGCGTGATGTATTAAGCCTATTATGGCACAAGATTGGCGCCACGATCGCTTCGGTTTTAAAATGTGTTCGTTCTGAACGCCGACTTATACCGGTCATGACGCAAAAAACGCGCGTCAACCCACTGAAGGATTGATGCGCGCGATAAATCTAGCAATCTATTTGGAGTCTTCTTTTTCTAGCTTAGCCCCCAGAGTCTTGATGTACTCACGGAGTTCATCTTTAACTTGGGGATGGGTCAACCCGTATTCAATGTTGGTCTGAATCCAGCCAAACTTGTTACCAACGTCGTAACGCTTGCCCTTGAATTCGTGGGCGAAGACACGTTGGGTGGTATTCAATGTGTCGATGGCGTCGGTCAGTTGGATTTCGTTGCCCTTGCCAGGTTCGGTGTGCTCGAGCACGTCGAAGATTTCAGGGGTTAATAGGTAACGCCCGATGATGGCCAAATCGCTTGGCGCATCTTCAGGCTTGGGCTTTTCGACAAAGTTTTCAACGTTGTAAAGCCCCGGTTGAACCTCAGCGATGGGGTTGATCACACCGTATTTTGAGGTATCTTCGTGGGGCACCTTCATAACGGCTAAGGTGGAGGCGCCGGTTTCTTCGAAGCTATCCATTAATTGACGAGTTAATGGCACCTTATCGTTCATCAGGTCATCACCAAGCATCACAACGAAGGGTTCGTCGCCGATGAAGGCTTTAGCGGTCAAGACAGCATCGCCGAGGCCGCGGGGATGTGATTGACGAATGAAGTATAGGTTGATGTCAGTAGTTTCTTGGACCAACTTCAACATTTCGTCCTTGTGTTTTTCAGTTAAATTCTTTTCGAGCTCGGGGTTAGAATCGAAGTGATCTTCGATTGAACGCTTGCTTTTGCCGTCAACCACGACGATGTCTTCGATGCCAGACTTTTTGGCTTCTTCGACGATAAATTGAATGGTTGGTTTATCGACAATTGGTAACATTTCTTTTGCCAAGGCCTTAGTAGCGGGTAAGAACCGGGTTCCTAAACCAGCCGCCGGGATGATGGCTTTTCTAACTTTTTTCATTGGTATAGTTTCCTTTCGTGATCTAACACTAATGCTCATACTAGGCATTGTAGCACAAAAAATATTAAAGGTAATGATCAAGTGGTATAGTTTTTAATTTTAATTTTGGATTTTGGTCAATTATTTTAGTAGAACTACTGCAGGTACTAGAACTTTGATGTAAAATAAAAACATTAATATAATTATTTGAGGTGCATTATGGTTGTGGGGTATTTGCTGGTACTAGCGTTACTGGCACTATTATTTTTAATTTTAATTTTTCGACACTATCGTCGAAGCGTGACGCAAGGACGCCCAGAACCACTGGGATTTATCCGGATAGTTGTTAACTGGGCGCTATTGTTGGTTCTGGTCGGTAGTTTGGGGTCTGCGGGATATCTGGTGCTCAAGGGAAACCACAGTAGCAGTGCGGATCAAAAACAAGACAAGGCGGTTTCATCGTCGTCAGTGGTGTCGTCTAGTTCGGCAAGCACACCGAAAAAATTAGCGGCTTTAGGGGTTACGTATAGCCCAGAAGAGCCGACATTGACTGGCAACAGCGTGAAGGTCAAATTCAAGGTTTCACCACAGTCGAGCCTATTAATTCAAGGCCATTATTCTGGCAAGACCTTTAAAACCTTCAAGGCCAAGAGTGGTCGATCAACCGAACATTTTTCGTATAAGTTCAAGACCGCGGGGACTTATGATTTGGTTGCTAAACGGGATGGCAAAACGGTAACTAAGGAAATTACCATCAAGGATAATGATGCTTCAAGTAGCTCGTCATCATCCGTTGTTGCTAGTTCATCATCAAGTAGTGCCGTCGTTTCAAGTAGCAGTACCAGCACAGTACAACGGAGTTCATCATCGACGTCAACGGGCACCACGAGTCGGACAACCACGGGTACCGGCACCACAGCGTCACGCCGGAGCACGTATACTGGTAATACAGGGTCAACGCAACACTACCATACAACTAGTGGCACAAATAATTCCGCCACAACTAGTTCTTATAATACAACACCCGATTCGTCGACCGGAACAGGAACCGGTGAATATGGTGAAGGTGAAAATGCCCGATAAAACTAAGGATTTCTTAAGTCCGTGCACATTGCGGGCTTTTTTGTTTGGTTTGCGATTATAATTGAGACAGTATGACGCGCGAACTGCGCACGTAAGGAGAGGTTCTCACTATGAAAATCTTAGTTGTTGACGACGATAAAGAAATCGTTCAATTATTAGAAATCTACGTTAAAAATGAAGGCTACGAACCAATCGCTGCCTATGATGGTAAAGAAGCCATCACCAAACTTAATACAAATCCGGATATCGCACTCATTATTTTGGATGTCATGATGCCCGAAATGGATGGAATTGAGGTTGTGAAGGAAGTGCGGAAGGATTCGCAGATTCCAATCCTGATCCTCTCGGCTAAGACAACCGACATGGACAAGATTCAGGGGCTGATCACGGGGGCGGACGATTACGTGACGAAGCCGTTTAACCCGCTGGAAGTCATGGCACGGGTGAAATCCCTGTTGCGGCGGAGCCAAAACGATGTGACGAATGATCGGCCAGATGTATTGGAAATCGGACCGTTAACGATCAATAAGGATTCCCATGAGGTGAAGACGATCAAGGGGGATGAAATCCAATTGACCGCGCTGGAATTCGGGATCTTATATCTCTTGGCCAGTCATCCGAACCGGGTCTTTTCAGCGGATGATATTTTTGAACGGGTTTGGCAACAGGAAAGCATTGTATCGGCCAAGACCGTGATGGTGCATGTTAGCCACTTGCGGGATAAGATCGAAGAAGCGACCGGCGGCGAAAAGGTGATCGAAACCGTCTGGGGTGTCGGCTATAAGATCGATAAATAGGCTGGCCTGGCGAGTTTTCGGTTAGACGTATCAAAATGGTATTTTGTCAACAAAACAACGGAGTCATCAAACGTGGTCATTACGTTTGGTGACTTTTTGTGCGACTACGAAAAAAAGCGTCCTGTTTTCCGCCAGGACGCTCCATCGAACATGTTATTCAAGCTGATTGTTTTTTTGATACTGGCCACTGGACCTATATCTCATCGTGATAGTACCATATTCGTTGAAATAAGCCAACAGAAACGGTGAGGGCGGTGCGGAAAAACGAGAAATTTAATGAAGTTCTAAGCATCAGATCTGAGTAACCTATGTTATTCTAGATGGGGTATCACTAGGTAGTAGAAAACTGGTCATCAGAGATATCGCGTTGCCCACCTAGTTGTGAGCCAATAATGTCGTAAAAGGCCGTCGTGACGTATTTACGGCGACTATGGTCGACGAGGAGATAACACGTGAAATTAACAGCACGAGAAAAAAGTTCATTAATTTTTGAATGATTTATAACGGTCATTTTATTGGGCCTGTTGAACCTGTCATTAGTCGTGATCGTCGAAGACACGATTCGCAGTAATCCAGGCTTGGAAAACGGCATTTTTATTATCAAAAAATCGCTCATTATCGGGCCCTACCATACCCAAATTTGGAGTTATCAACGGTGGATGATCGGCTTTATGTTACTGGTTGATATTCTGGTGGTCTACTGGCGCCTGATTCGGCGCTACCATCAGTATCAGTTGCACCACATCATCGCCGAACTCCATTACATTGCTCAGGGGCACTTTGATCATCGGATCCCGTTTAATTTGAAGGGGGATCAGCAAAACATTGTCACCAGTGTGAACGCCCTCGTCGATAGCACGATTCAATCGATGAACGATGAGCGCCAGATTGAACAAAGTAAGGATGAGTTGATTACGAATGTCAGTCATGATTTGCGCACGCCGTTGACGTCGATCATCGGCTATCTGGGGCTGATTGAAGACAAGCAGTATCACAGTGAAGAAGACTTGCTCAAGTACACGCACACCGCGTATGAGAAGGCCAAACAGATGAAATCGTTGGTCGATGACCTGTTTGAATACACGAAGGTGCGGCAAACTGGTACACCGGTCAATATTATGAATGTTAATCTTGATCAGATGCTCGAACAGTTGGCGGCCAGCTTTGAACTGGAAGGCAGTCATAAGCATATTGCGATTACGGCGGACACGAAGCCGGCCAATCTGATGATTGAAGCTGATGCCGAGAAGTTAGGACGAGTATTTAGTAACTTGGTGGCTAACGGGCTAAAGTACGGTGCGGAGGCGTCCTACATTCATATCAAAGCGCGTGAGGTCAACCATGACGTTGAGGTGACGATCAGTAACGATGGCGCCCAGATTCCAGAAAAATCGCTATCCCACTTATTCGAACGCTTTTATCGGGTGGAAGAATCGCGCTCTAAGGCGACTGGTGGCACCGGACTGGGGCTGGCAATCGTGCAGAGTATTGTTGAATTGCACCACGGGACGGTGCGGGTGACGTCCGATGAGCAGGAAACGTGCTTCATTGTGACCCTCCCACGACAGTACCAAAGCAAGACAATGGGGCGGTCCGGCCCCCAAGCATCAGCTTAGTGGCATAAGAGAACAATCAATCAAAAATGCAGAGGGAAGCAAAATGATGAAAAAATTAAAGCAACTAATGATTAGCTTTTTATTGGCCGTATTGACCTTGAACCTGGGACTATTTGGGTTTAGCGAAAATGCCAAAGCAGCGTCGACCATCGATGCTAGTGCCGCAATGGTCGTGGATGCGAAAACGGGTCAGGTGATCTACCAGCAAAATGGATCACAGAAATTGGCGATTGCCTCAATTACGAAACTGTTAACGGTATCTGTAATTATCAACGAAATTAATCAGCATCAGTTGAGCTGGAATTCAAAGGTTAAGATCAGTAAGGCCGTAGCCAAGATGTCGAAAGATTCCGATTTTTCGAACGTTGAACTGGATCAAAATCAGACCTACACGGTTAAACAATTGGTCCATGCAACCTTGATTAAGTCGGCCGATGCAGCGGCATTTGCCCTGTCGACAACCAATGGTGACACCGTGGCCAGCTTCAACAAGAAGATGAAGACCGAAGCCAAGAAGATGGGTATTAAGGACGCTGAAATTTATAACGCGACTGGTTTGAGTAACGGTGACCTCGGTTCATTGCGGCTCAAGAATGTCAGCAAGAAGGCCGAAAACAAGATGTCGGCCAACGACCTGGCCAAGATGTCGCAGTACATCATTAACCACTATCCAGAAATTTTGCAAATTACCAAGACCAAGAGTGAAACCTTTAAAACCAACGCCACCAAGTCTGAAACAATTGATAATCTGAATGAGATGCTGCCTGGTGATACAAACGCCCCAACCAAGGTCACGATGGACGGCCTTAAGACTGGTTCTTCAGATGCAGCTGGGAATTCGTTCGTGGGAACGGGAACTTACCAAAATAATCGATTTATTACCGTTGTTTTGCACGCTAACGGGACGAATGGAACGGATACGCGTTTCTCAGAAACGATTCAACTGCTGGAACTCGTATACACCAACTACAATCAGGTGACGATTAAGAAGGGCGACCAAATTGACGGACTCGATACGATTAGTGTTCCCGCTGGTAAGGCAACAACGGTGGCCCTTCGAGCTGCTAACGATACGACCGTTTGGTTATCTAAGAATGCGAAATTGAGTGATTTGAAACATGCAGTTGTCTTGAAGTCGTCAATGAAGGACGCGAACGATGCGTTGCAGGCCCCAGTGAAGGCGGGACAAACGGTCGGAACCGCACAGTTGACGGGTGACAATGTGGCGTCGTTAGCCGGCAACCATATTGACGTTGCGCTAGCAGCCCAGTCAAGCGTCGCCAAAGCTAACATCTTTGTCCGCGCCGCACGTAAAGTGGCTAGTTTCTTTACTGCGGGTGTTGTGATGTCGGGCCACGGGATTCAGTGGTCCATGACGGCATTAAACCGGTTAGTGAATGGCTAGTAAGAAAGTCATACCGGTCATAAAATCGCTAGGAACCGCTCCATCCACCCACTGTGGTATGGTAAAATAAAATCACGGTATTCAATTACTGAAAAACATGCTAAAATGGTTTCGTGTTGTGTGAAACGTTGTAACATAAAAATGTCATTTCATGTAAGTCGTACCGGCCCCTGATTTTGCGGGGATGATGTACGATTAATGTAAGTCGCAGATAGTTTCATTGGGGGAACATTCTTGAAACAAAAAGAGCCTAACTGGCTGATGGTGTTGAAAACGTCAATGCCATTGTGTCTCAGTTATATTCCGATTGGGCTGGCGTGTGGGATTCTATTACACGCGGCAGGCTTCAATTTCATCATGACATTGCTCGTCTCCATCGTGGTTTTCTCGGGTGGCGCGCAATTTCTGATCGCTTCTATGTTAACCATCAACGCCCCGATCCTTTCGATCGTGGTTACGTTGTTTTTCCTTGAGTTACGGTATGCGTTACTGGGATCGAGTATGTCACGCTACCTCAAGGGTGAGTCACAACGATTTATCTGGCTGTTTTCAGTTTCGCTAAATGATGAAAACTATGCCATCAACTATTTAAAATTTGCCACGGATAAAAACTGGCAACCACGTCAAGCTCTGATGGTGGAGCACTATTCATTACTATCATGGTCATTGGCTAACTTAGTTGGGAGTCTGATTGGTAGTGCGTTAACGATTGATTTGGAAATCGTGGATTTTGCGCTCACGGCCTTGTTCTTATACATGATCGTCATGCAGATTCGGAATCGGTTAACGTTTTTGATTAGTGCCTTGTCACTGGTCTTATCGGTATTCTTCCTAGTTTTAACGAAGAGTACGATTGGACTCATCATCTCAACCTTGCTGGCATCGTTTGTTGGATTTATGCTCGAAGCACACGTCCGCAAGCACTACAAGCATATTTCGCAACACTGGCTGTTTGGAAAAATTAAGGGGCCAGCGTTAACACGGAAAACGGTTGAGGATAAAGATAATGACTCATAGCGGAGGCTCAAATGGAAACTGTGTGGACTAATCTTCCTGTGCTTGCGGGCACGGTAGTGAATAAGATGGATTCGATGGATCATTTGTTGTTGATTCTGTTGGCAGCAATCGCAGCATTTATTCCACGGTATATTCCAATGTTATTTTTCTCAACCCGTGAGATTCCGGATTGGTTTAATGAGTGGATGAAGTATGTGCCGGTTAGTTTATTTACGGCGCTGGTTGCAAAGGGAATTTTCGTTTCAAGTAGTTATGGATTTAGTGGCCTCGGGCACGTCAACTACATCATTGCCGGTCTGGTCGTGATTGTCGTGACTTATATGACGCGCTCGATGGCGCTGTCCGTGATTGCTGGTTTAGCAGCGGTTTTTGTGGTCACGATCTTCCTGTAGCGACATTCAAATAAAAAAATAAAGGCTAGTCCGTTGATGGACTGGCCTTTTTGTGTATGGTCAAAATAAAAAAGAAGGGCCACTAGCGGGGACTAGGGGAGCCTTCACGTACCTGGTTGCTTATGGAAAGTCATACGAATCGGTACAAACCAATATTACATTAATTCAATAGGGGTTGCAAGATTAAAACGTAGTCAACCACCATTTATCGGTGTTATAATGGCAACAGAAAAATGCCCAACTCTTAGTTGGACTTTTTCAATGCCGTAAAGCACTACCGATTAGAATGATGACTGATCATCGTGACTGAAAAAGATATCAATCGGCATATACAGGTTATCATGGAGCGCTTGAATTTCAGATTGTCGCCAATCTGAATGACCGTTAATTTTGGCACTCACCGTTGCAACATCGATGCCTAACAGATCAGAAATCTGTGCTCGACGGATATGGTGTGCCGCGATCCATCCGCGTACTTGGGATGGCGCCATATTTTCGTTTGAATGCTCCATGCGAATTCCTCCCCTTTAACATCCCACTTCTGGGACTACGTATGTGTTTAATATAGCTCATCGATCAAATATTTTCAATACATACGTTAGAAAAACGCCATGACCATTGTAAAATGGCAACGTATTCATGCATAATAGAGAATGTCATGGAGGTGACGGTAGATGGAAAGTAAGTTGGGTGCGACAATTAGGCAACGACGTCACGCTCTGGGATTGACGGTGGGGGAACTTGCAGCAGAACTGGATAAGCGCTATTATCAAGCTCCGTCTAAGTCGTCCATTAGTCGATATGAGGTGGGTACAAAGCAAGTCGGGTTACCGGCGTTGATGATTCTCAGTGATTTTTTGGCAATTAATTTGGATGAGGTTAGAAAATACGATATTAGTAAATTAAAAAAATAAAAATCGGGGCACCTTGCTTATAAGAAGGTGTCCCGATTTGCATCTTTAGAAATAAAATAAAACAAGCATCGCTGTTGTGGCAATGCCTGTTCGAATAGTTATTTGGTTTCTTCGTACATATAATCGCGAGTAATTGGTAGAACCCGACCGGAAGGCCCCTTAGTCATCAAGAACTGGATGACATCAATATTGCCAGACTGGAAGGATGCCGCGCAAGCTTGTAGATAAAGATCCCACATGCGTGAAAAACGTTCGCCCATCATATCATCGACTTGGTCACGAACAGCATTGAAGTTTTGATCCCAAAGTTCCAATGTCCGTTGGTAGTGGCGGCGAAGAGGTTCCATGTCAAAGATCTGCATGTTATTTTCAACGACGTGGCCGATAATTTCGGTTAAACCGGGAACGTAGCCACCGGGGAAGATGTACTTGTTGATCCAACCATTATAGGCCCCACCCTGTTGCCGGGTGATTCCGTGGATCAAGGCGACCCCATCATCAGTCAGGTAACGGTTAACGTCCTTAAAGTATACGCCGAGATTTTCTTCACCCACGTGTTCGAACATGCCGACAGAGGTGATGTAGTCCCATTGCTCTTTGCCGAGTTCACGGTAGTCTTCAAGCCGGACTTCCGCAACATCTTGCAGGCCCTTTTCTTCGATCCGTTGTTGAACGAGGTGGAATTGTTCCTCACTCAGAGTGACACCGGTCACTTTAAGACCGTACTTCTCAGCGGCGGTTAGCATTAGTGTTCCCCAGCCACAGCCGATATCAAGCAGTCGTTTTCCGGGTTGCGGATTCAACTTCTTGAGAATGTGATCGACCTTATCGAGTTGGGCCTGTTTCAAATCATCACGGTTGCCGTGTTCGAAGTAGGCACATGAGTAGGTCAATGTATCGTCGAGCCACAGATTGTAAAAATCATTGCCGATGTCATAGTGGTCTTGAACATCGGATTTACTACTCTTTTCGGAGTGGTTTTGCTTAGGTAAGAATTTAATGAATTTGGAATCGCGGAAGAAACTGTCTGCACTTTCGTAGGCAGATTCGATGAGGGCTTGGATACTGCCATCGATATCAATTTTTCCATCCATGTAAGCTTCGCCTAAAGCGATTGAAGCGTTACGGGTAATTTCCTTGATCGGAATCGCCTCGTGGAAAGTAATCGTCACTTGAGGTTCACCATCGCCATAGGTATCGGTAGAACCATCCCAGTAGTTAACTTTAACGGGGATTGTGAAGCTTTTGCTTAGAAATGTTTTGAAAAAAGTTTTTTCGAGCATGTGAAAAATCCCTTATCCTTTCATATAAATTAACGTTGGTCATTATACTCCTAACTGACTTTTAGTGCTAAACAATACGACTCAATTCTTAATAATCGAACGAAAGATCGGGAAACAAGTGCCATGTAAGCGGATGAGTGGGTTTCGATTATTAAGTAAAACGGGTGCCGTTTATGGGCTGATTTTAATTAGCAATATGGCAGAAATCTCCTGATTTTAATCAGGTAGATGAATGCTCATGTATTAACGCCGTAAGGCGTTTTTATTTTTATTTTTATTTTTATTTTTATTTTTATTTTTATTTTTATTTTGGATATATTCTTTGCTTATTGCTTATGTTGCCTAAGATATTCATGTAGTAACTATGAGAGACTTTAGATGGCCTCTCCAGAATTTTTGTTACTTTAGTTCTGGATGCTTTTCGAAAAATGTGTGCAGTGGGCACTCTTAAATGCTTTCACGATATTAGTATAAGGCGAAGTTTATCAACGTGTGAACATGGTCTGGTATGATTTCCATTTTTTCTATTGTAACCTCATTTAGCTCTACGATTTTTCGCAGTGTTTTCATTATAATATTGTAGGGAACTTACGTTCGCTTATATGCTATAATAATTTTATCATAGTTGAGGAGGTGAAACTAATTGAGTAAAACCATGGCCAAACTTCCCTATCACTACGGCGTAAAATTACGTATTTTCCCGTCTAATGAACAGAAAAGACTCATTAAACGGAATAGCGACGCTAGTCGCTTTATCTACAATGAAATGAATGGGATGAATAAAGAATTATTTTTACTTCACCAAGTGAAAATACCAATTGAGCTGGTACAAAAACGAATTCAAACACTAGAACAACGATTAAAGACGCCATCTACTGGCATATCAAATGTTCATGGTTGGCTGAATGACAATGATTTAGATAGTTTAATGAAAGCTAATGCTATCAAAAATTATCGTGCTGCTTGGAATTTATTTCGAGAAGTTCATCATGCTGGAACACCAGTATTTCATAAAAAAAGAATTGAACAAAGCTACCAAACTTCCTGCATGTATGCCAGTAAATTAGCAATACCTAACATGCAAAACGGTAGTGTTCGGATCATTAATTCTCGGCAGGCTCAATTACCGAAGTTAGGTCGATTGCGTTTCAAGGGAATACCCCCAAAAATATTCAATCGTATGGACAGTATTCGTATTGGTACAACCGCGATCTCAATGGACGCTACCGGTCGTTACTATGTAGCAATGCAATTAGCATCTGAACAGCCTTTTGCAGACAAAGTTAGTAATGAAACTGCTACCGCTATTGGAATTGACTTAAATACTGATAATTTTCTAACTGATTCCGAAGGGAATATTGTTGCTAATCCCCGCTACTATCGTTCTGTTAGCGGGAAGTTGGCAAAAGCACAACGCAAGCTCTCTCGACGGGCACGACGTGCCAAACAAGAACATCGGCCGTTACGTGATGCCAAGAATTATCAGAAACAGCGTAACGTTGTTGCCACTATTCAGCGTAAAATTGCTAATCGTCGCAAAAACTTTCTACATCTCGTCTCGACCACACTTATCAAGAATCACGATTTTGGTTGTCGCTGAAGAGCTTAGAAGTAAGAATATGTTACGAAATCATGCTCTGGCTATGAGTATTTCTGATGTTGGTTGGCGAACGTTTTTAGGCATGTTGGCTTATAAAGCCGACCTGTACGGTCGAAAATTTATCACCGTTAATCCGAGAAACACTACCCAGACATGTCATGATTGCGGGTTTATTATGGGCACTGAAACAACTAACAAACTTACGCTAGCCGATCGTGATTGGGTATGTCCGCAATGTGAAACTCACCATATTCGCGACCATAATGCCGCTCAAAATATTTTGGCTAAAGGTCTCGCATCAATGTAAAATTATACAGTCCGTCTGGCAACCTGCGGACTATAAAGGCTTTGGTAATTAGCGGATAAGACCTGCTTGCAGGCAATCGCTGTATCTAAGCAATTTGTGGTCGTTGCACCGTTAGGTGCGGTTCTCACAAGCTTCCGATTTTAGTCGGGAGTGGTTGACGAAACGTGGCTAGATGAGTAGCAAAAAAATCGCTACCCGTCATTTTGACAGATAACGATTTAATTAGATGCCGATCCTATGTACGTGAGCATAGTCCACGTGTTCGTGTCTAACATCAGAAGATTCTTTGCTTTGCTCGAATGTCGTGTTACCACGACCAGAACGTTCATTGCTCTGGAGCAACTGCCCAATAAGTCCGCTAAGGCTAGAACTACAAATCAGTGGCTAACTGATGTGTGCTTACCGGCCGTTGTTCCATCGAAAAGTAAGCGATTACATTCATCTCACAAGATCATTATACGAAAGTTAACCTAAATTGAGAAGCCTAAATTTACATTTAGTTGGTAAGAACTGTCTAATATTGTGACACTACCATGCTATAATCAAGCTAGCAGAATAATTAATGGGGGGATTGGATGACAGCTGCATGGCATCGTTTTATTACAAATGTCAAATTACGACGGTTTACAGTACTCATTCTCGTCGTGTTTGTCTTATGGTTAGCGCGCTCAATGATGAGCACCGTTTTGTTAACGTTTATTTTTACCTTTTTGGTTACCCATATGGTACGGTTAATTCGACGGTATGTGAAGATACCAAGCATCCTAATCGTGTTGGTGACTTATGCGCTAGTGTTGTGTGCACTGTACTTCGGAATTACGAATTACTTGCCGAAACTCATTGAGCAAATTGTGAAGATGACAGATTCGGTCATGCATTTTTATCAGTCGCAAGATACGAATGAATTGATGAAGTACGTGACGAACTACATTAGTAAGTCGAGCATCATGGAACAGGTTAAAAATGGCATGGGGATGGTGTTGGAATACATCACCAGTATTTGGTCGATGGCCATCACCTTCTTCATGTCAATGGTCCTGAGTTTCTTCTACACGATTGAGTTGGACCAAATGAATGAGTTTTCGAATCGGTTCTTGGATAGTGAATTCGGTTGGTTCTTTCAGGATATCTCCTACTTTGGTCACAAGTTCGTGAATACCTTTGGGGTTGTGTTAGAAGCACAATTTTTCATTGCCATCTGCAACACGGCCATTACGACGGTGATCTTAGCATTTATGAAAATGCCCCAGATTTTAGCGCTCTCGATCATGATTTTTCTCCTGAGTTTGGTGCCAGTGGCCGGTGTGATTGTATCATGCGTCCCGTTATCGATGATTGCGTATTCAGTTGGCGGTATTCGCTATGTCGTGTACATTCTCATCATGATCGTCGTGGTCCATGCGATCGAAACCTATGTGCTTAACCCGCAATTCATGTCGAGCCGCACCGAACTACCAGTTTTCTACACGTTTGTTGTGCTGTTGCTGGCGGACCATCTGTTTGGTACGTGGGGCCTGATTGTCGGGGTACCGATCTTCACGTTCTTACTGGATATTTTAGGAGTGAAGTCGATTCGTAAGCATAAGGGGCACCACCGATCGAAAAAACCAACGGTGTAATTTGATAAAAAGACTTTCGATTTTGAGTGTTTCAGAGTAAAATGTAAAGAGATTATATTAATAGAAAGAAAGAGGTCACTAATCACATGGCAAAACTTGTATTGATCCGTCACGGACAAAGTGAATGGAACTTATCTAACCAATTTACTGGTTGGGTTGACGTTGATTTGAGCGAAGAAGGAGTTAAGCAAGCTAAGAATGCCGGTAAGGCAATCAAGGAAGCTGGCTTGGAATTTGATTACGCCTACACTTCAGTTTTGAAGCGTGCCATCAAGACTTTGCACTATGCTTTGGAAGAATCAGATCAAATGTGGATTCCAGAAACCAAATCATGGCGCTTGAACGAACGTCACTACGGCGCTTTGCAAGGCCAAAACAAGGCCGAAGCTGCTAAGAAGTGGGGCGACGAACAAGTTCATATCTGGCGTCGTTCATACGACGTATTGCCTCCATTGCTGGATGCCAGTGACGAAGGTTCAGCTGCTAACGACCGTCGTTACGCTGACTTAGACCCACGCCAAATTCCTGGTGGTGAAAACCTTAAAGTGACTCTCGAACGTGTAATGCCTTTATGGGAAGATGAAATTGCCCCTAAATTATTAGACGGCAAGAATGTCATCATCGCTGCCCATGGTAACTCATTACGTGCCTTGAGCAAGTACATCGAACAGATCTCTGACGAAGATATCATGGGTCTTGAAATGGCTACTGGACAGCCCGTAGTCTACGACTTCGATGAAAAACTTAACGTCCTTTCAAAAGAAAAATACTAAGATTCAGATATTCTGAATCTAAAAACGGGTATCCGCAGTTGCGGATGCCCGTTTTTGATATAAAATCAACAAAATAAGCTGTAGTGGTGGGGTACAGAGGTATTGCTTTTGAAACATATATCTATGTAAAAATAAGTTGCAAAGCGAACGAATTGAAAAAATGACTAAAGAATTTGTAACAACAATTCAGTCCGGCAATAAAATTGTTCCACCGTTATATCTTGATATTGAACCTTATGAAATTAACGATAAGTTGATCTTGCATGTTTATGTGCCTAATAGTTCGCAAGTACATAGGATGAACGGCCGAATTATCTTTGATCGTAATTCGGATGCCGATATTGATATTACGAATAATACAAATTTAGTTCAACAGATGTATGCAAGAAAACAGTCTGAATATACTGAGAATAAAATATATCCGTATGTGAATATCGCCAATTTTCGCCATGATTTAATTGATATGGTTAGAAAAGCGAGTACTAACGCGACTGGAGAGCATAATTTAATTGATAAATCTGATTTAGAGGTTTTACAAAGTTTGTCAATGTACAAGAAGGACTATTTGAACGGAACAGAGGGGATATACACTTGCCAGTATTTTAGTATTTGGACAGGATGAAGTAATCAGATCTGTACTACCATATTTTGTTTTAGATGTCGTAGTGAAGATTAACAATATTGAGAGGTAGGATGATAGGTTAAGAATTTCCACTAATTTAATTGATAGCTATACGCAAATTATGAACTTTATTTCAAAGTATATAAGTAACCCATTCTACTTGAAAAAAGATAAAAGGATTGAACTAAGAGAAGTTTTATTTCGTGAAATAGTTGTAAATATGCTAATTCATCGAGAGTATTCCAATCCTTTTGTTTCGCGGGTGACAATTACCACTAATGCGGTCATATTTGAAAATGCTAATAAGCCTGTACATCCAGGTAAATTACATCGTGGTGAGATTCGACCATATCCTAAGAACCCCAATATTGTTAGAATTTTTCATATTATTGGATTAGTTGAAGAACTAGGGTCAGGAGTTGGCAAAATTTTTGAATTTGCACCAATATTATTAGGCGGTGAACCTATCATTGATAATGAAGATCAGTTCATCGTTAAATTGCCGGTCAATAGTGAAGGATTAAGCAATTTAGCAAATAGTAGTGACCCTGATCAAACGATAGCTGGTATCAAAGAATTAAATGAGGATCAAAAAACGATACTAAAATTGTTAAGTAGTCCGTTGTCTACTCGAGAATTATATGAAGCAAAGGTCGATTGGGAAAATAAGAATATTAATTCATTTCGAAGACAGATGATTACTCCACTATTAGAAGCTGGATGGATAAAACAAACGATTCCGGATAAACCCAAAAGTCCTAAACAAAAATACATTAGACAATAATGTGACAGGTTTATTCGAACACTTAGTATAATTTTGGGGATAAATTATGCCTTTATGGGAAGATGAAATTGCCTCTAAATTATTAGACGGCAAGAACATCATCATCGCTGCCTATGGTAACTCATTACGTGCCTTGAGCAAGTATATCGAACAGATCTCTGATGAAGACATCATGGGTCTTGAAATGACAACCGGCCAACCAGCCAACCAGTTGTCTACGACTTCGATGAAAAACTTAATGTCCTTTCAAAGGGAAAATACTAAGATACTGATTAATCAGATCTTATTGAGTACTCACTTCGGTGGGTGTTTTTTTATTGAAATAGGTGCTGATTTTGGGGGTTAGGACGCTGAAAAAAGGGTGATTTCGGACGCTACGATGACAATAATTTTAGAAATAATGGTATTAGTACGTCGAAAAATTGATGTACTAAGATTTGGAAACCCAATTAAAAGACATGCACTTTTGGCACTATGATTTAAAGTCTGGTTTTATATCAATGATACATATTATGGAATGAAAAAAGCAACCAAGGGATGCAGTTAACGCATCTTTTTGGGTGTTTTTTGAATCAAGGGAAATTTATCAATATTAGGTGTTTTGGGGTACACCCTAAAACACTGGGTATTCGTACATACGTAATTATGTGATAAACGTTAGCACACCTAAAACCGCATTTCAATATTCTAAGAAACGTTTCATTCATAATTACCCGTCATTTCGAGTTTTGTAAAAAAATAAATGAAATTATTTTAAAGGGTAACTAAAACAGAGAATTGATTATCATGCTGTTCATAAAATTATGAACATGCAACTTGTAGCACGTGTTTTAGGGCGTACCCCAAAACACGTATTTCGTATTGTGTTTGATAAAAATTGAGTCTGAAAATATTGCAACCAGCAAAGGAGGTGGCCAAATCCAAAGGTACTCACAGATACAGCGGTGCATAACATAAAGGACGGTAGTCGTTTTTAAATAAGTGATCTACGTTAATTTTTGTGAGCGATCATTACAAAATGTAATGATCAATTGGTAACTGATATGAGAAAAAATAATTTATTGAACCAACGCTTCGGTCGGTTAACAGTGATTAGAGCCGAGAGTAGCGACAAACGTGGTAACGCGCGATGGCTATGTCAATGTGACTGTGGTAATCGAGTAATTGTCACGGGTATCAGACTGCGTCACGGGACTACGCGTAGTTGTGGCTGTCTCCGGCGTGAAGTGATGCGCGAGCGATTCAAAAGTAATATTGAAATGCGTAAAAATGCTGGTAGAACTGATTCTTTAGTTAATCAAGATGGTATTAGCTACATTTCGATTAAAAAGACGGCCCGCAACAAAAGTGGGCATATTGGGGTTTCATATGATAAGAAATCCGATACTTGGTTTGCTCGTTTGATGTTTAAAAATCGATACGTACTGTTGAAGTCATTTGCGACGATGGAAGAAGCCATTGAGGCACGGGAAGAGGCAGAAAAACAGTATTTTCATAGTTGTTCAAAGTCATGACAGAAGTAATAAACATTGGGAGGTTTTAAGAAAATGAATGGAGATAGAAAAGTACATTTTAAGATGTATAAAGCAGGACGAAAATGGCTAGTAGCAGGTATTTCAGTATTTGGAATTGGGTTAATAGCCACACAAGTTGATACTCCGACTGTATCGGCTAATGAAGAAAGTCAGAGTGCAAGTACGGCACCGAGTGTAGCAAATGATACAAAGGAAGTAACACTAGCCACGACCAGTACTTCGGAAACTAGCACTGCATCCACTGAACCTGCATCTGCAGCAACAGTAGTAAACCCAAGCGCTGCATCTAGTACACAGGTCGATAATACGTCAAGCTCGGATAGTTCTTCGACTGAAAGTACATCAGTGAATAATAGTCAGAGTAGTTCTGAAAATAACACATCAAGTAGTAATACGACAAGTAGCACACAAAATAATGAAAACAAAGATAATGACACTACTGCTGTAAGTGAAAATCAGCAGGTGCAAATACCTGAAGTTTCTTATAAGAATTCAACCTCTAAAACTGATGTGACAAAGGATAATTTTGAAGAGTATTTCACTTTAAATGGTTCAGCAACTTATGATAAAAATACAGGGATAGTTACACTCACCCCAAATGAAAACGATCAAGTTGGGAATTTTGCACTAAAAGATAAAATAGATATGAATACTAGCTTCCAACTGACCGGTGAAATAAATATTGGAAATAAAACTTCTGATCGAGGCGGAGCTGACGGAATTGGGTTTGCATTTCATAATGGCAATACGGATGACATCGGCAATGCGGGCGGAAATCTTGGAATTGGCGGATTGCAAAATGCGATTGGATTTAAGTTAGATACTTGGCATAATGATGCGGCAACACCTACAGCGGCTGTAGATGGGGCTCAAGTTGGTTATCTTGATTCAGATGGATTTGGCTGGGCGCAGGATCCCGATGGTTATTGGTTTAAGCAGTTTGGTGCTTTTGTTACGACTACAGATAAGCAAATAAAGGCAAAAAATGGACGCTACTATCAAAGATGGTGGGCAGAAACAGATCAGGAGTCTGCTCAACCTCTAGACAGCAGTGCATTGAATGGAAAATTTCATAAGTTTATTGTTAGCTATGATGGTAGTACTAGAGTATTAACTATACAGTTCTATTTGACTGACAGTGGAGAGCCAATGATTTGGACAAAAACTGTCCCAGATACGTATAAAGCGATGGCTATGATCGTTAGTGCTTCTACGGGTGGTGCCAAAAATTTACAACAGTATAAGATTAGTAGTTTTGATTTCCAACAAGCGGCTACTGTTAATGTTAAATATTTGGATACGGCAGGGAATCAAATTGCACAAGGTGAAGTTCAATATCCATCAGGAACAAATGTAAATGGGCAGTATGAAACAACACAGCTGGATATTCCAGGTTATCAGTTCTTAAAAATGGGTGAGGGTAGTTTACCCGCGAATGGTACCTTAGTTACTCCGGGTGATAACGGAACGGTTGTATATATCTATACGCAATATGCGGTAGTGCAGACCAAGACGATCAATCAAACGATCAACTACGTGGATCAACAAGGAACCACGGTAGCTCCAAGTAAGACAGCAACGCCAGTAACATTTGTGACGGTTAAGAATTTAAATGATAATTCCACCGTAACGTATTATTCAACAACGGCAACGAGTCCGGAGTTGGGTAATGATGGGGTACCGACAGGAAACGACTGGACCAAAGGGGACGCAACGACGTTTGCGGCGGTAGCCAACCCAGAGGTTGCCAACTATAAAGTCATTAGTAACGATGCGAATGAAGATGATTTGACACAGGTCACAGCGAAAAACGTTCAATCGAACGGCGACGATCAAACATACACG